>Ga0126342_10020004_pt1 | contig 11303 bp, 15 predicted proteins | sample Cyp1metagenome_FD_92528 | JGI IMG/M metagenome (GOLD analysis project Ga0126342, IMG submission 92528) | Coral microbial communities from Lord Howe Island, Old Settlement Bay, Australia - Cyphastrea 1 metagenome | ecosystem: Host-associated > Invertebrates > Cnidaria > Coral ...
CAACAACAACAACAACAACAACAACAACAACAACAACAACAACAACAACAACAACAACAACAACAAGAACAACAAGAACAACAAGAACAACAAGAACAACAAGAACAACAAGAACAACAAGAATAACAAGAACAACAAGAACAACAAGAACAACAAGAAGAAGACAGATTAAATAATAATAAAAATACTACAAACACATACACATACTACACATACTACAAACACATATCTTGCGGAAACCACACTCTTGGGCTACTTGAATACCTCTCTTTCTGGTTAGCTCCGCACTTTTTGTTGAAACCCTTCTGCAAACGCCGAGTTTTTGTGGTAACATCCAATTGTTTGGCGAGAACTCGCAATCTTTTCTTGGAAAAGTCATGTGTTTTGCTGGTGTTTCTTGATGAAATCCTAGTTTTGCCTGATGAATTCGCAAATTGTTGCTGTTTAAATTCATACTTTTAGCGGTGAAATCACCACTTTTGGGTGATCTGTTGCCGCATTGCTGGGATCCAAGGTGAAAGCCTGGCCAAAGATCATCGGCACGCGAAGTGCTGCCAGGGTATTCGAGAGCAAAGCCGATATCGAAGCCACGGTACTGCCTGGGACATCTCAAACGGGAAAACCATGGAAAAATGGTGGTTTAACCAAGAAACTTGGGCGCAAAACTGTGGAGTTCGTGGACCTTCGTAGTGTATGAGTGAACATATCCTGGTCTGGCCTTAAGTATCTAGTCAAGAGTACACCAAAATGATTCAACTTGGGGAGTTCAACAGCAATTGTGGACTCCTACTCCGTGACCTTGGACAACTCCGATTCGGCGAACTCTTCTGTTCGGGAGGTAATGGGCGAGAAAAATCCTTTTGAAAAACGTAAAAGCAGCGGATCTATAACATGATTTCACCATTGGAAAATTGAAGACAACCTTGGAGGATAAAGTGTTTAAAAATTAAAATCTATTAAACCTGCATCTCGATATATTATGATAATTCACCAAGCTCAAAAATAAACCCATGTAAGGGGATGATCACCCAAATGCTAACCATCCATCGTTCCAGTAACGTTGCAGTGAGCTCGTTGTACTTTATCCAGATATATTCACCATATCAGATATTAGTGGTTTTGAATTCCCAGTCTATTCCGGTTATATCTCGAGCAATATTCCTATTAACATCCCCATTCATAGTCGATTTAATTGCTATCAATCCTCCCTATACCCCCATCAATCATCAAAAACCGATTATCTCGACTATATATGATTTCTCTCAGTGGTATCCCCATGTTATCCCCACTATACCACCATGTTTGTTGTTTAAATCCCTATCTCCATGACAACACCGAGACACACCGCAGCTGCCATGACAACGACATTTCCCAGGATGAGGCAGGAAATTAACATCTCGAAGATGTCCTCGTGAATCTGGGATTCCCCAAGATATGGGCCCCGAAACACGCATTGATCGCTTTTTTTAATGTTCCGGGGCCTTGTTCGTTGTGAGTTGCGCAATTTTAATCACGACAACTGGGATCTATGGATATTCCTGGGTATAAGATATTATAGCATGTTTGCTGGATCGGTTTAACCATCCGGTAACTTGGGCCCACCTTGTAGAAAGGGATTTGGCGACCCCAAAACACAAAAGGGAAACAAAAAACACACAGGTTGAAGATCAACAGCCCGAAAAATGCTAACAATATCGTTTAGCTGTGACATCTGAAAAGGGTCTCCAAAAAGACTTTCTTGCATGGCTGAGTTGTGCAGCAACCATCAGATAGATAGATATTATATTGGGATTAATGTTGAATAATATTGATACAAAATATTATCAATAATATTCCCATTGTAGTTTTAAGGATGATAATATTGATATCCATGCCATAACACTTATCTCAGTATTATTCTGGGTCAATATTACAGTACTATGATTTTCCATCCCAACAAATTAATCCAGAAAAGTCTTTTATATTATGGATCAATATTAATCCAATACATCATCATTGATCATTATTATCCCAAATTGATCATCATTATCATTAGTAGTATGATTATCATTCTATATTATCGAGCAAAATTGATTATAGATAACTAGTATCACGATATTATTATCCCAGAATTGTCACGATGATCACGATAACTAGCATCTCAAGAAAATCACCCGGAATCAACAAAAAACACTGGTTGGTGGTATACCTACCCCTCTGAAAAATATGAGTTCGTCAATTGGGATGATGAAATTCCCAATATATGGAAAGTCATAATTCATTCATGTTCCAAACCACCAATTGACATATCATTTCCATATATCCAATAATATCAATAATATATATATATATATTGTAAATATGGGATATATGGTAAATATATTTCCATATATCCCATATCATACCATATATACCAAAAATATTCCTATAGAAATATTACAGGAATATATCCCCATGACCTGTAATTATATACCATATATACCATATACCCCATATATACCATATGTTCCATCCCATTACTCCCAATATATTTCCATATATAATATATATACCAGATATTCTGGGATCATGGGATATCCCTAGCTATATATCATCCCATAAAAACCATATATAGATGGGATCATATATCCCATATATCTGGATAAATTACAATATAATATTTCCCTAACCTGAATTAAGACCATTTGGGAATCATTTCCCTTATGAAAACCATGATTTCCAGGGCTCGGTCGCAGTGAGGTCGTGATCAAATTTACCCAGATATATACCCCATATGCTCCATGTATGGAATATTTACCAACATTTGCCCTAAAAATCACCCAAATGTAGGTAAATATACCATACATGGAGCATATGGGTATGGTATATTCCATAATATATTCAGGGGTCACGGGATGGTCCCCGTGCAAAACCGGCGGTCCGTTTCGATGACGGCCCGCAGGTGCGTCAGCAGGCGACAGCGGGCCGTTTCAGGGTCCTCACCTGTAAACCCAGCAGGGCCATAGGAAAACCATAGGAAAACCATAGGACAACCATAGGACAACCCCAAGGCTGTAAACCATCCTCAATTTCACCAAAAATGAGGAGTATTGACCATCATAGAATCAGGTTTTTTTGTTGGGTTTATCAGACTAATCTAGCAAAAAGGATTGACATGTTTAAGACTTCAATACACGTATGAGATGTTCATACTGCAAAAAAGTGTTTGACTCAGAATAGGGTCCCCATTCCATCCGCTGGTTCATCATGATTTTCGCATTTGGGACCCATTTTCAAAATCGGATTTCATTCTACCCAGTCGAGCCAACTATCTGCACCGTTGAGTTACCGATGTTGCAATTTGAGTTGCGTGGATGTAAACCAAAGTTACCTACCATGGTTGAGTAACCAACTATCTCCATGGAGTCAACTTTGACCCCGGCATGAGATCAACACTGCTTGAGATCTCTGAAAGTTAACAGGTGGGAAAAGCATTCCGAAATGTCGGGAATGTCGGGAAGGGAACATCAACATTTAAGTGTTTTTCAGATCCACCGGTGGTATTCATTATATACTATCATATTAGTCCACATTTCACGTTACCTTCTTGAAATCAAACACAGCAATGGAAAATCCGCCATTTAGTTCAAAGGTCCTTCCATTTAAATGTCCATTCAAAAAGTGGATACTGTATCTTTTATCTTTTCCATTGATTTTCCTATCATTTTCCCATGAAGTTCATAGGGACATATAGGGACGACTAAGCCTTCCAAGTTCACCATCGACGACTTCGAAAGTCGAGGCCTCGTACATGCATGTCTTCTTCCTTCTCCGCCTGAATTGCACTGGCTTGGAATCGCTACAAACGATTGGGTTATCTAACATTGGTCGTGAAAAAATGTTACCCAACATCATTTACAACCAATGGGGATCACTAAAAACTCTGTCACTATACACTGGTTATGATAACACTATGAAATATTGGGTGATAGACACTATTGGAAACACTATCATATGTTCCATATCACACAATCCAACTTTTTAGAATCAGCCATATTGGCTTATCATATGTTCCATCTTAACATTGGTTGTAAAAAGTGTTTTGTTCTGATTCCAACCCAACCCATCTAATCACCCATTGTTGGTTGTAAAACAAGAACACATCTTAACAACAAGGGGGTCACGGAAAATATGAATTCCACTACCCTCTGGTAAACTAACATAAGTAATACATAAGTATGGAAAATCACATTTTTTACTGGGTAAATCAACATAGATCAACTATGTCTATGGCCATTTCCAAGTTCGCAAACTGTTTAGGATGATCCCCGATAGCCTGGCAGCGAAACGAAAACCACGGTGATTCCAGGTACGCCATGTCCCGCATGGAACATTTGTAGATGGCAACTTTTCATGATTACAGGCATTTAAAAAAAAAACAAACATAGTGTTTTTTTGGCAAACCTTCCATAACTAACATCCCCATTGCTTTTTTACCCACAGCAATTGATGAAGCCACTATTACTATTACCATTAAGTGATTGATAACGATGTGGTTCTTGACAGCAATTGGAAGTTATATAATGTTATATATCTCCATATTACCAATAAGGAGGTTTCCAACAAACGGAAGCATCCCCAAATCATCCCAAATCAGATCATTTTAGTGAAAACACACATAGAACTTGGAATTAATCCATATTAATCCATAAGAATTAATCCATATTGGTTAATCCATATTAATCCATAATACTCCATATTCATCCCCCATTTGAGGAAACCCCCCATACTACCGCATCTCCTTCAAGCAAAACGCTCGCCTCGTCGTTCAAGGCCTCTTGAAACATCGCCTCCATCTCCTGACCATGAAATGATGGGAAAAGCGACAGTTTGGGGATTTTCAAAGCCAAGTTTTCCATGACACCGGAGGGCATGAATTAAATATCACTGGATCATATTGATCATATTGGCCCCCAATGAATGGTCGGTTTTTCTAAAGTATCCAGAATATGTGGGCCTGTCAATAGGCGACCCCAAAGTCCCAAGTGTTCATCCTTGGAATGCAACATGGCAACAACAACAGTTTTCTGATGATTTAGAGAAGCAGAAGAAGTTCGTAATTCCGTTCTCAACATGACGCTTTGCTGTCTCTGGTTCTTTGCTTCAATGAATGCCCATGAAAGCTGTTGGATCATCATCCCATCTTCAGGGATGATATCCCCATCTCCCTCGTTGGAATCTCCAGTCATGGTTTCTATCACAGCGGGGAATCTCAACCAGGCACTATGCAATTTCTGGTGTCTTCATCTGCATTTTTTTCAGTGCGGAAATCCACATCCCCATTCTGAATTCTCCCACCCGAATAGATCTCAATATCTCAATGACCAATCAATGACCAATCAATGACCAATCAATGACCAATCAATGACCAATCAATGACCAATGCCAGTTCAACAGTTCATATCATGTTGGTCACATGTCCATTCTTTCTGGCTTCGATCGTCCACTAAAGGGGGCTTCGATCATCCTGGAAAATCCGGCCGGCGTTCCCGGGTGACCCGGTGACCCCTGGTGACCTCGGGCGATTTGTCGAAGAACATGGTGCGCCTGGCACTACCTCAGTGATGTTTCACGACTGGGTACACATAATACACATAACGTAAGTAGCTATAACTTAAGTCATGACTGATAACCACGATTTCCCAGGATTTCTTTGGGTATTCTAGATACCGGCTATGAGATCTCTCAAGGGGATTCCGACTTCAATTATAATGTGTATAATAAATATATATATATAATATATATTATTACATTATATTATATATATATTATATATATATTATATTATAAATTAAATTATATATTATATTAAAATAGTATATTATATATATATATTATATTATATTTTATATTATATTTTTTGTAAACATTATATGATATTCCATCCTATTCCAGACTGTTGGTTACTGTAAATTCCATGGATCGCATTGGATCCTGGGGGCAAATGATCAAAATGAACTGACTTGAAATCTTGGGCTATATTGGGATAATTCCTCGAATCCTAACCATGATTCCAGTGAGGGAGAACAATGAGGTCGCAATCAAATTTACCCAGATATCATCATACATAATAGTGGTTACCAACAATGTAGTATGGTTTGTAATACTAATTAAACATAATTATCATATAATATTACCTATTCAACTCCCATCAAGTTGAACTCCAACAGTTTATCCATGTTTATCCCATCAGGATCCCCAACAAAAACCAGCACCAAAGGGAACCTCCACCGTACCCTCCGGAGCCGCCCAGGAACTCTGCGGAAAGGCGTGCCTCGCCGCCCTCGCCGCCTCCGCCGAGCTCTGCGAGCTGCGCAGCGAGCTTCGCGGGGAACGCTCCGAGCGGTCCTCCACCACCGCCTCGGACGAGTTTCCATGAGAAAACCCTGGGAAAACCATAGGGAAACCATGGAGAAATGATGGAAAATGATGGAACATGATGGAAAATTTGGATTTTGTCAAGAAAATATGGTGATTTATGGCATGTATAACTGGTTAATATTGGTTAATGAAATCGCAAAGTTGATGGTGAACATGCAACTTTAGTATTCATGGGTTTATAAGCCAACAAAGATGCCACGTGGGCCTCACCGAATGTTAGAAATCACTTGAAATCACCTCAAATAGTTGCACAAAAGGGTGGAATTTCACTGGTACTTCAGTGCGCTTGGAGAGTAGCAGCATCAGTTTCTGAGTTTTTTTTATAAAGGGATCACCTTGGACAAAGTGAATCTCTGCTCTGTGGTGAAGCCAATGACAGTGTCTGTGGTTGGGGGATGGTTTATGGTTGTCTTGGTAAACACGGCAAACACCTTGATACCCCCAAGTTTTCCCATCATTTTCCCATCATGTTCCCATCATTTTCCCATAGTTCCATTGCTCTCCAAGCAGCTTTCGCCCTCCAGGCAGGTTTGATCTCCTCATACCTGATGGCCGATGGCATGGCGGCAGCCAAAGACATGTTTTGCTGCTGAATATCAAAGTTATTGCCACTTAAAATCCATAAACCTCTCTAAATCTTTGATCAAAATTCACCAAAATCCTCAAGAATCACCAAAAAGCCGTTGATTTGACTAATTGTTTGGTCCGAAATCCGGAAAACCTACAAAGATAGTCAACATCTCCCAAGAAAAAATACTTTCAAAAATCGTCCCTGTTCGAAAATACATTGTTTTTTTCCACAATGTTCATGCTTTAATCATCAAGTATCTTCCAAACCAGCACAAAAAATCTGGCTTCTCCCCATGTTTTCTTGGTTTAAACTTCCATCTTCCATCCATTTTTCTCGATGAAATCGACAAATCGACATGAAATCCATCATTTTCCCATGATTTTTCCCATGGATTTTGGCGCACCTCTCCGGCGAGGCCTCCGAGAAGCGAAGCCGCGAGGGGCGGGTGGCTGCAGAGGCCTAGTTTCAGCGGCAAGTCATGGCGAGTTTCAGCATGAAAACCATGGGAAACCATGGGGAAAGCATGGGAAACCATGGGAAAACCCTGGGATGATGATTTGGAAGGAGTATTCATCATTTTTCCAGTGATTTAATTAATGATTATTTAATGGGAATCGATGGGAAATCATGGAAGTTTCATGGTGATTTTCCATGCAATTTTAGCATCTTCATCCTGCCACATAGCTTGCGAATCTGCAAAAAGGAAGGACTGAAACTGCAAGCTAAAAGTGAACAAAGATTTCAGCATCACAAACCACACTTAAGATACTTAGGAGATGTGTTTCCTCCAGTGTTCCACAAAAGTCTGTGTTCAAAGAGATTTGATTCCACCACCTCTCAACCAATCATCCCTTCTAATGGTACCTCCAATGATGGAACTCCCATTCCTAGCTTCCCATACAAACAAACCTGAGGTGAATTATTTTGCCACTGATGCGTATGTGGTTTTCCTGATGGGTCGTTTGAAATTCCACGAATGTTGAAATATGTTGAAATCCATCACTGGTTTCTGGGCTTATTCCCATCCATCTATCCGTTCATCCATACATCTCTCTGAAAAGCACAGCTGTCATCTATCCGTGGTGCCGACAAGAATCCCGCATGGTGGCAACGGATGAAGATGGCACCACCGTTGACAAGCTGGGTCGGAAGGCATCGCTGTCAAGGTCCGTTGGACGAGGCTGGGATAACTTGTTCATGTGGTTCATGTGGCTCTGGGCACGCATGCCTGGCATTGCTTTGGAGATTAGCTGTTGGGGTATTAAGTGAAACATTTCGAAAGGGGATGGCAAATGGGATACTGGAGATTTATCAGCAATCGTCAAAAGCCAACACAAGGGGGAAAACAAAACTAATTAATTAATTAATTAATTAATTAGTTAATTAGTTAATTGATATATATATAATGTGTTATGTGTGTATATATATAATTATATATATATATGTATATACGTGTGTATATATGTATAATTATATATATATGCATATTTCGCAGGCACAATGTCGCTCATAAACACTCCGAGCAACATGACAGCAAAAAACGCACAGCGACAGGCTGGAACAATCATTTAGTGTAAAGATGGATGACAAACCAAGGGATTTGGGGGTAGCCTATTCTCAAACAAACCCATATTATATGCGAAGTCCAGGACAACTTCCACGTCAAGAAAAAACAACAACGGTCCATTTGCATCCATTGTAGATAGTTGAACAGCTGATAACTTCCTGGGAAAAAAAAACGTCCCATTTGTTTGGATCTAATGTGGTGTCACGAATCAATCAGAAAATCAATGATCCTGTCCTCCAAGGGATGTATTGAATTTTTGAAGAAGAAAACCATGGTTTTGGAGACTGCCACGGAGGTAGAAACAAACGAAACCCTCTGGGAGGCGCACGTGGAGGGCTCACTTCGCGATCCGCTATCGCCGATGCGACCACCTCACAGCGGACATGGGAATGTTGGGAATGTTGGGAATATCCATCGTAAATTTCAAAATCGACATGGGTTACATGTTGGTTATTAAAGATTTATAATCAAGGCTTCAATGGGGAATATTTTGACATGACCAACAATGAAAGACTATGAAGACTGGACCTGCAGGTGCGTGACGAAGGTAGACCTTGTCAAATAGCGGTTTGCAGGGCCGAGCTGTTAGTTGCGGGGGTAAACCCAGTATACGAACAACCAAATCCCGATTTTTTCCACGGTTCCTCTATGTTAAACCTTGTTAACCCCCGGCAATCAGTCACAGGACTGGAAAATTGCCCATTTAGTTCAATGAATTTCCTATTGACACCTCCAATCCAATGATTTTCCCATTGTTTTCCAATGAAAATACCAACTTTGCGGGGGCTTCCCCTCCCTTCAGCGGCCTCCGTCGCTGGGCGCCGCGCCCGGCCCCGCGGTGCTTGCGCCTCTGCGGGCTCCTGGAAGTCCTTGGTGAGGTGCCGTTTCAATGGGGAAAAAACATATGTTCTTCGAGTGATCCCCACCCTGACACCCTTCTGACATAGTTTCTGACTCTGGAAGTATTTCTGACAGTCTGACATTCTTTCTGGCAGTCTCTCTGGCATTCTCTTCTGGCATTCTGTCTGGCATCTATTCTGACATTCTGTTTGGCAGTCTCTCTGGCATGTTCGGGTCCAGGCGTGTCCCACAGAATCCGGAACTGGTGCTATGGTCTTCAAGACGAAGGTCTACCGCATCAGCATCTGGGAATGGTTTCTCAACAGAACAGGCCACCAGGGGTTGCCACAAATTGCGGCATTTCCTGTGCAAAGATCCAACAGCATATGGCGCAACCGGACAAAATTGAATTAAAATAAAGAATTTAATGACTAATATCATGATTATTATCATGATTCATATAATAATTAATATAATGGTTAATATAATGCCTAATGCAATGACTAATATAATTAATATAATGATTAATATAATGATTGATATAATGGTAATTATAATAATTCATCTCATGATTCATTTAATGACATTTATAATGACTAATATAATGACTAATATAATGATTAAAATAATGATTTATGTAATGGCTGATATAATTATTAATTTATTGACTAACATAATGATTTATATCATGATTCATAGAATGATAAATATAATGATTAATATAATGATTCATTTAATGATAAATATAATAATTCATTTCATGATTCATTTAATGATTTTTATACTAATTAATATCATGATTATATTTAAATAATAATTAATATAATGATTAATATTATGATGAATACAATGATTGATATCATGAATAAAATAGTGACTATTTTAATAAATTTATACATAATGAATAATATAATGATTATTAAATGATTAATATAATGATTCATATAATAATTAATTTAATGATTAATATAATGATAAATAAAATGGCTAATATAATGAATGTTATAATGATTAATATCCTGATTAATATAATGATGAAAATATTGATGAATATAATTATTTATATCATAATTCAAATATTGACTAATATAATGATCAATATAATGATTAATAAAATGATCGATATCATGATTTATATGATGATTAATATAATGATTAATTTAATGATTATTAAAAAATGATTAATTTAACGATTATTAAAAAAAATGATTAATTTAATGATTATTAAAATAAAGAATTTAATGACTAATATCATGATTATTACCATGATTCATATAATAATTAATATAATGGTTAATATAATGCCTAATGCAATGACTAATATAATTAATATAATGGTTAATATAATGATAAATAAAATGATTCATTCCATGATTCATTTCATGATTTTTATAATGATTAAGATAATGATTAATACAATGATTTTTGTAATGGCTGAAATAATTATTAATTTATTGACTAGTATAATGATTAATATAATAATTAGTTTAATGATTAATATAATGATTGATAAAATGACTATATAATATAATGAATTACAAAATAATTGATATAATGATGATTCATTTAATGATTCATTTAATGATTAATATAATGATTCATATAATGATTCATATAATGATTCATATACGGTTAAATATAATGATTCATTTAATGACTTATATAATGACTAATTTAATGGTCAGTATAATGGTTAATGTAATGATTGCATGGAAAAAAGTGCACTCCCACAGCGGCCAGCTCTCAGAACAGGCCACCAGGGGAGTGCGCAAATTGCGGCATTTCCAGTGCAAAGATCCAACGGCATATGGCGCAACCGGACAAGATTGAATTCCATTCCTCTCTGCTGTTCATTGGCTGAATGCACTATGTCATAGCAAACATTGCTGTACTGTAGTGTATCGACCTTGCTTCTAGTGCAACCAC
>Ga0126342_10020005_pt1 | contig 11303 bp, 9 predicted proteins | sample Cyp1metagenome_FD_92528 | JGI IMG/M metagenome (GOLD analysis project Ga0126342, IMG submission 92528) | Coral microbial communities from Lord Howe Island, Old Settlement Bay, Australia - Cyphastrea 1 metagenome | ecosystem: Host-associated > Invertebrates > Cnidaria > Coral ...
AACTACATATAATATTACGCCGCCCTCTACGCACTGACGCGGACACTGACGCGGACCCACGCGGAGAGGTTTTTGGCCCAAGATATGACTCAAATATGTTAACGCTTGTAGGGGTATATCAAGTTATAATTGATAAATGATGGGAAGTGGAACATGATTGAAATATCCATTGCAAAGTGGTAAGGTCTTGGAGGAATCCAGGCTTACTCAGGATGTCTTCCAGTTTCCTCAACCGCTTCGATCAGAAAATCATAAACATCAAAGCAAACACTTATAAATGTTTTGTCTGCTGCACGTCTGAACTCAAACTTATTTTGTTTTTCTTAATTATTTCAAAACATGTTGGTTTCAATTTATTTGGGGGTTTCCATTATTTTGGGGTACCCCATTTTATCATCCATTTATAGATGGGATTTTCATGGATTTTCCCTCAAAAAAACGATCCAGCTATTGGGGTCCCCCCAGTTCTGGAACCGTCCTTCGACGGCGGCTGTTACTGCGGCTGTCGCGGCGGCGCGGCGGCGGGCTACGCCTGGGAATCAGATCCCCAAGGAAGAAATCCTGCACCGCCTGGATGGTAGAAAGCCATCCAAAATAATGGGATGTTTACCACCATTTACCACCTATTAACTGGCGCAGGATTTCGCAACCATCCACAGTATGTTGATGATTAATGATGATTAATGATGATTGTTGTACTTGGAAAATAGTTGGGGAGCGCGAGCTGAAAACAGGACATCAGTTGGGATCACCCCGGAGACGTGATTTTGTCACCGACCCGGGCAGCACAAATCCAGATTTTTAACGATTAAAACCAACTCCCCCAATTTTTATCATGTTTTATCAATCTTTCCAGCGAAATCCCCAACTAGCAAGGATTAACATCAACCAACCAGCAGCCTACGGGAGTCACGGCGCTTCGGCGGCGCTTTCCGCGAGTCGGAACGAGCGCGAGGCTTTCCACCGCCTTGGGGCGACCAAAATTTGGAGATCCTGGTGCTACCAGTGGGCACTGCCATCTGGTTATGACTAACAGTTCGCCATGGAAATTCACCATTTTGAATAGGTAAACCCAGGTAAATCATCTATTTCTATGATTTTCTATGGGCCAGGGCTTCCATGGCTATGTTAAATAACCAGATGGTATATCCATGGAATCCATATCCCATCATATCCCCAAAATTGGCGACAAAATTTGATGAATTACATTGGTCTAATAATGAATTATGATGAATTATCATTGAATTACGAATGTTGCGGAAAAGCCATAGCCACTGTTACTATTCGTTGTCAAAATTCATAAACTAACGATGTCCGAGTTTTATCAACACCCAGCTATGGTGGAATTTAAGGACCTTTAGGTGGAACAGGGGCTGGATCTGGATCTGGACAAGGCTGGGCATTTCCAGTGGGATCCTCAGAGGTCTCCCCAAAATCTCCTGTGGAGGTAGCCGTCAATGTCAACAAATGGCTACCGGGTCACAGGGCAAGTGACACGGCAACACTCCGTTCACTCCAGATATTCCAGTGGTTGTCGAGTGCTGAGTCTATCCAGTTACAGCAGCCCTGTGAAAAAAAGGGCGAACTGCGAATGTTGCGAAGCCAAAGTCCTCGCCGAACTGAAAACGTTGTGAAATTTTCAGAGCCATTGTCATAAGAGTATCATAGCACCGCCAGAAATTGGATCGTGCATGATGATGCAATCAAACACCCCCAACCTCAATGAACATAGCATGTAAGAATGTAAGGAGTAGCGCGATACTCATGATTCAGTTATGCTACCCCTAGGCAAACCAACATAGTTCAACATAATCCAACAACAAAAATCCCATATGTTATCCCATGTTGGAGGTTTGTAGAAAAATTATCAAACCAAATGGGTGATTTTCCACCCCGCCATGTGACTGTTTCCATCGCTCGGGCGCCCGGAGTCCTGGCGGGACTGACTTTGAGGTCCCTGTGGAATGATGAAAGCAAACGGACAGATCCCCAGTATTCAGCGTCAATACTTTCAAACATTTTCCCACACAAACTCAATACACCCATATCTCATTCCGGCCCAATATACCTCACATGATCTCAAATTACTTCAATAATCTTCAAATATCTTCATTTTTCTATCAACAACAACAAGATTTCAACGCATGAACGTATGTCCAACGGTTTTTTCTGTGACACGGTGACACGGGGCCGGGTTCCCACACCCTTTGATCCATGGGTCGCGTGTTGCGGCCTCGCGACCTGGAGATGGGATGATCGCAAACATCGAAGCTTCGAGTCTTTTGGGATGTGTAATCTAAATTTCTAAATTTGAGACATGTGCGAAGTTGAGATGATTCTTTCGGAATTGGCCTACTGTAGTGGTTTTCAACCTACTCCAGCAGACTTGGATCGCTACCAGGTACCCACTTTTCGACCTTTTTTCTTTGTGAACCACGGCCGTTGGACCTTTTCCCCTCCAAAATGGATAGGTCTAGTTTAGGGTTCCCCCTAAACAAGTTGGTATGGCTCATTCATATTCCAATGATTCCCATCTGACAAATTCCATGACCAATCCCCTGCAAAATCACCATGAAATCATCAAACATGGACAAAAATGAATTGTTTCATCAAAAAAACAAGTGATCTCAAGCCATTAAATGCCATTACCCTCTGGTAAACGTTTACATAATTATGGAAAATCACCATGCTATTCATGGGAACATCCACTATTTCGACTGGGCCATTTTCCAGTTCGCAAACTGTTTGTTTACCAGAGGGTATATCCCATTAATATCCCATTGAATCCCTATAAAATCCCATTGAATCACCATGAAATCCCATTTGAAAAAAATTACCAGAGGGTAAATCCCATTAAACCACCATAAAATCACCATAAAATCACCATACCAACCCCCAACCCCCAACCCCCCCAGGTTTCCTCAAAAAAACTACACCCAGCACCTGGAACGCCCACGTCCTCCACCTCCACGGCCACGGCTGCGGCTTCGGCGCCGCGAAGGGCTACGTGAACGTTTCACCTGGACAGCGCAGTTCCCGGGATGTGAGTGGCTGAATGACTAACCCAGGGTAGTTATATCTATATCTATATATATATATGGAATTATATGGAAATATATGATATTAACCAGATATGTATATTTTTCCAGATTTTTCCACTTCGCCAGGATATATATATATATGGAAATATATGGAAACCAGATATGATATGTATATTAATTAATGTGATATATGAATTATCTAAAAAAAAATGGTAAACTAACAGTTTGCCATTGAACATGGCCATTTAGTTCGTTGATTCACCTATTGAAAATTGTGATTTTCCAATATAGTTATTAGTTTTTTTTTTACCAGAGGGTAACTAGCTGTGAATCTTAGAAGTTGCGAAGTTTGAAGGTTGATATTCTTTTGCAATAGCTCAACTGCTCAAATGTCCAGGGAGGTCGCTCTTGAGCATCACATCACATTTGCCAAAGACCATGCTCACCATTGAAATCTATAGAGTTCTCCTAGATGGATTCTGGGCTGATTCTCACAGTCATCAATTCAAACAAAATCAAAAATTGGCTTCTCCCCCTTCACACTCCAACCATCATGGGTCCCGGCAAGGTCAAGGATCTCCACATTCACAGCCTGGCTGCACTGCGTCACTGCGCATTCTCAAAACCTCCAAGATTGGGAGCTGAGCAGCTGATTGCCTGGCAGCCCGCCTGCATGCTCTTCTTGTTCCCTTGCGGCTCCTCCACATCAAAGGCAATCCTGGCGTCGGAAAGGCGTCGGAATGCGGGACGCGCGGGAAGGAAATGTGACCGGCAGCAAGCCCATAGGATCCCATAGATTCACAGCATTGTTCGGGGGCAGATCCTGGCAGATGTTCGTTTGAAAATGTCTTTACACTTACCCATAGGATCCATGTATGGTATATATGCTAACATTTGGGGTATATTTATGGTAAATGTTACCATATATATAGCATACATGGATCCTATGGGTTACAAGTTGACCCACTCAACCGCAGGTGTCCTGTCGCCGCGACGCAACCCCCTGGTCTTGGCATCGTAGCGGGCATTGGTGTCCGTAATGTACTCGGCATGGGTGAAGAGATCTTGTCCTCAGGGCCAGAACTTTGGACAGTGACCATCAAGAAACACAGACTTCCACAGACCTGCGGTTTGTGGGATATCATGTTGTACAAACCACTGACTTCATCTGGTTGACCGTCCAACAGGTTGTACATCATTTGCACTTTGCAGGTGGCTTTCCAATCTTTCAACTATTCAAACCATCAATTTCCCATCTCAACAACAGCAACTTGGACAAGGCACGGCCGCTATCACACGAAACCTGAGTCGCCATGCGGGTGTGTCGCGCTTTGAGTGGGTATCATGCGGGTGTGTTTTGTTACCGAGAATGTCACAATGACAACAATTGCCCACAATCCAATCCGCGAGGACGAGGGGCGAAGCCGAACTGCCTGTCGTTGTTCCATGTGTTGACCGTGCCCTTTTCACCTTGGCCAATTTGTATCCAGAAGTTGAGGGAACTTCCTGTGACAGGGTTGCACTGGTGGGTCACTTTTTTGAAATCGACATCCATAAACTCTAAACTGATCATTTCTGGATGTATTGAACATATATATATATATATATGTATAATATATATATATTATAATATATTATATATATATATGTATAGTGCTGATCATCCGTTTTTGTTCGGGAAGTGGAAAATGCCTTTTCGAACGATGGATCTCATAGTCATCACATTTGCCCTGTTAAAACAGCAATTTTCAGGATATATTAATTTTCATGCACACCCAAATCATATGAAGTTGGTGATATATTCCATCATACCTCCAGTATACCCCAATAATCCCCATTTATCACCATCGGATCGCCATTAAACACCATTATAAATCATCATTAATCACCATTGAATCCCCAATAAAACACCATAAAACACCATGAAACACCATAAAACGATCATAAAACGACCATGAAACGACCATGAAATCCACTAATCCCCAGTGCCAAGTCGCGTTTGCTGTCGCCCTTCTCCCCCTTTCCGCTTCCCTCGCGGCTTCGGCTGGCGCTGCGTCCCATGGCCTCAAAAAGACATAAATCCCATGGGATTTGTTTGGTGATTTTATGGTGATTTTATGGTGGTTTAATGGGATTTACCCTCTGGTAGCTGGTATAACATTATCATTACCCTCTGGTAAATTAACAAATGTGATTTTATGGTGATTCAATGGGATTTTATAGGGATTCAATGGGATATTAATTGGATATACCCGCTGGTAAACATACCAAAAGCATCCAAAAGCTATTGAAAATGGCCATTGAAATAGTTAGTTTTCCCATTATAAATGGTGATTTTCCATAGTTATGTAAACGTTTACCAGAGGGTACCCCGATACCTGGAGCCATCTATAAATGGATGATAAACTGGGGTACCCGCCATTAGGAAACCTCCGTATATATCTTCGGTAAAGAAAAACATGTTTAGCAAAAAGCGAACTAGAAAATCCCCATTTATGGATGATTTGCCTATGACAAATTGGGATTTTCCATAGTTATGTCAGTGTACTATACGGGGTAACGGGGTAGCCGATTTTCCGACAAACCATGACAAACTCTGTATATCCTGGATTATCCTGGACTCTTGAGGCCATAATCACTGTTCAAATGGCATGTTTGCAAGCTGGCTCTCCAAGAACCAACCCTGCCAAGTTCTTTGCCCCGGAGACAACAGCAAAAAACGAGACATGGCAAGTATGGCAAGCTAACAAACCGATCAAAACCATTGATTTTTCACCAGAATTGTTTGATACAGCTGCATACAGTTGGCAGCTTTTCATCTGGGGACACCTTTTCAGCTGCACTGCCGAGGAACTCTGATGCTGTGCCAAAATTTAATAACCGCAGCCGCTGAAATTCGCAACGTCGAGGACGCACCAAGAGCGAAAGGAAATGGATTGTATTACATTGGAATATGCAAGATTGCCAACAATTTTTCGTATTCTTTGTTTGGAACATCACCATTTTTCATGGGACAATCCACTATTTCTATCGCCATTTTCAATAGCTTCTGAATATTGAACACCTCCAATGTCGGGGTGGAAGTCCACCGATGTCCATTTTCACCACTGCACCATTGCTCATATTGCTCTGTGGTTTCCTGGCTCCCCTGAAAGCAAAAAGGCGAAAGTCAACCATGGCGGCAGCTACTGTCCCAGGAAATCCATGTCCAGCCCCTAACGAAAGTTTTGTGTCTAACGAAAATGCAGGACTTATTTATGGAAAGAGCATTTATTTTACTATTTAAGACATGGTCATTCTCCATGAATTGCACATCAAGTCTCCACTATTTCCTCACAGTTTCTCGGATATCCACCACTTGACTTATATCCTCATATTTCCCATTGTTTTCCCATTGTTTTCCTATAAGTTTCCCATATGTTCCCATATTTCCCATCTGTTTCTATATATTTCCCATCTTTTACCATAGAAAAGTCCCATATGCTTCGATAAAACTCCAATTTCTCGTTGTTTCACCATGTTTCACCCGCCACTTTTTCCACTTCCATATGGCAAAACCCGTGCTTTTCATCAGCGTCCCGGGCTCCTGGGTGCGGATCAGTGCGGATCAAGTCGGCTGTGGGTAGAATATCATGGTATACAATAAGTTGATATTATTGGGACATATGAGATGACCATTGTTGGTATTAATATGTATTAATACCAAATGGTAACACTTAAATTACCTTCAATCTTAACTTGGTATTTCGGGAAAAAAGGAGATTTTGATGTGATTTCATGGGATTTAATGGTGATATAATTGGATATAGCCTCCGGTAATCCGCCGACCCCTGCCGCCAGGAGGGGGAGCGCGTCAGAGGAGGCCTTACTAGCAACAAGGGGCGAAAAGAGAAGGTTCAGAAAGCAATGTTAGGCACTGGGGGCCGTGGCCCGCAGGCCTCGTCCGTCCCTCATAGCCTCCGGTAATAAAAGGTGGCTAGCTGGTAAATCCCTAAACGAAATGGGAGTTTTAAAAGGGAACATCAACATCGACGATTTTCATGGGGGATTTGCCGTTGCGATGTTTCATCACCTTACCGGGTAAGCCATTGAAAAAATGAGATATTTTCAGCCATGGGGCAGAAAAAAGTAACCCCCATAAGTTGGGATATAAATGATATAAACTGATAAGTCACTGAGAACATGGCCCATGTAGTATAGTGAACATGGATTTATCGAACCTCACCAGGAAGACTGCTGAATAGCTATGTTACAGGAGGGTATGTATATGTAGAGAAAATCAAGAGCACTTAAGGCGTTTCCCATTTCCACAGGGTTCAAACTGAATATCTGAACATCAAAGTGAACACGGGGTGGGTTTGGGTTTTCTCGGGGCTGTGGAAACCATCAAAAATATACGGTCTTGAACATCAGAGAGAACCCCAATACAACAACATTTCCCATACACCTACAGAGTCACAGCAGTTTCTCTCCAGAAATCTGGAGAATTAGGCATCACAGTCCCAATATGTCCCAGCCTACCCCTGCGACATTCCCTGCGTTTTGTGAACGGACGCCCCGGACGCCCCGGAGGCCCCGTCCTTCGACGGCGGCTGTCACTGCGGCGGCTGTTACTGCGGCGGCGCGGCGGCGGACTGCGCCTGGGAGGATGGGATCTGCGGGATCTGCGGGATCTCGCAGCAAAAAATGGAGGAATCCCATCCCCTTTATAGATGGTTTACCTATAAAAAATGGTGATTTTCCATCGTTATGTTAGTTTACTAACAATAAGAACTGTGGCATCTGCTATCATGATCATATGATCGCCATTTCTTGGACATCATTTTTCTGATAGATAGCAAAAACAACGGCAATATACGGCAATAGCAGCAGTAAGAAAGATAATGATCAACGCGATAAACAAGAACATTATAATGACATTGAGAATCCAATGAAACAAATAACATGATTCAAACCAGCGACAAAAGCACCATGTTCGCTAGCAAGAATCCTCATTTCTTGTTGCTTAAAGTATCTCAAAATCAACCAACATCAACCAACATCAACCCACATCAACCAACCATTTTCTCATGTTTCACCCAAATTCCCAAGATTTCCCAAGAATTCAGAGGCGCCAAGGCCATTTTTGCCACGTTTCCCGCCTGCGGGAGTCACCGCGCTTGGCCGGTTTCCGTGAGTCGGAACGAGCGGAGCGGGGCTTAGCACCACCTTGGCGGAAATCCCATGGGAAATGGTGGTTACCCCCTGGTAAACCATAGGAAAACCATAGGAAAATGGTGGTTTACCATGGATTTTCATCGGATTTCATGGGCATGTTCCATATGGGATTCTGCAGCATCATTGAATGCAACTGATCCATAATTTATGGGGATTTTTCATGGGAATATCATTGGGCACTAGAACTATCTAAAGCTCATGGTTTCCGGCAAATGGGATGGTAAAGCTCAGAATGATCAGCATGTGTTCTGAATTTGACTCATCTCCGTTTCGTTCGTTTCAGAAGTGCCAAAGTATAGAGGTTGGATAGGTGGAAACCCATGCTGAACTCTGGGAGAAGCCTTAGGCTTGGCTGAACCGGTGATTTTTTGCATCCTCAATCTTTCAACATCCCCAACTACCAATCAGCTCGGGTCAGGGAAGTATCTTTCAACAAATGCCGGCAGAGTTGCACTTCCGACACTCCGTATTCCTGGCGCAAACACCGAATACTGCTGAGTTCTCTATTCAAATAACAGTTATAACAGTTACCGAGGGCCTGTGACAAAGAACAAAGAGTTGCTCACCAGCTGCTCACCGAAGTCCACCGAACACTTTCAGTTTGCCGTGACCATTTTCGCCATGTCCAGGACATGGAAACAAAAAACCGCCCAAATCCAACAGAACTGGGCTGCCAGTCCCGCTCTTACAGTCCTGGCAAATTGGTAATCGCCACACTTGGGACACTCCCAGTCCCCCGCCTCAGTGTGAACGCGGCCGGCCGTTACAGAAGTGGTGGCCAGTCACCGTCTCGCGGCCAAAAGAAGTCGACGTGAATACTCAATCATGAACCGGCTGCTCACGGTAAGTTGATTTCGGCACTGAGACTAGAAACACATGGACAGATCCCAATAGCATCTCAATCGTTTCAAGCATTGTCTTACAGAGTCTCAATATGCAACATTATCTAACTACATCCCCAGTATACCTCAAGTGCCAATATTTGCCACCCTTCCATGACGGAAGCCGGGTTCCCAGACCCTTTGTTCTTTGGGTCGCGTGTTGCGGCCTCGCGACCTGCAAGTCCATGGTTCGATCTGTGGCTTAACACCAATCAATATCATGAATTAAGTATTGTTGATTATTACACCACTAATTCAACATAATTAATCTTGATGAAGCAACTGTTGATTAACATCTATTATCTATTACTGTTGATTATTCTTAATTAACCACAAATCGATAATTGATTAGACAATTACCCAATCAATATCATTGAGTATGCAATTGTACAATGTCGTAAATATGTTTTAATCATTAGGCAGTGTTAAGATTAGACATGATCAAATCAATGATTCAATTTGAACATCACATGAAACACATGTCACTATCATACAATATGGCTTCATCTTTCCCATCAAACACATGGCATGGCGGATGATGAAATAAGATTAACATAATATCATCCACCAAAACGAAACAACTCACATACCTGCAGTCATGTGGAACTGCTCCTCTATCTTGTCGAACTAAGTATGCTGGTTATGCAAGTTGTGCATACTACATGGTGAAAATTCTGCTGACAAATACTTAAAATGGACAGACTTAAAATCACATGTTTTCGACTGAGAAAGAACACGCAACATCAGGAAAGGAGCAGAGTGTAGGGGGCATCAGCGGTGGACTTTGGCGCTCTTTGCCCGGGACAGGACTGTATTGACACAATTCATCAAAGCAATGCCTTACAAGACATTCCACGGACAAATTAGAGGGGATTAGCAGGAATGGATATGAAGATCATATATACCATCATATATACCATCATATATACCATCATATATACCATCATATATATATGGTATATATAAGATTACCATGGGCTCATTATTGGAATGGCCCACGTTTGGAAAACAATGAGCAACATCAGGTTTCAACAGCGGCCATACCTGACCATTTCAGCAGACTTTTCGGATTGTTTCATCCATTTTGACCAACATCTTTGACCAACTTTCTTGCGTCAGTTTCGCCCAAAAATGAATGGGTCATTATCTCCAAGAATTACGCAAAAAAACATACAGTTTTCATCCACTATATATCATTTCTGGAGAAGAACAACTAATAGTTGATAATTTCATTCAGCTATGATTCTTGCCCGAAAAAATTGCTAGCTAGTAATTCTTACTTGTAGCTGCGCGAAGGATTCGAGAATCTGAATCTAATGTGTCTTGCTGCAGGTTTCTGATGGCTTAAATGAGTCTCAACATTGTCATATGGCTACAAATGCTCCATCCATTGAGACTCACAGAGTGCGTTTGACAAAGAGTGACAAAAAACAAAAGAGTGATACACCCGCTGGTAAACTTACATAACTATGGAAAATCACAATTGTTCATAGGTAAATCAACAAACTAAATGGCCATTTTCAATAGCAACCTGTTAGTTTACCAGAGGCTAATTCATTCTGGCTATGAATACTCTGCAAAAACCACTTGGGAGTTCATGCTGATGAGTTTATTCATATGAGGTTTGTCTGAAAAACGGCTTCCTCTAAATCCCCATAGGAATTGCGATTTGGGCGGTATTCCCTCATTTTTAGACACCAACATAATATAATGTTGTTAGATTGTTAACTACATCCACCATATCACCTTTATATCCCCACTATGTCCCCGTCATATTCCCATCATATACTTATAATATCATCATAATATTCCCATAGCACCTTACAATATCATGTATATATATGCATATGTACATATATATATATATGCATGATTATGCATGTATAATATAATATATATATATATATATATATATTGTAGGCTAAATCCAGCAGTTCAAATAATATCCCATCGATTGCTGACAATATTCCCAGATTTTTTTCCATGGCTTTATAGGGATAAATCCCCATGGCTATTTCACGAGCGAACTGGAAAATCACATTTTTTAGTTCGGTAAATCATCATGTTTCTCATCTATCAATGGGCTAGTTTCAAGTTCGCAAACTGTTAAATAACTGGATATTAATGGATATTAATGGATATTAATGGATATTAATGGATATTA
>Ga0126342_10020006_pt1 | contig 11303 bp, 8 predicted proteins | sample Cyp1metagenome_FD_92528 | JGI IMG/M metagenome (GOLD analysis project Ga0126342, IMG submission 92528) | Coral microbial communities from Lord Howe Island, Old Settlement Bay, Australia - Cyphastrea 1 metagenome | ecosystem: Host-associated > Invertebrates > Cnidaria > Coral ...
AGATAGACAGACAGACAGATAGACAGACAGACAGATAGACAGACAGACAGATAGACAGACAGACAGATAGACAGACAGACAGATAGACAGACAGACAGATAGACAGACAGACAGACAGACAGATAGACAGACAGACAGATAGACAGACAGACAGATAGACAGATAGACAGACAGACAGACATCAGAGGGTTCGGTTGGGGCCATCCAAATTGACTCAAACACAGTTTTCGATGTCAGCTGGAAGCCATGTCAGCTTCGATGCAACGCACGGCCGAGGTTAAAAGAAGACGACAGGGTCTCCTGAGGCAAGAGGAAGACAACCCAGGCCTCGGCAATGCTGGCAGACCATGGCGCCTAGTGTGCCATGACAAGAGGCGTTGTTTTTTATCGATGGCTTTCGGGAATGGTCGGAGCATGGTCGGCGCATTGTGATTTGGACAGAGGTTGCCACAACACAAGGATTCCTGCTACATCACCTTCTCCCAGTCTTGGGGCGATTCTCAGTAAATGGCAGTGGTTTTGTTCCCACTGTTTCCAAAACAGACTGATAGCACAAGTTCTCAAAGGTGGCGTTGTCCTCGCTTGTGACGGGCAACTTGCATGTGATGCATCATGATGCATCATATGGTTTCCCCTCCAAAACTTGTCACCATTCCTGCAACTGAACCCCTCTGTATTTGATGGAGGCCCCATGACTTCCTCTAGAGTTACCTTTCCAAACAAGAAGCTGCAGGCCCAGTGGCAGCCAAAGGCTGTGTGGCCACTGTTTGGCTGATGATGCTTTGGCTGGCAGCCGGAAAGTTCGATGGCATCTCCGTCGCATTGGCCTTTTTTTCCCCGAATGCATAGCAAGGATTCCCTTTTCACTCTGGGGGTCTGGGGGTTGAGGGTGTGTTCGCTCTTGCGTTTGCGTCCGCAGCCGTCCGCGTGAGGGCCGCATGGCCGTGCCCATGGCGAGTTCTGCCAAAGTGGTCACTTTTGGCTACTTTTGGAGGTTTCAAACGTCGCGTAGCCTCGTTTCCCGTGGCAGGCGTGGCACTTTGTGACATTCCAACATGTTTCATAGTGTGTCCAAATTCGTTTTGTGTGGCAGGCGCAATACTTTTGCGTCGTTTTCAGAAGATGGGTTGCATTTTTGGATATTTTTCGTGGCAGGCGCAGCATTTCACACGTATCGTGTTGCGTGTTTTTGCGAATCACATTGTCGGGGCTGCGTCACGTGGTGACAGCGTGCAAATTCCGTGGCTGGCGTGGCATTTTGTGACATGTGCTGAAAATTGATGAAGCCCCGCACGAAACTTCGATTTTGAGGAGTTCATGACAAAACTCGTCAGAAAGCGTCGATTTTGTAGCTACAAAGTGTGAAAATTTGAAGGAAGTCTCGCACGAAACGCTCGTTTTGAGATTCCAATATGTCTTGTTTCGATTCTCTGGTTTTCTTGTAGCGTCGCTGTATCTACAGGTTCAATGTCGTTTTGCGTGGCAGGCGTGGCAGGTCGTGACATTCTCACGTGTCTGCAAATGGTGTCGAAAGTCGTTTTGTGTGACAGACGCAATCCTGCTGCAAGGTTTTCAGAATATGGCTTTCCTTTTTCATGGCATGTGCAGCACTTTGGACGTGTCCATGTTCATTTTGCGTGGCAGGCGCAGCAGTTTAGACGTGTCGTGTTGCGTGTTTTTTTTGCTAATTGCATTGTCAGGGCTGCGTCAAGTGGTGACAACGTGCAAATCGCGTGGCAAGCGTGGTGCATCGCGAGAATGTCATTTTGCATGGCAGGTGCAGTATTTTGTGCAGATCCATTGTGTGTGGATGTAAATTTTGCGTGCCACGCCCAATCTTTCGGACACTCTACACTTTACACTTTACACTCCATACTCTACACAACCCGCCTCACACTTTAGACTTAACACTCTACGTTCTACACTTCCCACTCTGCACTCCACACTGTACACTTTACACTCCACGCTTTACACTCCACACTCTACACTTTACACTCCACGCTATACACTCCACACTGCACACTTTACACTCCACAATTCACGCTCTACACTTTACACTCCACACTGTACACTATACACTCCACACTGCGCACTTTACACTCGACACTTGACACTTGACACTCTACACTTTACACTCTACACTCTACACTCCGCACTTTACACTTTACACGCCACACTCCACACATTACACTCTACACTCCACACTCTACACTCCCCACTCTACATTTTACATTTTACACATTACACTCCGCACTTTACACTTTACACTCCACACTTTATACTCTTACACTTTGCACTCAACACTGTTACACTCCACGCTTTACACTCCACACTCTAAACTCCACACTCTACACTTTACACTCCACGCTCCACACTTGACACTTTACACTCCACACTTTACACTTTACACTCTACACTTTACACTTTACACTCCACACTACACTCTACACTTTACACCCTACACTCCACACACTACACTCCCCATTCTACATTTTACACTTTACACTTCCCACTTTACACTTTACACTCCACACTTTACACTCTACACTTTGCACTCCATACTATACACTCCACACTTTAGACTTTTGACACTCCACGCTCTACACTTTACAGTCCATACTCAACACTCTACACTCCACACTTTACGCTCCACACTTTACACACTACATTTTACACTCTACTCTCGGCACTCCACACTCTACACTCAACACTCCACACTTCACACTCTACACTTTACACTCCACACTCCACACTTGGCACTTTACACTTCACACTCCACACTTTGCACTTCACACTCTACACTTTACACTCCACACTCTACACGCCACACTTTACACTTTACACTCCGCACTTTACGCTTTACACTCTACACTTCACACTCCATACTCTACACTCTACACTCCACACTTTACACTCTGCGCTCCACACTTGACACTTTACACTCCATACTTTACACTTCACACACCACACTTTACACTTTGCACTCAACACTCCACACTTTACACTTTACACTCCACACTTTACTTCACACTCCGCACTTTACACTCAACACTCTACACTCCACACTTTACACTTTACACTCCGCACTTTACACTTTCCACGCTACACTTTACACTCCATACTCTACACCCTACACTCCATACTTTTCACTCGACACTTTACTCAACACTTTACACTCTACTTTCCACACTCCACTCTCCCCACTTTACACTGCACACTCTGCACTCCTACACTCCACACTCCGCTTTCTACACTTTACACTCCACACTTGACACTTTACACTTCACACTTCACACTCTACACTGTACACTTTACTCTCCACACTCGACACTTCACGCTCTGCGCTTTACACTCCACACTTTGCACTTTACAGTCCGCGCTTTACATTTTACACTTCACTCCCACTCCACACTCTACATTTTACACACTATACTCCACACTTTACACTTTACACTCTACACTTTACACTTTACACTTCACATTCTACACTTTACACCCTACACTCCACACACTACACCCCATTCTACATTTTACACTTTACACTTCGCACTTTACACTTTTCACTCCACACTTTACACTTTACACTCCACACTTTACAGTTTACACTTCACACTCTACACTTTACACCCTGTATACACTCCACACACTACACTCCCCATTATACATTTTACACTTTACACTTCGCACTTTACACTTTTCACTCCACACTTTACACTTTACACTTCACACTCTACACTTTACACCGTATATACACTCCACACTCTACACTCCACATTCTACACTTTACACTCCACACACCACACTCTACACTTTACACTCCGCACTTCACACTTTACACTTTACACTCCACACTCATCACTATACACTTTACACTCCACACTCCACACTCTACACTCCACTCTTCACACTTTGCACTCTACGCTTTACACTCCACACCCTCTACACTTCACAGTCCACACTCTACACTTTACACCCCACGCTTTACAATCTCCACTTCACACTCTACACACTACATTCCCCACTTCACACTGCACTTTCTTCACGCTCCGCACTTTGCACTCCACCTCCGTCCACATTACACCGTTTACAGTGCACTGGTACGGTAACAGGGGAAAAATGCACAAGACTGTTCAATTAGTTTGTTTCGCAAAACTGTTTTACGTTACTGCATTCGGGTTCGTGGGCTGCATCTTGTTTTGTGTGCCTATAATATTGACCGAATGATGGTCATTGTCTATCAAATCTAATCTGCCCCAGCCCAAGCTGTACCGGAGTCCCAAACGACTGAGGAGGTGCCTATTCGGCCGCATGGGTCTTCTCGCCCATCTTCTTCTTCGTATCTCTGGAGCCTTGGCCAAGAATTCTGGATGGTAGATATGGTACTGGCACCCCTTGCAAGAATTGTTTGAAATCCTTAAACTCTACAGGCTGGGAAGGAACTTATATTCACAGCATTATTTAAAGTAGTGTCTCTCAACCTACCCACCAGATAAAAGCTATTGGTTGACTATGTTCATCCATAGAAGATGCAAAACCGTCCGATGAGGGCACATGATGCACGATGTTCAAAGTTCGGCAAGATTAAAACCATCAACACCGGTCTGCTTGGTTGATTTAGTCATAGAAACCCATATCCCTGGGGTCCCAAATTCATTTGGTTGGATCCGATGTTTCAGGTGTGTGTGTGTGTATCCTGTTAAAACAAACAGGCAGTATCAGGTCAACTGTTAATGCGTGAAACGCAGGGGGACAGAGCTCTCTGATGCTACTCTGTCCAACGAAGCTACGCATCAGAGAGGGAAGCATCCACTGGCCATGGATGTGTACCTGCAAACATGTTCTAACAATGCTTTTCTGTGTCAATGAATCCTGTGATCATTCTTTCACATTGCTGTTGGTTTCGATTATGCGCTATGATTTGTTTGTCATGTATGGCAACTGGGCTAAGCCACAAACCCAGCGTGCGGAATCATGCTCATTAAGGACGCTATAACTCAGGAATCCTTCAGGCGAGCACAAGGTCTATTAACAGTACCTCCACAAAACCCCCAATCTCCAGATATCTCCAGTGTGTGTGTGTGTCTCAAAATGGGGACACTTCAAAATTATCCAAACTGTATATGGAATCCGGTCAAAAATTGTTAATAAGGAAAAGTAAATCAGGTTGCGAAATTAATTCTAGACGGTAGGCTTTTAGTCTTCATTATGTAGCGGGACCCCAACTAAACACGGCATTTCTGCAGCTTGGCGCTAGGTTCGCGTTAGCAGTGCGCTAGCATTTTTGGGTTTTAACATTCCCACGAAGTAGTTCACTTGTACATTCGGCTTGGCATTGGAAGGAAGTTTCTTCGTATTAGATCGTATTAGTATTGTCTGGAATTGGCATGGTATTGAGATGATGTGACAGTTTGTTGTTTGCCACCAGTATCCGGAATGCTTTGCAATGGTATGGACGTTTTGAGTTTGGCAAAGTTCAGTCACTGCATTTTTTGTGAGAACCCCAGTACTTATCACAAATATTTCCAAAAGTAGTGCAGTCATCCGTGCTAGCCTGGCGCTAGCGCCGCGCTAGATCCGCGCTAGCGAACATGTGGCAATACCAGCCCTGGCCCAGAAGTCAAACATTTGTTGTGGTACTTCTTTAGGCCCGAAACATGAGCAGGGTTGACGTCAAATGGAAGTACCAAAGATTTGGGGAAGTACCAAAGAGGATGGCTCGAATAGGTTAGGGAGGTACCAAAGAGATCCAAAGAGCTTTACAAGTAAAGCGTGCCAGGGGTACTCACCAAAGGCGATATCTGCAGGACATGGCACAAGAATCAGACAGTAGCACGCCATCCTCCTCATCCGAGAGTGGTTGAAAGTGCAGCGCGCTAGCGACATTCGCAACGAAATGCAACAATGATTCTCCCTCCCTTGAATCCCTGTGATTTAGAAGACATAGCAAGATACATGACGCAGCAGTAAAGTTATGTAGCGGGCCCCCAGCTATGTACGACTTTTATGACTTTTTCACACTTCTGGGAAAAAACATTTTGACCAGCCACCATATTGAATAAGGAACCTGGCGATAAACCACTGGATTTTGGGGTACACATTTGTTACATGCCCCTCCCATCCTTATCCCATGAGTTGCCCAGCAAGGCTGTGTGCATTGTCGGTATGGTCATTATCCTGGCTCGGCCTCAACACTTTCAGCGTGCAGCTGAAAGCATGGGCGAACCCATTGGCAAACCCGCAGAAACCGAATGAAGTCCTCTAGCGGCTTCGGAATGGCTGATGATGGAGTCAGCGCTTGTATCCAGAAAAGTTTCTGAAAATCTTTGGGGAACAGGTCTGTGTCCTGTGGGTGTGTTGCGGGTGTTTTTTGCAAACAGAGTGCTGGCCATCGTGGCAAGACGCAAGGGCCCGCCTCGTCCCTTGCATTCGCCCCCACTGGTTGTCTCGGGGCAAGCAACATGTAGCCGTAGTTATAACAGCAGCTCCCAGTTCAGATGAGTTCCATATGTTCGTTCCCTATGTTCAGCCTCAGCAAAGACTGCTTGGCCAAAGCATTGAGTGTAGTTCCATTTGTTGACCTTGGTTTTTGACGCCGTACAATAAATCTCATCACCATGAGCCTCAGCATAATCAGCACCAGTCACCACCATCATCAGGATCATTACCATGATAACCATTCAACGAAAGCTTGGCAAATGCTCGGCATCGCAACATCTGAAGTTGGAACTGCTGAACCCTCATTTTTTTGGTGCCCAGAGACTTCGGAGCTCCTGCGTCCTTTTGGGGCCCAGGAGCCTCAAGGTTTCTGGCACCTGAACTGGTGGCTTGAAGTGGGTGCCTTTTGGGCATGACGGGCACAGAACATCTGGGGCACCAGTGGGAACCTGAATTGAGTGCGCATGTTTGGTGCTGAATCAATCTGAATCATCCAATTTCAGGGGCCAAACAGGTTCAGCTTATATTATAGCCGAAGAGTGTCCAACTGGCCGAAAGATGGACAGTTCTCCACTTGAAGAACACCACACAACTTGCGACTACTGCGGGAATCTGCAGGAAAGGTGGCTGGTGCGGGTTGTTCGCGGACTCACCTGGTTCATTTGGTGTGTCGATTGCAGGCCAGAAAGTGGATCAGCTTACTTGAAGGACCTTAATATACCCAAATGATCCTTAATGCAAATGTTCTTCATGAAAATTCAGATGTGGAAAAGTTGAAAGTTTCTCGTTTGCGGCATGATTTTTGGTCATGAATTCAAGGGAGGTCTTGCAGAGCCACCTGCCGCCAATGCAGGTTGCCACCATGACCAGGTTGAAGGTAGAAAGGACATCGGAGGGGTGAAAATACCTAGTGTATGAGAATCTACAAGAACCAGGCCATGTTTTCGATGTTGTTGGGCAGCAGGTGAGACTCTAGTATTTCGATCGCTGGCCCCATGCTTTCCAGGAGGAAGGACCCGATCCTGCTGGCAGCAGTCAAAACTGGACGAAGGCCGATTTCGGTGCTGAGGCCATCAACTTCAGGTGATCCATTTACTATCATTTACATAGATTTACATTAAACATGACATCCATGTACCATCATTTACCATGTGTTTGGATTGTCTTTGTGTTCAGAAGGGTACCTTGGTTTTGGTTTTGATCGTTTTGATACATTCCCATGTCATGCAGCTGCGAAATGTTGTGTCAGGTCGGTGAGAAACCGAGCAGAGCTTCTGGAATGGTTAGCCGCAGCTGCTCAGAGCCGGAGGTGTCACCCCAAGCCCGATCTCCTTGGCGATTTGGAATCCAAAAGTGACTGAAAGCATATATATATATGCAGATAGTCAGATCGAACTGTTTGAAAGTCTTTGGTTTGACTTTTGCTGAAATCACTCTGGATGACCCATATGGCCAATAAATAGCTCCCACCAGAAGGGACAAAGCAGAAATACGGGAAACCAACAAAAGACATGTGAAAGGATATGGTATGATGGTAAATGACGATTCACAAATTGTACGCCAAATCCCGTCAGATTCTGGAGTTTCCAGCTTTTGGCACTGGCCAGGCTGAGTTTTGAGAAGCTGGACTTTGACATGCCTCTAAAGGAGCAGGCGGTACCTCTAAACAGGGTCTCGCCTTTCAAGGGTATTCTTGCTGTTCACAGGATACAAAACGCAAAATGTTGATGCTGAGGAGTCTCCAAACTCCGTCAGCCCACTCAGTAGGCATGTCTCAAAGACACGTGATCTCACTGTCAGAGGTGCAAATGAAACCGCCAATTTTGGTGAGCTCATGAAATGTCACACAATCATTTTTGATGACTAAACATTACTAAGCGCTACTAAACATTCCTAAACCATACTAAACACATCTAAAAACACTCTATGCCCTCTGTCTCAATCCAGGCACGCTTGCTGGCAGCCAGTCAGCTCTTGGTGGCTTCCATGGGAGCCACTCTCATGGTATGGCGCCTCAGCTAGGAAGGCTGAAGGTGATGAAAGGTTGAATGATTTGTGCTTGTAGTAAGCCATGGCTCCCCAACGGACGTTCTAAAAAGGCTCGAATTGCATCACTGCATCATTGTTTTGCAGTAGGATTTGACAACTTTCTATCTTTTCGGGCGGGTGCGATATGTATGTTGAATGGGCGCAGTGCGGATCAAAATTCTGCACCCACACAAAGCGTTTTGATGGGCAGCACCACCATGAACTTGGTGAAAGGATTTTCGACAGAGTGGCACATTCCCATTTGGCATCTGGGAAAAACAACTGCCGAGTCACCAAGGCTGGTTTGCTCCTTTCAGCGGATGCTGCACTTTTGGCCCTACCCGCATGTCACAAGGCCGCAAGGGGTTACCCCCTAAAAAGCTCAAGGAATCTCAAGGTGGGCACTTCAAAAATTGGGCATTTCAAGATGATTTTGTTTATTGGATATTGCCTTTTCCCAGGCTTTCATGATCTTTAATCCTGCAATGTTGCTGGTCTTTTGGTATTTTTTGTCTTTTATGTTTTTCATTGATTGTCTTTTATGATCTTTGGGCAATTTCCTACCAAAGAATCCACGTGTGCAGGTGGGTCCTGGGAGGAGCGTGACCTGCGAGACGGAGGAGCTCCTGAAGAGCTGCGGCCTTCGCTGGGCCCAGTGACCATCCCATTCACCAATATTAACCAACCACTTGTGGGGTAAATTACGGGTAAATGCGAAATCACCCCAACTAGAACTGTACCAAATCAGAAACCTCTTTTGGGATGGGTTATTATTGGGTTTACCACATGACACGAAACCCATTTGTTTGAATTTGTTACTACCCAAATGCATCAAAATGTTTGCTTGCCCGATTGGCTTTCCTAGAAACGTCAAGCCAATTCTGGGGATACGACCGCATAACTCGGATACCAATGGATCACAAACTTGAAGTAATTATGGTTCTTTAATGTTCTTTCTGTGTCTCATGATGTCTCATGTTTTCCAACTTGCACGGCCTCTTATTCGTCTGTTTTTGGGAAGCGAAAATGTAAATATATGTATATATATATATATATATATTTATCTATATATATGGGTGTGTGTGTGTGTACATACAGGTATCTATTTGTTGGCAGGGTCTCAATGAAGTGAGTCTTGTAGTTCCATGGGTTTGAGACATTTAGATGATATCATTGCCATGATCTAATATCTTCGTTTCCCGTTTGCATCTTGGTGTGTGCAATTTGTGCCCAGTGGTGCGATAGATTTATTTCACCCCCTTGATGCAAGATCGTCATACGATGGCATGGGATCGGATTCCAGGATGGGGTTAATGGAATGGTAGGACAGGATAGGTTGAAACATGTTGAAACCCTAAATTGTGATACTTCAGCAGGTACCCTGTGGCCTTCGACGATGTCTTCTACACCATTGGAAGGGGCTTCGATTTCACAGCACGCCTGGCATCCTAGTGGGCTTTGTGGTAGACCGAGTGATCAAAGTTTCTGTGGATTTTGTTTTGAGACATGATCTTCGTTGCTCTTCATGCTCTTCTATTTGTTTATCACCATGTTGGATCTCTTTCTGCTCTACCTCGCACATGTTTAATTAAGACTCAAAATGATCAAAATTAAAACCACCCCAACTGTCAGATGATGCGACATTGAAGATCCTTTGGGTGCTATATCACGCTTGCCCCCTGCATGTTCCCCGCGACCGATGTTTTCCGAGGCCGTGAGATCGTAAATGAGTTGATCAAGGAGCTTTTGGAGGCGTGACCTTTGAGAAAAAGATGCGATGCCTGGGATGATGATCCCCGGGGTGACACGCAGATGTCTGGAACATGTTGAAACCAGAGAAAAATTGATAAAATGCTCACTTGATTTCACTTGGGGATGATATAGATCGTAGATAATATACTAGCCATAGATGCAGGATGTGGATTTTCTGCCATAGAAAATGATGAAGTTTGACAGTTTGCCGCACTACGGCTCAATCCGAAGGATTCAAGCCGTAGTGAGTGCCCCAGCCATCGTCATAACTACTGGTAGTAACTGTTTATCTATTTAGCATCTATTCAGCTACATGGCAAATGCATCTCTGGGAGATGTTCTTTGGTGATCCACTGACTTCAATCTAGGTTCGGCTCATTTCGAATCCACTTGAGCATCATGTTTGCAATGCCCTGCATAGATCACTACAAAAGGATTGCAAATCTCTCGCCCCCGGATCCTTGACGTAGCCATCATCCAGTCCCAGACCCAGTGGATGTGAGAAAGGGCTTAGGCCGCGTGTCTTCTAGTTGGGTTCCTCACTAAAGGCCTCAGTAGCCTTCAGCGATCATCCTTTGCCTATGACTTTTTCCGATCATTTCCGATCCTAAGGACCTTGGCCACCATGGCTGACAATGTCTTGGGGCCCAGAAACCCTGGGAGGACGACTACCTTCTGGTAAACAAAGACGCAAATGGAAAAAGCCATGTAACATTTTGCGTTTGTTTACCCAAAGAGTCATCCAAATTCCAGAGCCACATCAGATCCATCCATCCCTTGTAGCGCACCTTTAGGCTTGGTTGTCCCAGATCTTCCAGAGCTATCAGGACCGCGCTTGCAGCGACAAGTTATATAATGGCTTTCGGGGTTTCTCCGCTGTGCATTTGCTGGAAAATACTGTACATGAATCATGCTGCATGAAATGTATATGTACAATTATGTACATGCATGTCTATATATATATACAGGGTTCCCGTGGTTCGCATCGATTCGCATCGGTTCGAAAACAACTTTATGAACCGCGAAGCGGTTCGTTCCGGTTCGGTTCCGTTGCGGTTCGTGTCGAGACCGGTTCATGGATTCATTCG
>Ga0126342_10020007_pt1 | contig 11303 bp, 14 predicted proteins | sample Cyp1metagenome_FD_92528 | JGI IMG/M metagenome (GOLD analysis project Ga0126342, IMG submission 92528) | Coral microbial communities from Lord Howe Island, Old Settlement Bay, Australia - Cyphastrea 1 metagenome | ecosystem: Host-associated > Invertebrates > Cnidaria > Coral ...
CCACTACCGCCACTACCGCCACTACCGCCACTACCACCACTACCACCACTACCACCACTACCACCACTACTTACTACCACCACTACTTACTACCACCACTACTTACTACCACCACTACTTACTACCACCACTACCACTACCACTACCACTACCACTACCACTACCACTACCACTACCACTACCACTACCACTACCACTACTACTACTACTACTACCAACAACAACAACCAACAACAGCAGCAACAACAACAACAGCAACAACAACAACAACAACTACTACTACTACTACAACAACAACAACAATTACTACCACTACTACTATTACTACTACCGCTACCACTACTACAACTATTACCACTACTACCACTACTACTGCTACTACTGCTACTACTGCTACTACTGCTACTATTGCTACTATTGACACTATTGCTACTACCCTACTGCTGCTACTGCTGCTACTACTGCTACTACTGCTACTACTGCTACTACTACTACCGCCTGTACTTCTACTACTACTACTACTACTACTACTACTACCACTACTACTACTACTACTACTACTACCACCACCACCACCACCACCACCACCACTACCATACACTACAAGCCACTACACCACACTACACTACATTACATTGCAACTACAACTACAGCTACAACTACACCTACACTACATTGCCACCACAACTACAACTACACTACAGTACACTACACTACAGCACACTACATTATATAATGACACCACACCAGAGCTGCAACTGCAACTGCGCTTCATTAATTACATTATTTTTCAACTACAATTCCATTACGCTACAGTTACAACTACAACTGCGCTACACCACATTACACCCAGCAGTTGTGGGTGAGGTGGCCACTGCAACCATTGCAACCTTCAAAAAAAAACGGCTCCAACCACCTTTCGGTGCATCAGTGGATTCGCCTTGCCATCCACGCATCACAACAACCCACCCCTCCTATAGTGTCCGATTTGTGAAACTTCCGCCACCGCCTTGTGCGGAACTACTGGTAAACATATTCCGCTGCTTCGATGGTTGCATGCTTCGATACCTAAATGCCTCAATGCTTGAACAAATTAAAGCACTATGAATATGATTTTCTGTTTGGTACATGAACGCACCAAAGGCTTCGATGTTGGAACGCTTCGCTGCCTAAAGGCTTCAACACTTTTAATGCCAACCCCGGCTGTTTAGTTGGGGGGTACCACTTCAGTAGCCATTTATCACCATTTGGGGGAATACAGCCCTAATAAAAAATGGTTTATTCATCCGGGGTTGACATTATATATATACAATATATATATGTAATATATAATATATAATATATATTATATATATAATATATAACATAATATATATATATATATATATGTATTATGTTTATATGAATAGAACATCGATAGTTCAAAACTTCAACACTTTCGCACGTCACGCGTCAACGCACGGATCCACAATTACACAATCACACAGACACACGCACATGTACATACACACATACACGGATAAGTAGCTAGGTATGTAGGTAGATAGGCAGGCAGAGAGATCGACAGATAGAGATAGATAGGTAGATGGATAAACATAGAGACACATACAGACACATACTGACACATACAGATACATACAGATACATAAAGATACATTCGGAGACACTTGCAGGCTCATACGGTCCATTCATCGAGCCAGCCACCCATCCATGGATTTAGCTCAGCTCCGCATAGCATAGCATGATTCAGAGAAAACTGATGTAACAATTGTAGCATAACATCAAACGCGCACCCACAATTTCAACAACACTTGGTTGGAACGCCTCGTGCAGAAACCAAAGGAGCCAAAAGTGAAAAACATGAACAAATACGCTCAAAGCTGTGCCCTTGCTTTGGGCCGATTCTCATTTCAATGTGCAGGGGTGCTGTCCAAGTTTCCTTTAAGTTTTGGGGGCGATTTTATTCCCTGCCTTCGCTGGATGATTCCCTGTTATGGAAACTTTCAGTTGCTGGAGCCATCCTGCACACAAGGAACAGCAGTGAAAGAGGCCACTGACAAGGCATGGGGCCCGGGCCTTTGCCCAAAGGCCCCAAACAACACACATTGTTTTGGAATGCATGGTGAAGGTTGGCCTGAAATCGTGCCGCAGATGAGAGCCCAGTTGAAATTAGATTCTTCCCTTTTTCTTCATGCCCTTCATGATTTCACACGACTCCTTGAGGCTACAGAGCCAAGATCAGAAGGTCTCCTTGTCTGTGAGAGCATTGTTGGTTGCCACTCAGACCATATGCGGAGGCAAAACAGTTCGGCATGGCAGGTCCAAAGCGCATGTCCTCATTGTGAACTTGCAAGACATGTCCTGCTGCTTGTAATTGTATGACTCGCCAAAGTGCAAAAGGTGAATGACGCGTTTGAACCAGCTGCGACTAGCGAATCGCAATGCATCTTCTATGTGCCAAAAGTCTCAAAACATGTCTTCTTTTGCAGTTGGCGCGCATTTCATGTGGAACGCTAGGTAAGAGATGCCACGTATTCAGGCCCTTGCTTTAAGATCTTGTTGTCACCAGTGCGAGCGAAGCCTTTCCAATTTCCCCATCAAAACCATGTATTCCACTGGCTGCCACGGTCATTTTGTTAGCTACAGTCCATACTCCGAACTACAATCTTTCCAGTAGATGGGGCCTTTGTCCTGTGCAACAAACTTTGGATGTCGAGTGCGGCAGACATTGCAGCACACCTTGGGAGCGATTGTCCTCTACGGCCTTTTCTGGGGAACAAAGCAAGCTGCATTTCTTGGACTTGCAACGCCAGGGCCGGTTTACAAAGGCTTGGCCGGCTTTCTTCAGTTTCTACGTTGAAGCCGGGCTCTTGATTTGCATTTTTTTTTGTGGACAGGTGTCCTTTCTGGGGCTCCACGCCATCAGTGGGCTTGCAGACTCCGAAGCCTCCAAAGATCAGCAGTGGTTGAAGTTGGGCCAGCAGAACTGGAAGCAAGTATACGCGGAGGAGGTGCTGTGATTCTGGACATCTTTGCTATTTGGTGCTTCGGCCTGAAGAGTCAGCAGTTTTTTTGGTCAGTGTTTCCATTTGGACCTCCCAGGACTCTAGGGATCCCACTACTACTGTGGCAGAAAGACAATATTTAAGGATATTCTAGGAGGGAAGCTCCAGTTCCCCAGCACATGATAGCAGAGGTTGGATTTTCTATCATGTTGGCATTCTTGGTGCTTGAAACTATCTTCTCATAAAGTTAGGAAGTTTGTGTTGCTGGGAAGGTGCGGGCCCTGCAAACTGCTAGAGCCAGCTTTGGACAAGTTGGCTGAGCAACTATGCGATGGCAAGTTTGACAGAGATGGCTTTCCAAGTCCTCAAGTGCTGCGTATGGACAGTGACCTGCACCCTGGCAAGGCACACAACTTTTGCAATTGCATTGCACATTTCTTTGATTCAAACATTGTTATCATGTTGGGAGGCAACTGAGATGAGAGTGGAGGGTTTGCCAACAGTCATCTTTTTCAACAAAGGCCGGAGACCGGTGGATGTGTCACTTTGAAGAGCTGCAGTTACTGCGATCAAAGGCCAAGCATGTGCAGTGAATGCTAAACCCATTATCCATTATGGATCAAATAGCCCTGAACCAGATGCACCCTGTGTAGATTCTGTCTCGAAGCACGACAAGTTGTGGAGACTTATACTTTCTCCTGCACTTGGCTTGGGAGAGTTTGTTGAAAGTATCTGTGGCATGCAGACAAGCATGGCACTTTCACGCTCCTGCCGCTGTTGATGCTGAGCTTCAGCGACAGCATGGGAGACTTCAAGCCTTGAAGAGTGGGGCTGTGGGGAACATGTGACAGGTGTTGAGGTTGGCCGGCTTGAAGGCGCAGTTGGTCTCAGAGCACTTGAAGACAATGCTGCAAGACTGCTTGGCCTGGCAGAGCTTTCAGGCTCCATGAGTGAAAGCTCTATTTCACTAGCTATGCCAATAGACGGGGGCTGGTCCTAGCCTTTGGCAGCAGAAGTTGGGTTGAGTTTGCCTTCTCAGTTTCAAATGTGCATTTGGCTGTGTATGTATGACCCTTCGTTACCCGTTTTCCAGTTTGCTACGCTTCTATGTTTCTCCCTTTGTCGATCTGTGTTTTGATCCTATTGATTTGGATTATGGCAGGTGGCCCCACTGGAGTGAAATTGAACTCTATGGAGGACAAAAACTTTGGACATAATTCAACTTTTTGGATGCGACATTACATTTTGGCAGTGTGAGTTCCAAACTCTTGAGGACGTTGAGCTGAGTGTTCAAATGGAAGACGTGGTTTTGCTCGGTGTCTTCGGCGGTGGTCGCTTGGCTAGAATCCAGGTCCACGCAGTTGTTTCTACTCGTAGGGTGGTTACAGTTGTTATCAGTCATTCTGGCATACTGGCAGTTTTTGAGTCAAGCAATCTTTCTTTCAGGCTCAGCCTTCCCGAATTGCTTCCTGAAATGTTTGGCTCCAGCAATGCCTTGCGTTGTCGAAGTTGTGGGTTGTATCATTGAAGGCCAACGCTGAAACAGGATAGGCGCACGCTGCTGATCCGGCAAGTGCGGCTCATTGTCGCATAGATCCGATGTCTAAGTTGGCAGACTGGGCTCGCCCGCAAGTCTTCAAAGGAGCGGCTTTTTTCTGCCCTAGGATTTGGTCATCAAACTCGAATCTTGTCTAGATTACATGGCTATGTTTCTTGTCCATGCAAGGGACTTCGGTGGCTGGTGGAGTATCGGCTTTGATTTACACTGTGGAAAGCCATCCGTCCGTCCACTTGGCTATGATCACGCAGTCTGTTGGCCTGGCTTTCCTGGTTGCGTGCCTGCCTCCGTTTCCGTCTCTCTGTTTATTCGATATGAAATAGCTCACCCTTTGACCACAAAAATGGACAGGTGTCCCATCTTGCAAATTGACATTCTAAGTTCAGACAGATCCCGACCACAACCGCCACCTTCAACAACAGCAACAATAAGGCCAAGAAGAAACAGCAAAAACATGAACAAGGACAGCAACACGAATAACACAAACACAGAGATGCGCAAGACAATTTTCAGCAACAAACGACATACGACAAATATTGATATATTTTTCCATATTTCCATATTTCCCGCAGGATTCGGTGCGTTTCAGGCTAAAGGAGATTTTCTAGCTCCAAAATGCTGCAAGTGCTGTGCGAAATAAAAGATCTAGCATGATCTAGCTCCAAACTGCTGCAAATATCGTGCAACATAAGAATATCCAGCTTCAAGCTGCTGCAAAAAATGTGCAACATGAGAGGTTCACGCTCCAAATGCGGCAAATACCGTGCAAAATGAAAGGTTCTAAGCTCCAAATCCAAGAAGTGTTGCAAGGTCCTAGCCCCGAAATGCTGCAAATTGCAAATACCATGCAAACACGAATTCGAAACAACATCCCCAAACCCTCTGGGAAAATTACAAGATGCAGCCCACGTACGCCAAGGCCCACACGTATGTCCATGGTACAGATGCCAAAACACAAAGAGAGGAAAACTTCATAGATTCATAGATGTTGCAACCTGTGGCTGCAAGAGCAGAGTGTAGAGTCTTATAGCGTGTAAAGTGTAAAGTGTACAGTGTGGAGTGCCAAGTGTAAAGTGTAAAGTGTGGAGTGTAAAGTCTAGAGAGTTAGAGTGTGGAGTGTCAAGTGTGAAGTGTGGAGTGTGGAGGTAAAGTGCAGAGTGTGGAGTGTAAAGTGTAGAGTGTGGAGTGTAAAGTGTAACGTGTAGAGTGCAGAGTGTGTGGAGTGTAAAGTGTAGAGTGTAGAGTGGGGAGTGTCAAGTCTAAAGTGTGAAGTGTACAGTGTAAAGTGTGGAGTGTAAAGTGTAGAGTATGGAGAGCCAAGTGCTAAGTGTAGAGTGCGAAGTGTATTGGGTAAAGTGCACTGTAGAGTGTGGAGTGTAAAGCGTAGAGCGTGCAGAGTAATGTGTACAGTGCAAAGTGTAAAGTGTAGAGTGGGGAGTGTAAAGTGTAAAGCGTGAAGTGTAGAGTGTAGAGTGTGGGGTGCCAAGTGTAAAGTGTGAATTGTGAAGTGTAGAGCGTGGAGACTGGAGTGTTAAAGTGTAGAGTGTGGAGTGTCAAGTGTAAAGTGTGGAGTGTTCAGTGTAAAGTGTGGAATGTAAAGTGTAGAGTGTAGAGTGTAGAGTGTGTGGAGTGTAAAGTGTAGAGTGTGGAGTGTAAAGTGTAGAGCGTGCAGGGTAAGGTGTAAAGCGTAAAGTGTGGAGTGTCAAGTGTAAAGCGTGAAGTGTAGAGTGTGGAGTGTACAGTGTAGCGTGCGGAGTGTCAAGTGTAAAGTGTGAAGCGTGGAGTGTCAAGTGTAAAGTGTAAAGTGTAGAGTGTGGTGTGTCAAGTGTAAAGTGTGAAGCGTAAAGTGTTAAGTGGAGAGTGTAGGGTGTGGAGTGTAAAGTGTAGAGTGTCCCAAATATTGCACCTGCACGCAAAATGGACATCCGACACATACACGACACGTGCTGCACCTGCCACGCAAAATGACGATGGAGGTCTCCAAAGTGCTGCGCTTGCCAGGAAAAGTGCCACGCATCTTCTGAAAACGATGCAAAAGTATTGCGCCTGTCACACAAAACGACTTTGGACACTTTATCAGGCACGTGAGAATGTCGCGAGGTGCCATGCCTGCCACGCAAAACGACATCACAACCTCTGGGGGAACTTGATAGGTTGTGCAGCTTCCCCCATAGGCACGGCGACGCCACAAGAACAGAAGAGAATCAAGGCGAGACAGGTGGAAACTCAGAACAAGCATGTCGTACGAGACTTCTTCTTCAAATTTTTCAGTTTGTAGCTCCAAAAGTCGACCCCAAAGTCAGCTACCTCGAAATCCATGTTTCGTGTTTGTATCGTATGTCACAAAACGCCAGGCTTGCCAGGGAACCTGCACATTGTCACCACTTGACGCAGCCCTGACAATCTGATTCGCAAAAACACGGAACACGACACATCTAAAGTGTTGCACCTGCCACGCAAAATGACCATGGAGGCCTCCAAAGTGTGAGCATGCCACAAGAAGTGCAACTCATCTTCTGAAAACGACGCAAAGGTATTCTGCAGAACGATTTTTGGCACGTGGTGAAGCATGTTGGAATGTCGCGAAGTGCCACGCCTGCCACGCGAAACGAGGTTGTGCAACGTTTGAAACCTCCAAAGTGACCGCTTTGGCAGCGCTCCCCATAGGCACGGCCATAGCGACCTCACGCGACTGGTTGAGCACGGTTGCGGACGGCGGCGCGACGTCTAGCGAACACACCCTCAACCCCCGAGCCCCCAGAGTGAAACGGGAACCCGAGCTACGCATTCGGCAAAACCAGAAACAATCTTGCACCGACTTGCATCCAAAGAAAACTGCATGGAACAAGTCAAAAGAAACTGTTGACACGAAATGCTTTTGTAGGAGAAAATGGCCGAAATGCCCTTGACATTAAAGCGTAACAGGCGTAACATTCCGGTCTTGAACATTCAACAAACCATGGTACCTTCATGTACCTTCCTCCTTTGCTGATTGCTGCAGAAAAGCCACGCTGCTCAGTGGAGCCGTTCTTGGCCAAGGATTCAACAACAGTTTGGGGACTTTGACATCACCGCATCCGTCTTAGTTGCATTCACGGCACGAGTCTCACAGCAACAGCAGGGGAGATTGCGCAGCAATTTTACAAGGTTTGCTTTGCTGCGGCGTTCGTTCTTCAGGTGCAGAGATTGCCGGGCCCTGGGCAAAACTTCGGTCCGCGTGACCCGAGGACACAGATTATGACAGTACAAAAGTTCATTGACTACATGCAAGAGAAGCCTCTAAAGAGTGAAGGCATGTTTTATTGGTCCAGCCAGATTTTGCATGAGCCTCCCTTTGACCAACTCTTGTCCAATTTCAATCGGCCGCCTCCTTTCAGAGCTTCAGACGATTTTCTGACAAAGTGGCGAGGTTTGAGGTTCATGGCACCATCATTGCTCCAATTTATCTTTTATTTCCGTTGGCTATTCATGGGTCCTGCTGGCAGCTATTCTAGACTACATGTCGACCCAGCTGGCAGCGCTGCCTGGAATGCTTGTTTGGAGGGCTCCAAGAGGTTTGTGTTTTTTGAACCGTCCGTGATGCATGACTTGCATGAAGACCTCAGCAACCCGGCTGCGTGCAGGCATCTCTTTCCTGAATATGTGGTGGACCCAAAGCTAATCTGCCACAATGGTTTGGAAATTGTTGCCAGTGCTGGCGATGTAGTGTATGCTCCCCCCCGGTGGCCCCATTTCGTCGAGAATTTGGAGGCATCGCTGTCTGTCACAGAGAACTTTGTCCGGCGACATCCGGATCAGTATTCTTTCTTTGATGAAGCGCTTGGAAGCGCAGAAAGTGTCGAGTTCGATGCATCAGGCTCCACAATTCCGGCATGCGAGATAAATCGGCTGAAGCGGTTCCGCAGCCTAGTGAGGTTGGCTTTTTCTATCGACCAGGCGCTCTACAAGTAGGCGGGTGACACAAGACATTGGGGATGTTCATGTTGGGCAAGGAGAGCAGCTGGCCCATCATCGACATGAAGACTTTGCAAGAGCAGCACGTTTAGGAGAGTGTAAAGAGCTGACAAGATTCTGCAATGGCCAGCACAGAAAGTGATCGCCAGTCAAAAAAAGTTGTGATGGAAAAAAGCGTTATTGCCCGCGCAAATTCATGACTGTGCTTTACGATGCTTTACGACTTGTGCGCATTTTGCATATCACTTGATATGTGCGCCTATCTTTCCTTCAACTAGGTCAATCATGCCTAAGGACAGTACGAACAAGAATCTGCAGCTTTGGATGCCACCCTTCAACTGCTTCAATCTCAAGTAGGCAGGTTTGGCCAGGTTGGCAGTATGGATTTGTACAACCCCTTTGGATCATTTCTTACAAAGGGCTCAGAAGTTTGTAACGCATGGATTCTGAGCCGCTCAGCCTCAGTGTGTCTGTGCGCACGCACGTATGCGGTCAGTCAGTCATAGAGTGCGTCGGTTGCTGCGTGTGAAACGCGTTAGATCACATGCAAAGTTCAATTGGAATCAGAAATTGGGAGCATGCGGCCATTGTGCAGGTGCGTGCCTTATGCATACTATATATAATGGTGGGGGCCAGGGCTGATCGCCATGGTCTACCTGCAACGTCAGTTTCTTGCTTCAATGCTCACAACCCAACATTGCCAGAACAGATCCATGAGTGAACAGGATGTCTTCTTCCCGGAGCAATGAGGGGGCCGTATGTGCGAATATTCAAGATGTTTTTTCAACCCCTATAATCCCCCCACCCTCCCATGTGGGCTGATGTTTGTGAGACTAGCGATTGGCCAATCGCAGTCCCAATAATTTCCCACGTGGGCCCCATGGCGCTGCTACTATATCCGCAAGTCTTGATCCCGAACAGTTTCGCTCCCGCATCGTATTCATCGGAGAGTAAAAAATCCCGCCCAATCTCTTCTCTTGCGCTCTTCATCTTGGCTATACCCTGCTCAAGTATTCAAGTTTCTGGAGTGTTTCAAGTGTGTGTCCAATTCATTGAAAGCTTGGGCTGGCCCAAGGGTGACTTGACTAGCATTTCAGGTGCTGCATCGATCCAGTCGCATCCCAATTTGGGAACTAAGCCCCGTTGGTCCTATTTGTCTGTGTCCCTCGCGCCTCACTAGAGGTCAGGTTGGGATCTTGCGAGATTCACGGCTTTCGGCAAATTAACTGCTCTGTCCGCGCTTCCCCTCCGCGTCCATGCTTCCCCTCTGTCGCTGTTTAGCTGTCTTGTGCGGCTACTGTTCACTTCTTTTCTTCTTTGCCTTGTCAGGGTTCCTCTGGTTGGGCTGGATTGCTCCTTGCATTCCGGCTAAGTATAAAACTTTCATTCCATCTTGATTTTCATCACAGAAGCTAGCAGTAGCTAGCTGGAGTTTCTTCTTGCTTCACCGGAGATGAAGCGGGCCAGGTACCAAACGGGTGATTTTTCAACTTTTTTTTTTTATTTTACCCCGCTGTGGCTCCAAACCCAATTCATTCCACCGAACCCGCACCACACAACTCCACTTCACCCAAATCATTCCCTTCAAACCACGTAAGCCATGCCGCTAATTACATAGCTCCACCACCCACTCATTCCACCTAGCCTCTTTCCTACATGTTCCCTGTCGCGCCTCGCCTGGCATTGCTAGCTCCCATCTGCCCGTGCTTAGCTTTCGTTTGAGTTAACGACGTGGACAGATGGGACCCTGTGTGTTGCAATCTGTGCTGGTGATATTGCGCCATCATATTCAACCAGAACCCCTCTGTTTTTCCCATGAAGTTGCAACAGAGATGTTCCACCACGAATCCGTCTCTGTTCAAGTGTGGGCACTTGCGGGTGTCGGCACGTGTAACAGCTTTCTGGGTCTGCGGATTTTGCAGGGGTGGAGGCATGCTGGCAATTACCAATGAGCAAAGATGGCTTTGGTTTGAAGAATGGACCCCTTGCTCTTGCTCTGCGCAAATTGTGTTCTTACACTTCACCAGCGTGAGGCTGTTTGCAAAAGGCTGTTTGCATAGTCATCTTCCGTCTGGAACAGCAGTAGTTTGAAAAGAGCCAAGCAGACTTCCCGACAGGTGACCAGCTGATTTCCACGGTTGATGCATCCAGACTTCCAGGACTTGGCGCCTAGAGAGTCTAAACGTGGATGGAGGTTCAGCATTTTTGTGTTTGTCTTGCTTTTCAGCATTGTTCAAATTTGCCTCATGTTTCTTTTGTGCTTGTCTTCTTGCGCAGCGACGCAGTGCAGCGCTCGAGCTACATGTGGCTGTTGTCACATTGATCACCTCCACACACGCACACACAGAGAGGCGGACACCACCACTCAGGGAGACACATGAAGGGAGACAAGGCACAGACAAGACCGGAGAGGCGGACACCACCACTCAGGCAGACACAAGAAGGGAGACAAATGAAGGGAGACAAGGCACAGACAAGACCGGAGAGGCGGACACCACCACTCAGAGAGACACATGAAGGGAGACACATGAAGGGAGACAAATAAAGGGAGACAAGGCACAGACAAGACCGGAGAGGCGGACACCACCACTCAGGGAGATACATGAAGGGAGACAAATGAAGGGAGACAAGGCACAGACAAGACCGGAGAGGCGGACACCACTACTCAGGAAGACACATGAAAGGAGACAAATGAAGGGAGACAGGGCAGAGACAAGACCGGAGAGGCGGAGACCACCACTCAGGGAGACACATGAAGAGACAAGGCACAGACAAGACCGGAGAGG
>Ga0126342_10020008_pt1 | contig 11302 bp, 15 predicted proteins | sample Cyp1metagenome_FD_92528 | JGI IMG/M metagenome (GOLD analysis project Ga0126342, IMG submission 92528) | Coral microbial communities from Lord Howe Island, Old Settlement Bay, Australia - Cyphastrea 1 metagenome | ecosystem: Host-associated > Invertebrates > Cnidaria > Coral ...
AACCCCACATGTCAACTTCTTCCAACAAGCAGCAAAAGAAAGGTAAAGATGGCATGGGAAATGCAGGAAAGAGAAAAGAGATGGTGAAGGATTGGCGTGTGCAACAAGGAACCCGTGTGTGAGCAAGTCGTGTGTGAGTAAGTTGTGTGTGGACAAGTTGAGTGTGAGGAAGTTGTGTATGAGCAAGTTGTGTGTGAGTAAGTCGTGTGTGAGCAAGTTGTGTGAGGACAAGTTGTGAGAAAGTTGCAAGGTGTGTGTGAGCAAGTTTTGCGTGGGCCAGTTGTATGTGAACAAGTTGTGTGAGGACAAGTTGTGTGTGGACAAGAGGGAGGAGGCTGCCACGCCTGCCAGTTGTGTGAGCAAGTTGTCAAGTTGTGTGTGAGAAAGTTGTGTGTGGACAAGTTGTGTGTGAGCAAGTTGTGTGAGGACAAGTTGTGTGTGAGCCAGTTGCAAGGTGTGTGTGAGCAAGTTGTGTGTGGACAAGTTGTATGTGGACAAGTTGTGTGAGGACAAGTTGTGTGTGGACAAGTTGTGTGGACAAGAGGGAGGAGGCCGTAAAGTGGAGGTCCATGTCGCCAAGTGCCACGCCTGCCACGCAAAGTGCCATAAGTGCCACGCCTGCCACGCAAAGTGGAGGTCCATGTCGCCAAGTGCCACGCCTGCCACGCAAAGTGACGCTCTATGTCGCCAAGTGCCGCAAACAGCGGCGGCGTCCACGGCGTCAACTGGGAACCAAGCACGCCACCAGAGCCAGCCCAGTGCCATAAGTGCCACGCCTGCCACGCAAAGTGACGCTCGATGTCGCCAAGTGCCACGCCTGCCACGCAAAGTGACGCTCGATGTCGCCAAGTGCCACACCTGCCACGCAAAGTGGCGCTCGATGTCGCCAAGTGCCACGCCTTCCACGCAAACAGCGGCGGCGTCCACGGCGCCAACTGGGAACCAAGCGTGCCACCAGAGCCAGCCCAGTGCCATAAGTGCCACGCCTGCCACACAAAGTGGTGGTCCATGTCGCCAAGTGCCACGCCTGCCACGCAAAGTGACGCTCGATGTCGCCAAGTGCCACGCGTGCCACGCAAACAGCGGCGGCGTCCACGGCGCCAACCGGGAACCAAGCGCGGCACCAGAGCCAGCCCCGTGCCATAAGTGCCACGCCTGCCACGCAAAGTGGAGGTCCATGTCGCCAAGTGCCACCCCTGCCACGCAAAGTGACGCTCGATGTCGCCAAGTGCCACGCCGGCCACGCAAAGTCAAGGTGGATGTCACCAAGTGCCACGCCTGTGGAGAAGTTGTCTGTGGACAAGTATGTGGAGGAGTTGTGTGTGGACAAGTTGTGGAGAGTTTGTGTGTGGAGAAGTTGTGTGTGCAAGTTGTGTGGACAAGTTGTGGGTGGATGGAGAAGTTGTGTGTGGAGAAGTTGTGTGTGGAGGAGTTGTGTGGACAAGTTGCGAGAGCAAGTTGTGTGTGGACAAGTAGTTGCGTGAGCAAGTTGTGTGTGGACAAGTTGTGTGTGTGTGTGGACAAGTAGTTGCATGAGCAAGTTGTTGTGTGGACAAGTTGTGTGTGTGTGGACAAGTTGTGTGTGGACAAGTTGTTGTGTGGACAAGTTGTGTGTGGACAAGTTGTGTGTGGAAAAGTTGTTGTGTGGACAAGTTGTATGTGGACAAGTTGTTGAGGAGGAGGAGGAGGAGGCGGGAGGAGGAGGAGGAGGGCCGGAGGAGGCGGGAGTGCAGAACCAAAAACAAGAACCCCACACAAAGATGTGGGGAAAAAATACATTATGCAGAATGCATATATAGTCTACATATTATAAAACATTATAATTATACCCTGTATGTCTATAATTACTATATCATATCTTAGTCTATCTATCTTGAACTGCGCCCTCCATATTTACCTTAATTATATATATATAGTGTATGTATGTATGTATTTCCCTCCGGTGATCAAACATGGCAATTGAAAATCCTGCATAAATATGATTCTAAGTGGTGGTTTGTTGGGGAAATCCTTTAAACTAAATATTTTAAATAACTAAATGGTGTTTTTTTTCTAGATTTTCCAGCACGCTAAACGGTTTGATCAGCCACTGCGCTGGCAAATCTGCACCTGGTGCCGTTGCAATTCCTCTGCCCGCTGCGCCGCCGCCAGGGCCGTCGAACGACTGGACGAGGCCAAGATCAAGTGCCACGTTTGGGGCACCTGCGAGAGGGCACCTGCCTCACACGGACCTCGGGGGTATGGATGGTTATGGTAGGCTATAATACAAGATGTTAAAGGCATTTAAAGGCCATAGTTAAACGGAAACATCAACAATTTAAAACTATCTATCTAGTCAAACGGTATTGTTTTGAGAATATATACGTAGTTATACATGGGGTTAAAATTCCTTAGATATGGGATTACACAAACTTATAAACCAACCTATAGCCGGAGGTGTCCGCACTGCAAATGAGCAGTGTGCAAAAATGTGCAAAACCAGATGGATTCTGGTAATCCACAATATGGGTGTGTCCGAAAATGGGTATACACTCCAAGTGACCATGTCATAGGGGAAGTGATGATTGCCCACTGGATGGATAGAATGGGAGACCATATTTTCAGACAAACCCATGGGGTGGTCATGGGCGGACCGCCGAACTCATCAACCAGCGAGGCGCTCTGGTAGCATATTGTGGTGGAGACATGAAAGATGACAACGATGACAGCAATGACAACAATGATGAAGATAAATATGAAGACCAAAACCAAGATGAACATGATGATGATGGTGATGATGATGATGATGATGATGATGATTGATTAAATATGATTGGCTATGATTCTTTATGATTATTTATGATTATTTCTTATTATGATGCGATGATTGTGATGTGATGATGTGATGATGTGATGATGTGATGATGTGATGATGTGATGGCAAATGCAATGCTCAAACACTTCTCAGGAATCGGTTGCCTCCTACCCATCCAGTTCCACACTACAAGTGTGACAATCTTCCAGCCCCCAACACTGTCCGGTTTCCAGGGGATATGCTCAAATGATGCAGCAAAAACTTGGACCTGCTTGAGTAATTAGTTCATTTCCCATTGGAAACATCAAAATCATTTCAACAAAAAGCACATACCTTCAGCAAATTCAAACATAATAGAGGCCTCCCGAATCTCCTGATCATCATCCAGAAGCTCTTCTTCCAGCAACAGCTTCCCCATCCGCGCGCGCAGGCCGAAGTGATCCACGCATGCATGGCGGACGTCGCTGACGCAACTGGAACGCCCGATGTCGACGTCCAAGTGCTCACCAGACAGGGTAACCTCGGGTGCAATCATGGCTTCCTGGGTGTGACCCAGGAATAGCGCGTGATTCGAATCTGATTAACATTGATCAACTCTAAATCCCCTTTAAACGGAGGTTTTCACAGGAAAATCAAGTATCAGTGGGGATGTTCAATTGCCACGTTTGACTGAGGGAAATTCACTCATACTTAAGTGGGGTAAATCCTAGTTGCCACCGGGGTTGTGAGCAGTGAAGTAGCCAGTTACTAAGTGCGATGCACATCTAGGATTCATGCACCTTTCTGACTGCGAGATCCCGGACCGGGTCATCGCAAATATGTTGCAACCTGTGCCCAACCACTTAGACTCACTACCTTTGCCATGGTCCCTTCCCATACCCGATTTCAAAACTCCTGGCTGAGAATGGCAATGTGCAGTAGAGTAGAGACGGTGCAAAAAAAGCGATCGTTCCCAATTGTCATCACAATTTAAGATGATTTCCTTCATGGTCAATCTTTGATAGATAAGCAGAATTGTATGTTCCAATATGTTCCACCAGTTTTGGCAAACACCCTCTGGTACTCAAACATGGCGTGCTGGGAAATCCTCTGTTCCTCTTAAAACCTCCACTCCAAAAATAGAGTATACCCATTCTATCCAGTGGTTTATCATCCTTTTCCCTTTTAAAATTGCTGTTTGAAGGGCATACCTTCAGACCGTTTGATTACCAAACTATAATTCCATTCATGACCATCATTATATACCCATTAACCATTAGTCACCATTAATCACCATCATTTACACATATGAACAACTTACTTACATATATAAAATAATAATAGCTAATTTTTCAAAAGAAATTATGGTCACTCACCGCCATTTAATCACAAGTAATCATCATTTACGTATGACCATTCTTCGATCATCCCATTTTCATCCCTTCGGCTGAGCTGCCACTCGCACCGTCGCCGTCGAGTCGTTCAATGTTTCATGGCGATAAGCCATGGCACCGGAGAAGCACCGGAGAAGCACCGGAGAAGCACCGGAGAAGCACCGAGTTGTGTTCTGCAAGATATTTTCACAGCCACCATATGTAGGGGAGACCAATGAAGAAAAGATAAGAAAAGTATGACCATTCTTATTGGAGAAATCTCAGACAAAGTACTTTGCAAATTTTGATGGATTTCAGGGTCAGTTTGCAGGCCTGCAGCTGGATCCCTGCCATTCTAAATCCGAGTATGTAAATTGGTGACGAATTGTGTTCCATCTTTGTTGGGGTCACTATATTCAGCAACTAGATAACTAGAAGCCTCAAACAATTCAAACGTCATGGTTACCATTCTTTAAAGTACGATATGTTTTTTTCATTTTTCCGGGGTTGCTAAAGTGCAAGAAGCAGGAGACAAACAAAGCAATTACCACATGTTCGTTAAAGCGACAACTTGGTCCATGTTCAACCCAACAAAACCTGAGACTATATGCATTCGAACCCATTAGTTTTGATTATGTTTTGGTATTTGCCATCGATCTCTCTCTCTCTGCAAATATATATATATTGCAAAATATAAAGTGGGTCAAGACACCTGCAAAATGATTCCTGAAATGCTGGGTTTCACGAGTCGCAAAGTCTTCCACAAGAAGCTGTGAGCAATCCATGTCAGCACATGCCAGTTGACCCGCAATGAGATCTGCTGACTGGTGAATTTCTTTGTTTGTATATTTCTTTCCCATTGATCACCCTGTAAACTAACATAGATGTGGGTGAAAAAGCCACGATCTATGTTGATCATTTTCTGAATAGCCATGGCTTTTCCACATCTTTCTGTATGTTTACCCCCAGGCTCCAGGGATTGTATCCCAACATGGGCATTTCAAGAAAAATATGGGATCCCCGCGATCCGTTCCTTGGATTCGGCCTGTCCACCACGTGGGAGTTCCCAGGCAGCTTCTCCTGGAGGTATCAGGGTCCAAACTCTTTGTCTGAAAGGTCATGTATGGTAATGTACTAAAAACTGCTAAACGCACTAATAAACCATCCCTAACATCACCATACATGGATGGTAACATATGGTAACTGTTGCTAACATATGGTAACTGTTGCCTATCATCCCATTCCCCAAATTCAAATGGTAGGTCTATTGTTGGGTTTTCTATATTGTACCATTCCATCCTCTGATTCGTCATCATTGTCTTTATTGACATGGCCATAGCCCAGGGGGCCAATGCCCCATCTTCAAACCATAACTACTTGTGTAAGCGGCAGATGCAACCACAAGACCGCCCAGAGACCCCAAATCTCTCCCTCCGCAACCAATAGTTGGGAGCGCACTTCCAATTATGAATGGACACACACACATGCATATAATCATATATATATATATTATATATTCATAATGATATCACCATGGTCATAGAGCTTTTATCATATTGCAATTTACGGACTTACGGAGCTTATGACGATGTTCACCCATACACTCCAACTGCACACCCCAGCAGGTCATTCAATGACCCAGGTTTGAGCACTGAACCTGCTGGGAGGTGGGTTGGTTGAGTTGGTTGGTTTATCTTCCCAGCCGCCTTATCAGCTGATTCTATTTTCTCACTGTCTTATTATATTGTCAGGTGAGCACAACCGATGCTAAGCCTCCAGGTGATGGTATAAACTCGACCCATTTTCTGGTAAGTCATCGGCGATGGTTCAATTACTGGGCTTGCCACATTATAAAAGTAGGCAATAGGCGATATCAGCGATATCCCATATTTTGATATATTTTTTGTGGTGACATTCATATAAAACGAAGGTATATCAAATCTGGGTACATTGTAATAATTCACTAAATTGAATAGTTCGGCCATTTGCGGATCATTTCCCTTCTTAACCATGATTCCAGGGCTCGGGAGAACAGTGAGGTCGTGATGAAATTTACCCAGATCCAATGGCATAAGACTGAGAAACACCTCTACCCCTCCTGTCTCGAGATTGTAATAATAGGTCTGGCCATCGTCCGCGGTGACCGGACTCCAATAGCTGACAGGCAATGCCTGATGCCATTGATGATGGGGTTGAAACTTGACCACTGAATAGTGACTATTCTGGTTGGTGGTTTCAACCCCCTGAAAAATATGAAAGTCAGTTGGGATTATGATTCCCGATATATGGGAAAATAAAAATGTTCCAAACCACCAACCAGATATTTTATTGACAATCATGGAAATTCATATTCAAGTCGCGGGGGAAGAGAAGTAACAATAAGGATTTAACATGATTCAACCGACTTTGAATTGCTTGGTAGATTTTTCCCTGCCTTCATCCAGATCATCGTAGCAGTTAGGTTGGTGCACCAATGCCCATGGATCTGGGTACATGCGGGTACCATTTTTACACCGAAAAAAAAAAACAGAGAACAAAAACAAACGAATAAAACACTACTAGCCATGCCACCCTTGAAACTGAGATCAAACGATGGCCATTGATGTCCTGACATGAAAAAAACACTTAAGCTTTGCATATCCCACCAAAAGAACAACCAACACATCTGGCAATCAAATCTGCGGGCCAAAACTGGTTGGTGGATGAGCCTACCCCTCTGAAGAATACGAGTTTGTCAGTTGGTGTTATTACGGTATTCCCAACTGAATGGAAAAATGTTTCAAAGCACCAACCAGCCATAGTTGAAGCCATTTATAGCTGATTTACCCATTAAAAATGGTGATTAAGCCAATATATGGAAGTCATAAAATCATATAAAATCCATGTTCCAAACCACCAACCAGAAAACAACATTTCACCTGAACATCAGCGTCGTTTCGGTCTCATCTCCAGCCGTCTGAAACCATGCTGGGTATTGATCCAATGGATGCACATCCCAAGTCATAAATGGCTACCCGTGTGAAACAACGTTAAATAATTATGGAATGTCACTACAGGTAGATTCATGGCCTACATATATACATACATATATATATATATATATACATACATACATACCAGCATGTTTGCATTGCTTAAAAATAAGTGATAATATGTTATAATGAGTTCTCCTCTGGTAATCATGGCTTGTTGGCAAAGCCACCATTTAGTTCGATGATAAACGCCCAGCTAGAGTCGCATCCCTTCAATATCTTTTAATCATTTCTCCCTTGGATTTTCCAGCCAGCCATGTTTGATGGAGCACCTCCCGGACACGGCGACGCAGATCTTCGTTGGGCACCAGCTGGTGCACCTGGCATAATGTGTGTGTATATGCACCTACATATACATATACATGTACATATACATATAAGTATGCATATACATAACATATACAAATACATATACATATACATTTGCATATGCATATACCCATATATATACATATACATATACGTATACGTATACGTATACATATACGTATGCATATACATAACATATACATATACATACATATATATTTGTACATATACATATACATATGCATATACATATACATATACATTTACATATGCATATACATATACATATGTATATATATATATATATATTTATACATATACATATATATATACATACACATACATATGCATATGCATATACATATACATATACATATATATATGCATATACATAAACATATACATATACATACGCACACACACAATATATATATATATGAATGATATGAGCTACCAATTAGTTATCAAATATTAATTGTAAAAATCAATTACTTACACAACCTATAATAATTGTCGTATGGTATGTATTCTTTCTCTTCATTAGAGTTTCTTTTGGATGTCTCTTTGTTATCATATATGACTTCATTCGAACCTGTATACTTTCTTAAGAATAAGATATTACTATTTAAATGCAGTACCTAAGTATTCTGAAATATTGCCTTATCAAATCGTATTACTATATCCCTGTACCAAAAATAATTTGAGTTGTTTTGTGGCCAAGATGTAGGCAGACTTATTTCATATGCAGATGATTTGGCATTGTTTTTATGTGGATGTAGAACGTGAATGTGTTGCTTGTTGAACATTAGAATGCATGTGAGTTCACCAACTCCAATCAGAAATGGTTTCCACCAAAAACCATGAACATTTACCAATGGAAGATAAATTTTCCAATGGAAAGTGCAATTTGAGGGCTCCGTGATGATTATAAATTATGGCTAATTGGTGCTAATTGGGGCCAATCAAGAGCTTCAAATCCACCAAACAATTCAATTTTGATCAAACAAGGGGATTATTATTTTGGCTCTGTGCGGGGTCTCGTTTTTTTTTTGGTTACCCCAAAGTGGGCAGGCTTAAAATCCAGAAATCGCTCCTCAAGTGCCTAGTTCTTGGCCATTTCTTGCTATTCCAATGAAGTTTTCTGTCCCTGCAATTTTTTCCAGTCCCTTAGCATGACCAACCTAAACGATACCACTTCGGAGAGAGAGCGAGAGAGAGAGAGAGAGAGAGAGGGAGAGAGAGAGAGAGAGAGAGGAAAAAAAATAGCAAGTCCTTCTGTAGTTGGATATTCCGCCCGTTGATCTCTGATGAGAAATTGCATCATTGACTCATACAAACAAAGTTGCCAACATGTCGAATCTAGTTTTTGCTCTGGGAGGTTTCTGGGCCTAGAGTCGCATCCAGGCCCTAGAAATCCATTTGGATAAACTACAGATATTAAATATGCACGATCATGCTTTGCTAAGATTCTGGATGACCGATAATGATCCCCTAAGCTTAAATCTGTGGCCATGTAATGTAGAGAAGTTACCCCGCTTCCATCCGGACACTATCTCATCATCCCAATTACATGTTCATTCTAAGTCATTACATTCCCGTTATCATCCCTCTGATATCCTCATTCCACCACCAGTTTTGTTGGTGAAGTCATTTTTTCCAGTTGCTAGCCCTTGTCGCCCTTGTCGCAGGCTCTGTGCTCTTTGGCGACTTGATTTGACTCAGTCCAACAAGGTTCAACCAGTCACTATTGCTGTGGTCAATGCAATAATAAAGCTTGAGAATGGTTGATTAAGCTTATTAGCTTACCCGCATTCCCGCTATAAATCGTACTTTTCGTCTTTGATGGATGGACCATGAGATTAGTTTTACTATATAGGTAGTATGGTGCGGGAACATGCGGGGGAGACCCTTTAACAATCACGATGTCCCACCAAAAAAGGATCAATCTGCTCCTGTCACCCGAGTTTCAGCGATGATTACCCTTCGATAGTAAGCAAACCTGGCCCAGGGAAGGTCACATGTGCATGATAGATCTACCTGGAACAAATGCAATACAATATGCAACATTCCACAAATCAAACATCAGCATGTTTTGGGGACGAGTCCCCCTCAAAATATCATCGTGGTAGATCTATTTAATTCCCAACAAGCTCTTCGAAACGGAAATGTTCCATGTGCAGGTTTGTTTACTAGAGGGAAAAACATTGCAGCCTTAGTGTGGCTGACATCTTCGAACGGGAAGAGCGCGCACAAGCCGCAGACCAGGCTTGAAGATGGTAAGAAAGTTGCCTACCTCTAAATCCAGTCCAGAAAAGAACATCAGATCACATATAGATACGATTTAAACAATATATGTAACTATATACATATATAGATCAATATCAAAGTACTGTAAACCTGCATCTGTTGTATATCTTAACTTGTCTGAATCAATCACGTGTGGATCTACAAGTACATAAATCGCTGATTCGCTGGCAAGATGACAAAACATGACAAAACCGTCTCTTTGATGCAGTCACACCGCACCATGAATGCTATGTGCCAGAACCCTAGTCTGGCCACGGGAAATTCCCGTAGATGATGTTCATAGTAGTAATATGTAGAAATGGGATCCTCTTCCAGGTAGCCATGCTCATCTTACGTGGGGGGTGATTACCCCTCCTTAGCGATCATGGCCATTCTTTGATACCCTGTACCTTTGTTTTCATATTTTTTGATCCATCCAAAGTTGACCCAGTGATGCAGAAAGACAACCCGACAGATTTCTTAGAACCATCTCCACCAGAGAGTGTCTGCAAAGGTGGACGCCGTGCTCCGCTCACGGTTTCTTTTGCGTTTGGATGGGCTTGCACCCTTCAACAAATAAAGAGTTGCAAAGAACCCAATAGATCTCCAGGAGATATTTATATGAACGCTAATGGCATACTGTAGAATAATTAAAGCAGGAAACACATCAAATTACACAAGCATGGATGGATTTGCCACTGGTATTTCACCAACATTTTGGTGCAAGCCCAGCATGGGCATGGGTCAACATGTCCAAGAAAGAGATGTCAAAAGAATGTGTTCACCTTCCTATGAATGTGCTCAATACATTGCATATATGTAAATATATGTGAACAATGTGTGTAAAACAATCATAAACCATCCCCAGTCATCACCATTTTTATAGGTACGGTGGTATGGTTACTTACCATTCCCAATCATGGGTGGTAAACATGGCATTGTTTTACCCACATTATATAATTAAATCTCCAATATTGACTCACACCCAAATTGGCCATGACTTCGCCACGGCCAAGCTGTGACACTCTGGGCGCGTTTCTGAACGTTTCTTCGCTGGACACGTCGCCTTCCGTGTTCTTCAGCGCCAAGGGGATGGGTCAAAGTCCGCTTTTGTATCGTTTCCCACCTATATACTCCTCTCAAAGCATATGAATTATATATAATTATATATATATCATTAACATAAAGTATTAACACACACACATATATATATATATATATATACCTACATCTTCCCCAGTGTGCATTATTTCTGCCTTTTGAGGGTGTTCTGCCTTTTGTGCTTAAAAGGCGACTTTGCCCGACCACGGGCGACTTCTGCGATTTCAAGTAATTAGGGCCACCTTTTTTGATTGTGGCAGAAATCTCTCCATGTATCTCAAGGTTTTCTAGGCTAAATATGCCAATCCAAAGATAGGGCAATCTTTTCACCAAATTCCCTCAGATCTATGGGTGAAACTGGGTTTACTTGTTTGAAAAACTTCGCCAAACTGCAAAGCAACTGTTTGACAACAAAACAGGGCAGTAGC
>Ga0126342_10020009_pt1:0-5000 | contig 11302 bp, 16 predicted proteins | sample Cyp1metagenome_FD_92528 | JGI IMG/M metagenome (GOLD analysis project Ga0126342, IMG submission 92528) | Coral microbial communities from Lord Howe Island, Old Settlement Bay, Australia - Cyphastrea 1 metagenome | ecosystem: Host-associated > Invertebrates > Cnidaria > Coral ...
ATATATATATAAAGGGAATATGGTTATATATGATTGTAATATTCTCGAAACTATGTAAAGCACGAGTAATGTACCATAAGAACAGCTCCATTTATAATTTCAAGCAGATTTTCAAAATAACTAACGCTAAATATTAACGTTCCAACTCACAGAGCGTGGATTTTCATCCAATCCATCTATAGTATGCACTCATGCATACTACCTCTAAAGCCTCAGGAGGCCCAAAAAAAATGTGAATGGTGACTTTTGCTTCAACAATCATAGTTGTGACGAAGTATCTAAACACTTCTAAATGGTTTCCTTAATGTTTTGATTTTAACCAGCTTGAACATCTAGACCTACTTTATCATATAATAAATGTAGTCATATAAATTTACAATTTGAACTATATATATATATTTTTTTTTCATTTAAGGGGATGTATCAAAAAGAAGGGTGCCCGAAACTTTAAAAATTAAGCCTAAATGCAAAATTTTTCGCCCTCCCTATTTTGTGACATGCCCTATTTTCAGACACACAAGTAAATATTTAATCAAAAAGCAGTAAATGATCCTATGTGACAAAAGTAAATACAAAAAACCTTTCACAAGTAATTAATTTAGTTTATTTTTCATTTGCATGCAGCCACTTTTTAATTTTTTAAGCGGAAAAAAACATTCAAAATTGTAAGCTACCAATGCCTTCGGCCAAATGCTAGGTTAAAGCCAAAGGATTAAACAATACACAAGTAACAATACTATCCCACAAGTAATATTAATTAGACACAAGTAAGTCCAGAACAAGCAAGCGTGAAACTTTCACAAGGAATTTGATTCCATCCACAAGTAACCACAGCAGAAAGATATCACAAGTAAGCTCTTTTTCTGTCATATTTCGTGATTTTCGAAACTAAAACCTACACAAATCACAGCACATCCCATCAAATTTCATAAGCAACCCAATCTCTTAATGTCAAAAATTAAATTGTAAAAGAACATCTTTAAAAAAAACGAGAAAAACTACATCCCCAAAATAGGTTGCAACCTAAATTTGCACCTAAAAAATCAGGTTCATTTTTTTCGAACCTAAAGCGAAAAGTAAGCCTAAATTTTTGAAATGTAATTTTTACTAATTTCCAAGACTCAGGGTTCTTCTTTTCTTTTGGACTAGGAGATGCTGACTTGCTGGTACTGCGAGGCCTACCTTTACCTTTCCCTTTGGTATGTTGCTTCGGTTGTGGTGAGGGTATGGAGTCGCAGGGTCGGACTTTGCCTTCGGCTTTGCTTTCGGCTTCTCCTTCGCCTTTGGGTTCGCACTGGGATGATTGCCAGGCTTTGGTACCGGCGTAGCCGGCGTGAGGGCTGTAGGTTTTCCGGTCAGACTCACGTGCATACTTGTCACGGGCTGCAGTGTGCTTGTCCTCCTTCGTCCTCGCAATGGCCCTTTCAATGACGTTTCTCAGATGCCGATACGTCTTTCGATTGTCACCTTCATCCCATGATTCGTAGTGCTTGATGTCAAACATTAATAAGTGGGAATTCCTGATCTTCTTGTGCAGGCTGTCACGCAACCAGTCATCGGGTGGCGTGTCTTCAGGCAACATGTTGTTCGTCATCTCCATCCATTTTTGGTAGAACTGGTCGATCTGGTTGGTTCCAAAAGACTGCATCTTTACCACATGCTGCATAGTAAAGAGTGTGTTCCGCACTCCCCGTGTCCTAAAGTGGTTGAGGATCATGGCAAGAATCTCCCTTCCCATCACGAACCCGGCGTTCCTCTCAGCGGCTTGGGTCCTATGTCAACACTGCATTGCCACATCCCTAGCGGCCTCTCCAGCTTGAGTGATCACACTGGATACTGGACAGCGCTATAGACAGCTTGGTGTCAATCTATTGGAACCGTGCTCCGCCGCTATCGTTCAATGCATCCAGGTCTGGTCTGGGTTCTGTTGCAGGAAGTATCCGCTCTTGCCACGCCGCCCTATCGCCATCGTTGGCAGCAAGGTCTTGGAGCATCAATGCCCGAAAAGTTTGATTGCGATGCTGCATCATCCTGTACAGATCCTCTCAATTCGCAAGAAGGTCGGCCACTGTAGGCGCTGATGTTCCTGGAGTCGCACTCCCAGCGGGTGCCGCTCTGTCTGGCTGAGCAGGTGCAGCTCCGGCGGTACCGGTGGGCGCACTGCTTTCGCTTCGACCCCCACTTCTCCGCAAAAGCACGGCCACTTCTTCCACCTCTTGGTTGCACGCATCATCCACTTGGCGATAGTAAGATCTCGTAACCGAATGCCTGTCACTTTCTGTCTCAAGTTCAGACCGCAACTGCATGATCCTATTTTCACTACTTTCATGATGATTGATTCCAGCAGAGAAAGAAAGGTTATTGGGGTTGTTCTTTTGCTGTTGTTCTATTTCACATTCCATCATTGATAGCTTAGCCTTCAGCATGGAAATTTCCCCATCCTTTCCTCTGACAGCTTCACATTTGTCGTTTTGGTCCTTGTTTGCCTGCCAGATCTTCTTGTCCTTCTCGTTCAATGCCACGAGGTTCGATTTCTTTTCGGCCTGTAGCTCCGACTTGTACTTATCGAGGTTCATATCCGACTGCAAAGGTGCAATCTTCGCAGTCATCTCGTTCACCTCGTCCTTGAGTCGGAAGTTCTCCTTGGCATACTCGTTGGCTTCTTCCACCAGATCACCTTCTGGATCTCCCTGATCTTGTTCTCATCCTCCAATGTGACTCTATCATCGGGTGCCTGGCGTTACTGCCGGCGGTAGGGATCGCCCCGGCACTCGGCCTATTGGGATCTTTGTTGATATACTCTTACAGCTTATTCCAGTAGTCGTTGCTGGTAGCGGCCTCGACCTTCAGCATGGCTTCAAGTCGTGGTATTGGACCCTTCAGGTCAGATGTTTCCTGGGCCCCCAGCATAAAATCCGCAAGTGCCTGAGTCTCGCTTTCCTTGGCCTTTTCACAGTTCAATTCTGCTTCATTCAGGAGGGTGCGAGCTTTGTGATCACTTTCTAACCGTTATCTAACCTTTGTTGATTGGCCTCACTCACCGAATGCTACGCTGTGCAAGTCCCAGTGAATGACGGGATGCTTCTACCTCACTTTGTGATTCCCTCAGTTCCATGGCAGTAGATTGACTCACTAGTTGCAAATCAACATTCGGTGATGTCACCATTTCAGACTGTTTTCTGAAGTTCATGATTGAAAGTTCCATGTTCTTCTGCATTTCCCTACCTTCTGGTTCTTTCTGCGCTCCAGCTCTTCGATGCGCATGGTGGAACCTTCGTCGTCTTGGGCAGCGACCATGAGTTCAGCTTGATATTCCCTTACCTCTGTAGCTGATTGACTTAGCATTCCATTTAGTGTGCTAAACTCACTGTTGACGTTCTCGTGGTATCCTCTTAGTCTTAGGTAGTCAGTGAACTTTACTTCAATGTCATTGATGATCTGATTCCTCGGTGCTAGCACTTCTTCAAGTTGCTCGACTCGTTCTTCCAACAAGCTGTTTGTCATGAGTTCGACTTCACTCCCACCTTGAGATTCCCATACTTCGTCATGTGCAGCTTTTATGTCCATTTCATGATCAGGTCCTTCTGTTTTCCGTTTCCCTGGAATGTCCCTAGTCCTGGCAGATCGGTCCTGGATTGCCTTAGGGGCCCCTGATCGTGTAGTAGTCCTTCTGGGCGTTCGATGTCCTCGTTGGGACGGTCACCAGTCCCAGGTGATGATTGATTGCCACCATCAGCGACTGCGACAGTGTTGTTGCCAAACGTGTAGTTGGTGTCCGCGCTGCTGCGGCGCATCTTTCTCAATGAAGTTGACTGGATTCAGTTTCAAGAGTCGTTCTTCTCCTTGGGGGCTGTTATGCAGCACGTACGCCACTGGCCTCCGGAGGAGGTGGCAAAGGCAATACGGCTGATAACCTGCGAACAAATAGACCTCTGTTCCGGGTGTGCTGTGTAACCTTCTGTTTCCACTTGGCGCCGTGCTAGTCAATGAACAAGCCCTTGCTCAACGGCATGCAGCAACGGAAGCTGCGAACTCTCTTTTGTCTATCGATTGGCGGACTTGAGCCATTGTGCGTCAGCATGTCATCTACACTCAGACTCATGCAAACCTGACTGTCGCCGGCATCCCTTTCGCACAAAGCTTTCCGGCTTGATCATGCATGGTGCTAGCCATAATATCTGAACTGAGCGACCTTCGTCTGGGAATCCGGATTCAGCAGATGGAATGAGTTCGGTAGACGGCTCAGCAACAATGGGGCGTTGATCTTCATCCCCACAGTAGCCCGACTGTCCCGCACATTGCAATCTATATTCAGTAACACGGAGATCAAAGCAACGTCCTGGCGGAACGGCTTGGAACGATTGAGATTTTGGAGGAATTGATGCTGGGAGACATGAATATAATATACATGAACAAGATGTGGCCAAAGGCATCGGTCAAAAGCCGACAGATTTCACGCATCCAAGCTCAAATTGATGACGATCAAGGCAAATACTTCGACACTCGAAATCATGAAACCAATCTTTCAACATCTTTCAACCCCAAATGGATCTTGATTTTCTTGATGTTCTTCGGCTGATCTCCTCAGTGCCAAGTTGATGAGAAATCCAGCTGCCAGCCACCACACTCAAGGTGCCACCAAACATGCCACCCGGGTTGGGCAGCATCTGGTAATCGACCACCAGTTGACCCAGGGACATCGGGGGAATGTCCACCTCACACTGGGGGACAACATCTGACACCGTACTTAACGTACTTGGTGTTGCTGTGACATAGCATGAAACCACAACAAAGCGACGACATGTCTCTGTGAAACAAAGGCATCAAAAAACACACCATATTGGCTTTTCCGGGATATCCCATGATATTCTTTTCGGAAAAGTCCACTCATTGGCCTTTCCAAAATCAACGAATTTATCGGATTTCTCTCACAACAGACTCTGTATGTGCTCTGTTAATGACTCATTAATGACCTCTTACGATCTCTTACGAACCTTGTG
>Ga0126342_10020009_pt1:10000-11302 | contig 11302 bp, 16 predicted proteins | sample Cyp1metagenome_FD_92528 | JGI IMG/M metagenome (GOLD analysis project Ga0126342, IMG submission 92528) | Coral microbial communities from Lord Howe Island, Old Settlement Bay, Australia - Cyphastrea 1 metagenome | ecosystem: Host-associated > Invertebrates > Cnidaria > Coral ...
GATTGCGACCGAAGCCACGGAAATCGCTGAAACGAGAAACTGAATTTAAACTAGTGAAATATAGTGAAATGAGAACCATTTCTGAAATAAATGTGTGAAAATGTGTGAAAGAAGTGGAACAAATGTGTGAAATGTCCTCGGAGAAATATGCGAATGAAACAAAAATGAAAAATGATCGGTGATTTTCTTGAAATGTTATCGACATGTGTGACATTGAAATCATTCAATGCTCATTTAATGATCATTCAATGATCATTCACACATTGTTCTGGCAAACCTGAAAACGTCAAAACCATTCAACACCCCTTCCCTTTTTGGGTAAGCTTTATTTTCTATACCGGCAAGATTTGCACATAGATCGATCATGATCGATCAATGGGATTTTGTTTCTCTCAACGGTGTCGCAACATTGGTGCGACATTGGTCTATCTGTGCATCCAGGACACTGATCGCTCAAACCCAGCCTGAGACAGCCAGCAACTATTCCAAGGATTCCACAGTGACTCCCAGTGACCAAACTTCGCGGCAGTGGACTCAGTGCTTCTGTTGAAACTTCATCGCCATTCCATGAAATGCCATGAAAGTGGGAACAAACAATTTTCCTGAGACAAGTGCAAAGAAAAGACTTCGGCTTCCTTGTCTTCTCGCCAAAGTAGGTAGTAATCTCAGTTTGTCACAGCTCCAGCACGGCTCCACAGCTCAACTTCCATGCGTTCCATGCGTTCCATAATTCCTAGGCGATGTCTGCAGGCCAAGTCCCAGGCTTTGTTTGGAACCGGAGAACACCACGCAGTACCCTTCGGGAACCACCTCAGTAATATAGTGACATGCTGTAACCCGTGTTGCCAGATGTTGCCAGATGTTGCCAGACGTTGCCAGATGCAAGCCACAACTTGCCATGCTTTGCCATGCTGAGGTGGAGGCAATAAGGCCATCGTTCAAGTTGTTGACGGCGGCACTCACGGAGTTGTACCTCAAATGACATTGAAAAGAGAAAGCATGTGTGAATGACTGTTGCATCTTTCAAAGGGAATCTGACAAAGAAAACATCGTGAGCAACTGGCCAACCCTTATGCGCAAATGCGCCTACAAACTTACAATGCTTTCTGTTTGTAGGTAACAATAGATGCATCCCGAATAACTGCATGGCCATCCATTTGAGTGGCTCAGTTGCTGAGCTCCCAACACATGTCGATCCAACAGCTGCACCTTTCCATCAAAGATCCCTTCGTTGCCTTCTGGGCCGATGGTGTACCTGGAGTCATGGCAAGATGGGGCCGGTGGAACCAGCCCGTGTGGTGG
>Ga0126342_10020010_pt1 | contig 11301 bp, 12 predicted proteins | sample Cyp1metagenome_FD_92528 | JGI IMG/M metagenome (GOLD analysis project Ga0126342, IMG submission 92528) | Coral microbial communities from Lord Howe Island, Old Settlement Bay, Australia - Cyphastrea 1 metagenome | ecosystem: Host-associated > Invertebrates > Cnidaria > Coral ...
TTATTAAGGGGGATCAAGAAAATGACCTACAAGGTAGAGTTCTGACCTTCTGGGGGGGGGGGAGGGTTGATTAATCCGATGTTGGCATTATTTATTAACACATATCCATCATTATATCTATTTCATTATATCAATCATTATCATATATATTATATCCATCTATGTCTAACATTATCATCGTTCATTGCTGTTTGGGTCTGATGTTTTTTTGCCCGTCCAAAAATCATGGGCGGTACAGTGTCCAAAAATGGGATAAGATTGATGGGCCACTGGGAGATTGACGCGAATGACTCGAAATCGGCAATGGCGATTCACGTGAAGGGAAAACGAGTTGAAGATATTCCGGTTGGTGGTTTATCCCATTATTTATGGGGACATCATTGGAAATCTATGGAAATCTGAGATCACATATGACAAAAAGCTATTGAAAACAAACATAGCCATTGAAAATCCCCATTTATAGTTGATTTACTAATAATGGTTAATACTGGGATATATATATATAATTATGTATATGAATGGGATAGACTGGGATATATCTCTATATATATATATCCAATCTGGTTGGTGGTTGAGCCACCTACTATTGGTTGGTAATATCCTGTTAATATATGGTTAATATTATATGGTTATTATATGGTTAATGATGGTTAATAATCATCTGGTTGGTGGTTGACCTTCCCCTCTGAAAAATATGAGTTCGTCAGTTGGAATGGTTAAAAGTCAGTTGGGATCATGATTATTCCCAATATATGGAAAAATAAAAAATGTTCCAAACCACCAACCAGATATTGATGAAGATTGGTTTGATCTTGATGTTTGATATCTATTGATCTCTGGCCATGATCAAAGATCAAACTTGGAGGGATCCTATTTTCAGATGAACCCATGCGACATTGTTGCGGACAAAACGTCCGAATAACTGGGGTCGTCCCACTGCCACTCCACCCGGACGCTGTCAATGGGTCCAGTAATCCCCAAGCCAGAAGCCCAAGCCAAAAGTATTCACTCAGGAGCTGCTCAGCTATGTCCTCACCATCACTAGCAAACGATAGTAGTTCAAAGACCTTAAACAGGAATCACAAATTTCCGAGCGTCAAACCTATTTCTTGGGGATGTACATCCACTATCATCCACCCATGCTAGCTGCTTCTTCGAATTTTCTGTGATGACAGGGGCACTAGGGTTTTGATATAAGCATGGTCAAAACATTGTACACAGTAGGAACTCAGATGTTGGCCATTCGAAATTCCATCCTGAAAATTGATTGCCATCCCCCAGCCAAAATAGCCAATGTGTCTGACTGGGAATGACTGACTGTTTGCGATATGGAAAATCACCATTTTCAAGAACGGTACAGTAAATCATCTAACTATTGCTTGGCCATGGCTTCCAGTTTGCAAAGTGTACCCTCTGGTAATTTAACATAGCTATTGAAAATGGCCATAGAAATAGTGAGTTTTCCCATCAAAAATGGTGGATCTTTCCATAGCTACGTTAAAGTTACCAGAGGGTAAAGTTTCCAACGGATCAATCACTTGATTTCCACAAAATCCCCATTGAATCTCCAGGTGAATCAGGTGATTCTTATCCGATAAACCCTCCGGTAAACATGCAAAAAACGAACTGGAAAGATCCACCATTTTTCATGGGTAAATCCACGAACTAAACGCTATAAATCACCATTTTCAAGTTCACAAACTGAAGAAACGTTGACCGGGTGCCATAAGAGTTCTTCCATCCCCCGGGTGATTCAATGACCTGACGAACCTCCGGCGTGCCTCAGATGCACCAACAAACTGACTGGTGCGTTTTACGTAGGGAATGGATGGGAATGAATGGGGGTTGCTGGGATGATGACATTACTAGTTCATATTAATGGTTAATATTATATGGTTATTATATGGTTAATATATGGTTTAATGTACTTTAATATATGGTTAATATTATATGGTTATGATGATGGTTAATGATGGTTAATAATCATCTGGTTGGTGGTTGACCTACCCATCTGAAAAATATGAAAGTCAATGGGAAGGATGACATCCCATATATTATGGAAAATAAAAAATGTTCCAAACCACCAGCAAAATTATGTAATAACATTTTTATGCGAAAGCCAATGTTTGTTTTGTACACTCTCTCCTAAGCCATTGCCTAGTGATAATAATTATCTGGTTAGTGGTATATCTACCCCTCTGAAAAATGATGGAGTTCATCAGTTGGGATGATGATTATTCCCAACTGAATGGAAAAATGAAAGTCATGTTCCAAACCACCAACCAGTTATTCTAATTACGCAAATAAAGAATTATCATATATCATATATCTCATCACTTTTTGTTCTTATCATGAATGGAATTACAATCATGGGGAGTTAACATGATTGCACCTAGATTTTCTCCAGAACTGTGACCGAACTGTAACGAAAACGACGGTCTGAATTCATTTCTTTCTGAATTTCACCATTGAAATTGGGACCATCCAGGGGTTGGTAACTGTCCCATTTTGGGAATATAAAGGACATCACCTAAAAAAGTAGCCATCTAGTAGACCATATACCATTCATGGTTGGGTGATGTGACCCATGGGGACATCAGTCATGACCCATGACCATCCCACGGCAAAAACACGTGGGTTTTTTGCACCCTGATCTCGTTGGTAGCTCTGAATCTCCCATTGGTTCATCGTGTCACCCATTGAACTCGGATCCATCATGTCATCCTATGGTTTATCGGTTTATCGGCATAGATCCCAGCAACAAAAATCCCATGGGAATCAATGAAACTTCAGGAAAATATCCATGAAAAGCCCCATAAAATCCACAAACATCTATTAAGATTCACCAAAATAGGGTGAAAACAATCTTACTAGTTGTTTGTGATATGGAATGGAAGAAAAATCTAAATAGGGAAAAATAGACATTCACCCCCATTCCACTCAAATCTATTTTTTAAAAATAAGGGTCGCTAAACTCCCATCCACCAGCCCGCGCCAAGCTACGTCGGAGCCTGGAGACAACATGTACAGCTCATGACTCATGATCTATGGGGATCCAGTCATTTTGAAGCCCAGAGGTTTAGTATTGGATATACCCCCAAAAGGTAGGTTGCGATGGTCATTGACTACCTGAATCTATCTTTGAATCAGTATTTCTGACCGATAATATCGGATCTTCGCAAGCATCTTGCTTGTGGAATTCATCGTTCTGAATCATATCTTCCCGCATGTGCCTTCATCTTATTTCAGAATTCAGCATGCACTCTATATGGATTTGCGACAAAGCCAACTGTTGATATGGAAATGGGGCTCAGAATCTCAACTTTTCTGGCCGCATCGCTGGCAATTGCCCAAGACACATGGCCCCGAAGAGTGATTCCAATGGCATATGGCATATGGACTGTCCTATATCTTTATCTATCTTTACACTAGAAGCAGTCCAATAAGCATCATTCATCAAGCATTGTTAAGCATAATTAAGCTTCGTTAAACATCACCATCACCACCCATCACCAACCATCATCAACCATCATCAACCATCATCAACCATCATCAACCACCATCAACCATCAATTATCAACCAGTCAAACCAGATGATATCAATGGGAATTTCAGGATCCTAAAATGGAGGTACGTTAGTACCATATTTCAGGCCATATTTTGTGGGGATATTCCCTAAAAAATAGGCCTATAAAATAGGCCTTATATATGGTAGGTACCTCCGATTTAGGATCCTGAAATGGCCATTGATTATATACCAATGATTGACTATCATTAACTATCATTAACCACTATTAACCATTATTAACCATCATTAACCACTATTAACCACTATTATCCAATTATCCAATTCTTCAGCTGCCCACTGGATCCACACCTCCTTTTTTTCGGAGATTTCCTGTGCGAGCCAGGGCCAGTCGCGTCGCGACGACGCAAATGGGGTACCGATTCCTTTTTGGGTCGCAGACGCAATGGCAATATCATATCTGCATGATATGTATATAATGGAATCAGTATTTTGAATAATGTTTTTTTGGCTTTCAAAATCCAATTTCAGGAAACGTCATCAGTATTTTGGTGTTTTTTGGTTCCCACGAAACATTGAATTTTAAGAAACACATGATCTAAGGCAAGCTTAATCCGAGTGCCCAGCCCAAAAATAAGTTCATTTTTGAATGGTGAGGTCGCTACATTGCTACATCCAAACCAGACTCGAGAGCTGCTGTACATAGGCTGTTTTAAGGATGTGCACATCATTTATTTGTCAAACCTGGATAGATACAGGGTATAATTCTATATATATATATAATTATATATAATGTTAAATTATGTTAAATTGACATGTGCTCGAACTATCTTTCACAGAGATCTTGCAAACGAAGAACTGCGGAGAAAACAAGACATCCAAGGAGAAGAGAAATGTCCCAACCAAAGGTGTAGGCAGGCAGAGACAGCCACCGAAGTACATGCTATGATGTTTCACAAAACAAAATGGGATGAGTTTCAGGTGTACTAACCACCATTCCATTCGTGAGGCCACGTCTGAGGACATTTTTCGGACGTCTGAGCTTATCATCTGGGGACCCCACTGGGACCCCACTGGGAGACATTTTGTCAACCTCTTGGAGGCAATTTTTTGTTGTCTTTAAGGATGATCTACCCTCTGGTAATTTGTTACATAGCTATTGAAAATGGCCATAGAAATAGTTGATTTACCTATTAAAAATGGTGATTTTCCATAGCTATGTTAGTTTACCAGAGGGTAATCATCCAACTATTGCTGAGCCATTGCTTCCTTCCAGTTCGCAAACTGTTAGAAACTACCAAAGAGTAACCTAAACTTACTTGCACTTACAGTATATCTAAACTGCGGATGCTCTAATAATTATTAATAATTAATCACCCTCCGGCCTGTAGTCAAACGTGACTTTGGAACATCCCCCATTTACAGATCATTAAGACTTCCAGCCCTGTCGTTGGGACACAGCCTGCATCTTGGCAGGCTAACATAAAAAAAAATCCAGTTTGGTGCGTCCAACCCCCCACATCTATCAATATATCCATGGTTATAGATATAACATAGATATAACATAGATATAACATATCTATACAGTCTATAATTACTTATGAATATGATATAGCCATGGGTTTTACGGTTTTACCACCCTTTTCTGTAGGTAAAACCCTACTGGTTTTCTTCGGATTTCTTCCCTAAGATGCGGCCGGAAAAATTGGTCAAATCCATTGGTCCTTGGCTATGCGGCCGCGCTTTCTCACGTCTCTTCATGACCTCTGGGCCTTGCTGTGGTTGCTGCACGGCCCCGAAAATTCATGGAGTTAGTTAAAGTCACTTGGGATGATGAAATTCCCAACTGAATGGAATAAACAAAAAGATCCAAAGCACCAACCTATATATATAATAAACCATATCAATAAACCATATATATATATATGTATATGTATATATATATATGTATATATATGTGTGTGTGTGTTAAAACACAACAAATAATAAACCATAGACAGGTGGTCTCTTTACCATTCCCAGTCATGGGTGGTACCAATGGCATTGTTTTACCCACAGATTTAAAGAACTATGTAACATTCTGTAACTATGTCTTTAGATTCTAGATGTTGTTTTTCTGGTTTAAGGGGCCATTACAAAAATAACAGAGAATCCCCGAGGAATTCAAATGGATTACAGTAACCAATGGGAAAATGAACAGTCATAGCAAATCCAGGTTATAGTTTTCAGGTCTTGGGCTCTGAGTTTCAATTTTGGGTGCCACCGGGGGAACAAACGACCAAATTCTGAGGTTATACCTGGCTGATCAGAATCAGATGGGTTAAGTATACTTAGCAACTGGGCTACCAATGCTACCACTATATCCCAATTGTAACGCATTTATTAGCTAACTAACTCCATAGCCCATCCGAGTGAGATTGATAATTGATGATAATTGTAGTTTCCAGCTGTGTTTAGTCTTTCGTTTCTGATTTTGGTCAAGGGCTCAAGACACTGCTTTTGGAGGCACTTGGGTTTACAGAAAAAAAATGTAGTTATTGTAGTTCATGAATAATTGAGGCTCGGGGTGCTTGTATCAACCTGAAAAGCAATATATTTGGGAGTGTTTACCACAGCAATACGGGTGATTGGAATCAACTCAAAGGACTTGGGCAGCAAGAGCTTGCCCCATAGCCACCAAGACTAGCATCAAACGTACCAATCCCATCAAAATAAATTCAGCAGCACATGAGCTTGACACGAGACAAATGCTTGGGGCAAACCATGCAGAACATCTTATCGCTGGCCACCTCCAGCCCATTTCGCCACAAATGCATCAGATGTTTTCTTTTTTTTTGGTTTCATCTTCACTTTTTAAAAAGGTGCGTCCTTCTTAGGATTTCTTAAGTATCTTAGGTCAGCCAATGTAATCGACAAGTCGTCGGATTACGTACTGATCTGGTGTCCATTTCATGAATCCTTGAGCTGACTCCATTTCCCTCAACTGGAGGAAAAAAAACGTGATCCCATTTCCAAATGTGAAAGTCCAGAATTCATACCTTCTTGTTTATTTAACAGTTGCTATGGCAGCTATGGCCCAGATATAGATGATTTCCCTAGGCAAATGATGTTAAATGATGATTTACCTAGGCAAATGATGATTTTCCATATGTTAAATGCTGATTTACCTAGGCAAATGATAATTTTCCTCTATTTCCGTATCAAAAACCATGGTGATTTGGCCCATTTCGCCCCGGCCGTCGGTTTTTTTTTCACGACAAACCAGGCCATCGCACCGGGAGTTCCCCCTCACCGAGCTTCGTCCTGGGTGTAGGAAAGTACACTGTCCTGGATATATTGTGTATATGTGTATATATATATATTTATATATATCATGTGTACGTATATATATATAATGTATAGTAAGCCATATATGATATATATATATATATATTTATATCGTTGGGAAGTAGTTTAATAACCATGGACCATCGTTATATAATGTTATTATACATATATATATATATATATCGGAAAATGATAATATTTCACTAACCTGAGCTATCTGGGGGATGATTTCCCTTACTAACTGTGATTATAGTGAGGTCGCAGGGAGGTCGTTATAATTTTCGCAGATATATACAATTATATATATATAATGTATAGTATTCTATATAGTGTATATATATATAGATATATATATATATATGTATATATATATAGTTGGGATATAAACTATGGGGATAATACTGAGGATATATTTGGTTTATACATAATGATATTGGGTTTCCATGAATTTAAATGGGGTGATCCCCAAAAATTGTTGGGTTTTTAATGGAAAATCATACTTAAAATTGATGATTTAGGGGTACCCCCATTTCAGGAAACCTCCATATAGTAAGCCTCAAAAAGATAGAAAACTATTTCATCACTATTTTAGTCTATATTATTGTTCTATCTTTTTGGATCTTTTCGGGGGTTGCTTTATACAATTTTATACATAGCTTCTTTCAATGGAAAAATAAATGGAATACATTGTGATTCTTTGGGAGTTCATGGGATATCCTGTAGGGTCAACATACAAAAAGATGTGGATACAGTAGCTCATGGGAAAACCTCGGAAAGTGATTCTATATTCATGGTGGCTTCTCCACATCGAAGTCTTTGTTTGGAGGATATGTCTTGGGGATCATCCCATTCTTTGGGTATAAAAAAACAAGCGCAAGCCAGCGTAAGCAGATGTTTGTCTTCTCATTTGCCTCTCAAAACTTATATAGTCAAAGCTTGTTCTATCTGCTCTCAAAAAAGCGATGTTTAAGCTTGGCCCAGCATTTATCACAAACATCATATGACTCTCCGTATCCACTTTTGTTGGTTAACTAAAAACCTATGACTATGAGTATCTACTTTTGTTGGTTTACTCAGTTAACCCCCAAGGCCAATATCTGCGCCATGGTTGGACCCTCCGATACTCACAGGGACCAAATTGTTCAAGGGAACCATTTAACACAATTTACATCATTTAAGCATCAAAAATTGGGATTTAAATCATTAAAATCAAATATTGTTTAATGGTGATTTAACCATTCTGGGTAAATTATAATATTTCACTAACCTGAATTAAGGCCATTTGGGGATGATTTCCCTTATTAACCATGATTCCAGTGAGGTCGCAGTGAGGTCGTTATAATTTACCCAGAACCATCCTGAAATGGGTTTAATAGCATGGGAAATATCTGAAATACGGATGAGATTACTTCTGCAAAGTAGCCATCCCCCAAAGAGATGGAACAGCGGTTCCAGGTGGTTGTAGATGATATTTCATAATTAGAGATAAGTTCCAGGTGTTCCCACTTTTCGGCATCTTATTTTTGGGGCTACATGTCTTTCCATGTTTCCGGCGATCATTTCCATGATTTCCGCTGCATGTCCTTGCAACGGGACTTGAATTCCTTGATGCGAACATGTTCAATTTCCTCCATTTTGGGTGCAAAGGTGTGATTTGGAACCAACCCCACGAAAATTTGCCCAGAACTAAACGAAACTGTGACCCTTTCTGACCATTTCCCACGTGTGACATGACCTGACAAGACATTGGCTCCCCTATGTTTCCATACGGTGCCCATGGGCAAACCAGTTCTGCTGGGGCATCCGGCAAGGGAAGGGGTCCTGCACAAGGAGAATAACAAAGACTGAATCACCGGGTTTTGCCAAGGGAAAAATCTACAGAACTTCGATGAAAAATCCCATATGCAACCCATGGTGCTGGAATATGTACCAACATTTACAACATAAATGAGCCAGTTTTGTAGGTAAATATAGTATACATGGAGCATCTGGGAATGTGAAATGTGTTCTGCTTTTGGCTGGTCGATTTTCCCCTCAGAATGCAAAAGGAATCACACAGAATATGAAAAACATTAAAAACATTGAAAAACATACCAGGTTTGGCTGTTTCCCAAACAGTCGGAAACAAGTAGAAAAAATATGAATCAATTTGCGGGGGATGCGGTGGGCACAATCATGGTATACCGTCATACCGAGAAACAAAAGGAACCCCAACTGACGGAGTATTCCCCATGAAAATCCATGAGGTACAACCGATCAACACCATCTGCTCACAGGCAGGGGCCCCTGGGTGATAAACTGCACATGTTCAGGCCCAAATGGCAAGATCACATCAAATAAGGATAAGGTATGGTGCTGCTTTTCAGGCCTATATTTAGGAAGGCACATAACATAACTTTGCAGAATTTCATGGAAAATGAATGATCATGCGATGTTTACCCTCCGGTACTCAAACATTGCCATGTTTTTTGGTTTATTTTCCCATTTTAACTTCCATTTATATATTCGTTTGATTACCAAAGGTATCACAGAAATGGCCCCAATTTCTATGCCAATACCAGAAGACCTTCCGGTCCTGATTGCAACCTGCTCAACTTGCCACTCCCACCTCACATTCTCCGAAGTGAATGGGATGATTCATCCCATTCACTTCCAACAACAGGGGGCAAAATCCCATCATAATCATCATCTCAGGTGGATGTGAAATTCTATCAATGTGGGTAAAACAATGCCATAAACCACCCATTTGGGAATGGTTTATACCACCTATTTCTGGTGATTTAGGGGATTGTTTATTACTGTTTTACCCACATCAAACACCACACGGGTGCGGTCTCGGCCGTCTCCCATCCAATGCCAGGGAAGGCACTCGGCTAAGCCACTCAAAGAACGACAATCATGCCGCCAAAAGAATAGAAAATGATGATGCATTCATCTCACAAATAAAAACATATTTATAGCATATAGATATATAATATATAGATATATAACATATGGATATATATATATGTATATATATATAATTAGTCTACGTATATAGTGTTATGCCACGTGATCGCCCCAGTGCTTGAAATTTGGAATCACCAGCTGAGCTCCAGTTTTTTTCTCGTCATGAGTCACTGGGTCTGATTCACGGCTACTCTCTGGTGCCTCTGCTGCCCATGAATTTCTTCAACGCCAAGTTTGATCAACATAGGGCTGTCCTGCTGGATATCCATAGCCTCCCATTTACAGAGAGGTAACCACGGTGATTTTCGCTAATTTCACCACGTGGAGGATAGATCAGGGCATAGGTGTCTTTCAGAGTGGCAATTGGCAATTGGTACTGGGCAATACTCTGGCGGGTGAAACCTTAATTCCCCAAATGTGGACATTGGCTCATATGGGTGTGACTGAAAATCGGGCAACAAAATGCAACAATCCACAATCTATGGATACTTATGGCAAGTTCAAATCATTGTGATAGGGAAAGTCATATGATGAACCCGGAGATTTAGAATGATGAGAAAGCCGGCAACTGCGGCAACAAGATCAAAATCACCAAAGTACTCCAAGTAACCATGATCTACCATGATTGACACTTGAATCTTAACGTATCAATGAACCCCTGAAATCCCCACATCATAATTAATACACCCCGTTGACAAATCAGTCAGATGGGTACCAAACACCTGCAAGGCAGAGGCCAAACACCTTTACCTGTGGCGCTTTGCCGAATGTTGCCCTTCAAGGCATCATCGGCATAAACGGGTTCCGTTTTGGGTCGCTTCCGGCGATCAACATGGCAATGGTGGCACACACATCACACAATTGGAATTCCAACTTTTCACAATTCATTCTCTCTCCCCCCTCTCTCTCTTTTTTGGTGCGCTTATACATTTGAATCCTTTCATGTCATTGTGCTTCGGGAAAAAAGTATCTAATCTGGCTGGTGGTTTCAATTCCCTGAAAATATTCAGCCGTCAGCGGGGATCATCATCTCATTTCTGGAGCATCGCCACCACCAACTGACATTGCTGGCTATTCTCATTACATATTCTCATCACATCCCGATAATCAATCAATGCTGAATAATAATCATAATAATCATAATAATCATGATAAACTAGTGTGTATATAAATAATATAATACATGATTATTATGATTATTATTCAACATGATAGGGATATCCCTATAATAGGATCGCCTCGCCGGGTCTGGTAGGCCAGACCCTACTACCGGCCTGGTGTCAACGTTTACGTAAAGCGAACTGGAAAGATCCACCCATGTTTGGAATATATTTGGAATATATATGGTGGTTTAATGGGATCTAATGGGATTTTTCATAGTCGAAGGAAGTTTAGAAGTCAAACTTCCGACAATATGGACAGATGAAAAGCAGAGCAGGGCAGAGGCAGAGAGAAGAGGAAGATTAGAAGAAAGAAGATCAGAAGAGAAAGAGTAAGAA
>Ga0126342_10020011_pt1 | contig 11301 bp, 9 predicted proteins | sample Cyp1metagenome_FD_92528 | JGI IMG/M metagenome (GOLD analysis project Ga0126342, IMG submission 92528) | Coral microbial communities from Lord Howe Island, Old Settlement Bay, Australia - Cyphastrea 1 metagenome | ecosystem: Host-associated > Invertebrates > Cnidaria > Coral ...
TATGCCAGATAGAATGCCAGATCGAATGCCAGAAAATATGTCAGATAGAATGCCAGAAGATTTGCCAGTAACAAAATGTATAAATGTCATGGTGGGGATCACACGAAGTAAAGTAATTTTATTTATGTATTGTTTATCATGTATTTATTGTTTATTTCTTATTTATTGTTTATTTATTATTTCTTTATTGTTGTTATTTATTTTAGGTGGTGTAGCGACGTGAGCGATACACATCATCCTCCTTTCCATTTTGATGACGCAAAATCTGCCCTTCCCAAAAAAAGAAACGGCGTGATCTCCCCATGCCATACGCATATGATCATGTGTATATTATATACATATGTATATATTTATCGGTTTATATATATATATATATATTTGTTTAAACTCATATATGTAATATAATTATATATATACATATATATATATATATTCATATCTATATGTAAATAATTGTATAAATAAATATATATATATATATATATATATGATTATTTGCCGAGGTTGCATTTGGCACGGCATCAGCAAAGCCACGGCGATCCAGATGATTCGGGTGAACGAGTTGGGTGAAGCTGGTGAAGCCTGCAAAATTGGATGAGTCGATTGGAAACGAGTCGCTTACTAGCATGACCCTCCAAGTATATACGCGGGACACCGCTGGTATGTGATCAACAATCCTGATATGACCTATTTGACCTATTTACCAGTAGTACCGCACAAGGCGGTGGCGGAAGTTTCAATGATAGGAGCACTATAGGAAAGGTTGAGTTGTTGGAGCGTCGATGACGGAGTGACAGGTGGTTGCAGTGTCGATGTTTCACTGCCGCGTTCTTTTGATCTTCTTGTGAATTCACGTATTCATCCATATTTCTTTTTGTCGATCTATTCGTTTATCCAACTGCCTCTCTGCCTGTCCATCCATTTTGTCTATCTACCTATCTTTCTATTTTTAATTATGTCCATCTGTCTGTTCTAAATATCTAACTGTCAATCCATCTACCTTCTCCGTCTATCTCTTTATCTGTCTGTCTGTCTGTCTGTCTATCTATCTATCTATCTAGCTTTCTGTTTGTCTTTATAATCAAGAATTGTATTTGTCTATCTATCTGCCTGTCTACCTATCTGTCCAACTATTTAGCTATTTATTTTCACATCTATATCTCTATGCATCTAAATCTAAATCTATGTATGTGTGTATCTAGCTATCTTTCTATCTACCAATTATATATATATATATATCGATTTATATCGATTTATAATTATCGATCTATATCGATCTATGTGTCTATCTGTGTATCTGTGTATCTGTGTAACTATCTATCTATCTATCTATCTATCTATCTACCTTACCTTTTCCTTTTCCTTTTCCTTTACCTTTACCTTTACCTGTACCCTTACCCTTACCTTACCTACCCAACCTACCCAACCTGCCCAACCTGCCCAACCTACTCTACCTACCCTACCTGCGCTACCTACCCTACCTACCCTACCTACCTACCTACCTACCTACCCACCCACCCACCTACCTACCTACCTACCCACCTACCTACCTACCTAACCTACCTACCTACCTACCTACCCTATCTGTCTGTCTGTCTGTTTGTTCTGCAAAATAAGGAGTGATAGTTGACACGTGGAAGGTCACAGCTCCAGAACGACGAAATTCTGCGAGACCTCGTCAATTTTTGATATAGACACCTTCAAAATCGAAGCAATTCTGCGAGACTTCCTTCACAAATCGAAAATTGAGTGCAGAGATGACGGCCTCGTACCAATGCGTTTTGCGATTTTTCCACTCCTTCTGTCTAAAGTATTGCGCCTGCCATGAAGAAGTAAAAGCCAGGTCATACGAAGTGCTGCACCTGTCACGCAAAACTTACCAAACCCTAAGATCTGATGCTACAAAATGCAACCCTTATCAGGAATCAGCGCCCTGACCTCCTAACATCTCTGATGAAGAAATCTCTTGGACTGCGCCTACCGTGCGAATTTCATCTTTGCAGATCTTCTTCAACATCAAAAACGCACACATTTGGCTCACTTTTGACAAGGTGCAGAATCCATCGCGCCTGCCACGCAAAACACATCCGAACTTCGAAAAGCGGTCCGAAACCGTAAGTTTTGTTTAGCATTTTTGACTTTCGTGCCACAGCTGCATGCGCTTTTTCAACATCTCAACTTCCAAAAAAGTTATCCGACAGACAGTGAAGTTTTTGTACCATTTTGACTTCGAAATGTGCTTCGCGCAACGGCCGCGTGCGCCAAACTTCCAACCGTGCTCCGACACCGAGCCGTTTGTACCATTTTGACTTCGAAATATGTTTTCGGGCCACAGCTGCGCGCACTTTGAACATCTCAACTTAAATTCCCAAAATGCTCCAATACTGGTGTGTTTTGTACGTTTTGACTTGGAAATGTGCTTCGCGCCACAGCCACGTACACCTTTTCGACATCTCAACTTCCAAGTGTGGTTCGGAGCTGCGGTGTTTTTGACGTTTTGACTTTCAAATCTGCTTCGGGCCACACCGGCGCGCAATTTCTGATCTCTCATTCCCTTAAATGGCTTCGCACCCACCGATTTAGCAAACAATTATACTTTTCGACACTATGTTTTGCGTCGTTTCTACCTTTTTGGCGCACCTTGTTTTTTTCTCTACTGGCTCTTTCTCTTCTCTGATTTTTTTCTTCCTTTCTCTTCTTTGATCTTCTTTCTTCTCACTCTTTCTCTTCTCTGACTCTGCTGCTTCATCTGTCCATACTGTCGGAAGTGTGACTTTTAAATTTCATTCGATAAACGTATGTTTACCGCCCAAGGTATGTAGATGTAAATGTGTGTGTCATCCACCACCTACCAAGAAGGTTGGATGCATATCAAAGTACTCAAATATATTGGTATATCGTGAAACCTATTGTAGCAGGAACTTGAAAGGCAAAAGTACCTCCAAAACTTAAATGATGTCTCTGGTTTTTGTGCTGAACGTAAGCGTTTTGAGCAAACGCGAAACATGCCGTGTGCAATCCCAAGTCGTTGTCCCTGCTTGATGCTTGCAGTTTAGTTTGACTGCCTTTGCAGGCTTTACAATTCATACCCACTTGTTGGATTATTCTGCCTTTGACTCAATCGAGGTTGTGTCAAAGTTGTTTCAAAAAACCGAAGATGGTTGGAAGATACGTACTCTTTTCAATGGGTTTGTCTGGAAATGTGGCACCTGCAATTACATATTAATGCGCATTTTTTCCCAATGTTAATTGCAATTGGATACCGTTGACATACCCCATTTTTGGACAAACCCTGCTTCCTGTTCCAATTTTTTTTCTATTCCCGGCGATGCCCCTCGGGTCATGTCTCAGAAGATCTCAGAATCATTTTGGGTCTTATGATTTGATCCGTGGGGATCCGTGCTGAAATGCGAGTTCACGCTATCATGGGATGGGGGTTCCACTGAGCACATTTTCTTGATGTGTTGGCCTTGAAATACGAGGGCTGGACCTGCTGGACCTGGACATACTTGGACCATCTTGGACCCCATGGATGTTTTGGACTTGAATTTTCACCTTGCATTGGCCAAGATAGGTTTCCGTTGGTTTATCACATTTATATACATTTATCACCACAAATACTGTCTGATGTTTGGTGGAAATTTATCGAGAGCAGGGTGAGCATGAATCAACTGGGGACCCCACGTTGTAATAACATCCACAACCCAACCATCCCCAGATGCTCCATGTATAGAATATTTACCAACATTTGCCCCAAAAATGACCCAAATGTAGGTAAATATTCCATACGTGGAGCATCTGGGATCTGTAATTGGTGGTTGTTTGAAAATAGGCTACCCATGGGTACCCTAAGATGTGATGGTATGCACCTAAAATCCACAGGAAATCCATGGAGTTTTCCATATTCGTGTTGTTTACCGACCCAAAAAAATACCGTCTCTTTGTTCGTTCATATCACCATGACAAAATAGAGGGACAAATCAAAGATGATCAATTCGGAACTTCAGCGATTTTCATGTGCACCAACCACTCGCATCTGATGACTATGACATACTATAAGCATCAATAAGCCATTACCCTCTGGTAAACCTACAAAAAACTATTGAAGCCATGGCCATTGAAAGTTCGTTGATTTACCCAGCTACATAGCATGTTGATTTTCATCAGTTTTTTGTCAACGTTTACCAGAGGGTAGTCCGAGTCCCATCTGATCTTGGCCGAATGGCACCTCGATCCCTTGATCCGGGCTCCATCATCTCCATCTGCTCGCTTCCAGCTGTGCGACACGCTCCCCGAGCCAGTCGAGTGGTTGATGGAAATAGCATTGATTGAAGCCCGTTGAGCCAGTAAGATGAGATAGAAATGGGATAGAACAATAGCAAGGGCCTTGCCCACATTGACATGTGGTTGGTTAGAGGTGTTGCTCTAGTGCTCAACCAACCATAGGCTGCCAAGCAAACAGCGGTGCCATCACGGTAAGGTGCATGAGAATAAGACGGAGAAACCCTGGAATGGTCCAACATGACCACAAAACAGATCAGGTTGTTGAGTTCTGCAATTCAGCCATATAGACAAGCTCACATTCATTCTACACATGGAGTCGTTGATGATTATTGAAAACGGACGAACATGGGCCTTTACCCTATTTATTAGAACCTTGCCTTTATCCCACTGGGAAAAATCAGGGGCCTTTCAGGTTTTTGTCAATGTGCTGAACATACACATACTTACACATGGGTTTGTCCAAGAAAAAGGGAACTGCAAAAGTACATATACTGGTTGGTGGTTTGGAACATGGCTTTTATTTTTTCATTATATTGGGAATGTCATCATCCCAACTGACGAAGTCATATTTTCCAGAGGGGTAGGCTCAACCACCAACCATATAGTACATACCCTCTGGTAAACTAACATAACCATGGAAAATCACCATGTTTAAAGGGTAAATCAACTATTTAAATGGCAATTTTCAATAGCTTTTTGTAGGTTTACCAGAGGGTATATGTTAATCAGGACCATGATGATCAACCATGAATTGTTGGGGTCTTCCAGGCATTGCTGGAATCGCGAGCAGTCTTTGAAGAAAAAGATCTGCTGCGTCTCTACCAGAGGTCTGGTTCAGCCCAGATGCCCAATATTTTGCCAAGATGTGTTTCTTGTATCCAAACTAGCCTGGTGGTCAAAACGATTTGACACATGTGCATCTCAGGATGTTTCTCGCCTAGATCCTTAGATGATACTCCCAGATGGCTGGTTATGCATGCAGTGTCTTAAACGTGCAACGATAATTTTCACTCAAGTGCCACATCCATACAAGAATTCAAGCCTTTCATGTTCCCAAATCTTTAATTTGTGCCAAAGCACAAGTATTCACAGATCCCAAATCTTACAGTGCAAGGGCCCCTACCTACGTACAGTAAGTTGCTGTTTATGGTAAATTCTGTTGGATTTGGTGAGATGGTATTATTAAACTTAACAAACCAACATGACTGGGCGCACCTTGGAAGCTATCCAGTTCATTTTGGGCAGGGCCACAGGAGGAACTGGATCCTGGATTTAATATATTTAATTCGGTGTTTCAAGCTGCCTCCGCGCTGCCCGCGTAGACTGTCGGTGGGTGTTATATACCGGGACCAAGGAGGTTGGGATTGACCCAGCGAAACTAAGGAGTCCCCCATTTTTTGAAAGTCGTCCAAGCCCCGAAATAGGCATGAAGGTGACTGTTGGAGATGTTTCTAGTGTTTGGACAAAAGGCCTGGTGATGTGCTGAAATGGTACCGCTGATTTTTTCTTTCCATGTACCACCTTGCGATAACTCTGACGTTTGCAGTGCACCACTGGTTTCAGTTTGATTGCTCATAATAGGGGGATTCAACCATCAACTATGGCGTTTAAATGATTCATTGGTTTGTGTGAAGACCCGCCTACGCCACCGGTGGGAGAACCTGAAATCACCAGTCACAGCGACCTGCGGTAGTGCTCCCAGGATTTTATAGCAACAAGCATTTAAGGTGGGAGCACCAGCTTATGATTTCATATCAATACATATCAGATATTGCCCAAGTACTACCCCTTTACACACTTCCACTCCAAGTATGACATGAGAGGAGGAAAGCAGGTCGTCTCGCTTTATGACTGGAAGATCTTTGCAGCACTTTGCACGTGCCCGAGCCTTTTTTTTTTCAGACAATTCATTTTGTGTTGCCAGGTCAAAACACAAGATACTAACTGGAGGAAGAGAGAGAGGGACTGGTCACATGTGTTTACTCTTTGCTACCCCAACATGACTAGCGGCTTGCAGGGAAATCCCAAACGAAACTATGCATTTATATTTGAATGCGGACATTATCCACGAAATGGTGGATTTTCCAGCTAGCCAGCCATACTTGATGGCTGGATGGTAAAGTTTGTAGTTATTTAATCATATCCGTACATTACTAGCATACACCTACTTAACGTAACATAGATATGGAAATAACAATTTTTAATAGATCAATAATCAAACAAAATGTCGACATTTTCCATTGCAAACAGCAAACTGGTAAAGCGCCAATCACTACTTTCATATGCTATCTTTTCCATGGCTATGTGAAATTACCGGAAGGTACTGTAGCTTTTTAATCCTGGAGATGTTCGTTTAGCTCACTCCCACAAATGTGAACGAACCGAGTCGTGTTTTTGTTGGGTCGCGGACACTCTGGGTTTGACCGACCATGTTCAAAATATGTTGGGTCGTTTAACAGGATTCAATTTCCAGAATAATCGGTTTAAGGGAAACATCAGCAAGGGAAACCTGGCGAAAAAAAATCCAGGTTTCATTTACACGTTCCTTTGAATCAATCCATGGATAGATTGACATATATATATAGATGTAACAGCCATTGAAAGGAACGAGTGTTCCGCAAAATCATCATAGTGCTGTCTTCGATCAATGCATGTGGGGTCTGATGTTCCTCCACCAATAGGGAAGCATTTACCCATGAATCAAGATGAATCAACCATTCCCCAAAGTTTAAGCAATCAAATGCAATACATACACGAATATATACACATGCATAGATGAATATAGCGTGTGGGTACAAAGATAGACTATAGATGCTGACTATAGAGCCCCAAGTATCATTGGATTATCTTGCAAGGCCGGTCCGTTCCTGACCTACCAGAGGGTGATGGAAGGGGCCCCCGTAGAAACGAAATCGCTAAGTTGGTGCAATTGACCCGGTTAACCAGGGTTTATGGCCCTTAGAATTATAGTACATTATAGTCTATAGATGGAATTATAAACCAATTCATAACTGGGGGGGCACATAGACATTTTGACCATGGCACCTCCCATTGCATCCGCATGCATCCGCTGTCTCTCCGATGACATCCAAGAAAACAATGGGAACTGCACATGGGCCATGTTAATAACACCTTAACAAAAACACCTGATTCGAGCAGACGGATTTTTTCGGATTTGACGAAGAATCATGTGGATGTCATCAGCAAAAGACGCCAAAGCTGGTCGAAGGGAGCACCCCAAATCGATTGAACTTCCGAACTTCCGAAATTCCTGCACACGACTACCTCCGGTCCAAGTTCGTCAGATGTCGAAATCCAAATCCGGACTTCCACCATCAACAGAACCTCGAAGAAGTTCCTCAAAACGGCAGCCACAGAGACCCCAAGTCGTTCTGAACCATTCTGAACCCGTCTTGGCAAATCCTGACATGGAATTCCAGGGAGTCTACCCACACATACCCATAGGATCCATGTATGGTATATTTGCTAACATATTGGGGGTATATTGATGGAATCCATGTTACCATATATAGCATACATGGATCCTATGAGATATAATTTGATTTCCATTCCAAAATAGGGAGATTTCACATCGCCAAATGGATTGCTGTGATTACTGTGGGGCATTCTTCAACTTTCACAATTTGGCATGAAGATCATGAAGATCTTCCATACGAGGCACGTTCGCTTCAACCACTGCTTGAACAGGTGTCGCAACGTCAAACCTGGCATAAATCATACAATGTGAGGCCCCCCAGTTATAAGTTGGTTTATAAGCCCCAGTAACTATAGTTATTTGTGTACCATAAACCATAGTTCTTGGAGTTATAAACCAACTTAGCTATCGAACGAGGGCCTCACATTGTAGAGACCTGATAACGACCTCACCGTAGATAGTCCAGCGAATCATCACCAGCCGACCTCGAAGCTGGTTTTGGGAATCACAAGGTCTTAAGAGTCCTGAGAAAAAAATATTGGATCAATACCCGTTGGGACCATTGGGACTGATTTTTTGACTGATGGATCTTCAGATCCACAATTTGTTACAATGTGAGGCCCCCCAGTGATGTTAGTTGGTTTATAAGACCCAGTAACTAGTTCGTTATAAGTACCATAAACCGAAGTTATTGGAGTTATAAACCAACTTAGCTATCGAACGGGGGCCTCACATTGTAGACTATTTGCTCATTTTCGTATATGGAAAATCACCTGCTTCAATAGGCAACTCATCTATGGATGTGCCATTTTCTTTACAAGGAGTTCCAGGGCACGTGTTGATATGTGTTGACCCTACCAAATCTGATCTGAACCTTGCCGGGTCCTGGACACACTTCCAGCATCCTGGACACACTTCCAGCATCCAGATGGGGACACCCAAAGACTGGTCACCAGTGGATGGAATGGGATTAGACGCGGTTTTCCCCAAAATCAGCAAACCCTCACTTAGGCCAAATCATGCGAAATCACGATGGTCGTCCTTGGATTGGATTTATCCTCCGCCCTCCAGAGGAGGGCCCGACGGAATTTTTATCACAGGGCTTCGTCGACGCGTTGCGACCTTGCGAACGGATCTTCACGTCGCGTTGACATATTTTCAAGTCTGAACTGTTCAACTTTGAACATACGGGAAGACCAAGAGTCGACTGGTGGAAAAGCGAGTCCTTGAGTCCTCCGGTGTTTCTGCATGTTTTTCAATCATGACAACCCCCAGATAAACCCTTAGAGGTTACAGAGCCCAGCAAGACTCATGATTTGCTACTTAAATGCTACCCCTCAATTAAAAACATGATATCCAAATATGGACGTTTCCTAAAATAGGGGTACACCTAAATCATCCACTTTACTAGGAATTTCCATTATAAACCATCCATTTTGAGGTACCTCTATTCAGGAAACCATTATATGGGTCTTTTTTTTTTCGTTTTCCGTGGCCGATGTTAAAATACCCAAGGGTACTATTCATCGAGGATGTAGAGGAACCACTCGCTTTGACCTTCCAGCCATGGCCAAAAAGACTGCGTCTTTGAACCACAGATTGACGTGTCATTTCTTTGATATCCAGATTGAAACATCTATTAAAACCATTCCCATATGCACCTTTTTGTAAAAACGTTATGTTTTTCAAGTTGTATATACCTTTTTAAGTCGTCCTTAATGATGTAGGGGATGGACATCAATCCATTGTCCTGCAGAGTTCATATCAACCACGCCAATGTCGGGTTCCAAGGTCACCAATTTATCGTTGACCTTGACACCGGCAGCAGGGTCACCAAGGGTGACGCATTTGCTTTGCAGGTTTAGGATGGTTTAGGGTTTAGGATGTCACGCCCCATTTAGCTGCGTTTTACTAATGCTAAGTCACTCAATGGATTGTTTTCCAGGAAATCTACAGGAGACCTTCTGATTTTTTGTTTTTAACATGAAATGACTGAGGGATTCAAGATTTTCCAGAAGTGGCATCTCAGTACTTTTTGAAGGGCACGAGATCTCCGGCAATGGGCTACTCCAAAAGGGATGTTTTTTTTGCAGTGGGAAATCCCATCGAACGAAACGGATGATAGGAAACCTGGGGTAGCCCCATGACTTAGGAAACCTCCATATCTGGAAAATTATCGTATGTTTGCTTGACTTTCAACATCTTAAGATTTAACTTCCAGTAAACATACAGAAAGCTATGGGAAATTCATGGCTTTCCCGAAATTATCTACTTTCATGGTGGATTTTCCACATGTTAGTTTACTGGAGGGTAAGGTTTTTATTTTCAAATCCGTTGGGGGTTGAATCTGTTTTCTCCGATAAGCTATACGAAGCTGCCCAGGGCCGGATCCAGGCTTAGTTTCCCTGGTGATGGGATATCCGACCAATAAAGTTTTGGGGTTGCCTAATTTACCAACATCAAGCCTTCCCAAACTGGCCAATTTTGCAAGTCATGTACCGGTACATATACCAAACATTACCAAACCATACATAGTACAATGTGGGGCCCCCAAGATATATCTTTGTTGGGTTGTAGCTACAATAAGCAAAAGTTTTGGCCGATGGATCTATCATGATCTATACTTGTAGATTGTGTTTTAAACCAATCGATAAAACTAGGGGTGGCACATTGCATGGGATTTGATGGTCACTGGTTCATATTGTTTCCATCATTCCTGCTCCGTTTTGTGGCGTGGATGGCTTGAGAAGTATGTTTTTTTGTTTACAGTAATCATGGTTTTATCCTTCTGAGGTTGCTGCCAAAGAACATGGGTTTGCCCACAACTTGGTAGTGTTTATCATTATTTTTCCTAATTTATACTAAGGTTTTGAACCATTGATTTGGCGTATTCGGAACCTTATGTTGAAAAGCATACGAGAGAATTGCTGGTCGATTGGACATGTGCCAAAATGTTCAACTCCGCGATGGAGACTACAGTTGCATCAATCATGCTACAATCCATGGGTTGGCTACATAGTTTTGACCCATGCCCAACTCAGACAGCATCAGAATTCAAAGGGTAACCGTGCGTCCGTGCATCGTGGATCTCTTGGGAGCAACATCACCATCCATTGTTTGTGACACAAACATTGTAAGATTCCCCCCCTAATGCCCATCAGTAATCAAACATGGCTAGCTGCGAAAATTATGGAACCAAAATGGTGCATTTTCCAGCTAGCCATGTTTGATTTGTCTTCTGAGTAAACGGATTACGTATACAAATACAAACTATTGAACATCAATGATAAGATTCCCACTTCTTTCAAATTGATTAAGCCTATGGATCCAAATGCTACCTAACTCTTCTCTATGGAGAGGGACATTCCTCATAGGGACACTCCTGGAACATTCATTTTTATTGATTTTAATTCGAAATATTTCAGTTTCATTCCAAACAATGCAATTTCATTCCAAATAATTATTGTTCATTCAAAAAATACTTTGTCGCTCATGTTTTGTTTTTAAAAAAGTTGTGTTTTCAAATGATGATTTCTCGATCTTTTTTTTTCGTTTTTTTTTTTTTTTTTTTTTTTTTTTAA
>Ga0126342_10020012_pt1 | contig 11300 bp, 10 predicted proteins | sample Cyp1metagenome_FD_92528 | JGI IMG/M metagenome (GOLD analysis project Ga0126342, IMG submission 92528) | Coral microbial communities from Lord Howe Island, Old Settlement Bay, Australia - Cyphastrea 1 metagenome | ecosystem: Host-associated > Invertebrates > Cnidaria > Coral ...
AGTTGAGTCAGTTGAGTCAGTTGAGTCAGTTGAGTCAGTTGAGTCAGTTGAGTCAGTTGAGTCAGTTAAGTCAGTTGAGTCAGTTGAGTCAGTTGAGTCAGTTAAGTCAGTTGAGTCAGTTAAAGGATCCAGTTGGGTCCAGGCTGAGGTTTGGTCAGTTTGCTCTCGAATCTATGCCCAGGTCCCTGTTGGCATCCTCGCTGAATTGACCGCGAAGAAATTTCAGGCAGCTTTGGCTTTTCCACCTTTGAATGATTTCAATATATTTCAATGTAAAGCACATGTTTTCATGTTTTGCACTAATCTTGCAAAGTCTGCAAAGTGCGCAGAAAGTGCAGAGGTGAATCCAAAAGATCCACTGTCAGTGATTGACATTGAGCTCTTTCTGGTCGAGTCCCAAGAGAGGCCTTGACGATTGTGGCACAATTTGAACGGTGGCCCACCTTTATGCATTCAATCTTCCTTCGTCTCATCTACACAAGTCTCATGGACGTGCAGTCTGTTGGAGGAATAGAAGGAAACGTGAAACGAAAATCATGTCATCTCGGTATTTCGGTTTGGTCCAATGGCTTGGTTGGTTCACAGATTGCCTGACACGTCGCCTACAGTTCATCATCGCAGCACGGTGGGTGCTGGTGTCGTTGCCCAAGGTTATTGCAAAACATCCTCGATGTACTGAGCGACATGCTGAGATGCCCCAAGCTTACAGCATTAGTTGTGGCGACTGCTAAAATGCATTCAACCGAGCCCCATTCACAGTGAATCCTTGGTTTCAAGAAGTATTCTGGTACTTTGCTACAGGCTGGCCCAAGTGTTAGTGCGCGCAGCTGGCATTGTCTTTTCTTCCAAATGGAGTTTGAGATCCGCTGGGAGTTCTGTCTTGAGGGAAACAAACCTTGTCAATCTCCTCGTCAGCTCAGTGTGCCAGGGTGCGCTGTTGAGAATGCAGTGGGCCGTGCTGCAAGTCCACATCACAGCTTTTGCAGCATGAAGAAAATTGAAGAATTTCCTTTCAAAGCTTTCAGAGCTTGCAAATTTTGCAAAAAATCATGTATTTCGCTCAATGTCGCAGAATCTTTATGAATCTTTCCTGTCTTTCACCTCGGCCAAGGCTTGCCTCTGCTGGTTATCTTCAGGCGCTTTGCACACGAGGAGTCCAAGACCCTGAAGACACCTGAAGACGCCTGAAGACGCATGAAGATACAATGGGAATACTCCTGAAGTATGAAGTCATGGCTTTTCAGTCGAATAGCAAAATTTGCAAAACGTGAAGCAGCAAGCTTTGGAAGGACTGCATCCAAGCCTTGTTCGAACGTTTCGTCCAGGCTTGTTCTGCGAAAGAGTCAATGCTTGTCTTGTTTCTGTTGAAGCTGCGCCAAAACTCAGGTGGCTTTGACCAGGCCCAGATATTGTGTTGCAAGATGTTGCAAGTTTATCACAAGACTCTGTTGCAGTGTTTCGTGGCCGTCTGAGCTCTTGGAGACTCCAGACATTTTCACTCAAAGACAACATCCAGATCTGGCGAGAGGCTCATACAGCGGGGAACACCCAAGTCTCAGATCAATCAGGCCATTCTGCGCAGATGCAGAGACAGGTCACGCACGGTTACGCAAAGTGGCAGATTCTATAGGAAGACAGGACACCAACGGACATTGTGGAAGAAACATGAAGAAACAGGTTTTTGATGTTTTTGTCAGTTTTCTAAAAGTCCAATCTCAAGAGACCGTGACCAAAGAAAGGTGCATGAGCTACTGGCGAAGATTGCTTGCATGCGCCGCTTTCCAAGACAGTTGGCTAATTTCGTCAACAGACTTGTGGCCTGAAAGTCCCTGTCATTTGATGTGATTGCAGTGATTGCTTTAAAAGATCTGCTTTGACTATTTGAATGATTTCTTTGTGTCATCTTGAAGGCAATCCGTCTTTAGACAAGCGCATGCGCCAGTTGTTGCAAGAGGTTGGAGTCTGGCAAAGTTCGCAAACACTGCAGCATCGTTTCTAGGGTACTCTGCCACTGGAGTAGGGTACACTGCACTGCGGTCAACCGATGCGTTTAGGTCTCTGACCTGAAAAGGTGCTGCAAACTTGACGCTTGCTGATGCAGGTTTGTCGAGCCTACCTGTCCAATTATATGGAACTGCATCCAAACCTCCAGGTTTTGAGCTGAGGACTGGTTAAGTGACTTGACCCTTTCACTGACTCGAATCTGCATCGAAGAATCCACATGTGAATCATCTAGAGGATGCAAAGCAGCGTCCTGATGTTCAAGGAAGACAGCACGGTGCATGCATCGCTAATACTGTGCTCATCATAGACCATCTCCTTGATTATTTTGATTCTCATTGATCATTGCAATATATTTCAATATATTTCAATATATTTCAATATATTTCAATATATTTCAATATATTTCAATATATTTCAATATATTTCAATATATTTCAATTGTTTAGAAGTCTTTGGATTTGAAAGTCAACAGAATTCATGCTGACTATGCCTTTACCGCATATGCCTTTGCCATCCTTTGCCGAGGTGGTACTGGAGCTTTGGCCTGAAGATGAGCGAGAATTGAATGCATGGGTATTATGCTTGGAAGAGCACAGAAATTTCTTGCGTATTCATGGGCTCTCACTGGAAAAACGGCTCAGAAAAACATGACTTGAGCCTTGAGCTTGATTATTTGTGATGAGATTGAGGTGCGTGCATTGAACCAGGACAGACTTTTTGACTCTTTTTGCTTTCCCGCTGAAGTGCCTTCTGATTCTTCATGGCGAGGACGTTCAAAAAAACAAGCCAGTAGACAAGCAGGCCATGCTTCCGCCACTGCAACACAAATTCCTAAAGAATGCTTGTGCTTTCATGCTTTCAACCTCCATCAGGACACGGAGATGCAGGATGCAGGTGGGATTTAACAAGCCTTTTCTCAACTTTTACCCACAGCGATCGCATGGTTGTTGGAAAGTCAGAGCATTTGGAGCCAGCTAGCATGGGCGACAGCTATTTGAAAACTCTTTGCAAAGATTGCAGGCAATGTTTTTACTGGCACCATGGACATCCGCTCACTTACTCCTTCAGTGCAATCAGCTTAATTGCAGAGTGTGAAAGAGCTCATGTGCACATTGGAAAAAAATCTGCTGAACCCTGTGTTTCGTGAATCCATCCAGTGTGTCGCAGGCCTGGCTTTGTTCTCTCTTCTACACACAGTCAAGACGGTATTTCTCTCTCTCTCTCTCTCTCAAACTGCCCAATCTCTGAACATATTTGCCCTCGAATTTCTTCCTTTTCTATTTCTGATTTCATTTTTTGATCTGTGTCCACCGATTGGTTTTGTTCTGCAATGACCCGAGCTTTTGCCCTCCACCTTTTGTTCCAGGCATGACTATCCTGACCGGTAAGTCACCTAGCTGGCTGTGAAATAACACACAAGTCAAAGGAGCAAGAAGAGCAAGAAGAGCAAGAAGAGCAAGAAGAGCTAGAACGAACAGATGATGACATTAGCTTGATGTTGTTTGATGATTATCATCGTATGATTTGACATTAGTTTGCACGGCTGTTGGAATCACTCAGGACCTGAAAGTCTCATGCCACATCACACCATACACTACGCCGTAGTGCCACAACTATCAGTGCCACATAGTGCTGTTGTTTTTTTTTCTCATTTTGTCTCCCTGCCTGGCCGGCTATGCTCAACTCTCCCAAGGGGACCTGACTCACCATCTTCCATGCCTCGGTCAGGTTCTGAGAGCCTTTTGATCCTTTTGCATTTCCAAAGTTCGGACCAAACAACAAACATCAATAAACATCAATAAACATCATACAAGCATCATAAACATCATACTTTGAAGATCTTTGAAGAATACTTGGTTTTGATACTTAGTTTTGATACTTTGTTTTCGCCTTAACAAGATTCAGCGTTCCACGCAGCTGAAACAGCAAGGTCAGTTGGCGAAGGCGTGTGAAATCCAAGAGAAGCCAGTTGCGAAGAGAATTCAACTGCTTTTTAAGATTTTTTAAGTGCTTCATGATATCCAACTCGTCAATGTTTTGCAAAGGCAATAAGGTCGCAGTTTGTAACGGTGTGAGTGTCTACCAAGTAGCATCCATTGTGTATTCTGTGTCCCTCATATGACAGCGAACGGCGAATCACCTGTATTCTGAAGGGGCATTCGAAAAGCCACAGTCCTCCCTTTGAGATCCTTTCTGAATCTTGCGTCAATACACGGGTATACAAGAGTCATTGTTGGGTTTGATACTGTGGGGCCTATGCCTAAACTGTCCATGATCAAACCCCGATTCAGAAGCAAAGAATCTCGATTTGGGATTCAGGGTCCAAGATGGTCCAAGGATTCAGGATTCAGAAAGCATTTTTTTCCGATCAAGAACTACCAGCAATGCTCAGCAATGCAAAAAGTACAGCATAGTGTATGGTTTTGGAACTTTCTGGTTGGCGAGGGACTGGATATGTACGCAGGGAATGCCTAGAGGAACATTTGCCAAATGTGAGACCTGTTCGTCAGCATTAATACATATTAATACAGTCATATAGAGCAAGTCTGATTCTTCTTCCAGAGGTCTGCGTTCAGGTTGATGAATCGATTGTGTCCACGCCATGAGTTAACATCTGACCTTCAAGATTTCTTGAAGATCAAAGATATCAAAGTAGCTTCGGGCCGAGCTTGGGAAGTCTGTGCAGCTGGAGGTGCTACGGTTCAGGTGGCTCAACTTGCCAAAGAGACAGGGCCTGAGGATGCCTGCTGTTCGGTCTCGGGAGAGAGGTGCTTCGTTGGACACTGTTGGACACAATTAATTAAACATATTAAAGCCATAACAACAACGAGTAACAGACCAATTTTTTAAGTTTTTTTTTTTTTTTTAAACGTTTTTTTTACTCTTTTTTTTTGTAGTATGTATGACTCTGTATGACTGTACCCGATGTACACACAATACATCCACTGGGCGAGATTTGTCAGTTTCTCCTGTGCTGTGCTGTCTTTTCTGAGGACAGAGAGTCTACGGGATGAGCTGGCTTCTGCGAAGGCATTTCGTTCAACATGCAGAAAAGCATGCACCAACATTACCATGTCATACCATAACAACATTGTAAGTCAATGGATCACCAGATTCTCCGCTCCCATTATGTCGAAAGGAGAAACAAGCACAAGCACTGGCTGAAGCGGAGGCAATTTTGTCAGTGTTGTCTCTCCTTGCGAAATTCAGCTTGTTTTCTTTCTATGTCTGGCAAACTGATGGCTGACCATTCATTGAGCGTATTGCAGTATGCATTTGTCTTTTTTTCTCGTGAAATCTGATCGCTCATACGTGCATGTCCGCCCCCGTGCAAATCTCGTTCATTGTGCAAGCGGCTGTGTCACCCTGCGATTCAGCTTTGCATTGTAGGCATTGCGAAGAGAGTTGCGTCAGCAGCTTATTTGGTCCCTTTCTCTGTCCGCAATGGACAGAGCTGTGACAGAGCTGTGACAGAGCTGCTTGCTTTTTTTGGAGCGCAACGCCGCAACGCCATGCCACGGTGATGAAACCACGGAGGTGATGCAAAAGACTTGCAGAAGAAGGTGTGGATGAATATGATAAGATATGATAAGATATGATAAGATATGATAAGATATGATAAGATATGATAAGTAGGGTTATGTGAAGTTTAACCGAATGTTGATCTGACAGCGATATGACAAGATTGCTTCTTACAAGGGACGGAACAGTTGAGACTCTGTAATCTCCGAACACGCATAGGTTGAAGCTGAAGTAGATCAACTTCAAGAGCGGCGCGAGGCACCAACCGATATTGTAGACCGAACAAATCGCTTGATGGGATGTTGTCTTCTAACCTCTTTGGTTAATCGGCAAGCGAAAGAGATAGCCGTTCATGAGACGCATCCGTCCAGTAGGTATGGAATAGGAAGCAACAGTGAGCTTCAACTCTGGAAAAGAAGCTAATATCAAGACTGACAGGTAGTTCCTTGCTCAGTTCAAGAAATAGTCTTTGGAATCTTTTGGCTTTCAGGAGATCTTGGCGAAAAGGTGCTGTTCTGAGTTCCATCGTCCAGTGCAAGCACAAGAACATCGTAAACCCAGTGCAAGCAATGCGCCGACATGGCTTAGGCAAGCTGGTAAAGGCAGAGCGGATGGACTCTGCATATTTTGCGCAGTCCAAATATATTCAAAGTTTCTTCCTGGTTAGGATGGGATTGACAGTGATGAGACATAACGCAAAAACAAAAGCTGGTCTACGGCCGACGCAGGTGAGGGTAAAGGTCGCCCAAGCCTCAGACTCGTCACATTAACAAAGATCCACACAAATAAAAACATTGGAGCTACATGGAGCTACAACAAGTTTAGCATTTTACGTCATTCTAATTCATTTTACTTCTACCACATCCCGCGTGATAGGCAAGACCGACAAGAAGCCTACCCTAGAGTCTAAGAACTCAGACATTCCTGCAGAGGATGCAGCCAAGGCGTGGGGATTACTTTGGGCATCACCGCATTACTTTGACATTTTTGACTTTTTTCTTGTAGAAATCGGTAAAATCGGTAAAATCTGCTACAAAAACGTGCAGGTGGAAGAACTGCAGAAGGCTGGTGAATTTGTATCGCTGGACTCGCTAGCTACTGCTGCGACGGCTAGACGCTTTTCATCTCTCCAGCGAGAGTCGTCCCAGGCATTTGAGGAGCCATTGAAAGTCCTTTTCAGCCTCAGACTTAGCATCACTTAATCCCTTCCCCCTGATACTAAACGTCCCCTGCCCAAATCATAAAACCAAGGGGTAGGTTTTATTGTTATGGAGTATTTAATATTCGGGGGGAGAAGCCTTAATTTGAAAGCAAATATTCAATTTCAAAATCGATTAAATTCCTTTTTAAAATCTAATTCAAATATTGTCAAAAATTGGATTTCGATGCTTCCCCCTAATATTAAAATAAACACCTTAAGTAAACATACTAACATTTTCGATTTTAACACAGACCCTAATAGAAAACACCCTAGGGTTAACTAGCTTTTATTATTACTGTAGGGGGTAGAACCTTCAGTTCGGACCTTAATTTTTAATTTGTTTTCTAAAGAGGATCAATTAAACATCAAATTTTCCAATCTGAAATATCCCAAAACGAACAAACTGGGGTAGCTGTATTATTAAGGGGAGGTTTAGTAGGAAGAAGGGATTGGTCACCTTTCAGCTGAGGCTTCAAGGCATGATTGGCATCAGTAAATTTAGGAATCATTGTAGTTTTACTGTAATTTTTGTTTACTTCTCATCTTTATTTTGCCTGAATAGGGTAGTTTCGACATGTTTCAACACGCTCTGACAGTGAAATCTTTGGCTGGAACTTCATACCATTTCTTCACTTTGCATTGTGACAGAGGTCAGTATGCAAAACCCCGGCGTGGTGCCAGTGGAAAGCGGTTGGAGATGAGGTTAGAGGCAAAACTGGCAAAACGTGAGACAAAGAATGCTCAGGATGCGAGCACAGTAAGAGGAAAATGCAAACCATTGCAGGTGCTGGAATCTCTGCTGGACGACTTGGACATTTTGCCAACTCGTCTTCAAAAGCGAGCGGTGAGCTGCATTTATTTTTTCGAAAATTAAGTCAAGTCCCTTTATTTTTTCGGAAGTTGCTCAGAAGCTGCCCCAAAACACCGTCACATTCTGTTCGCCTTCGCCTAGCCGCCTAGCCGCTCAGCGTTCCCCAATTAGTGCTCTCAGGTACAGCCACTCTTCAAATCGGTCCTGCCAAAACCTGGCGACGAGGCACCGATTTCAATTTTTTAGCCGAGATTCACCAGGTCCTCACTATCCTCACTGCGTCCCTCTGAGCAACATGTTTAAAGCATACCGAAACCAGAGCTGCACACTTTCGAAATGAGACAGGCATTGTTGGTGGACAACTTTATGCAGCTCGTGCCTCGTTTCGGTCTCAGAGATGAAAGTTGAAATCCCAAGATCAACAGATGGTTTGGGCATCCATGGATTACAGCTCTTTGCCATCAATAATTTTCGTTTTGTGCATGCTTTGGACCTTGGTTTCTTGCCTTCCATGTCCAGGACTGGCCAAACTATTTTCAGCTTCAGAGGCTTCACCTATGACGGACTTTGGCGTCACGGCGTGACCCTCTTTTGCTGGCTTTATTCGTTTATTTGACAGCATGGCTTTCGGTTTTCTATGCGAGGACTTATCTGCCCAAGAATGCCTCCAAGCATGGATACATTCTGCTTTTTTTTTTGTCTCCGTGTGCTTGTTGTGCCTCAACAGGGCTTGTTGGCTCACAGAAGTACGGATCTTGTTGAAATATCAGAATATCGTAATCTTGTCCTGCTGGAAGTGTTTGATTTTCCTAGCTCCCCCATCCGTGGATTCGTAGAGTTTTCAATCAAGCGATAATGCATTCATTGTCCGTTGTATCCTTGCGATACGCAGCGTTCCTGTCCTTTCGTCGCGATGAGATCTTCATCACGATCACATTATACAGGTCATGCGGTCATGCTCTCTTTTTAGCTCGCCATTCATAAATTAGCTTCCTCGTTTGGCTCCTCAAAAATTAAGACCTGAACGCAATCCCGAGGGATTTTGTTGTGATTGGCTACATAGCTTTGCATTCTGCACATTCCCAGATTCGTTGAACCGGATCAACATTTTAACATTTTCATCATGTTCTTAGGTGCCGCTAGAAGCAGCTCCTGCACAGCTTGAGTTGCAAGCTTTTCTGCAGCACGTGGAGCAAAGGGTTTGGACCTGATTTACCATGGAGAGTCGAATGTGCATTGTTAACAGATGTTAACAGCAAAGAATGCGTGGAGTTCAAAATTGTGGGAATAAGGCTGAGACGTGCTCAGCTCAGATCGTAATGGAGGGTCGGGCAGAATTATTGACACTGCAGCCTATGTCACTTGAAGAGAAAAGTATTGCTCAATTGGTTCCTGATAATTTTCAAGCCTCTACTCACTCGCTCCAGACTTCACTTCCGATTCCAAAGTTGCCCCGCAGCTTGAAAAGCCCAAAAACAAATCACCGAAAAAATCAAAGGGATCATCAAAATCATCAAAGGGTACTTCCCTTGGCACAAAAAGATGGCCTGGAGTGACCCACTCAAGGAGAGCAGGCAATGCTCCATCTGTGGACTGGGGATCGCAAAATCACAAGATGCCTGCTGCAGCTGCGAGCTCACGATCTTCACGCAAACTGAGGTCCCACAATTCATTGCTGCGCGTCACGCGGCCCGCTTTCGCGCGTGCAAAGCGTCAGTGGGCAACGACCTTGGCCATAGCCGTCCATAGTTTCAAAATGTTTCAAACCTTACAAACAAAATATGCATGTGCACGGAGTCTAGCATTGTCTCATTGTGTCCCACTTTGCAAGGACAGGGTCCTGCTTTGTGAGCTTTGTGTCGAGGTTTTGGCACATGCCCGAAAAGTTCTGAAAGAAGCAAATGCTCGCCTGGCAGCAGGGGAGGCCTTCGTGCTCCATGCAATCTGTTTGAGAGCCTCCTTTGCCATGCACCTTTGCCATGCACCACATGTGCGTGCGATTCCAACCAGGATGCAGACGAAATTGATTTGCCAGAGGGTTTTGCCATCGGCGTTTGCTTCTCAGTGGGAAAGATGGCACCTTCGCAGATAGCAACATGCAACATGCAAAAACCATCACCGCAAGGTAAGGAAACCACCACAAGTCTTTTTGGCGCCAGAGCCTCGGTGTCATTTCGAAGTCAACCAACCAAGAGATCCAAGAGTCGCAAAGGCTGTCACTTGGTCGCTTGGTAGCATAGAGTCGTAGAGTTGGATTTGCACTGCCAGGCCCGCGGATTTACCCATCTCGCAAGCCGAGTCCGTTCCTCAGGGTGCTGAAGCTCACTATCAAAAGAACTGTATGATACTGTATGTATATATATATATAGTTTCACTCATAGCAGCCTGGGGAAACACACATGTATATATATATATATTATATTATATTTGGTGTGTATATTATATATATAGGTATTCCACACACACATACACCACATACATACACAGAATGTCTCTTCGATCGTATTTACGTGTCTGCACTCTCCGTATTTTCAAGCACTTGCATGATATAGGGTTTTTGTTTTGCTTGGCTTCAGGAGAGTTTGTGTGGAGATTGTGGATGAGATTTTAGCACGAGCGGTTTTTCTCTTAGTCTTTGCACACAATGTGCCGCATCTTATTTTGTTTCATGTTGTCTCTGCTTCTTGTCTGCTCCCAGCCATGTTGCAGAATCAGGACTGCTGAGGAAATCTTGATTTAAGATGGATTCAGTTTAAAACTCCCGGCCTTGATTGGCCGTCGGCAGGCCTCATGCAATCTTTACATTTCCATGGTTTTCAACGCATGTTCTACTCAGTTCTACTCTGCACAGTTTGTTGGCCTTGAGCTTCTGATGCTTTTGGTCTCCGCTCGAAAGCTGAGGTGGGCATTCACTTCCTGGAAGATGCAAGTTCTGGAGGAAATGTGACACGTCCATGTCAACCTGTCACAAGAAACCAAAACAGTGTTTGCCTGTGAAGCTTTGTGTCATTTTAGAATCTCTGTGTTTTTGCTAAGCACACAGGACCACGACCGATGGCATTCGTCGAGGGCCATGAGGATGAGCTTGAATCCGTTGAGTCACATTGAGATTAGAAGGGAAAGTCCAGCACTGCAATCTAATCTATGTCTGTTGGATTTGAATGATTTCGCAATCTATTTCTCTTGACAAAGACTGTTGGAATGATCAAACGGTCAATTCTTGGGCAGGACCTTGCCGCTCTTGAACCTAGAGAAGATGTGAGTCCAGAGGCAAACGGAGTCAACGGGGGTCAGCAGGAGTAGCTAAGAGGCTAAGAGGACGATTTCAAAAATGCCCTTTGTGGCTATCTGTGGCTTGTTGTCAGAATTTTTCTGCCAGCAGTCGCAAAGGCCAATTTTTCGGAGCACCACAGTGCAGTTGAACACAATCCGCAATTGCCATCGAATGCGCAGAGGGTACTGTTAGCCGTTTCGCTGCGAGGGACATCGTGTTCATAAAAGGGTGCCAGACTCCAAGATTGTGGGCACCGAACGGGAGGACAAGCAGTAGATACGCCTGAGATCGCCTGACATTTGCAACAAAAATTGCAAAAATTCTATCTGCGTTGACTCGGAAGGATCAATCGCAAAAAGGGCGAAGTGCTCCCAGCCAAGGACGGTAATTGGGTCTGAGAACTTGGGAAGGGGCAGCCGAATTCAGTGCTGGCCTTTGCTTTTTAGGACGTGAACATCGCCGAGATCGTAGCGGCGAGAATCGGGAGG
>Ga0126342_10020013_pt1 | contig 11300 bp, 11 predicted proteins | sample Cyp1metagenome_FD_92528 | JGI IMG/M metagenome (GOLD analysis project Ga0126342, IMG submission 92528) | Coral microbial communities from Lord Howe Island, Old Settlement Bay, Australia - Cyphastrea 1 metagenome | ecosystem: Host-associated > Invertebrates > Cnidaria > Coral ...
GGAGTTGATTTTGGATAAGTTTAAGTAAAGGTTTTGAATAGAAAGAGCATCCATCATTTTTGACAATTTCCAGCTATCATTTTTGAATAAAGGTTTTGGTCAGCCCCATCTGGGCAAATCTGGATTTAGGGCCAAAAAAATTTAGCACTATTTAGGGTAGTTTTATTATTTAGTTTGGGAGTTTTTTTTAGCACTATTCAGGGTAGTTTGATAAATCGTAGGTCAACATTAGAAGGAATAGAAAGAGAGAGAGAGAGAGGGAGAGAGAGAATACAGAGAGAATAGAGAGAGACAGAAATCTTGAATAAAATGTGTGCGAATTCAGGTTGGAACTGATATTTCTATGTGTTTCTATTTTGCCGGGGGCCTCTTGTCTAAGCTCGCCGCTGGCATCAGGTGCTGGTGGGGAACATTGGCTCCCAGACCAGGATCAAGTGCCTCCAGCATGCCGTGAGGGCTGGATGCCGCAAAATGATCACAACATGGGAAGATCATGGTTTAATGGAGATTAATGATGATGATACTGTAGTATTAATATAATTGTTAAAGTATAATGGGAATGTCAATTGTAAATAATGGGTGATATATATACATGGTTAAATATCAAATCACCATTAGATTAATTTGGAATATCACTGTAAAAATAGTAATTGTCATTAGTTTTCAATCCTTATTATGTATTGTAATCGTTTCATATGGTTGTATAAAGGGAACATTTTGGATGAACTAAATAAGGGATTGGTTAAAACTAATGATACCATTTTGGGGGGCATGAGCATCAATGTAAGCCAGCTATTTTGACGATCACCATGAAACCACCCATGGCCAAGTGACAATGATTATCCACTGATCAACCATCAGATCTTGGGGTACCGACCAATTTTCAGCCCTTTTTCACTACTTTTTGCCATGGTTCAGGTGGAATTACCCTCTGGTAAACATACAAAAAACTATGGAAAATCACCATTTTTAATGGCTAAATCCACTATAAATGGCCAATTTTCAATAGCTATGTTAGTTTACCAGAGGGTACTGATCAGGGAAAATCGTAAGTAAAAACACCGTGCACACTTGGCCCTCTTGATAAAAGTGATAAGACCTTGCATGTTCAACAGGACATCCAAATATCAGCTGGTTCCCCATGTGTTGAATATCCACCAATGGCCCAAATTTTGGAAGCCTGTTTAAGTTTCTATGATTTCATAGTTATCAGAAAACCGATATTGCAAGCATATATCCATACCTGATCTTGTCTTGGAATGTCTTGGATATTTTTTTTGGGACAAACCCCTTTATGAAAAAAATCAAAAGATGTGTTCCCTGAAAGGGTAGATTTAAAGACGTACTTAACATTACCCCACCAATTTTACTCTATATCTATATAAAGCTATACCTGGATAATCCATCTGTGCAAAATTATCGCTCGAAATCCGAAACAGCAATAATTATCGCCGGTTGCCTAAATTTTCGCCGATTCCAGTTTTTGTTCGCCGGTTCGTCGGATTTTTTCGCCGTTTCGTTGGATTTTTTCGCCGTTTCCAAACCGGCAAACACATGCAAAAACATTGGAAAAATTGCAAAATTACAACAATACAAAGACTGTTCGGAGGCAGAAAAAAATGCCGTGCCGCCGGCAATAATTCCTGAAAAGGCGATAATTTTGCAATGTTTTGCCAATTTTAAGCCTACCTTAAAGCATCTTAAAGCCAAGCCTTCCTCAGATTGCCACGCCACGCGCTCCGCGATGCCAAAAAAGGTACGGGGTCCTGGGAGACTCGGTGAATGTGGCAGCGCGGCTGAAGAGTTTGAACTCGCACTTTGCCACCTGCTGTCTGGTCTCCGACGAGAGCCTAGAGGAGGCCCCACCTGGGAGGGATGGGGCTGGGGGTAACCCCGGGAAGGTTGTTCTGATTGGGACTGGGGAATTTGATAATTATATATATATATTATATGATATTATTCTAGGTGTTGAGCAGTTGAGCTTTGTTTGTTTTGATTGATGAGCTCAACGACTAAGAGCTATGAGTTAAAGTAGAGGTTATGGGTATGAGATGAGATGGATGTCAAAACCGAATGTCAATCCATGCCACAAGGTACAGAGTGCGTGCCTTTTAGCAGGGCACTCCTTTCACCGATTACCCAATTCAATTATCATCCCCCATAGAGCATGCAGTCCCATGACATGCCTCCAAGGCCTCTATAGTATATAGATAATCAAGATGCATTGAGACACAAACGCACCATAACTTTGAAATTGGCATACTTCAGAAAATTCAATCCTACCTTTTTTTAACAACCCTAGCCATGTTATAACATGTTGAGGAAAATCATGTTAACGCAACCCCTTCAACGAAAAAGACAACTGCCACATTTCCGAAATGTGATCCCCATGGTTCTTTTGATTTCCTGGGATCACTACTGTAACAGTTACAACACGTGAAAGATGATAATTACCCAAAAATAAAATGAAATCAGTGGACTCAGTAGACCTTGTACCCATTTTTTTAGATATCTATTATTATTATTATTGTGATAATTATTGTTCCCAATGTGATAGACCCAAAAATAAACCATCTCATTTTAACACGATAGATGGGTGGGATTCCAACCATCCCCACATGGTATTTGTATTTGTTTGGCATTGGGTTTACCATGTTGACCATATTAACACCCCAAAAAGATAGTTGGTAAAATATACCTGCAATAGTGATAGAAGTTGGGTTCAATGTTTCCCTACTTGGTGGCTTATCCCACTCAAGTAGTTGATATCCCTTGTTTTGTGGGATACCCCCTGCTAGACTAACAATCTAACATACCTATTGAAAAAAAAACACTAATTTTACTAGCATCATCAACTATAAATGGCCCATAACTATGGAACATGACAATTTTTAATGGGTAAATCCACTATAAATGGGCCATTTTCAATAGCAAACTGTTAGTTTACAATTGGGCCAAGGCTGATGACCTCCACAAGAGCTACGTGGCCAGACCGGTGGGAAATCTGGTGCTCAAAGGGCGGAAGTCAGCCACCAAGGTGGGAGAACATCGAACGTTGAGAGCCAGGAACCCAGGAATTCATAAGGATTTCATGGGACAAAATGATGGAGTTTCATCCAAAAAAAAAAGATGGAACAATTGTAACCAAATAGGTTTAAAATGGTGGTGAAATATCACCACATGTGGATGTTTGCTGGATTTTGATGGGATTTGTTGGGATTTACGCCAGGGTATATGATAGAAAAATGTGGAAAACCATGGAAAACCAATGAAAACCCATGGTTTCCCGTTCAGAACATATCTACAAATAGCATCAAATAGCGTGGTTATTTTTCCACATCGACGTTAGTTTACCCTCAGGTATTTAATGGGAGTCTACCCTCGGGTATAAAAAATGGGATTATACTGTAGTTATAATGGGAAAATACACTATAGGAAAAATATCGAACTAAATGATTGTTTCTAGTTGGGGGAATCAACTATAATCTTGGATTTGATCAAGATAATTTGGTGAATATGTTCCCCTTTGGGAAATCCACTACTTTGGGAATCGACAAGAGGGACTAGTTCGTTGGTTTATTTTTGTTGGGTGAGGCAAATCCGGGGAAACCACATCTTTGTTCAAAGTAAACATGTCATCCCTTCTTTGGGCAATCTAATCCTCCAGCAGAGTCTTATCCCAAAACGAATCCTCAAGAACCCAAAAATCCAAACATGCCCAGTCCAACAAAAACACACATTCACAATAAAAGAACAAAGACAAAACCAGAAAACAAGTCACTCAATAGCTGCAAGAAACAATCAAAAACCCAAAGGAATTTGCCGAATTCCCATTAAATCGCATTTTTTCTCGGTTAAACAACCATTTTCCCATGGTTTCCCATGGTTTTCCTATGGTTTCCTATGAAATCCCATGGGAATGCCCTCGATTTTCGCCAGGTCTGGGAGGTGCGAGCACGGCGCCAATCGTCGTCACAGACGCTGGCGAAGACCTATGACGCCCATAGGTGGGACAGATTCACCATAGCATGAGATTTACTGGGATTTTAATGGCATTATGGTGGGATTATGATGGGATTTTAATGACTTTAATGGAATTATAGTGATTTAATGGGATTATAGTGAGTTAATGATTTTAATGGTAAATATGAATGGGATTTACTGGTGATTCAATGGGATATTTACTGGTGATTTTTTGGGGTGATACTGTGGATGGTTGCAAAATCCTCCAGTTGATAGTTGATAAGTGGTTTTCACCATCCCATCATAGAATTGGATGATGGGAAAATTTACAGGAAACCGCAGGAAACCCATATATTTCATGGTAAAAACATGGTAAAAACCATGGTTTCCGGTTAAGATTTTCCCGCAGAAACCAATCCGTTGAATCCCATGATTTTCTGGATGCAGGACCTCTCGTATCCTCATCGTAGCGGCTATGAGTCAAAATTTTAAACCCAGAGACCAGAGATTCTAGTCTATTTTTTGTATTAACCATCCGGTTTTGTGCCCAATTTTTACCCACACCCATTTCATGACATATTCAATAGGTGTATATCCAATATATCCTCATTCAGTTCTATATGTTCTATGTTTTTATCCATTTAGCATTCTTTATGTGGCCTTTTTCCCCAGTTACGTCCTGTAAACGTTTGCAGATCGATGGTTTTTTCAAGCCACCTTGTATTTTCATGGGTTTTCCAGGTCGAACTGGATAGAAGTAGCAACATTAATGGGAGATAATGATCTAATAATCTAATCAATAATGGTATATCAATGATCTAACATATGGTTTATCATCAGTATATACACATAGATAATGATTACTGTAATAATGATCTAATATATCATGGTTTATCATCCATTTAGCCCTTAAAAAGGTCATGAAACGTGGCTGGCCGGAAAATCCTCAGTAAATGGAGGTGACCTGGGAGCTGGTCATCCATCAATGGTGGATTCTCAAGCCATGGAGCTGATTACCGGAGGGTCATATTTATGACCTGACGGGTAATATTTTATTTGGTGATTTTCGGAGATACAATGGTGAATAACTATGTGGAGATAGTCATGGTATTAATTGTGGGGGGATTTTTAGCCTTTCCAGTGGTTAGGAGGGAGCTATGGCATATATGGGTCTCCAGATTCCAGCAAGTTACGGAGCTACGAATTGAGTGGGCCCCGTTTCCACGGCCGATAGCAATGAGTAGCAAGGGGTTACCCTCTGGTAAACTAACATAGCTATGGAAAATCACCATTTTTAATGGGAAAACTCACTATAAATGGGCCATTTCAATAGCTATGTTAAATTACCAGAGGGTAGTCCAGTTGTGTTCAGCTACAAGTTGTGTTGCAGTCGTAACCACTTACTAACATAGGAATATAATGATGCTTAAAGTTGACGTAAATTACGACCCCAGTGCCCCCACATGCATAGCTGTATATAGCTAGGATAGTTCATCCATGTGTTATTGCTATAACTATCCCAATTAATCAATGTTAGTAATTGTCTAATAATGGTATGCCAGATATCAATGGTTAACATGAATTAATATAATTATAACAATGGTATAACAGTTTTTAATTACTTGGATAATATACAGATATGAAACAATATGATAATTCATCAAATAAAAAACATATATTATATTAAGTTACCATTGATGAATAATCATATATAACAATAAATATCAATATTCATCCCATATACGCCATAAATCAATCACCATACGTTACTGTTCATTATATTATTGCTGACATTAATCACCATAGATTACTGATATTAATCACCATATACATCCAGACACATTACAATGAATATCAATAATTGCCATATCCATCACCATATTACAGATTACATATTTAATTGTTGATTGAATCATTAATAATCACCATCTATTACACCATATTGATCACCATACATTACTCCCAGGTGCGCCTTCGAGCTCTTCATCGCCCGACGCTTCGGGGAAGCGCGGCCCTTGCTGGCCGAGGTCGGAGATGGCCGGAGATCGCGGCCGGGAGCGGTACTTTGCATGGCGAGCGGTCATCGAAAAAATGGAGGTTTTAGTGGGAAAATATTCTAGAAATGAAGGTGTTATCCTCGAACTATTTAATAGCTATGGATCATCATTGTTTTTAATAGGTAAATATGGTAAATCATCATCATTTGTGAATGGGCCATTGTCCATAGCTATGTGAAACAACCAGAGGGTAATAGGACAATCATCAATGAATTTTTACATGAGGACCTTTGTTTTTCCGCTAAATTTAAGTTGCGGAGGCTATAACTGGAAGAAATCACGGTATACATACTTAGATCGCATTAAGTATGTATACGTGCAATCACCCTAAACCCAATTAACCCTAGTTAGAAAGTCCCCTAACTGGGCTATCCGTGTATGTATACTGCATACTCATTGTATTTGTTCAATACTACACACGTATATTATAATATAATAGATGATTGTATGTATTTATATGTCTATACACATGATGTTTCAGATACTGATGGAAATGGTACAGAAATGGAAAGATACTTTTTCCATGAGATAATGATGAGATAATGTGATACATCCAATATCACAATAGTTTGCCCAAGTTCAGTTGGGGTATACCGATACCCAACCCAAAGCCACATTTTTTTCGGTCGGAATGGGAGAGATTTTACTGGTTCGCCATTTCAATGGAATCAGTAATCTTCGCAAAAATGGGGCTCCTTTCAGAAAGTAGTTGGAAACTGATTGGTGATCGTTTCTTGTTGGGCTTTGGAATGACATGAGTGCATGGATGCAAGTATTGGGCCTAGAGAGAGAGAGAGAGACGTCCAGGTGTGTCGGAGCCTGAAGGGCCGGATGGGCAGCGTGGACATTCCCTCGCAGCACTTGCTACACCTATGCGTTTCTTGACTGCTTAGACTCCAGCGGCTGTGGAGTCTGTGGAGTGGAATTGATCGATAAAAGTGGATTTTTTTGTGGTCCTCCAGTCCTCCCTATCTTTTTCCATCCCCAGGGAGCTTTGAAGTATCCTGTCGCCAAGATTCGCCAAGGACAAATACCTCAAAGAGCCGCCACCGGCTGAATGGGATGGCTCGGAATCCATGAGCAAAAAATAGCACCTTGACAGCAACACAAAAAGTAACAGTCTAATGTCAAACATGGTTGGCTCTTTGAAATTGTCAGCTGAATGGAAGTGTGCATGATTTTAGTGGAACAATCATCTACAAATCAGGATTTTCTTGGTTTTCCATTGCCACGTTACAGGACCTGTTTGCGGATCACTCGTGCGACGCGCCTGTTGAGGCCACAGAAAGAGAAGTGAGCTCTGTGCTGTGTGTATCGAAGGCATTGGGTCGAGTTCTTCATCGTTTTTTTTCCCCTATCCAACATGATCCAGCAGAGCAAGAGATGTTAATATATGTTTATCATTGTTTATCGTGTTTCAAGATGTTTCATGTTCGCTCTTAAGTTAAGTTAAGATGTAAGTTCTGTGTTGGATACTCATGAGGTCTTTCATGGTCTTTCGTCGGGTGTTATATGCCTTCCAATGAGACAGTGAGTCAACAATTCGCGCCAGTGCAAGAAACAGCTCATTCTTTACGGCGAGCTGCCAAATGGCACTCGCTCCTTATGTCAGTGCTTCTCCAGAGAGAGAAGCTACGCGCCAGTGCGGCTACACCAGACGCACTTGCGATCGCACGGCCCGTGCATATGCACAAGATCATGTGCAGATTCAGCCAGTGGATACGACCTGCCAATTTGTGCAAATGTCGCAAGATGTCCCAAACATGTTTATTTTTTCTACGGCTGAATTTACGCAGCAATCCACTGGACAGTAGAGAAGATTGAATTTGAGGCTTTGCGTTTGGCGACTCTTTGGAAGCTTTGCGCAGTGGAAAATCTGGTGGCAGAGGGTGGCAGGCCGCATGAAGCTCCTCACCACAAGTCTCACATAGTCTCACCACAGTCCATATCTGAACTCCATTTTGCCGGTGGCTTATTGACAGCAAATCCCTACTATGATGCTTGCAAATGATCTCAAAACTTCTTGGGTATTTGGATTAGTATTTGGGTCCTTGCTCGCAATTCATAAAACAGACGTTCGAGTTCCTCCCATTTTGAACATCCTATCATTCCTGTCCACATTCGTTTTTTTGCAGAGCATGTATTTCTTATCAAGTTTTGGGACCATTTTTTAAACATGTTTTGGGACCCATTGGGACCCTAAGCCATGTGATTCTTCGCTGTATAAACCCATGCAATTCCTCAACTCTTCAGGTGCCTTCCTTCCTCGCGGACTCGGCTCTGTTGGCCCTTCAGGTGCCCATGGCTTGGCTAAGCCTTGGCCGATCAATTCACGCGGTGAATCATTCGTGGCCAATGTTGATAGAACCGCAACCCACCCCAACCCAGTTTGCCATTTGCGGACAGTATCATCAATATAATATAATTAATATAACATAATAATATGATAATAATATGATAACATAATATCACATAATTCTATCTATATCTATCTATACTACAGTATTCCCTCCCAAACTATTAAAAGATCACTTTAGCCGCTGGGTTGACCATGGTTGACCACTTATAACCATGGTTTCTCCCATGATCGCCTGGCCATGTTGAGCGGAAGCCAGAGCACCATGGCAAGGCTGGTGGGTTGACCATGGGTTGACCATGGGTTGACCATGGGTTGACCACGACCATTAACAGGGCACCATTGTCCTATCCAAATGTCCTAGCAACATCATGGTCAATTGGAAAGGACAATTGGGCTTTGTAGATGTCCGATTTTTGGAATTACCCTATCTTATTTAATCGGAAATTTTGGGGAATGTAAATGACCGATTTGTTCACATCAGACAACTATTGGTGATATGATTAATCATTGATCATTCTCTCCAAGAGATACGTGACATGAAGAAATGTTCTTCATTTTGTGACTCGGACGATAGCTTTTCGTGGTATGGTATGTTCATCCATTTCTGGAAAGATTTGGGGAGGTCCACTTATAGTTTTCCCCACCGTTCCCAAGCTGCTGGGCATCAATCAGGATTTGCCCTCGATGCATCCAAAACATGTTGCTGACTTGGTTCAGATCCCCATGTTTGTGATTGCAATCAAATACAAAAACTTTGGTGCCTGGATAGTGCCAGCCTTTGTGGGGGGAAATCCATATTTGACAATCTCGGCAGCGTTCACGGCTCAAGCAGAGCGGAAGAGCGGGCTGTTTTGACAGCTTCACGGTCAGGGTCGGCATGGGTGGTGGGAAACGGGTGATAGGATGGGGGTGTTTCAACAGCCTTCCAAGATAGGGGTTTAATCAAGATACTTACGCCTTACGCTGTCTTACACTAAGAATGATAGGGGAGTTAACCGACCAAACTTGGTATGCCATTACAGTAACCAAATGTGGCGCGGGGTTGGATGGTTTAACCGAAGGATTCCCCCCCAGGCAAATGTAAAGTAGGGGGTAGTGTAGTGAAGGATGGTCCTGGTGGTGACGGAAAGGTCAGATTTGAAAGAGCCATGGCAGCCATGCTGATATCTTCCAGGGAATGCTAAGTTCCCAACATATATATATATATATACACGTATATTTTTTTTAGATATTATTTATTCATGTTATATATAATTATATATATATAGTATAAATGGAGGTTGTATTCTTTGAGATGCTAGACATGTCATATGTTAACCAACGTTAACAATCAAGAATCGGGATATCTTCAGGGGATGTGCATCTCAGCGAGAAGCACTTGATGGTTAACCGATAATCCCCGAAGGCAATGGCCGATCGAGTCTTTGTACGGGGCTTCGACTATGGCACAGAAGAAGATGCCATCAGGGCTCATTTTCAACAGGTGCGGGGTGACAGGCTGACAGGTGAGCAGAACACTTCGTAACATTGGCAGTACAAGCAGAAATTTTATGTCTGGAGTTCTTAATGGCGGCTCTGAAAAAACACAGAAAGTTGTGTTTGTTTTTGTTCACGGGCATGTTGTGTAGATATTTGCTCCATATATGTGTCCAAGTTTCTAAGTATTTCACTGATTTTGGGGGTGCTACATGGTGTCAGACCCCAACATTCTGCATTGGAAGTGGGCCCCTACCAGGATTGGCCTTCGCTGAAAACAGCCGCGAAAAACTGGAAAACTCAGGATGGTGGAAAGAGGAGAATACATATTGATTTGTTGAAATCATTGGGACAAATGCACTGCCAAATATTCATGAAGCATGCCCTGTTTTGCATTCTCATTAAATATATTACATATATTCTGTATATATATATATATCTGTATATACAGAATTTGTCCCGCGTCACAAATTGTGGTTTATCACCTTGGCTTATGTTGTTCTCCCTTCACCTTCTGAGAACACGCCTGACCTATTTTTGAAGGCAACTGGACGACCATCCACTGAGAGGAGTTCTGCTCCCAATTTGCAAGTGCCTAGTGGTCCTAAGCCCTAACAAGCCTTCCATTCCTGCAAGGTTTCTTGGGAAACCCGACACAAACTGGCCTGCAACATGTTTGTTTGTTCACCATTTGCCAGCGCTGCTTGTGGATATTGTAAAAGACGATTTATATAATAGATAATTTAAACGCAGAGGCATAATGCACGCATACATATAAACATACGATAACATACAACATATAGTATATAACATACAAATATCATGTATAGCATGTTGAAGAACTCATTGCATCATCGCAGGGTCAGAACAACATACAGACATATAGAATATCATATATTATAACAACATGACAGCATTAGTGCTATTTATATCTATTTGTATGTTGATATTTATTTCATATTCAGCATTCATGTATAACATACATATTAACTTCTTCAACCATTAATGGTTTCATATTCAATTATTGTGATACCCTCTGGTAATTTAACATAGCTCTGGAAAATCACCATGTTCAATGGGTAAATCCACGAACTAAATGGCCATGTTCAATAGCAAACTGTTAGTCATTACCAGAGGGTATACCATCATATATCCCATTAAATCCCATTAAATCCCATTAAATCTCATTAAATCCCATTAAATCTCATTAAATCCCATTAAATCTCATTAAATCCCATCAAATCCCATTAAATCCCATTAAATCCCATTAAATCCCATTAAATCCCATTAAATCCCATTAAATCACCATCAAATCCCATTAAATCCCATTAAATCCCATTAAATCCCATTAAATCCCATTAAATCCCATTAAATCACCATTGAATCCCATTGAATCCCATTAAATCCCATTAAATCCCATTAAATCACCATTGAATCCCATTGAA
>Ga0126342_10020014_pt1 | contig 11300 bp, 9 predicted proteins | sample Cyp1metagenome_FD_92528 | JGI IMG/M metagenome (GOLD analysis project Ga0126342, IMG submission 92528) | Coral microbial communities from Lord Howe Island, Old Settlement Bay, Australia - Cyphastrea 1 metagenome | ecosystem: Host-associated > Invertebrates > Cnidaria > Coral ...
AACAAAACATTGCAATTCCTATGCGTTTTACTAAAAAGGCACGACTTTTCAAATCAAGTGCTCCCCAGCTATTTACGATGATTTCCAAATTTTAGGCACGACTTTAGCATTCCACTGTATATATAGTTGGATAAGAGGCAACTGAACTAACATGATACAACAATACGCAAATGATGGTGGCATAATCAGCCATTGAAAATCTGAACGGCTCCCCACCTCCAATTGCTCCAGCCCTGCGAGGCCGGAACCGATCTCCTGGCATTGTGGCGGCTGCAACCATACGACTGTGATGGTGTTTGAATATAGATGGGAATATCCTGTAATGCATCATACCTAGATGGGTATCTATAAATGTATATATATATAGGTATCTATACATAGATCGGTATCTAATGGATCTAATGGTATCTATCTATCTCTATATATAAGGGACAGCTATCTTTAAGTATGATTTCCAAGCTGATCAAGATTCTTCCAGGGTGGCCTGGCCCCAGTCCCACGAGTTTGCAGATGCCCCCGGCGCAAGATCCTTGATGCAGTTGAAGGGCAGGTACAGCCTCAGGCTGCTGGTGTGTTTACCCTCTGGTAAACTAACATAGCTATAGAAAATCACCATTATTAATGGATAAATCAACTATTTCTATGGCAATTTTCAATAGCTATGTTAAATTACCGGAGGGTAAACTCTATTCAAGAAACCATGGCTGAAACCTGCTGGAACTGGAAAATGATCCTGGAAACGCCCCCATAGGATATGTGTCTGAGGAATTCTATGGGATTGTCACTTGCATGCCTGTTTCAAACAGATCAACAGGTAATCACAAAACTTCATGATGAAATGATATCAGCCAGAAGTTCACACGAAGATCAGGAGGATCTGGAACCAATTCAATCTGGCTGAAAGCATACAGTTCCGATTTTTGCTTCACAGTGACACTCACCTGTACACCTGTAACCCCAGGTGCTTGATCTCTGTGCAGTTTCCAGGGCCCCGACTTTTGGAGGTTCAGACAATTCTGAAGGCCTTCGATCTTTTTGATGCTGTTTTCCTCAAAACGACTGGACCCAAGGCTGCTGGTTTCAGCTGACCTGGTCTGGAGATGCTTTGAACTTTGTTGCATGACTCTTTCCTTTCCAAAATGTGGTTGACAGTTTAATTCAAGTCCATCTTAACTTCTGAGGACCCTTGAAGAGTTCTTTGAGCGCTCATAGACTAGTCCAACTTTCCTCCAGCATCGTAAATGCATCCAGGAACTGGGAGTGGAGTGTATCAGCAGTTTTAGTCGTTGAGGGTAGCACTCTGATACCAAGGTTGGCCGAGGTTGGCCCTTGTTACTATCAGTGTTTCCACCTTATCATCAACAAGGGACGACAACAAACTGTTTCGTGGAAATGTTCATGATCTAAATACCCCCACACTAATCAATCTTCAATGATCCCGAATATCCAAGTAAATCTGAGTAGCAAGTTTCTCCACATCTTGAGGTCCCATAAATGGGGGAATACCCAAATATCTATAATCTTCATGGTATCATAGCCTTTTTCATGGGGAAAACCCATGGGAAAACCCCATTTCTCCAGGTTGGCGAGGTGCATTCAGCAGCAAACGCTGGAGCTCGGGGCTGTACTCCAGGCCCTCGATCTTTTGGATGTCCTGGGGGGTGGGAAAGGGCTGGAATCCATGGAATCCATGGAAGGATAATCCACGGTTGAGGAAGTGTGACGAGGTTAACGAAGATGAGGATGATTCACATGATTCCCCAATAGCTGGATGGTTTATAATGGAAAATCCTATTCTGGTTGGTAGTTAAAAAAACCAATGAGAATTGGGATGAGGAATAGCGTGACCCCGAAGATCCCATCTCCGGTCCTGCTGGATTAAGGATACCTGCAGTGCGGGTGCGGAGCATATTGAAAAATACGAAGAAAAAAACATTTGACAAGTTTTTTCATCGTTGGGATGTGTCAAAGCAAGACACCGGGGTTTAAAGTTTACAGCTTGGATATGGGCAATATCGCACTCTTGTGAACATGGTTGAACCTCCGTGTACAGCCCATCCTGCCATGCCAAGCTGCAGATTGAAGCTTGGGAAAGTGTGCCAGGGTGCGCATACAGCAGTAGTCATCAAGTACCTGGGGGCTAGGTGAAGCCAGGTAAGGCTTGTGTGAAAAATTAAATGATGTTAAATATGGGTGTTTGTGTATATATATATACACATATATATATATCATCGGTATATCCCAAGAGTCAGGGAGACTTCCCATTGACATCCCAATCTTCCCATTGAGTCAGCAGTCTGGATCGTCCCTGATCAATGGAAACCATTCACACCATTCGGCAATCGCTCCCTGGAACCACGGAATTGCCAAGTCCCATCCATTCAAAAAGATGGCTGTGGAAATCCCCTGCCGAATATATAACTGTCACTTCCTCCGCAAAGCATGGTGGTACCATCTCGATGTTGGTGATCCGCTCCGGCGTTTTCAGGTCCTGGCGGGTCTGCTGAGTCTTGTGATGCTCATGGGTGCGAGTGCTTGTAGAGTTATTCTTCACATTGACCGTCATTAAACTGCCCTTGATTCTAGGATGGATCCAAAAAGCAGGGTGGAATTGCTGCCCGTATCTGCCCATATTCTCTAACCGGCTGAGATGGCTACTACCGGTGCCCACGGAGCGCCCCTTTGTACAGTATGGGCCTCTTCTCGGAATCCATTCACGGCCAGAAGATGCAACAGCCCCTCCTGTGCCGATAGGATCATCCCGAGGGCAGGTGGGCAGTAAGGGTGGAAAGATATAGAAAGTCCATAAAAGTCCAAATAGTTCATGTTATTTGATGTTATTATTAGCACGAAGAAATGGCCTACTATATGCCTAATCATTCAAGACATTCAAGACATTCAAGACATTCAAGACATTCAAGACATTCAAGACATTCAAGACATTATGACTTATTGTAACCTCGTAACCCCGATCTATTGACTGGTTGCCAAATGGATGAGCAGATCATCAGGTAGCCGATCATCGTGCTGTGACGCGGGGATCTGCGGGGTTATCCAACTCGCCCAATAGCTGATCTTGAGTCTGGAACTCAAACAGTGCAAATATAGTTCACAAATGAGCTAGAACCACTTCATGATGGAATGTTTCACATTGTAACTATGTGGGGAGTGCTCAGAATTGTGCTCAAAATGATGGGAATTGGATTGAATTGTATGGTTAATACATGTTAATACCAAGACACGACCGAACTTTGTGGTTCATTGGGCCTTTTTGACGTTGGCGCGTGTCATGTTGGATGAGGAAAACCTTCGTCCGAAGCAACCAACATCAACCAACCAGTTCAACATGGTTCAACCAATTCCCTCTCTTTCATGGCCCCGAGCTCCACGGTAGACTCCAGGAATCCTTCCGGTGTTCTGGATCTATTGGTAAAATAACCCACCATTTTCAGATCATCCACCATGGCTCAAAATGGCATCAACCACCATTGTTTCCACAGAAAGTTTTTCGATGGGTCAGATGATTCAATGGCTGATTGGCATCCCAAAAAGGGATGGCCTTAGATCACTCCAATTTTTTTCTTCGTGGAAGCGTGGGTTACCTTCATCCATATCATCCATATCATCAATCTCCATCAGATGACCTGAAAAATAATCCCCGGCCGCCCCGGCCCAAAAATTTCGGACGGCCTTGAGGTCTCGTTCACTGAAATCACCTGGCGATGAAGCCATGAAGCCATGAAGCCATGGAGATTGGAGCTATCCGATAGGGCCCAAAAAGCCATGTCAACTGGCGGGGATTCAGATAAGCAAGTGCTAATACACTTTAAGTTGAAATCCAAACTAAAGTGAATAGTTCACGGAAATGTGAACTTGACATCCATTTTCAACCGAGGATTTTGGGGGACCCTCAAGACCCCAATCAACAGAGTCAACATTCCCAGCCACCGGTGCCTGGCTGGCCTCTATACGCCATAGTGCCCTGCTGAAGGCTTCAGCCCTAATGATACTTTCAGTATCGTGCCAAGTGACAGGAAAACGCTGGAAAGTTTAGTGCAAAAGAAAGAAATGTTACTGAAACCGGCTACCGTTTTCTTGATGTTTAAACAGAAAACACCCATTGATCATCATTGATCATCATTGATCTAGTTTGAAATTTGCTTACAAGGATCTACATGATTTACAAACCAATCTATGTTGGGTGTGTGTAGACCAGATCGAAATGGATAGTACATGTTCTGCCCCAGATCTTCGGTGCTGATGGCCAAGGCATTGCCCGCAACCCGGTCAGTTTTGCTGGTCACTTTAGTTCATCCATAGTCATCTTGTAATGTCGTAATGAATCCGCTGGGTATTGGCACTGGAACTCCAGGTCTTGTTGCTCCATACTATATATATATATTATAATATGAAATATAATATAATATAATATAACATAATATAATATAATATAATATAATATATTATATATATATATACTTATACTATATATAATATATCACCATGGTATACCATGGTCGCCAATGTGTGGCTTTCATGGGATGAAATGAAGAGGGCGGCCCCATTGTAAGTCGTCAAAGAGGCCAGTTTCGTTTGGAGATGTTGATTCATCCAGTACCAGTTGTAGATGAAACCTACAGCTGCTAGATGTTTTTCATGGCCCCTTCCATGTGGTATATGTTGTGATATACCCCACTTACTAATCATTTACCCCTACCTTCCTTGGATCCTCATGTTCGAGGATTTTGCCTCAAGAGTTCCCAATCAGATCACTTCAGGAATCAGCCCAGTTCCCGCTGGTCTTTTTCTAAAATGTCACCGGCCATGTCGTGTGCTCTCTGTGGAGTTGGTGGCGGTCCCTGTTGCGCTTGACCCTGTTGGAAATTCGCAAAAATTGTTGGTTCTATCATGTGATATCCCTAGCTGCGGTGACAAGGCTGCCCTTGCAAAAACAAGGGATGAAGGCTGATGGGTAAGTCATCAGGCCTAAAAAAATTGGGGCATATAACATCATATAACTCCATGTGTGTTGCTTCCATTTCTGCTTTTTGTTGGTTCTTGCCCTTGCACTCTATTTGTGCTCCTCTTTGTGCTGATTGTCTCGGTGGATCCACCAGAGATCCTTCCAGACCAATGTCGTGACTTCTCTTCATCCATTGACGGCAAACAGTCCAAAAACTGTTGTTTTTAGGTGTGTAACTGTTGCTTTGGGGGTTCACTTATGGGGGGGGCTTTGATTTTGAAGATGGGATTGAGAACTATCATGATTCTGAAGTCATAGTAAGTACCTATTTCCAACCATGTAACAATGTAAGAATGATAACAAATAATAAGAAGACAAAATGTGGGAAGAACCAAAACAATAAGAATAATCGACATAATCACCCATCACCATCACCATCACCATCATCATCATCATCATCATCATCATCATCATATCATCATCAACAACCCTTGTATCATTAATCTTCGTGATTCGTCCTTTTGTGGGTCCAGCCTGGACTGCTCAGCTCCACGGCTATCCGCGGACTCCAGCCGAGCGCCCCGCGAAAAGAGCGGTGGACGGCGGTCGCGGTGAGCGGCGAGGTCATCGCTCCACTGGGGTCCAGGAGCAACCAATGGATCTGGCTACCCTCGGGTAATTGGGAGATGGTGATAGAACAATGGGAATACAACTTCTGACAATGGGGATTGCAAGGAAACGATCATGATGACTTTGCCACTGGCTTGGGTGCACAGCCTTTTTATATTAGAGATCATATCCTTTCCATGAATACATAGCTCTTAAAATAAGCTGTAGCCCCATTTTACGAGAATGTATAAAAGGGAAGGGGAATTTGCAGCACGTCCCGTGTTTGGACAAACCTATATGTATTGTAGGCCTTTCAAGGTGCTGCAATGATATAGAGGGCCCATGCAAGATCCGAAACATTTGGGACTTACTCTTTACCTTTGATTGTACGCAGTTTGGGGACAGTATTGTACCCTGTACATGTTCAGTTACAAGTATCTTTGCTAGGGTTTTAGGGGGCTCCCTCAGGCTAGCCAACAGGCTTAAATTATGAAGTGTAGGTTTCGGGTCAAAATGTACCTGGGCTACCCTCTGCAAAGTGCGGCCCCCATTCATTCTGCATTGTTGCTCTGGGGGGACTCCGAAACCACCAAACCAAACCACCAGTGGCAATTGTCAAGCTTGGTTGAATATGTTGAATATCCTAAAGGTATCTAAAGGTATCTAAAGCTTTGCAGCTCCCGTTGAGACCTCAGTGGATGCCACTGCCAAATGCGTCAACACACAGATTTTTACTTGCTCCGCTCGCCTCTGATAGCTGCAGTCACTATCCAGTCGTCACCATCCAACTTTGAACGCTTGGGCGATCCCTGGGATACTCCTATGGTCCTATTGGAACTGTGCTCACTGACTCAGCGACTCACTCAAGAGAATGTAGCCCTTTTTTCCAAGAAGGATCCAATTTTAGTGTGGCTATTGACATGTTTGGCAAAGTCAGCTGAGGTGGAATTCCCACGAGAACACATGTCTTTTGGCCCAATCTCAACCAGCCAATACAACCAATACAGGCATGTTGACCCCTCCGGTCACAAGCAAAGACTCTCAGAGGCTCCGAAGCTGCGCGGCTGACACACCAAGAGATTCATGCCAATAACTTAATCACAGAGTTGAAATCAAAAGGTGTCAAACACGACACTGACTGTTGGTGAAATCCTGGCTTTTGTTAAACCCTAACTTCTGGTTGAATCTCAGAATAAAACTGTTGGTTAAAACCCCAGTGTTTCGCTAGCGACTAGCAAAGTTATGTATCTGTTCATTATTAAATTGTTTATATACATACTATATCATATATATTCTAAACATATATATATAGTATTTATTATTATTATTATATTATATATATACATTAATATCCATGAGCATCAACCAAAGCTTCACATACATGACATAGCATGGGCCATGGCTTCAACTGGTGCGTCAACGCCATCGTGGAGACGATTCCGAAACTGAGCTCCGTTGCGCATCGTGGTGTGAAAACAAACGTATGTCTTTTCCAAAGATGTGGATGCACGTGTGAGATTCGGCGAGTATCTGCCTTAGGGACCTCTACAAAGTGGGGCCCCCTAGTTATAAGTTGGTTTATAACCCAATCTAACTATCTAGTTATAACTACCATAAACCCTAGTTATTGTAGTTATAAACCAACTTAGCTATCTTGGGGGCCCCACTTTGTACAGTATGAAACAAGGATTCCCAAATTCGACCCAAGGTGGCTGTATTCAAACAGCATACACCAAATTATACAAACACCGCATATCACTGCGTCTGTATGTGGGTATAAAATGGTATAAATACATCGATCGGCATCGCTGCCACAACCATTTTTTTACATCGCATGTTGAGTGAATTAAGTGCATGCCCCGAGCTCAAAATTGCCTTCAAATTCTGGTAGAATGACTACACTACAAGCCAAATCTCATCCTTCCACAAAAGGTCCAATGGGGCACCATAATCATTCAGCTCAACAGCAAACACGTGGGGTCCATCTGGAGGTCAACTGGCTTCGATCCTCATCCAGCTGTCCTTGCAGCAGCTTCTACCGGCAGGAGGCACTGACATACCACAGTCGAGCGAAGCTCCTCTCTGCATGGTCTCGGTGTTTGCCACTCATTGCGCAAACAATGCGCAAACCATCATCCCTTTCAACATCTTTCAACCATTTTAAACCACTGGATTTTCTGCTGTCAAGGTAAACACCAAGGCGAAGTAGCCACAAGGACGCTGCTGGTACCCACGATGCGTCCTGGAACTGCGAATTTTTTGCAAACCTGACGCCGTGACGTGGGGTGAACCTCGAGGAAGCGAGGTCAGAAACAGGCGTGAGTAGGACAACTCCTGTTGCGATTGCTTTCACATGAATGGGTGGACGGCAAAAGATGGAGAAAATATCTGATATGTCACAGCACAAAAAACACCAAGCTGCTTTCTCATCTTTCTATCTGTAGCTATTTGGAAGTTGCAGCATCTCAAAGGCCCATTTGACCCATCTTCGCAATTCTTCGCATCTGGTTGCCCTCGAGATTCCTCCTTGCTGCGCCTCAATACATTCACCGTGCGTTGCCTCATGCTGATCTCAAGGCTACTTACAACGCCAAAAATACGGTAACCAACAGCTAACATAGCGGGGTAGTAGGGTGATACCCAACATTACCAAACCAAAGGTCTGCATATTAGGGAGAGGTGGCATTGACAACCATTTCAGCGTATCTTTCCCAAGTAAAACCTGGAGCTCATTTTCTACTGATGTCAAGCCTTGTGCACACTGTGCAGCTGTCAACGCACAGTCCACGGCCGGGGTGGGGTGTTTTTTGCACCGACAGAGTCACCCGGTCAAACTGTGTACAAAATGGCGACGTGGCCGCCGTCACTCGGGGAGAGACTCTTTCAGGAACCGGTGGTTCAATGCCTCGCAGGTACATCTGTGTTCTATCAAGATCCAGGGAGACTCGAGGCCTCTGCATGGCTGTATGCTGACTATTGTTTTGTACATGCAGGCACTTTTTTCTCCATTTTAGGTCTTTAGATGTTCTTATCCTCATCAGTACATTCATGGTAGGTAGTGGAGCTCGATATATAGCATGTGAACGCGCAATCTAAAAGCATCGTAGAGGGGTTCGCATCATCAGGACACGCCTGTTTGGCAGTTGGCCGACTGCTCTTGTCGAAGACAAGTAAGCGCCCTGCATGACTCACCACTTAGAGCCCTGGGAACCACAGCATTTGGACGTGGTTGTCTTATTTAAACGATCCATCCCATTTTGGTGGTACCAAAAAGTGCGCACATACCCATCCACAAAAGTCCTCACCAGCAATGGTGGATCAGATCGGCTGGTGGCAGCAACCCCGGCAATGGGATCGAGAGAACAGAGAGGAAAAGACATATATCAAACAATGTGCAAGCGCCATTTTGTAGGAGGGTCACGCAAAGTTTCTAAAAGAACTGCGTGGACTGGCCAGGCAAACCGCTTTCCAAGACTTTTCCACGCCGCCGCGCCTATGAAGTCCGCGAAGGCAGCATGTTTCGAGGGCACCATCTTTCCCAGCGGCAACTGAGCGGCAGTGTCCGTGAGAGATGGCTTGAAATCAGGATGACCAACCGACCAACCGATCAGTTCGACAAACTAACGCAAGGGATTTGACCAACAAAAATGGGATGCTCAACCCCATTTTTGCGCAGATGCAACCAATAGATACCAATAGTAGGTGTAGAACCAATGACCTTCGGAGTGCAGAACAAACAACCTTCGTGTTTTAACCATCAAATGGCAAGTGCCTCTTTTTGGTTTGCAAGGCAAATCGTCCAACTATGTCCAAACTGGTCCTTGTGGGAGGTTTCACACACAAAAAAAGATAGCTTCGTGTATAGCTAATTATTTCCTTGGAAGTTCAGTGTATTTGAGGTTTTCATCGGTTTTCATGGGTTTTCATATAGGTTTTCTCGGTTTTCCTTGGCCTTTTGCTACTCCATCACAACCCGGTTGCTCCCACCTGGTTGGTCACATGCTTCTCCGACGAGCGGGACTGCGCCCCAGCCGGCCTCAGGCAACAGAAATCTGGTCGTCAGATCCAAAATCGGATCCAAAATTATGGTGTTAAATGTTATGTGGTTTGGATTGTTTGGATTGTTTTGAGACATTCCCATATGTCCAACTATCTGAGCACCGGGTACCCAATTCCAATGAATTATCGCAATGTTTCGCAATGTTTCGCAATGTTTCGCATGATTGGGCACCCAAATGGTCTTGAAATGAGCCAGGTCCCATTCCTCACGGGGAGAGTGATCAAGTATGGCTGTGTTGCTGTTGCCCTGTTGCCAATATTTTGATGATGTTGATCGTTCTTCTGCTGGTGATGCAGGATTTTTTTTTCCTCTGGGTCCCGGGAATATCCGGTAATTCTTGAACGAGATCTCCAAAACTTGAGGTGCCCCCCAATCTAAATGGCCTAATTTAGCAGATTTCAGCATGATTTTGTCTCAGATAGGAACCCATTCAATTCGTGTTATTACCCCAACTTTTAGTGTCCCTCTGTCAATCGTTGAAGTCGATTGAAAGGATAAATGCTCATTTTGTATGCTCATGAAGGTTCGGGTTCTCAGTATTTGACACATACCCAGTTGATGATGGCTCAAAAACTGATTCTGAATCGCCGGGTCAATCGATTCGGTATCTATGTCAATCTATCTGTGCTTTTCTGGAAAAGTTGTACTCAAAAATAAGTGGCAAAAAAAAGAAAACCCTCCAACCTTGAGGTTGGAGACTCCCCCATACACTCAGGACGCACAAGACACGAGGGAAATGAAATCGTCCCGTCCGATTTCCCTCTCTTGGTTTCCCTTGTCCAAAAAAAACAGCTGAGTTCGTAGCCAATTCAGCTTCCATCCGCCATGTCTGTCTCTCGTGAGGTACCTCTACAGCAAACATATCTCCAAAGTTGCGAACGGGTGGAAGAAGGGAAGTTAGTTCTCGGCAAGTCGGAAACCAATATCATTTCTCCCTATCTCCACCCACAAAGCTAATTCAAAAAAAAATATGAGCGATGACCCATTCAGAAAGTACCGCATCCGAAGCACAGCCCAAAAATGAAATGCCTCGGCATACCCTTGACCCTCCAGAAAAAATGTTCGATTCACTGCAGAAATTCCAAGGTTCCAAGGCGGCTCCCCAGATGCGGTACTTTCCCTGGTGAGAGGTGACGACTTCCCTGGGCACTTGTCCCTGGACGCGCCAGTGGCTTGTGACAACATCTTGGAAGGGAAGTCTCCCAAGCTCTTCTCCTCAAGGTTGGAGGGTTGAGGATGACATGTCTCCTAAAATCCCAATCCAAACATACCCAAACCATGGTTGATGATGTTGATGGTTTCTGCACTAACCATGTGGGGTGAAGCGACAAAACAAATCGGATGCGGACAGACTAGAATGGTGATATGAGCCTGAGCCTCCAAGTTTGCTTTTGTATATTTGGCGGACCCTAGAAACAGGGAGAGATCGGGGATACGTAAAGGGCTCGAAAGGTATCAAATGTCATGGACGACTTGGAAATCCGATATATTTTGCGGTTCATTGCAATAGTGCAAGCCAAGCACTCTTGTGGGTATCGTTGGCCAAAAAAAAAACTTGAGGCCGGGGGTGGATGACGAAAGCTAGCGGGGTAGGAGAAAGAAGGAAGGGAAGAGGTGAGTTGCGGAGGGACTGTCATCATCGTGTCGCGGCATTGTTCGTCCCAACGA
>Ga0126342_10020015_pt1 | contig 11300 bp, 13 predicted proteins | sample Cyp1metagenome_FD_92528 | JGI IMG/M metagenome (GOLD analysis project Ga0126342, IMG submission 92528) | Coral microbial communities from Lord Howe Island, Old Settlement Bay, Australia - Cyphastrea 1 metagenome | ecosystem: Host-associated > Invertebrates > Cnidaria > Coral ...
TACCACTACTACCACTACTACCACTACTACCACTACTACCACTACTACCACTACTACCACTACTACCACTACTACCACTACTACCACTACTACCACTACTACCACTACTACTACTACTACTACCACCACCACCACTACTACCACTACTACCACTACTACCACTACTACCACTACTACCACTACTACCACTACTACCACTAACACCACTAACACCACTAACACCACTAACACCACTAACACCACTACTACTACTACTACTACCACTACTACCACCACCACCACCACCACTGCTACCACTACTGCCACTACTACCACTACTACCACGACTACCACGACTACCACGACTACCACGACTACCACGACTACCACAACTACCACGACTACCACGACTACCACGACTACCACTACCACGACTACTACCACTACCACCACTACCACGACTACCACTACCTCTGCCACTACCACTACCACTACTACTACCACTACCACTACCACGACTACTACTACTACTACTACCACCACTACCACGACTACCACTACCTCTGCCACTACCACTACCACTACTACTACCACTACCACTACCACGACTACTACTACTACTACTACTACTACCACCACCACTACTACCACTACTACTACCACTACTACCACTACTACCACTACTACCACTACTACCACTACTACCACTACTACTATTATCACTACTACGACTACTACTGCCACTACTATTATTACTTCTACGACTACTACTGCTACTACTTCTACCACTACTAACTACCACTACTACTTTCACTACTACTATTGCTACTACTACTATAACTATCACTATCACTACCACTACCACTGCCACTACTACTACTACTCCTACTGCTACTCTTCCTCCTCCTACTCCTCCTCCTCCTGTGTTTGGCAAGGGGGAGCCAGGGTGTGCCATGGTCAAAACATTGGAACCTCCTATTGCTAATCCCACTCCCACTCCTATACTCCTGCCTTCTTCCCCAAGTACTAGACTGGTAGTGCCGGTAGCTGATGACACTGTCTACAGCACTACAGTCGTCTACCGGTACTAGCCACAGGACGCACACGGTACTAAACTGACCGACCGGTACTCATTTGGCATGCGGCCCAAAGGTTGTTCAAACACGCACTTGCTGCTCGTCTCTTGTTCTTCTTCCTCTTCTTCCTCTTCTTCCTCTTCTTCCTCTTCTTCCTCTTCTTCCTCCTCTTCCTCTTCTTCCTCTTCTTCCTCTTCTTCCTCTTCTTCCTCTTCTTCCTCCTCTTCTTCTCCTTCCTCTCCTCTCCTCTCCTCTCCTCTTCTCTTCTCTTCACTTCTCTTCTCTTCTCTTCCTTTCTGCTTCTCTCTCCGGCTTCCAACCAGGGTGCACATCAAGGGAGCCACCTCTCTATGGCCGGCGGGTAGATAGACATATATGTGTGTGCATACACATATAATATATTCAATACATATACATACTTAGATATATAGATAGCTAGGCCGGCGTGTATAAATATGTGTGCGTACGTGTATATATAATCACATGCAAGCACAAACATACACATAGATAAGCATACGTACATATACATACACGTACATGCACATACATACACACACATATACACATACACATAAACATACACACACATACACATACACACATACACTTAAACGTACACACACATACACATACATACACATACAAACACATACATACACATACATTCACATACATGCACATACATACACACACACAAATCCACATACACATAAACATACACACACATACACATACACATACAAACACATACATACACATACATTCACATACATGCACATACATACACACACATATACACATACACATAAACATACACACACATACACATACACATACACTTAAACATACACACACACAACACATACATACACATACATACACATACATCCAGATACATACACATACATACAAATACATACACATAGACACACATACATACACATACATACACACACGTACATACACATACACATACATACACAGCACATACTTATACATACACATACACACACATGCATACACGTACATGCACATACATTCACACACATACACATACACATACACATACACATACACATACACATACACATACACATACACATACACATACACATACACATACATAACACACACATACACATACACACACACATACACACACATACACACACACATACGCACTTACGCACACACACACACATACATCCATGCATGCATGCATACATTTAGTGAAACCAACCGGGTTGTCCATGAATTGGCCATTGGTGACTTTCCAGGGCACGAACTGAACCTGGGTTGTCTTCATGAGGCTGAGAAGTTCCAAGGCCTTTGGCAAGGCAATACAACACATCACTGAGGATCTGATCACTGACGTAATGTCGAAGGCAGCAACAATCTGGATTTGGGGTACCCGATTTTCGGACCAACCCATGCGAAGGAAGAAACATGCCCATCTGTGCATTGTAGTGTCAGTGGCCTCCTGCCAGTGCGTCGCATGAGCACACGCACTCATGGCCTGTTCAAACATAGAGAACGTCAGGATGAACAAAGAAAACGATGATAAACCCAAATGCGAAACTGCCAAGCCATTAATTTTCCCTGCCCAATAGATTGGTCTGGCGGATTTGGCGTGGGTGGTCTGCAATGTTGGACATACTGTTCCTATCTGCCTATATGTCAGAACATCAAGTCTTCCTCTCGCCAGCACAAGCTGTGCTAACTTTCAAAATATGATTAAAATAGCTCTGGAGCAAAACAATTGACCGAAGAGCTCCATCCCAGAAAGAATATATACATATATATATATATGCGTGTAAAACCAACTTGATTGAAAGGAAAATTCTTTGAGAGCAGAGAAGCTATTGGGAAGGGACCTCGGGAAGAGGGTGTGATTGACGTGACTGGTTGATTGGGTTTTGTGAGGACGTGACTGATTGGATGAGTAAATCAACTCAGAATTGTTTGACGTTTGAAGGATCCCCTAGTCTTTCAAACCATCTGAGATATTGAATACATTGAAACATGGTTTGGACAAATGTGGGTTTTTTAACGCTCATTCGCCTATGGCTCCACAAGCTGAGGGACCCAAACAGCACTGTAGGCAACGACATCGCAGCTCCCAACGTCCTTGGTGCCCACCATTTTTTGGAACAGACCAGCAATCATGAAACCGAAACCCCATCTTGCCCAAACTGTCACTAGCCAAATTGAACCAATGGTTGGAGATCACAAACCACATTGGACCGATGAACTGCAATGAAAGTTGCTTGATAAATCGGTAAGACTTTGTAAGGGAATGCTCTTGGGCTATCAAAGATTGGCATCTGCAGCTTCAAAAGGCAATGTCCTGGTCCGCAGCAACAATCTCGATCAATTTCGGGCAAAACTGGCGGATAGATCTATAGAATGTTATAGATACCCTGTGGTAATCAAACATGGCACTGGAAAACCCCATTTAGTCTGACGATTTTCCAGCACACCCTGCTTGATGACACGAAAACATTCAATAGAGATTTACATATTATATACTCAAATGATGTAAGTTATCATTCAATGTCCGACCACTGGTTTCCACTTTCTTTACCAAGGCACCAATAGGGAGAGCGCCTCCCTCCATGCTTGACCTGTGACCCACATGGGCATTTTGTTAGACGTGCGGCCGAAGCCAATGGGCTTCCACGAAAGATCTCAAAGGCGTCTTGCACCAAAAATATCTAGGGATACTTGGGCTCATTTCATACCTGCGAATCGACAAGTCCATAAGGTTGTCGGCTATAAGTCAGCGCACAACGAAAGAGTTTCCAGATTCGAATGGCTGACAGCTCACGGACAGCTTCTTTATTTTACGGACAAGCCATAGGTCTTGAGCCAAGGCATCAGGCACATGATGTACAGAGTCTGAGGTGACCTGATGTTGGCAAGCTTTGCATGCTCTACAAGTACTGTATGTTGTGTGGCACCTCGCCTACAGTACACACTCGCACCCCCAACGACTGGTAGCCTTCAGGTACTGACCCATGCCATCCCTAACCAACATTCTGGAATACCCTCGTGACTTCCCGTCCTCGTACCACATGGCATCGAAGGCTGAAAAGGGCATTGTCTTCTACACCACTATGTGGCCATCGGTCGACAGTCCTGCCACCGCACTCACATTATCGATAAGCAGCCAGGTAGATGTACACAGAAATCGGTTGGACGCGGTCGAACTTCACTGTGTGGGCTGAATGACGATTCCAAGGTGCATACGGCACAAAGAACGTGTTGTCATCTCCACTTGCGATGCAAACATCATGCACAAATGACCCTTTCCATTTAGATGTCTCTGTCACCTGCGGCCATTGCGATCGTGTGAGTTTCCCTTGTTCACCTCTGGAGATCCTGGATTTACTCTTCTCCAGGTCTTCCAACTCTTTACGGTCTTGTTGTACTCATTCCTCAGACGCTCAAATGCATCAGCCTCGGCTCTGCATTCTTGTTCTTCATCATTGGCACGACCCTCGGCTTCAGGGAAGTTATTCTTGTAGTGGTACTTCCACTCTGCCATGGCCTCTATTCTTCCTTGAGCTTCTTGACCTCCTCTTCTCTCTTCTTGTTGGACTCATCGAGCTCGGATTGAAGCTCAGCCTGGGCAGCCGTGGCTTCGTGGCGTTGCACAGCGATAGCCAAAGTGCTTCCAGCTTCGAGCTCTTGCTGAGCCAGTTCGTCAAGTGCTCGTTGGGGCTCGGCCTTTACCTTCAAATTAGGTTCCTCAAGTGCCTCGATCTCTTTTGTTGTACATGAACTTCCATATGCATGTCGGCCAGATGGCTCTGTGGAATAGAGTAGTCCTGCGCTCCCTGAATCACAATCCTACGTTCATTCAGTACTTTGAACGCTCTGTCTGTGTCACTTTGAAGGTTCTCAAAACTTTTCCTCTCTTTCTCCACCTGTGCCTCGAGCTTCCCTGTCTTCGTGTCCCTCTCGAAGACTTCAATGTGAAAATGATCATACGACCTGCTTGAGAAATTGGGCTCACGTTGAGCTGATCAATCCTCACCCATGCATCCTCATATTTCTGACCTACCTCTGTGAAGTTCTCTTGAGAAGTCTCCAACAGTAGCCGGCTGTCTACCAATTCACTCTTCACTTCCCTGAATGTGGCATCGGTCTCCACCTATACGAAGATAGTCATCGAATTCATCCTTCAACTTGAGGTACTTCTCCTGGTTTGGATCTTTTTTGAAGCCATGGGGGGCGCGCCTAGCTAATTGAGAGGACATATCATGGCATTGATTTCTTGGCTCAGTCATTTGTTGTAAATTAGTTTATATATCCTCTCAGCAAGACTCTGTTTCATGAGGAGTTCAGATCGTAACGCCATCAGCTTCATGTCTCACACGCCACCACGATCTGCACTTGCACTTCCCCTCAGCATTCCGGCCTTCGGCGGCAACCACTTGGGATTGCAGACTCTCATTGCGTGCAATTTTCAATCTGAGTTGCGATTCTTCCATAGCCAGATGGCGTTCACATTCGGCATAGCAGTCGTATTCAGTTCTGAGACTTCCACGACATTCCCTCATGATCTCATCTGGCTTGATGTCAGCAGATTCCACCTCAGTTTCGAGCCTGGTGATACTCAAGGACAGAGTGTTCCTGAATGATTGATGCTGATCGTCCGCCTTAAGCATGTCTAAGTGTAGAGCGCATGACCTGTCGTTCGCATAGCCAACGGCCGTTGCTTCCTGCTTGGCAGTCCTCTCCACATTATCCAGCTCAATCCTAAGTTGGTGCATCTGATCTTTTATCCCAAATCCAGCGTGAAGCATGATCGTACATGCACGATCCATCTGCTCATTGAATTCAGATCGAAGTTGACGGTACTGAGCTTCCAAATGCAATGCCATGTCATCAGGCATGGTCCAATATCTTTCCAGCTCCTCGATCCTGTGCGTAGCTCCTTCATCTTCCTGTTTCGCAGCCATGAGTTCAGAGTTCAGGATCTGTAGGTGCTGAGCCATCGAAGTCATCTCGTTGTGAGTAGGGATCTTGTTGTGAGTAGGGACGCTCGGTAGGAGATGCATGCCTGCAAACCGACCTCTTTCCTAAGATTGTCGACTACATGTCAGTTGATCAATGCACTTAGGCACAACGAAAGAGTTTCTGGATTCGGATGGCTGACAGCTCACGGACAGCTTCTTTATTTTATGGGACAAGCAGTAGGTCTTGAGCCAAGGCATCAGGCACATGCTGCACAGAGTCTGAGGTGACCTGATGTTGGCAAACTTCGGATGCTCTACGAGTACTGCATATAATATGGCATCTCGCCTACAGTACACTCGCAGTACTATCGGCATGCAGCCAAATTCTTCACAGAGTTTGGGTACTGGGGGAAGTGACAGCTCAGAATTGAGAACCACAAGGGTGAGGGACCTAGGGGCGCATTATCTGTATGTCGGCAATCATGGATGCCGAACCTACATCAAGCGCAAGAAGACCACTAGTGAGAGACCGGTCACCGCTTTCGACGCCTAGAAGGCGAAACCGATTTCACCATCACCTCCATCGCCCATTCAGGATGCAACTCCTTCTGGGCAAGGATCTTACCAGAAGGTTTCAATGACTTCGACTGGAAGTGACTTGTTTTCCATGTATCAAGATAGCACTGGAGAGGGCCAGGGATGAGGAATTGACCCTACAGGTCAGACTGGGAGAGATGGCGATCTGTGCGAATCAGCAGTTCTGTGAATGAATTCTTGTGTCTGGATGTTTTTGGTCTTGTGGAAGACAGGTTGATTCCGTTTTGTGTTTACGGATGTGGGTAGGACGATGGTTTGCTCAATGGACCTGGACTTCCGCATGATTCTATGGCCGAAGTTATCAAAGGTCTCCAAAGTATCACAAAAAGCTTGATACATTGAAGATGTTTGATTTCAACACTTTCATAAGCTTGTGCTGCTGTGACTGACTGAAAAACACCGGCAGCTTCAAACCATTCTTTCCACAGGGCCTTAAGTTGGATATGGCTCCACATCTGGTGCTCAAAAAATGATCAGGCCAACCCAAGCTAGTTCCACTTTTTAGGTGGGTATGTAGCCATCATTATAGGGGTTAAACCGTTATACCCCAACTTGTGGGGGTGATATCACCATGGCATACCAACTGCACCCCGAGTGGAAACATCGCCTTTCTCACAGGCGCTGATTGTAGCATTGCAGCTGATACGTGATGGGCTGATCCTGAAGCAAACCAAACCGTGGTTTTCAGCTTTCCAAGTGGACAAGTGAAATTATTGACCCGAAAGTGACATCAGGAAGTCACGTCTGTTTGATAAGTCCATGGCCAGGAACTTTTCATCAAGCTCAAGAGGTGCACGGCCAAGCTCCATTCATGACCTCATTCGTGTTCAATTCCTTTTGTCCCAACTTGTCAAGCCAACTTCCCACCTGCCGCGATGATGATTACAGGCGTTCCGTACCCAGCATTGTCGCAACTACCACCATGACCCCCCGTCTTATCCTGCAACTGGACCCTTGCACCCTTTGTCAGCAGTGGTTGCCAACGAGACCCTGGCCATTGCCACAGGCATTGATCACGGAGGTGTAGCTCACTTCACCCTGGCGATGATGCAAAGCAAAAAAAAATGGACTTGCCGAAATCCGCAGAAGTTCCGCCGGCAGTACTGGCACTGCGAGGTCTTCAAGCCTTGACAAAGTGTGGTTGCCAGCGAAAACATCGCAGCTCCCTTTCAGAGTTGTCCGCCAGAAGCTAAGGCCCCGGCAGCTGCAACGCTGCTGGCCAAGCAAAGCCCCGAGCACACGCTGCAATCGCGGAATTCTTTGCCACAACCTTTGATGAAGTTGTACAGAGATAAGATAGGAGGATTACCCATAGATCAAGCTCTCCACAGGATCTATCTACCTGTACCAACTTAAAAGCTGGGCCAACCAAATATGGGAATCTAATACAAGAGACACCAGAACTGCAACGGATAGCTGGCACAGAGCTGTTCATTTAAGGGGCCAACATCAGCTTCAAGCCGCAGGCTTTGCAACCTGAATGCGTTTCATATAGTCTGGCTTGTGCAGTTCTGGCACTCCTAAAGGTAAGCACATTAAAGTGGCAATCGTTCATCCTTGGCGCAACTGTATGATTTCCCACTGATCCACATCAAAATCTGGATGTACCTTGGCAACCAGACTCTGCCAGCGCCGAGCAAGCAACTTGCCATTCTGAAGCTTGCCTCAGAAGTGTGCCACATGGCACTTTGGTCATTGCGAACGCAGAAGCTCAACATCCCCTCAGATCTCCGCGCACACACGTTCATCAGCTCACTTGACAGTCGGACGGTCAGTGGAACCTGGAGAAGGCGTAGGCCTTCGGTGGTGTGCCAAAGCCCAAAACCCTACATAAACCATCATAGACCTGCCGCGCGATGATCTACCCTCAGTATGAAGCTGAAATCCTATCCTGGTCAGACCCCCAAATCTTAGCTTTCACCACTCTGGCCAAGGGCCAAGATCATGCCCAGGTCACTTCTGCCAACTTCGCATTCGCCAAGATCTGGCAAGCTTCAAGCCACTGCCTCAGAGATGGCCCTTCCTATTTTGAATATCTGTTTGAAAAGGGCTACAAGTTATGTATAAGGCTACACCTCTACATAGCCAGTCCCTTTGGCACCCCAATTAAGCACACCATACCACGCAAGCCAAGACACCCCTGCATTCTGCAGCTTCGCAGCACCGCACCATAGACCTGGCAGTTGCTATCTGGATGTAGGAACCCTCCGTTTGCAACTGTTCAATCCACGCTGGTGAAACCACTTCGTTGGGCTGCAACTTTTCCTCTTGCAACCTGCAAGAATGGTCAAAAATGGCTGGATTGATGCTCTCAAATCCTGTCTGTAATAGTGGAACGAAAGCCGAACGTCTTGAGCAGGTCTAGGTTTGTGACTCTTCCAGAAGCATAAGTGCCTGAGAGAGTCCAAAGGGTTGAGAAGCATCTGGAGTGAAATGCTTGGATCTTCAGGGGTAGAACACGCCTCCTTCCAATGACCCGAGTGGGCGACTGCCTTGGAAGAAGAGCTGATAACAAAGCAAATTTCTTGATGCTATGCACTGGTGTCATGGCAAATCGACATGTTCGCTCGATGTCTTTCCACATATCCATATATATATACACATATACATATAAACAAACATACATATAATATACATATATATATGTGTGTATACTGTATATATTGATACGTACGTGCGCATCCAAAGTGAAAACTGATGCGCATCTTGTCGAAGCTGTTGTCTTCCATTGATTCATAAGTGTCACAAAGTCAGCTTGGGAAAGAAGAGCACGGCTAATTCTTCATTGGCAAGGTGCGAAAAATGTGGAAGCAGCGGAAACTTTCAAAACCACTGGAAGCAACATTTGGGCATGTCTAAGCTGTTGTGGTTGATCCACGCATCCCAAATCAACGGGGGTCATCATTCCAGGTAGGAGGGAAAATGACAACTATCCATTAGCCATCTTCCAATATTGTTGGTTGTATATCACCAGTCGGCTGTTGGTCAAGTTCCCTTTGATGGCTGATTCTATCCCCATCAAATTCTTTGCAATTTCAATCTACCAAACCAATTCCAACATTGAAGCAGAAACAACAACAACGACAACAATCACAACAACAACAACGACGACGACGACGACGACGACGACGACGACAACGACAACGTTTACATTTCCACAACCACAACAAATCACAACAACATGTCCACAACCACAACAAATCACAACAACATTTCCACAACCATCAAGATCATTAAAAAGTTACTAACAGGACCAACCAGTCAGTCCTACGCCAAGCTACCCCCAGGAGTGCGCCATACATCTGCACATCTGCCTGCCGCCCTTGCTGCAGATATTGCCGCACCGTTTCCAGCGCCTGCTGCCAACGTCCTGGAAAAACCCAGATGTTTGCAGATTTCTGCAGCATCAACTTTGTATTTTACCCAAACAAAAGTTGAAAGTTGAAAGTTGACAAACATAAATGGCGCTGCCAACTATGACGTGCTTATGCTGAAATGGGCCAGCTTTGGGAAGTACCCATATTTCATCATGTATTTCTGCCCGAAAATCCCTCCATGTGAACCCATTTTTGTTCGTGCATGGGCCCAGAGATGCGCTGTACTTGAAAACATCGGCATCAAGATCCGGGCACGTCATGGGAGTCCCATGCGAAGTATGTTGAACTCCCAATCCCATGCAAAGCAGGAGTGGTTGTCATCGGAATGGGATGACTTGTCCGAAGGGGAAATCAGAGAAAGTCAAGAAATGTCTAGTGTGCATATATATATGTATATATGAACCATATGAAACCAACCACCAACCAAATATGAACGTTCGCCTGCTCTGCATATCGTCATAAATCTACATGATCACAACTTCCTCCTGCCATTGAAACTACGAAGTGAATCCTGACTTTGGGTCCAACTCTTGTCGCTGGTGGAACATTCACTGCGAGAAGCATGCTGCAGTTGCAGCTTACCTTCCCGCACGCCACCCGTGGGGCACCTTTGGATCTTATGGTATGTACAACACGAACTACCTGAAGCCTTCTACTTCGAGGCACCATTATCAGTCAGCAGCTGTCTAGGTTCTCCTGGCCAGCTGAGAGTGTAGATCTGATCAGCACTGCTTTGGTCATCAAGCAGGGAGAAGTTCGAAAGAAGCATTTTATGGTGACCTGTGCTAGGGCGGTCACATCATACCCCGTCGAACATCTCTCAAAATCAACCATCACCTGCCCTGCCTTCTTCGCTCACAGGGGGAGTCCTGCACCATTTTTCGCACCGAGCAGAGAAAGCAACTCAATGCATGTGCTTCACTGTGTTTCACTGTTTCACTACACGCAATTGGTCAGTGTGCATCTAAGAATTCAAGAAATATAGCAGCAGAAGCTTTTCAAATGGGCTGGACCTAACCAAGTGGACTGGGCTTCCAAGCGGCTTTGTCGTGACCAGGTCTAGTCGTGGGCTTTCATGTCCCAAAGCTGCATCGAAGTGTCCCATGTCGGGCCTGCAACGTGCAGTCCAGGTGTGGGGAGCAACATACCTCCTGAGCTGAGTCGTAAACCTCCCTGAAGTATAGAAATTGTCGTTGACAAATTATCGAATATCATGCCCAAATTATATATATATTATACAGTGTATACTATATACTATATATATATATGTATACATGTATATGTTTGTGTATATATATATATATATA
>Ga0126342_10020016_pt1 | contig 11300 bp, 13 predicted proteins | sample Cyp1metagenome_FD_92528 | JGI IMG/M metagenome (GOLD analysis project Ga0126342, IMG submission 92528) | Coral microbial communities from Lord Howe Island, Old Settlement Bay, Australia - Cyphastrea 1 metagenome | ecosystem: Host-associated > Invertebrates > Cnidaria > Coral ...
AAACCATGGTTTAGTAGGATATTTCCACATATTTGGGACCGTGCAATGGGGGTGTTTAATATTATTATCTGGTAAAATGAATAGTTTGCCATTGAAAATGGCTGATTTCTGTAAATGATTTACCTATTAAAGATGCTGGTTTTCCATATCTATGCAAGTTTACAATTTACATAGCTATTGAAATCCATTTATATTTGATTTACCTACAAAAAATGGTGGTTTTCCATATGTAAGTTTACCAGATGGTATCATCCTTTATCATCTGGGGATGGCTAAGAACTATGAGTAGCTCTTAACCATGGTTTTCCATATGATACATGTATATAAGTTTAACATAGGGTAGATGGATGATACTAAACATAAACATTCCATCGGTCCGGCCTCGTCCTTGCACGTGTTCTTTCAGAAGCCTCGTCCACTGGAGGAGCAGTGGTGGACCGGGGTAAACCAACGCGTTGAATGGGGATTAATATATTATATAGGTATACGGTATATGTTAGAGTCTAATTGGTATAACGACATATACATATAATATATATATAGTATGCCATTTTACTATATACTATACAATGTATCTGGTATAACTTATAACTATGGGATAAACAGTCACATGAACAACAACTATGAGGTTATATACCTATGCCTAAGGCACGGTCAAGAGATGCCGTAAGTCACATATGTCACATACGAAAGTCGTGATTCATAATGTTTCGAAATATGTCCATAATAGGCAAGGTGAATGCGGCTGGAAAATTCGCATTGCAAGTGGGTATTGACCAAAAAGTCAGTTTTGGAAACCCAACCGGTGGATGTCCTACCGGTTTGTTTTCAGGTTTTCAAGTACCACATTGATATTTCACATCTACCATCTGCCAATCAAACGTGGCAAAAACCGACCGTTTATATAGATGATTTTCCCAGCTAGAAACCGCCACGAACAGTTCAGGGATTTTCCAGCCACGTTTGATTTCCAGATGGCCAACAATCACCATTATATATTGACCATTATTAAGCATTGTCAATCATTTAGTCACCATCGATCACATTTAATCACCATATATCACCATTAAATAAACATCATTATATAGTCAACATTGCTAACCATGATTAATCCGTATTGACTATTATCAAGCTGGAAATAATTCTTTACTAAAGCACCAAGATTAAAATTTGGCCAGTAGATACTCCCATCAAAATATATCAAAATGGCAACATTATTTCTGAACCAAAATTTACCGCAGCAGACTGTGGAGAAATACCAGTCTTAAGCGCACATTTTGAAGCGGATCATATTTTTGGGCCACCCACCCAAAAAAAAATCAAACATATAATCTAAAAATATCACTCTTTGAGCACAATGTTACTGTTCCAATCTGGGGGATGACGGTAGCCAGGGGACGCACAGATATTCTCCGCTTGATCTTTGGGGAACTGCTCGGTGGGTTTCTCCAAGCACATCAGCTCCTGGCGATCCGTGCTGACGCGCAGGCGATCCGTGGGTGGGACGTAGAAACCGTGGTGAAAGATGTAAGGATTATGGGGAACTAATGTAGGGATATTGTGAAAGATGTGGAAAATAGGGGATTGAGGAACTAACGGATAATTCATCCAAACAGATGTGGAAAATGGGGGATTATGGGGAACTAACGGGAACTAAACCATTCTGAAATCCTACCTAAATCCATCCAAAAACTAAAATCCATCTCAATCCCCATTTGACTCCCCACCATGGTTTTTCACACCTCAGACTTTCTTCACTGGTCCAACGTCCCACCGCACGTTTGCCAAGTTGCTGGGTTGGCGATGAAGGCCCGAGCTAAGAGTAAGGCCTGGCACCTACAGTACCAAATGGTACCGATGGCGGGTGGATGTTCCGGGATGATTCAACCATTACGATAACTATAAACTATGGTCTGTAGGAGGTCCTAAATTTGGGGTACCCCCAAATCATCCATTTTAGCATGATTTTCCATAAACTATCCATTTGGGGTTGCCGCGTTTTAGGAAACCCCCAGATGTCCAAATAATTGTTCAGCTTAAGAATCCCACTTATGAATCATTATCATGCAATATGTATCATAAAAGGGAGAAATATCATACGAGTATGTAATAATATTAATTTCACATGTATTGACATCCCATTTACTACCATTGATATTCCATCATACACCTGCAATATCCCATTATATCCGGCTGAACATCAATATGAAGATAATATTCATAATTATGGTTTACATGTCCCTGCAATAGTCAATTCCATGATATCCTATGGATACTAACTGTACTGACAATGAAATATGATTATGACGATTATGTTATATGGTGTATATATATATGTATATATATGTGTATATATATATATGTATATATATATAAATACATATATATATATATATATATGTGTGTCCCTATATTGACACATCCTAGCTGGTAAACAGATTGGAAATATTGGGGTAGATCTCTCTCTCTCTCTATCTCTCTCTCTCTCTCTCTCTCGGCCATCTCAAGGAGTCTAGCCAAAAGCTGGCCAGCCACGACCCGGTGACAAGAAGACTGAATGAAAAATCCTAAAATAAGTCACACACCTGAAAATAGATGAAATGTTTGGCCATGTTTCCCCGAATCCATTTCCCGTCATTCCTGTGACGATTCATCCGGATCATTTGCCTAACAATAGCTGGATAGTCATCCACTTAACTCAGAATATGTTTAAGTTTTGATCATTTCTGTTGTCGTAAATTCAGATCCATACGAATTCACCTGAAAATTCCTCAAAAATCTCACTCTTCAGCAAGCGACGGCATCACCAAAACATCCGCCAAGGAGCTGGGTCGAAGAAAGTTTCGAAGACCAATCGTGTTCGATCACTTCGTGCTTCATAATCTCGTTCTGGCGGCAAAGCGATGCTGTGGACAGGGGAAACCATGAGGCAACGGTTCAGCATGTCCGAAACGGTCTCAATGGGGAACAAAACTATCGAGATGCCAACGGTCTTCTTGGAGGCATATGAAAAATCAACACTTTTGGTCAAAACACAGTTTTTGTTGGCTAAATATCACATGTTTGATGATTAAACCGCCATTTTTGTTGGCTAAATCATTTTTTTGGCTGGTTGAACCACCATTTTTGTGGGCTAAATCACCCCTTTTCGAATGTGGTTCTCGTTCTCCCTGGTTTTCGCACCAGCACCACCGGGGGCAACATGAGCCGCTCGCAGATGTTCAGCACGCGGTCCATGTTGTCATCTCGGCCTTTCCTGGGGATCTTCACCGATTAATGGAAGTAAAACAATAATAAACCACCCATGCGATCCATGCGGGAATTGTTTATACCACCTATCCGCCGACCCCTGCTGTTGCCATTGCAGGGGGAGGCGCCCAAGACAGCGAAGCATCATCAGCGGCTCTCCTTAAGTTCAGGAGCTCACGGCGCATCGTATTTCAAAAAGGGTTTACTTCTATATACGTTTTGGAGGCTTGTGCCTGACTTGGTCTATATGCGTTTCAAAGCCAGCAAATGAGCCACGACCAGCTGCCCTTCGAAGGCACGATCCGTCACTGCCATGCGTTTTCGGTGTGGCGAAACGTACGTTTTGGAGGCTTGTGGCTGGCCTTTGTTAACTTGTTCTATTGGCGTTTCCAAGCTAGCAAATGAACCTTTCAAAGCCAGCAAATGAGCCACGACCAGCTGCCCTTCAAGGCACGATCCGTCACTGCCATATGCTGCTTCGGTGTGGCGAAACGTACGTTTTGGATGCTTGTGCCTGGCCTTTGAAACTTGTTCTATGGACGTTTCAAAGCCAGCAAATGAGCCACGACCAGCTGCCCTTCGAAGGCACGATCCGTCACTGCCATGCTGTTAAAGTTTCGCTACTGTGGCGAAACGTACGTTTTGGACGCTTGCGCCTGGCCTTTGAAACTTGCTTGTGGCTGGCCTTTGCAACTTGTTCTACAGGCCGTTCGAATGTGCGTTTTGGAGGCTTGCAGCTAGCCTTTGAAGCTTGGCTGCCGGCTCATATAGGGTTTGGTTCTATATGCGTTTCAAAGCGAGCAAATGAGCCACGGCCAGCTGCCCTTCGAAGGCACATATAATCACATATTTCTTTATTATGTCGACATGCTCTCTTCTTTCTACTGCCATGCCACCCAAAAAAGGGGGATCGGCGGCACCAGGGCGGGAGCCCTACTTATTTGTAGGTGAAATTGGGTATGGTTTATTAATTGTTTTACTAACATTAGCCAAAATAACATGGGATGGTTTACGGTGACACCAAGCGAAATGGCCTTTTTTTGTGGCTTGGCTTAGGGCTAAATCTTCCGAAGACCATGGATGTTTTACAACATGAACATATGTATAATATTACCATGGCTGTCAATTATTCCATGTTACCATGGTTGTCAATTGTGTATTTTTACGTGTTTCTACTCAACATGAAGGTTTCCTGAAGGTTATCCCATAAAATTGTTGTCTCTGGAGCACGAACTCAACAAGATATAATACCATCGGATAGTCAAATATGGCTAGCTGGGAATTCCATGAAATTCCCGAACTTGTTATAAATGGAGGTTTAAAGCTGGGAAAATCAGCGAACTTTATAAAGGGGATTTGCCGGGATTTGCTCCTCATGGTGACGGTCAACCACTACCGTGAATTCATGGGGAAGGCTACTATGCGGCTACATGGTACTGCGCAACCATGGTGATAAACCATCCCCAGCAGAGGTTTATGAAATTGGGCCCCTTGTAGGTTCTTTTAGGGACCCCCAGTAATGGTTGGCTACTGGTAGCAGGTCCATGATCTGCGGTCTGACCAGTGAACAGTCGGGTTAAGAAACACGGCACTCCACATGAAATTTCAAAACCCCTGTTACCCTAGGGTAAACATTTACATAGATTAGGAAAATCGACCATTTGTAGACGATGCTCCTGGGGAAACCAGCCAGGTTTGCCACATGTTTTTGTATGTTTACCCTAGGGTACTGGTTCAATTCACACTGTTGTTGATGATATCCTCGTTTTGGGTGGAACTACAGGCAGTTGATCAACTCATCATTGCATACAATGTTCAAAACCCCATAATGGCAATCATCATGCCAAAAAAGAAAACCATCACCATGATGCAAAAACTGATGCTATAATATATATGATGATCATTGCCAGTGTCATTACCCTCTGGTAAACAAACATAGCAATTGAAAATGGTCATAGAAATAGTCGATTTACCGATTAAAAATGGTGATGTTCCATGGTTTTTTGTATGTTTACCAGAGCGTATCATTGTTATTGTCGTAGAAATATGTCATGCCGCTGATGTTTCCCCAACTTTCACGCAGATCCCACGGCATCCCGAGGCGCTTTCCGCTGACGCCATAGATCAAGTTCTCGTAGAGGGTGCCGTGGATGAAGAGCGGCGTATGCGGCACATAGAGGACCTCAGAGGTCCCAGAGTCGTGTCGTTTGGAACACCCGGGTCGCTGGTAATGGAATGACTATCACTAATTTACATTTACATACAAGAAACATATGTATACATATATATATATCATATATATATATGATTATATATGTATAGACATAGATATAGATCTTGATAGCTGAATCCATAATCTGGACATCTCGATCTTTGGAATCCCTAAACTGGACATTTCTCAACGCTTCGCCGCGTTCAACGGTGGACGGTGGCCTTGATATGGGACGGGATGAAGAACAGGGAGTCCTCGCTGCAGAGCTTGGGCAGGTTGCGCCCGGCCAGCATCCTGGGCGGAACGGCTGAAGCCAATTGATAGCTGGGATGTTGTTGATGACCCTCAAAATGAGGATTTATAATGTGTGACATATGTATATATATGTGATAATTATATAATAATATAATATATATATATATGGAAATGATATATGGATATGTATATAATATATTATAATATCAACCGTTTAAAGTACATTTACATGGACATAAGTGACATAAGCACATACCGCTATATAAAATTAGCCACCATTATAAGCCACCAAAAATCACTGGGGCCAGGGCTAAACTAAGGATTTGGGATTGCATCAAACTGCCCAGCAGCAAAAGCAGAAAATGATGATGGGATATAATTTGCTATGCCCAAAAGAAAGTCGATTCACCAACCAAATAAGCCAAAAAGCGGCTTTGTCATTCTGATAAACCCAAAGCTAAATCGTCCCTAAGTCCATCAGAAATGGATCACATCAACATATAACATACAAACCATCATCCAGTTGATGTTTGTTGTCATGGCCATTCGAGGTAAGACAAAATCTCGTCACGAAACTAATTTAGCTACCCAATCAGTCGGTTTACCCAGTTCTAGGATGCCATAAGTTATAGGGCCTATAGGGTTTACCACACTTACCAGCATTTCCCCTGTAGCGTTGCACAATGCAGCCATATGTTGAACAAAATCCATCCAAACCCATATGATTCATATCCAGAAATGATATCCCCATTCCATCCCACTGTTTAACGCTTACAGTAAATGTCCACGTCATCATCTAGTCATAGATTGGCCATTGGTGCACTTGATCTGTTTGGTGGTATACCTACCCTTCAAAAAAATATGAAAGTCAGTTGGGATGATTATTCCCAATATGGAAAGTCATAAAATTCATGTTCCAAACCACCAACCAGTGATGGCTTCAATATGTTTCAATTCTATATTTGTTGCTTCAACAACTATGTCTCAATGGTTGAACCGCTTTCCACCCAGCCAATGTCGACCCCGGATCAATAACCCCCCGCAAAAAGGCACCATGTAAAATATGGCAACCCCATGACCATCAACCAAGGATTTTTGGTCAAATTCACTCATCTGTGCTTAACTGGTAGCTTATGGCCACCACCCAATAGATATAAAAGTTGCTAAAAACTGGAAACCCCGCCATTCAGTTCACCTGCTGAGCAATTCATCGAACTAGCCAGCTGGGAAATAGTTCGAACCAACCATTGCTGGTCTTTCAATCTGGTTCTGTATTCATCAATGGTTAAAAAGTAACCAATATTCCATCAAAAGATCCCACACATCCCATATGTGTTTGCCCACCGAAAAATCCCATCTAAATTACACAAAAAAGTCCATCAAAATCCCAAATATGTACCAATATGTCCCAATAATATGCTCAGAATCCCACTACATCCATCAAAATCCCATCCAAAATCCCAGATCTCGACCGCGCCCGCCTGATCAACGTGGACTTTCCCTGACCGCACTTGCCGGCCACGGCGAGGACTTGACCCTGAGGCATTTCCATCCTGGCAATCCCCGATGGCCCGAAACTTGTGGGAAAAACATGGGAAAATGTAGGGAAATGTAGGGAAATCTAAGGAAAATGGTGGAACAACATGGGAAAATCATGGGAAAATGTGGAAACAAATGGGAAAATGTGGGGAAACACATAGGGAAATTATGATGGAAACATGATGGAACCATCGGGAAAAGATTGCAAAAGTGTATGGAAACTATGATGGAACATTGGGGAAAAAATGGGAAAATTCTTGGAACATGGTAGGATAATGGTGCTCGAACATGGACTAAGCATTGATAGATCTTGATGATGAACTTGATATGATAATTTGGATATATTTGGATGCATGTCTAAAAATGTTGGATAATTACCAATTTTCAAATATTCATGTTAATGGCGACTATTATATAATTGTAATTATCCAGTGGATGGAATGGGGGGGGCATCCTATTTTCGGACAAATTCCCATGATCCGATCCGATTTGCTGGAAAATCACCGGTGTATGTCCATGATTATCCCGTAGTTTCCCGTGAACGGTTGGCAGTTTCCAGCTAGCCATGGTAACAAATTAACACATTGTATTTTTAAACAATAGAAATAAAGGACATACTCCCTGATACAGGGCAGCATTTTCTTGACAGAGGTACTGTAATAAGTAAAAAACAAATAGGTAGGACATTGCCTTTAAAACACTCTAAAATACATGGCTCCCCAGAATTCATTGGTTGTTTGGTATGGTGATGTAACCATCAAATCTTGCCGAAATATAGGAGATATTGGAATAATGGTTTCCAACATCGACACCAAAGGCCTTACATCTGTCCAAAAGCGCATGGTCGGAAAATCAACATAGTTTGGTGTGAGACAAACATATTCCACATTACCAAACAAACATTCATAGACTATTACCCTCTGGTAAACTAACATAACTATGGAAAATCACCAATTTTCATGGGCAAATCAACTATAAATGGCCATGTTCAATAGCTTTTTGTATGTTTACCAGAGGGTATAAACTCAAGAAACGGGATCAACCTCACCTTCATCATTCACCGGATGCGGCCCGCCTCCCTCCAAAAGATCTGGGCAACTTGCCGGGATACGCAAACTCCAACTCACTGATGATCTCGGGGTTTGTTCGGCAGAGATGACAGCCATGGTTTGTGGAGTGCCATGAGACGTGGGGATTCCAAAATGCATGAAAATTCATGAAAAATACTGGGACTAGTGGACATGGACCTGAAATGTTGAGGTCCCGGCCTGATTCATGGTGAAATTACGGAGGTTTATGGCCAATTGGCGAAATGCATGCGAAATGCGTAGGTATCTTCACGATCCAAGACGGGCTCCATTTGTTCGTGACCGGCTTGGGCCGCGGTCCAGGACTCCATCTCCAGGAGCAGCCCATGAAAAAAGGGGATCACCATCTCCAAAAACGATCTTGGCAACATCACCATCTGGTTGGCAAGGATTATCCCATATATATCATATGGAAAATAAAACATGTTTGAAACCACCAACCAGACCATAAATGATCACCATGTTTTCGCCAAGCTGACCTTTGAAAAGTCCTTTTGTTTTTTCGTCACGCGCATTTCCGAATAGCTTCAGCCCCGCCTTTTTTCAACGGATGATGGGATGATGACCTTACCCTGACATCAGCATTTTTAAGTGGGAAACTATATGGGAAACTATGTCAATGGGCCTTATATAGGCCTTATACATGGTAGGTACCTCCAATTTAGGTTCCTGAACTGGCCATTGACTATGGGAAATGATCGCCGGTGTTCACCAAGATGGTCACACCCAGCGGCAATGGGCAACCTCTCCAGCACGAATCCTGCGACCGAACAGAGCACAACGGTCGTAACCGCGAAAGGTGGATATCTCAAAGGAAACACAACCCATCCTTTCTCTTGGTATCTTTGTTTCCTCTGTTGCATCCATGGGTAAATCACACCATGGATGAAACTTCCATTGTTTCTTCATAAGGCTATGCACATTTCCATCCATTGCTGGTTCATCCTGCATAGCTGGTCACTTTCCGGAAGTCTAACTTTTCACTGGAACAAACCATTAACCACATTTCACAGTCCCGTTATCTGAACCTGGTGTTATATGGGTTAGATCCGCATTTTACCTCTGATCATTGAATAAATCCCTATTCATGCATCCCGCCAGTCATCCCGTGCTTATAGACTCCATTGCATCTCCCTGCTTGTTTGGGTAAAATCATCCCTTCTTCTGCTGATGCTTCAAAAATCTGAGTAAATTATAATATTTCACTAACCTGAATTAAGGCTGATTTCCCTTATTAACCATGATTCCAGGGCTCGGTCGCAGTGAGGACTTTCATGCATTTTCCCTCTTGAAATCTCCCTTTTCCTGGTCATTCATCTGGCTGTGACTGAGTTCTTTCAAAAAATCCACCAACCTGAAGCCTGAAATAAGAAGATTTGGGGTTGCCAACCACATGGCAGGTTCCCCCATTGTATCACCACAATATTACCCCCACACATTCACAGGTGATTTACCAACACCTAATCAGTTTTGTGTTGCTTGAGAAATCAGGGATGTTAACAACAATAATTCGTCCATTCTCCATCATAGTAATATCTGTGAACATCAATCTCCCCCAATTTCAATTCCCCCCATATGATTACCCCATTTTAATGCCATGTGATTTCCCATCTCCCCCCATTTACCCTCTGGCAATCAACCGTGGCTAGCTAGAAAATACCCATTCAAAATGGAGGTTTCTAGCTGGGAAAATCCTAGATAAATGAGGAGTTTTCCATTGCCATGGCTTGCTGGAAAGTCCACCATTTATAGAGGATTGTCATGGATTCTCCAGCCAGCTGTGTTTGATATTAGAGGCTATCTCCCAATGAAATCCCAATGAAATCACCAGGAATCACCATGGTTTTTCTAGGATTCTTCATGATTTTCCCAGGATTTTCCATGTTTTTTCTAGGTTTTTTCATGATTTTCCATGGGGTTCCTCCACCTTTGACACCGGCTGCTACGCCACGCCGCGATTTCCGCGACAGAAACGCGACGGCTCCTGGTCCCATGTCATCCCTGGTCTCGGCGGCCAAACGACTGGTGGCCACACGCCGGTGCCGTTCCAGATCCATGCCTCGATTCGCGCGTGGGCGGCCCGGAAAATCCATGGTTTACATAGGAAAACCATAGGAAAACCATAGGAAAATTGTGATTTAATGAGGGTTTATGGTGGTTTAATGGGTTTAATATGGTGATTATAGAGGTTTGATCAACCAAAAAACAGGGATGTTAGTGGATATACCCTCTGGTAAACGGGCTAACATAACCATGGAAAGATCCAACATTTTTAAGCTGGGCAAATCAACTATTTCGACTGGGCCATTTTCAATAGCTATGTTAAATTACCAGAGGGTATTGAAGCTACAAGTATCAGCTGGTTGGTGGTTGAGCCACCCCTCTGAAAAATATTAGTCAATGGGAAGGATGACATCCAGATCAGTTTTGTAAAAGTTATATGATATACAGATAAATATACAGTATATTGTTTTCCTTGTGCGAGTTCTATATGATTACTTATTTGATTCAAAATAATACATATGTATATACTACTGGGTGATATCTCACTGGATCACAATGTGACTATCACCGGGTATCCACTTTCAAGACCGTATACATCGAACGTGTAGTTGGGAAAGCAATAAATTGCATTAAAAAGAAAACTTACAATCAGGATATCTTGGGGCTTCACCATTTGGATTCGCTTAAGGGGACCACCAATGGGAAAATAATAATAAAATTACTTTACTTCGAGTGATCCCCACCATGACATTTACCGATTTGTTACTGGCAAATCTTCTGGCATTCTATCTGACATATCTTCTGGCATTCTATTTGGCATATCTCATGGAATTCTATCTGGCATATCTTCTGGCATTCCATCTGACATTCTATCTGGCATATCTTCTGGCATTCTATCTGCCCGTTGAGGTCCAGCAGTGCACACTGAGCTGGGGAGGTCCCCGGTTGAGGTC
>Ga0126342_10020017_pt1 | contig 11299 bp, 13 predicted proteins | sample Cyp1metagenome_FD_92528 | JGI IMG/M metagenome (GOLD analysis project Ga0126342, IMG submission 92528) | Coral microbial communities from Lord Howe Island, Old Settlement Bay, Australia - Cyphastrea 1 metagenome | ecosystem: Host-associated > Invertebrates > Cnidaria > Coral ...
CCGTGAGGTCGTGGGCTTTGCGCCATATGAGAGGCGCATGATTGAGCTGCTGAAGATTGGTTCAGCTGCCACCTTCAAGCGTGCCCTGAAGCTGGCCAAGAAGAGGCTTGGAACCCACCGCCGCGGCAAGAAGAAGCGAGAGGAGATGACGGAGGCTGTGGCTGCCATGCGCCGCAAGGGACATTAGGAAGTGGCAACTGAGCTGAAGTCCGCCTGCCAACTTGAAATCAGGAGCGAAAAACGTTGGCACGTTCTTTGGCATGGCACCCATCAATACTTTCGGTCATGGCACTTCTGTGTTCACTGTGAGCTTAAGCGTGGAAGCTGGCTGCTCAAGAGCAGATGAGACTTGCACAAACATAAAAGACGATAGGTGGAAGTTTCTACAATTTCCAAACATGGAGATGATAGGCTGACAAACACTTTCCTTCGCACGGTCAGTCTGTATGGTAGTGCTGACACTTACACGCTTCCGTATGGAACACAATGATATGCAAACAACATATACAAGTTTTGCCAAGCATTCAAGAGTGACACGCAGGACTCAACACCAAAACACTTGATGGTACTTCCACAGGAAATGGGACGAACAACCAAGCCAACCATGTTGTGCTCAGCAACAATTCTTTCATCCCAGTTCCGAGCGCTTGACGAGTGATGGGGAAGTGAGAATCTTAGAGGATTTCAGAACTTTCGCAAGAGGACCTTAGATGACCTTAGAAGGGTGAGACTTCACGAATGACTCGAATGACTCGAATGACTCGAATGACTCGAATGACTCGAATGACTCGAATGACTCGAATGACTCGAATGACTCGAATGACTCGAATGACACAGTAGGCAAGAAGCTTAGAAGATCTGACCAGCTTGCCAGCTCGCATGCATTTTGAGGCCTCGGGCTCACAGCGAGTGGGATCAGATAGCCAAGACTTTGGATGGGACCGCAGAGGAGGCTCCCAAATATGGAAAAACACGCAAGAAAAAACATGTCCCAGAAAACTGCTGCATGTGTTGCGAACATGAGATGAGTTTTTGCGCTTTTACGACGGTACCTATAGTCGCTCCAAGGTTATGTGCTGTATATTTTGCACGAGAAAGTGGATAGATGTGGATAGATTTTGGATTCCCTTAGTAGATTTAGGGCAGGAATCAAAGCTGAGACGAACCAGTTTGTTTATGTTTGTTTGCTTTGAAGGATCCCACCACCTGGCCGGTCTGCGCGGAGATTCCGTGGGACCAAGTGGGGTGATGACCTGAGCACAACGGAAGTGCTTCTTTCATTTTCTGGCGGTGCCAGGCTGGTACCGGGGTGCCAGGATGCCCGATGTCAGTGGCATCTCACGCGCATTCAATTTAAGGTTGACCCGATGCTCTGCATTGCTTTCTTTGGCCTAATTTTCGATCATTTCCTATGCTACTTGTATGTTCGTGTAGCAACAATACCCGATTTCTTAGCATGAACTCGTACCGAGGCCTTTGGTTGAACGGGTGCTGGACGACCATTTCGCTCCTGAGCCGTTTGCTGGGGAGCCGTTCGCCGTCGAGCCTCTCGTCGTCGAGCCAGTCGCTGAGAGCGTCCATGCCTCGGCATCGGCACACAGTAGAAAAGGCTTTCCCAGCAAAAACTTGTAAAGGCTTTGGGAGGGTGCAACACTTGACTTCCGACTGATCATCCCATCCTCCAATGTTGAATACTGCCATGAACCTTGATTTAGTACTCTATCTATCATTATCTATCTATTCTTTTGGCTCAGGTCCTATATTTGTGATATTCAATGTCATTTCAATGTATATAAGGGGGAAGGGATTACTTTGCTGCATAGCCTCGAAGAGCTCCTGCCCGGAGGTGATCGAACGGTGCCCAGTCTTGCAAGGCCGCGGTGTGGTCCACGTCTTCACATGTCTTCACCAATCAGTCCAACACGGTCCAACACATTCCAACACGTGAGTCACTTGAGCACTCATGAGAATCCTCCAAACGAGGACATTTTTTGAGAACCAGGTGATACCAAGAAAGGGATGCAAAGGATGAAGGACGCCGATTGATTGACATCTTATTGAATCTCGAAGTTGTTTGGAGGCTCTCAATGGTTCAACTGTAAGACTCCCCAGGTTGGCACTGGGATTGGAAGTCATTTGCCCAGCCACTGCAAGGTGAACTTCCAAGATGTCCGGCTGGCGGCATTGCAAAGGTCCAAGCCCTCAAAGACCAGGGCGATGAGGCAGGAAGTTTCCGACGACTGGAGGTTATGAAAGTTACTATGAGGAGATCCACTGTGATATATTCTAAGGATTTCTGAGGCATTCCCCCAATCGTCCTCAATCCATTCATTCGCCATTTTGAAGTGGCTAGTTAGTTTGCACAGGATTCGTGAAATACTGTGCTGCGCTCCCCACTTGAGATGCACTCTTCCTCTCTCTCTCTCTCTCAAAGGTTGCTGACATCGCAACTGAGCCTCAGATAAAACACCATCTTGAAAGCACAGATGCAATATCACTTTCAAATACTTTCAAGAGGTAAATCTCTGACATAAAGCAAAGTATTTCGTGATGGACTGTGAAGCCGAAGTGACATGAAGTGGCAAACTTTGGCATAGCTGCATAGCTAGGCAGCTAGGGACTGCAGAAAATTTGGATCCAATTTAGATGCCTTGCATTCCTTGCAAAGTTTTTCATTGCCAAATTTTGAATCATTGCCATTGCCATGGAAAGCTGGAGCCATGGCGGTGCCTGAGGGCTTTGAGGAGAGGGATCATCCCCCTGCAGCTCCGCTGTAACAATCTGTAACATGCAACAACCAGTAGACTCTAAGTAGACTCAGTAGACTCTAAGTAGACTCTAAGTAGACAAGTATGGAGACATAAAGTTGTGCCAATTTCAACAAAGCTCAACAAGATGAGCTGAGTACAGGTCGTATTCCCTGTGATTCCGTATCCTGTGTGCACGATGTTTTCTTGCTCTGAGTAGTTTGCTCACGCCAGAGGTATCACATTTCACTTATTGGATAGTCATCTGCAGTCTGGTGTTTAATTTGTGATGTGGGATGAGTCAGTACTTGTTCACATTTTTGTAGAATATGCTTTTATGATCTTTTATGGTAGAATATAAGCGATTATGTAGAACAATATTTGCAATTGCATGCATACATACGTCATAGTACTACCAACCTCCCATGCAAGTTATTCCCAAACTGCGACATCAACACCAGGACCTGGTTCAGCTCTGTGCGGCAGCGTTGCCAGATATCAATAAGGACGGGGGATGCTGCTCATTCACTGAGATTTTAGATCATCAGAATACATCAGAATACATCAGAATACATGGTCATATCATGTCATATTATCCAGATATGGTCATGTACTCAGTGTACTCATAACTGGGACTTGCTAATTTTCAGACTGGTGAGATGGCCTTAGCAATGCGCATTGGCAGAATCTTTGGCCATCGCTTGGAGGATCCAACTGGAGAACATCAGCAACTGGTTAATGCTTTGCGAGAATTCCTGCGCAACATTTCAAGTGCAGATGTTGCCGCCAGCGTGCTCACAGGAGGGATGTGCTTTAAAGCCGTCGCAGACACGTAGTAACATAGTGCTTCACTCCAAGTCTTAAAAAAATGGCGTCCCTAAAGGCCCTAAAGTGTCAAATGATTTAATCGAACCACACACCAAGCATCCTCTTGATCCTGTTGAGGAAAATCTCTGCAGATCGGCTCCACGTTTGTTGTAGGATGTTGTAGGACCACACCAGCATCCACCAGCTAGCTAGATGGGCTGATTTTGCCGACAGGCGCACGGCATGCTCTGCAGGCCTGTCGCACCTCGACTGTTTTGGTGGGTAGTGCTGGGCATCGTACCTTGCTAAAGTGTCGACCTTTGAACCCTCAAGGTTCATTGCAACTGCAGTGGACTCCACTGAACCGGAATAGAATTACTACGTAGCATCTTTTGCAGCGATCACTTAAATGTGGTCTAGCCTTTGTTGTGTTTGGCGACTTAAGCAGCCTGTTAAGGCTTCTAATATGTGCCCAAAAGTTCAAAAGCCATCTCCAGGTGAAATCAGAATCCCATCCCAGCTGCCTAAACTTTGCCACCGCTGAGGTGCAGCTGGTCGGCCTTCCCTGAGTTCCTATGCCTGCAAGACCTCGCTGTCCATGGACGCTCAGTCTGGAATGATCAAGTGGCAGTTGGCAAAACTTAACGACCCAAGACCCAGGGATTTGCGTAAGAGAAAGTCATTATATTAGATTATATATATAAATCATTTATCTTCATTTCCAGTCATTTTTTGGACCTCAGGATTTTGTCTTTTTAAACCTGAGATGATCCAGACAGTTGATCTTGCCTGCATGATGTAGAGAAACCCGCGATTCGTAGATCTGACCAGCTTGTTTCATTTCTGGATGAAGGACTGGGTCCGTAACTAGTTGATGTTCTTTGCTTTGGCAACTTGTCTGAAACAGAACTTCATGATTTGAGATGGCAAGTCATGCATCACGTGTTGAAAAGGGGTCATAACTCTTTGGATTGGTCACCGGACCTAGAGATTTTCTGTTTTCCATTTGAGGGGTCAACGGCCGCACCCCAAAATGAAGAGAACATCCAAAACGTACCACAAAACTCCTGCTTCAAGACATACCCGAATGAGGAAGAGGGCAGCAGCGCTAGCTGCTAAACTTGTTTGTCCTTGACTGGAATTTTATGTATATAGGCAAACATCATCAAACATCCACACTAGATATCCTAAAATCATCTACAAGCAATGTCGTACGGGGACTGCTACATTCCGAGCCACCAGGATGGCAGTATTTTCAGGTCAAGAAGATCCTGGCTCTGCGCTGCACCGAGTACACAGCGGTTTTTGCGCCCTACCACGACAATGGCCTTTTTGCCAACATCTTACAGGTGTGGCCCGGGGCTGGTGCGCCATTTCTTCGCTGAGTTTTGCCCAAACTTTCAGTAGCAATGACCCAACAAAAAAAGAGAAGGGAAGGTTGCTTGTATGATCTTCCAATTCCTTTCAGGTCATGTGAATAGGCGTCGTGATCAAGGGACTGTATACTTCCTACAGTTAGCCCCATGGGTCACGAAGCATTGCAAGAGTCTGACCATGCGATTCTCATTGCGATCGATTTGCAGGTGTGTGACGCTCTACTGCTGACCAAAGCAGGTGTGCCTGTGCTGGTCGACTGGAGAAGGAAGGGACTTGAAGGCCAGCGATTTTGATGTCAGATCACCATTACAGGTCTTGTCATCGCCAACTCTACCTAGCTGGACCTGGCTGTCCTCATTCCCTCATGACCAATGGTCAGGTCACTTTCAGTACGGACCTGAAGGCTTTGACCTCTGGAGCCATTTGTTTGAACCCACAGAGCGGTGCCGTCACTCGTTCTGGGTATGGCTTCTGCGGCTGATCCAGTGATGGTGATGGAGTGGTCAGGTGGCTAGTGAACTTGCAGCATAGGATCGCACAGGGCTTCTGTGCCCGTGTTGCAATTTCCACCGTATTATTTCTATTTATTTCTTGCGTGATGGGGGTGTCATTTATTCTGCCATGGTGATCATGGTGGAGCATCAATATTCTTTTCTGTCTACGTAACTGGTCTCTCCCTGGACCAAGATGGTTTTGTTGGTGCTTTGGATAGAGCCCTGAGCCGTCCTGAGCCCATTGCTGTTGGTTGGATTCACACTACTGGTAGCACGAAAGCAAACTGTCGTTTCCCAAGGCTCTGCTGCTGATTCCACTGCAATTCCAGAGGATGGCCTGAGCATGTCTTGAGCTGAGTCCATGTTTGCAGAAGAGGTGGCGTTCGAATGTCAGTCTATTAAGTCTATTACTGAACATCACGAAAATAAAGGGATCCATATTTTGACCCATCCCCTCTGTCGCGATGCCTTTTTCGGGGCACCCGAACAAGGCCAAGCCGCATTAACTGCCTCTTTATGAACATGCTTCGTGGCTACTTGTGGTCTCTGCCGGAAGACAACCTGAATCTCTTGCGCTCAAACTATGCAGCAGCCATGAGCAGCTTGATAACATTTGAGAGGAATTGGGCTTACAGTCTTTTTGGGGCAACTTGTGTAACCGACAGAGGAATATCGTTCACCGCCTGACATAGTATTGTGCTTATCGTGGCAGCCTATCGAGATCCAATGACATGACATTGTGTAAGGAGAGCTGAGACCAAGATTGCACATTCAGAAGAAATTGGGCGACATTTGTGGTCACTGGACAGAGGAATGGCACAGATTTGCGCTGAGCTGGCAGCTGGGAACTTTGATTGTGTGGATGTCCTTTCATAAGTTCATATTCATCCCAGTATTTTCCCTGCAAGAATTTAGCCCGAAGCAGCTTGAAGATGTTCGGCTGCTTATCATGGCCTTCCAAATATCCACTACTTAGACCACTTGGCAGGACAATCCGTAGATTGATGCCCTTGCTCCTTGTGAGGATGCTTACATTGTTGGCGTGCACAAGCGCCTTGCTTGCTCAGAAATGGTTGCATGCCAGCTGTCCCAAAGAGCACCATCAAATGCTGAATACATCATGCGGGTGCGCAAACTCTTTGCAGCGAGTACCAAGCTGCAGAAAATTCTCTACTTGGCAACAGATGATAGTCAGGCATGGCTTTTTAAAATTAGCAGGTCAAAGTTTGACATCATCCCCGCGCCAACCTATTTGTATTCCCGTAATATCACCATCATTGTCCAAGAGATGCATGAATGTTTCTTGTGGTTGATATGATCTATACCAGTTTTGTCTATTGGACGAACCATCAACTGTACTGGTTTGTGGAGATGGCTGCACCCCCTTGAGGCAGTCCTTGACTTCCAAGCTGCATTTGACCGCGATGACACGGATGTGAACTTCTGCTGCCGTGAAGGCGTGAAGCGATCGTTTGGGGGTGTCCGCGACGATGGAGTTGACAACGAGGTGTGGTGAAACAGCAGAGCTTGGTGGAGCTGAGTCAGATTTGGTCCCCACCATGTTTCAAACCAAAGATATGAAAGATGTTGAAGTTAAGGCTGATCATGTTGAGTTTCTCACAGATGTTGTTGCTCAAACATACTGGTAATCACAGGTCCATCGGAACCCTTGTATGGAAGAAGACGCAGAAGATGCTTTGTTGGACGCCCTTTGCTTGGCAAAGTGTGAAGAGCTGATCTGCGTAGATTCTTGGCGTCAAGATGCGTCAAGTTTCAGACGGTATGTCCTTTGCACCAAGCTGGATGTTTGCTGCTACCACAGCCCAAACCATGTGGGAATGTGGGGCAGGAACGGGGTAGGACTCAACACAACCTGGGCGCGTAAACCAATGATCCTGATTCGCTCTTGAGCTTTCTCTTGCGCGATTTTGCATGCACACGTTTTGTGTGGATGTCAGAAGCGCACTCTCGGACACCATGGTGAGGGCAAGAGATGCGAGAAGAAACCCTGACGTAGCTTTGCATGATCCCATCCTTTATCTCAATCATATTGTCATCATATATTATCCTATCAATTATCCATATTATCCATATTGGTGCCTCCAATTGACTTGTCATTCCCCACCAGCCTGATTTGCTTCAGCCAACCAGGATTCCAATTTGTCCATCTTTGCAGCCCTGCAGAACCCCCGCCTGCGATTGCATGCTCTTAGCAGCATTCTGCCGGAGGCCCATAATATCCCGTGATGAAGCATGGAGTCGGCAAGCATGAACAGCCCATTTAAATACAATTTCCTTTCAGGAATCCTTTCAAGGAGTCATGTTCCTGGTTCAGCATTTTCGACTCCCTGCGCAGGGATGGGAAGAAGATGCAAACCACCCATCGGAAGTGGTGTATGAGGCGTACGAGGTGGTTTTTGCACCAATGGTCTTCGTCCGGAAGGTGGGAGCAGAACACTTTCCTTTATTCATTCTGCTCCCCCTGTCCCTAAGGGTTCAACCACCAGCTTTCCCTCTTTCATGGAGTCAAGCACTTCAAGCTGAATGCTATTCAGACGGACCTGCCTTTCCAGGGTCCAAGCACTGCAACCGAACTGACGGGAGTGCCTTGCCAAAGTAGTATGTTGAAGTTGTTTGTTGAGTATACATTAGTCTCTATTAGTATACTTTGTTCATCTTTGTTCATGTTTTCATTTGTATACTTTGTTTGTTCATTTTGTTTTGTTCCTATGTTTTTTGAATGGCATTGAGCCCAGGCTCGGAAACCAGGAGAAGTGGTGCTGTGCACCGGCCGTGGCTTTGATGGCTGGGTGGAGCTGCATGGAGGCATGGAATCATAATGAATCATATTTGAAGAATTTTGAAGATGGATATTTAGGAGTTATTTAGGTGCCGAATGAGGGGCGCGCTGATGTTTCTTTTCGAGACGCCGATGCATCACACTGAAGGTACAGCTGAATTTATGAGTAAGGAGACAACAGCGTGTTTTGGTGGGACCACCCTTTGGCAGTTGACTGGTGGATGCCAGGGTGATGTTCCATGGTACCTCAACTGGCACCACCTTCCCCCAAAACGGCCAAGTCGGCACGGGTTTGGCAGGCGGTTGGATGCTGGTGGACGGAGCCCGTGGCGGCAAGCAGACACTTGGAGCTGACGGCTGGGTTCCGCAACCCATGAGCCAATTGGGGAAGGAATTTTGCGAGCTGAGTGCTGCGCATTTAATGCTGACTAGGTTTGACTAATCTAGTCCCCATTTAATTACTACACAAGATCATATTTAATTGGTTCCCTGTTTTCAGTTCACTGAGTGGCACGAGTAGATGAACACCTGTGTAAAAGTCGTTTCAACTTAGCCAATACAGTGCCTGTAGTGTTGCTGAGGAATGCTGCAGCAGGACTACTGCTGAAACCTGTAGGTCCAGTCATTGCTGGCCCTGGTGAAAAAAGCTGTGCGATGTTTCTGGATTCTGAATGTGTAGAACACCAGCACTGACGCACTCGTGGCTGCCACAGTGGTTTGCTGGAAGTGTTTTCTGCCAGTAAGTACCTGCCAAAAACAGCTGGGTGCTTGCAATTCAGGCCTATGAAAAGAACAGATTCGATGATGCTATCAAGGCAGAGCGCTTTCTTTCTCAAGCACGATCGAATCTCAGCAGAAAGACTGATGTCCAGAAATTAATATTTTTCCCTGGTAAACCTTCCTGCAACGTTCCCAAGTCCATATATATATATTAATAATATTCATAATAATAATAATACTACTACTAATAATAACAATAAAACCAATAATCAGAATAACAACAATACTAATACTAATTCTTATATATATACTTATATCATGAATCATATTATATATATGTACACACACACATCTGCGTATACATTTGCGCATAGAGATATGTAATATATAAATATATATACTTATTCAATATGTACATGTGTACGCATACACATGTAAAATATAGATGAGATAAATGGCTAGTGGTTCGGATACCTGTCCTCGCTTGCAGCCTTGCACCCTCTGGTTCAAATCCACAGGCTTGGAAGGCGGCCGCACAACTCACCAAGTCCTTGGGACTTCAAAAGGCACCAGACCGGAGACAGAATTTGTGCATGTTGTCCCAATATACAGAATTTCCACCTTGGGCACTCTTGTCTACCTCGTTGATTCTTCGTGTCAAGTGTTGCAGCACTTTTCAAACAAGCAATAGAGACAGCGAATGCCCAAGCCATGATGGTGCTGTTGCATCCATACGGAGTCACGGGAAAATCATTAGAAACGTTCCGGGGACACCTGTGACGAACATTGAGATCTTGCAAATTCCTATTTAGACTCCGGTAACAAATGGGCTTGTTCCCGTTCTGATTGTGGCTGCCATCATGCTTGCAGGCACAAGACCTTTGGGTGACCTTGATGTGCGAGGCCCAACCACTGGGCAGAGGTTGCTATGTGGGCAGCACATTAATCCAATCTATGATTTTTGAAAGCACCTGGAGTTTCATCTTGGATTCTGGAGAAGGGGGAATGAGATGGTGGCCGAATCAAAGTCTTCTTTCCAGTTATTCTAAATCAAGATTTTCGTGGCAGATTGTTCACTGGGTGTTCCATTTTCAGGCAACACTCGCAATCCCTTGACCAGTGATTGCTGGCACAGGCCGCCTCTTTAGAGAGAAACATAGATCCAGAAGCAGCTGAGGCATCGCTGAACTGGCAGATGTTTGTGGTAGAAACATGTCAAGATTTGGGATCTGGCGCAGAATTTCCTGAGCCTTGAGAGAGAAGATGGGAGACCAATGGGAGACCAATGGGAGATGCGGGATCCTGGTGAATGTAGGAAGCAACGAGGATCACATTGCAATATCCCGACGATGACTGCACGATTCTCCTATGAGGCCACTGCCTCCATGGTGCTGAACGAGGCGGGGGCACCAACTGATACTGAACGGGAACGGGTGAAGAGTATGGCTTTGACGAAACGGAGAAACATTGTGCAGTTACCACCGCATTTGAGTGCTGATCAAGACAACACACTGTGGTGTATCCCTGTTCTTTCAAAAATGGTTTGCAGCATTCACACAGCTACACTTTTGTAGCTCGGTCCGACTATCAGACATGTCTTGCTACCAAATCCACAGAAAGGTACCGAACCATCCCGTGGCACAGCGTTGCCGGGCCCTGGTTCGTGAAAGCTTGGGTGATCTCGAAGGTGCCAGGCGGGGTCAAAACGGGGTCAAACCGCAAGCCAGCAAAATTGGATGGTTTTCAAACATGCGAACCCCAGGCTGATAGGAAAGTGTTCCTAGCTACTTCTAATTGAGCTTTACTCTACCCTTCTGTAGTTTTCGTGTCATGAAGTAGTGAGGTGTTTCGATTGAAACTGGTTCTGTTTTGCCCCTTCTGCCCAGATATCAGGGGAGGATTTCATCCCTTCGAACATGACTCGAACATTTACCGAGCCGACCAGGCAGGATTTGTCACTTGCAGCGGCCCAAAATTTCATGGATTTGGAGGTCCAGGCCTGCCAGAAAATGGGAAGACGGGTGATTTCAGCCATAGGTGAAGTGGAAACAATAGCAAAAACTTCTCCTTTTGTCTACGGTCTACGGCATCCCTGAAAAAGTTTGCAAGCCAACCCATCATGCAGATCCCCACCTCAGGATGCACTGGCGCGGGTGGAGCAGCGCTTGGAAGAAGCAAAATGGTGCAAGTCTGGCCGTCGATATGCAAGTACTTAAAACATTTTAAAACCCCTTCATATACATCCCGGCGGAAGGGAAACCGCGCGAGCGTTTTGATTGGTTGCTTCCAGGAGAGTCACAATCACCTGTAATTTACAATATAAAATGCTCTTCCGATCAGTTTGGATAACTGAA
>Ga0126342_10020018_pt1 | contig 11299 bp, 6 predicted proteins | sample Cyp1metagenome_FD_92528 | JGI IMG/M metagenome (GOLD analysis project Ga0126342, IMG submission 92528) | Coral microbial communities from Lord Howe Island, Old Settlement Bay, Australia - Cyphastrea 1 metagenome | ecosystem: Host-associated > Invertebrates > Cnidaria > Coral ...
AAACCTGCACCAGGCATGGCAATAGTGGAAACTTTTTTCCGCAACTCCAATTTTGTTGTCCTCCTTCTCCTTCTCCTTCTCCTTCTCCTTCTCCTTCTTCTCCTTCTTCTCCTCCTCCTCCTCGTCCTCCTCCTTCGCCTCCACCACCTCTGCCCCCACTTTCATGATCCCAGCTATAAGGTTCCAAAAAATTACTATTGGAATGCTGACCCCCCTAATTTTTTTAAAATAATTATTTTATTTGGGGTGGGTTTACTATTAGGCAGCCTACATTATAGCTTATTCATATGTGCAACTATCTAAGATTTAACAACTCCACCATGGACCAGTGGTTCCGACTCAAGGTGAACACCTGACTTCCTCCAAGACCTTCACTGCAGTGGTGGCCAGACTCACTTCACTCTTCGGGATGTCCATGGTGGATTGCCCTTTGGCTGGTGGGGTTCATGGCCTGTCTTTTTTTTGTCGCCCCAAAAAAGATAGAACAGTTCAATCCCAAGAGGGTTGTGCCAAATTACGCGTCATGTCTATGTTTTTCCTTTTAAGGGTGCTCTAACCCGTATTCATATTTTCAAATTGGTATCATGTGCAGCATTCTGCGCTGATGAAGGGCCGCGTGGGGCAGTCTTCCGTTCTTTGTTTTTTTTTGAATGAAACTTCGCTTGAGGTTGGGTCAACGTCTACCGGCCTCTTGGTCACAGTATGTAAATATTATGTTGGTTCCAAATATGGTTCCATCCGTCGGACCTGTATTTTTTCTTTGCATGGATTTTGTAAGCATGGCTCATTGACATCTATAAGTACCTACGGGTACCTGTCACAAAAACACATAAGGTGCAGATGCTTTTTCTTGGTGGGTGTTGGCCACTTCGTCCAACTATCAGGAATGGTGGAGAAGAGAAGTCAGCTCATCATGACAACTACAAGGACTTAGAAAATTGGAACCCTTGGGACCCTTGAGGATTCGATATGTTTTCCCCAACGGCCCCATGGCATCATGGGCCATGATGGGTTTCTCGTGTCCACATTTTTTGGGGGCTACCGGAGGACCGGCGCCCAAAGCCCTGCGTGACCTTAGGGTTGAGCTTGGGCAGCCCCAGAGATATGCGACTCGTCAGCTGGCTCGGACTTTAGAATGACAGAAGTTTGTGGTTTTTATGACTCATTTAATACATGTTGCTGGCTTAGCATACCGTGATTTGATGTTTTACTGATTGGGGTATCATCAAGTCCCCTTGTCATTGCTTTAAGACCACCAGATCTGTTTTGTGCTTGAGCATTTCGGGCCCGCTAGGGATTTGTGTTTTTGAGGTGGAGTGGGTGGTTAGAATCAAGGTGATCACGGTTTGGGGGATGGGAAAAATAATCGTGTCAGGTAGGTGCGCTGTGAGTACCTTTTTTTGCAAACTTGATAACTTGATCTTGATGATGCTATCTCAAAATATGATTATAGAGAATTGTAGAGCCACATGTTCCAAACATCCTTAGTTGTTCCTTTCTTTGTTTGACACCAGATGCTTCGTTCGAGCTGATGCTTCGTTCACCATTTCGAAATCACTCGCCCAGGCTTTTCAGGGATAGGTGCCTTGCTTGCATTCAAGGACGGCAGGGATTGAGGCAGTGGTAAGGAGCAGAATATGTTTTTTCCTCGTTGAAATCAGCTGGTTGACGGACTGTTGAAGGCTTCCCAATTTAATCATGTTTTCCAGATTCATGATTTAGTTTACAAAATCGGAAATGAGGTTCAGTGGTGAAGAGTTTCGCGTGGAGCAGCGGAATGGATCTTTGGATACACATCATAGACGGCGAGTGACGGTTCGCTGGGCTGATTGAAGGGGAAAGCAGCATGACATGAAAATTGGTGTCCCAGTTGTACCTATAGATCAACTTGGAGAGAGATTTAGTTGTATGTTTGTGTGCGTGCATGTGCAAACGGGAAAAACAAACATCCTGAAACTTATTCAAGGAATGACGGTTGAATTGAATGGTATACCACTGCAAGGGAATGGCAGCCAGGTTGTTATCCAGTTGCTCAGGAGATGTTTTCGCTTTTGACTCCACCTTCAACAATCTCTTCAGCCATGCCATTCCTGTAGCCGAAGATGCTCGGTCATGCCCAGGTGTTCAATGGCTCGCCCAAGTTTGTGTTGTACAGGGCAAGATGTTTGCAAAAACTGTCTCTGAGAAAAGGAAGACCGGAATGCATTTTGAGTTTCCATAACATGCAGAAAAGCGTGGAGATGTTGTGGGACCACTGCCCAATCTCACCTTTCTGTCCTTCCGACCCAGGGCGACTCTGGCCTGCGCTTGTCTATTATCATTTGGGCCACGGCTGGTGATGACTTAGCTGTCCCTACTGTCACACGGAAAGGAGCAGGATTCCCCAACCCAGAGGTGGTGAGCCTTGGTCGCAGCACGAAGTCATGAAGACTAACCCAAGGGATCTAATAATTGATGACGAGTTAGGATTAATGCCCCCCTTTCAGTAAAGCTGACTTAAGCTGACCTTGTCCCCAGATTTTTGGGCAATACTACAATCAATTAGGCGGCGTTTTCCTTCCTTAATAGTGGTGCGACCCCTAATTTGTCAATTGCGAGTTATTTGCTTTCACTTTGTAACTGGAAATTTATATATTTATACATATATATATATACACACGGTTTTGAAGGTTAATTACTGACCCTTCCGCATCTCATCTCTATGTTGCTTCTTATTATTCTAGTGTTTCTTTCTGATGCTCATTCATCCTGCTGATGTTCGAACTTTTTGCTGCACATTTGATGTTTGCCGTCTCACGACTTCTTTGGCCATGAGCAGCTGATGAATCCTCGGCCTTCTGATACTTCTCCAGGGCCTCCTTCTTGCCACATGCACCTGATCCCATTTGACCCTTCATGGGTGCTAATTCCAAACTGGGTTCGTCAAAATTGACCTCTCGTGGATGCTGCTTCGCAGCTAATTCCAATAGAATCGACCCCTCATGAAGGCTACTATGCAGCCAATTCCACTAGAATTGACACCTCACTGGTGCTTATATGCATCTAATTTCAGCAACATTCATTCATTCATCGTCAATTCGTGGAGGTTTATTAATTCCGAGTGTTGTTTGAGGGCCAACCTTCTTGACCTACAGGAGGAAGATGAAGGGGGGACCTTATCTGAGGGTGCCATGAATTAGAATCTAGTTCCCACTGGCTGCCTGGAGCGGCTAAGGAACTGGTCTGACTGGGATCTTGCAGATGGCCTGTGGTCTGATTCAAGTGCTTTAGCCAGCTAGCCAGCATTTTTGGCGTGGGTCCAGCAGCAAGAACACCTGCTCCTTCAAGTGGCCATTGTCTCACCACCGTTTCGGGCTCCAATAATGCCCCAAAGTTGAGCTGTCTCCGCAAGACAAGCAGATAACATCAGACAACTGGGTAAACCTTGGTTTGATAGGTTCATGGCTTGAGTTTTGTAATTAGCCATGCACGGAGGCATCATGTCACAGAAGCTGATTTGTTGCAATACCTCTGTGTAGGGTCCCTAAGGCTAGCCATAAGATGGCTCCGTATCGTTTTTGGATGTTTTTGGGATCAGGCCTTGTCCTCTCACCTCTTGTTGGATCAGTTTTTGTTTGCAGGCACGCATGCTTACCGTGCCTATGTATAATGTGCATACTGAAATGTACCACATGTTTTAATGTTTAACCTGATGATGCTTGCAGTGCTTGCAGATATTTCCAGATGAAATAACCGCGAACAAATAGCATTATTCCTACGTACGGGAATCGGGAATCATATATAGTAGATTTAGTAGATGCAAATTACTTCAGGTCTTTCGGGACAGTGCAAAGTAGGATGAGTCGATAGAGCATTCCGGGTGTGGCGCCGTGACTGCAGGCCTATCATATTTTCCAATAGAACATGTTCAGGGCATTTTGAAGAAAAAATGAATGGATAGCAGTTAATTTTGCTTGGTCGCAGCCTCGCAGCCAGCGCCCGAGCGCGCACGCAGCAGAGGCAGCCACCCTGCGTGGGATAGCGGACCTGTTTGCGATCGTGGCCCGGGAAAAGGGGAGAAGACGCCCTGCGTTTCATTTAGAAGGGTCCCCAGCCCCCTCATCTTCCATTCAGAGAAGGTGACCGTATCATCATCTCTTGAGCTTGGCGGATAGGTCATGTAGGTGCGCAGTTATCCGTCTTAGGAGTGATCAGAGAGATAGAGAAGTGGTAAATTGAAAGTGTGCCAACCTTCGGGATGAGAATTCTGATTCCCAGGGCTAGAGCCAGGCGCGGGGGATTTGCACGGACTCTGTCGGCTCTTTTTTGGGATTGCAGGAGGGCATAAATAATTAGATGTTCCATGTTATTCTTCAAGATGCAATGGGGTTGCGTCTAGACATCCTGGTTGCAATGACTTGTCAATCCATTTCCGCTAGCTTTCCACTAGTTTCCCCCAATCCTGGTCTGCAGTGAAGATACATGTTGTCATGCAGACGAATTGGCGACCTGCAGGGATTGTTGTCTCCGTTTTATTTGAACAGCAAACTCAGCCATGGCCGTGACTCTGCAGACGCATCAGTTTGAAGCTAAGCTTAAGTGCCTTCGGTCGCATCCCACTAGCGACACATAATGGCAAGTCAGGGGTTGGTGAGTTGTCCTGATTAAACATCACCCAACTAGTTATTGGGAATATAATATATAATCTCCAACAGATACTTGAAGGTGATGTTCAAAATCCCCAAAAAGGGACATTTACCAACCCCTGCAAGTTGATGAATGTCTGACGATATCGTTTTTTGGGCTGATTGCTTTGTTCATTCTGATAGTTTTGCAAACATCACGGCCTGGGAAATGCGAGAGCTAGACAAAGCCAAGGAAGGCTATCCAAGAGGTGAAGCTGTTGCTTGAGGCTCAGAGCCTCAGCCGCGTTTATGGTTTTCCCATCACATGGTGTCACACCTGATAGGCAATCGTGAGCGGAATGGGATGAAATTGAGATAACCATGTTGGATCATTGTGGAATAGCAGGTGATGCATTGTTACCATGTTATCTTAACATGCATCATATATTATATCCAGCTGTGGCCATTTATTTATGGGATGTGTTTGTTGTTTTCTTGGCCAAGTGCATAATTGAGCCATTCTTCTCCGCAGTTGATTGACGCCCATGCAGACCAAACCAGGCCAGCGCAATGTCCTTCAATCCCAAGCCATTCTACATGAGCTTTAAGTGGGTGCAATTATGAATATACATATAACTTACATAACTGTGTACTTAAATAATGTGTATATATATATACAATATACATATGGCGCGAAAAATGGGCCAACAAATATACCTGCATGATAAACAAATGAGTTCGCAGTTTTTCAATTCCGAAATGGCAATCCCAAAATGATGCAAGACCCCTGAGCTCCAAGGAAGACGGCGCGCTTGCCGTCGGCGCATCATCACTGCTATGAGGCGCCAAGTGTTCTGCGTAGTCCCAGGTAGAACTGGATAAAAATGGAGGCAAATATGACTGAGTTGGATTTATATGGCTTTATGACTGGGATATATTGCATAGAGTCTTCCCTCTTTAGCAGGATATCTAAAAATTGCATGGAGCAAAATAAATTACTTCTAAGTGGCAGCAACCCATCACTGTATGCATCCTCTTTTTTGGATCATTGAACTCGGATGCGAGCAGAGACCGACCAATAGTGGCGAGCAGAAGGCTTCCAGCTTGCGATTCCTGGAAAGATCATGCTGAGGGTACGATGCTGTGGTTCCATGTTAACATCACCTTTGCGGGGCATGTTCGGCAAAAATGTACTGTGTATATGTCACATACGCACCTTTATATGAATTGAAGAAACCATATGTACACAGATGCGCTGTGGCATGGGCTCAGCCACCAGGACAAGTATCATTTGGTTGAACGAGTCACCCTCGTGACCTTGGCCTCACAACTGAACTGCCTCAGCACTTTGGGGCTGGGCATCTTGGCAGATTGATGTGGTGTCAGTGTTTGATCATTCGGCTAGTGTTTGGTGCCAATTCCTTTAGTTAAACTTTAATTGGTGCGCAGGCAAGTAGGTTTGACCCATGTTTGTGGGGTTGATTCACTGATGATTTTGGTGATTGATGATGGTGGCTGCTGCTATCGCTATTCATGATGTCGTTACTTTAGAGTCCTTGTGTGGCACAAATTAAGAGTGTTGTTGGCTTTGGCTATAAACACATGGTTTGTCTAACCCTTTCGGTTGACTTACATTTGTTCCTTGGCCCCCTTCTTGGGTTTTCTCCTCAGCCAAAGGTTGCATTGGTGGGCATTTTAAGTTTGGTGGTTGCATGTGTCCGTCACTGTCTCACAATGTTTGCTGCTTCTATCTCTATGGCCCTACGGTCCATGGCTGTTTGTTTCTGGCGGCTTCCTAAGGAAGGGATGTTCTGGCGCAAGCACGCCAGTGGGCGCAAAGTTCCCAAGTTTCCTTTCGCTTCAGGTCGCAGGTGCAGCCGTTGATGCGACGTGGGGCTGAAGAATCCTGAAATGTCATGAGGGCTACCAAACAAACACTGTAAACTTGGAGATACTGGGAACGATGTGGGATGATGATGATGATGGTGATGATGATGATGATGATGGTGATGGTGATGGTGATGCTGATGCTGATGATGATGATGGTGATGGTGATGGTGATGGTGATGATCCGACCTGGCCATGGGGTGAAACCACCAAGAATCGACTTCATGCTAATCGCACGTTGGAAATCACGGTTACGCAGAAGCTTGCTGCAAAATGCATGCAGCACTGCATCACATGCATGTGCCATCCTTTTAAGGTAGCCTTTTCCGACCAGTACACACCATGAGTGTGTGTGTAAATGAGCAAGGTCATGTGTTTAGCCTTCAAATATGCATCAGAAGGCCGAGCGAGTGTTTGTGACACATTGAATGTGTCGCAGGCCTAAGGGCCATGCCACTACCATTGCATTGACCTGCAGGAGAAATGCACTTTTCTGCGGGAAGAGACACGAAGAGTCGAAGATCCGACCAAGGTGGCTTGGCTCGGTGACTTCCAGATCGCTGACGTCCTGAATGTCATTTACCTGGTTTGTCTACAGTCCCCAATAGTCTATATTCAATTTATCCTTGCGAACGCTAGAGGAAATGAAGACGATGTAAGAATCAATCACTTCACAGCTGCGGGACACGCCGACCGTTGCTCTCAGGTTGTCAACGAAGTCTCAGTTGGTCACTTGGCAAGCGGCAATTTTCTTCTGGTCGTCAGCAACAGCTTGTGTTTGGTAGACTCGAGGCGGCTTGTCGATGGGCCTCACCAGCAAGACGGTCACCAAAGTGCCGGGGCCTTAGGATTCGCTTCCGGCAGTTAGATGAATCTCAGATGGGTGAAATAAGATGAACTAACTAGGGCTTTGGACATATGGCCAAGAAATAAGACTTATATAGACTTATATAACTGAAAAAAATGACAAGATAAAAGAGAGACGGAGAGAAGTCTTAATAAGTCTGATGTGTTTAGATATATATATATAATATTGTGATATATTGTGTATGTAGCAAATAGTAAATCAGAGATACCCTAAAATTGCCTTGCAAAAAAGGAAAATAAGAATAACCAAATTCCATTAAACAAATATATAATAGTAACCCTGTCAGATTATGTTAAACCGCTGTCGTGTCACATCAGTATGTTTCCATGTGATGCGACCTGATGTGCATGCAATGGAATTTCGCTTGGGATTGCTTGGGATCATTTTTGCTGGTTCTTTGCATGTTTATAGTTGTTAGTCCTTTTCAGACCGAGGACATTGGATTTATGTGACACCAGAATCCAGGTGGTTTGGAAGACTTTGCCCTTGTTCTTTCAACGCTTTCAGAGTTGTGGTTTCCTTGCCCGCTATGGTTCCATCCTCCACCAAGGACAGAGTTTATTTGGAAGTTTGAAGTCAGTGACTTGGCAAGTTTCAGGGTGTTTGGAGGTGTACCCGCATTTCTATAGACCATATTCAACCATTACATCTGGATAACTTACAATGACCTCACTGTGACCTCACTGGAATCATAGTTAGTAAGGGGAATTATCCCCCTCTAGCCGGATTTCAGGTTCGGGAAATATTAATTACAATTTACCCAGAGTGCATTCCCATTATAACCCCCTATTGACGGTGTTGTCTTAGTGCGATTGGCCGGAAATAATGTCCGTTTTGTGGCCCGCCCGTAGGGCCGTCGGTGCTGTGAGAGCCATTTGGGGCGTGTAGCTTTTTGAAGCTGTTGAAAGGCATCCAGACATATATAATTATATATATAATTACATATATATATAATATACTGTATACTGTATACATATGATAATTATGGGATAAACGCATGCCAACAATATATCGATATATATAATATTTTTTTGCAATTACAGAAGCATGCTTTATTTACTTTTTCTTGGTTTCATTACTGTTGTTGATTTAATTTTATCTGTCTACAGGGTGGTGGTCTCCAGACATGGTTGTCGCTTTGTAAACAGCATTCACCAGTTAAATATATCTAATTACCATAAACCATAGGTAACCTCGTTTGAGCCAACTAGGCTATCATTAAGCCCTAATTTGCGGTTAAATTCCCATGTTTGTTGCTTGTTCTCATGTTAAATCTATTCTTATCAGGTCAACCCAATTTTTTGTTGATCAAATCTACTCTAACAATCAACATCAATCAACCAATCAGCCGCTGTTGGCAGGTTACGAGCTGGAGCTCATCCGCGGCGTCGGGGCCGATGCCTCGGAGAAACGCCTCCTGCAGCGTCGCAACAGCAGCGAAGAGATTACCACGGGCGCCGAAGGGCGGAGCGTTGGGGCGGTTGGAGGGTTGGAGCCGGTTGCCAGTGATGGGATGTTGATGGATGTATATCATTATATGAGCTGAAAAAATACTGTACTGTCTTAATTTTAATATGTTAATGTAAACCATTGATGTCCATTTAAGTATGTTAGTATTGCCATGGTAGATGTAATGGAGTTATAGCTTTTGTAGTGATAAGTGAAAGTTAATGATGATTGCACATTTTAATGGGCCACTATCACTACTAGTTACTAGTTACTGGTTTGGTAATATTTGATGATATCATATGTAATAATGTAATAGTTGATGGGCCAGTATACAGTAGGATATGTCATATTTAATGATTAATAAAACTTTGAGATTGTCCTGTAAATGTGTATGTATATATATATATATATACGTATATATATATATATATTGGGGGTTTCCTACAATGGGGGTACCCCTAAATCATCAATTTTAATGAGATTTCTTTTGCTGTATAAACCGTCCATTTTTGGAGTACCCCCATTTATGGAAACCCCCATAGAGGTGGATTTGTTTCATTGTGTATTTATATAATGTATCGTATTCAACTTGATGTTCACCTGGTGCAAGCAGGACTAAAGTTAGACTTGCACCTTGCCGCTTTGATATATCCAAAAGTAAATATATATTATGCAATAGGTTCACATTGAATGATATTGAATGCAATATCTATATAATGCTATGCCATGACGAGAGGGGGCTTTGCTGTTGGTGCTGGAGAGAGAGAGAGAGAGAGTGTGTGTGTGTGTGTAACGTGCAATAATCGAAACAATTATGTTGTTTACAAATGTTTTTATCAAATTAGGCACCAATAATTGATATATCAGTATACTCAGTATACGTATGAAATAGTTACATAATATATGTGCCGTTTGTACGTGCCGTGCACCTGCATATTTACAATTGGAGACCTTTCCAGACTCCTAAATCATGGTGATACTAGCAATTTTCAAGGTAGAGTCAGAAGAACACGTTCGACTTTGACATGAACATGCAAGATATATTTATGATATGATGGGAGTCTGTCACAAAACACCATTTTGTAATCTTAAAAACCAAACTCAGATGTGGAACAACCATGATTCTAGATCATTTTCCTCGGGAAACCGGAGGCACCTTATACCTTGTTCGCCAGGCAGCAAAGTGCTCCCGCACCCTGAGTCCAACATCGCGATTCGTAAGGAGGTAGCAGTTACCGGCCACCTGGAAGTGGTAAATCAAGGTAGATGTGGAAAAAACATATGGTATCCCTGTAGAAAAATGATCTATATATCTATATATGAATATATATATCTATATATTTTTTTTTCTCCACAGTTTGCCCAGTTTCTAGGAGGGCAATAGACCATAGCAATCAGTAATGTTTTATTATCCCCATTCTTGATTCAACTATCACATTAACATGTTAGGGACAACCTACATGTTCGCGTGTTTTTCTAATTGTTGTCGTAATATTTGCCAATTTGTATCCATGATGTGTACGGATTGGTGAATTTGTTTGTTTCAATGTGCCCCATCTCAAAATGCTAAAACCATACAGGAGGTATGAGCGGGTGATGTTCCGCAAAATAAAAACTAGTGAAACTGGGAAATAATTAATAACGTTTCATTTCCCAACAATGTGTTTTTGATTTGGTGTCCTGATGATTGTTTCTTCTGGCATACGTGCATGTAGTTTTGTTTGGGGGGGTAGGCAGTGCCTTTTATTCAACGGCGCTCCGAGTACGTGCGCGCTGGACATGTGATTAAAAAACATATATTTTTGAATTCCATGTAATAGTAATATATATAGTAGTAGGTGCAGTGCATGCCATTAAACCTTTCAACTAATAGAAACTGATGTGTCTCATGTTTTGACCCTGCTTTGATTTTTCAGATGATTTATATTTGCTGGTTTTGGCCGCAGGCGAACATCACGTACCTCCTGCAGCACTTGGCGGAAGATCTTGCCACCCCGGTGTTTCAGATCGACCGTTCATCCAAGCACTGCAAAACGCCGCGACGCAACGCAGAGGTCGAGGACCTGGACAGGAGCACAACCATTTTTTGAAACAGGTCTTTGGCATGTAGAGGTGTCCCTGAGATAATCTCCAATAAATGGATGTGGTGTATTATACCTGGGATATCTTGAGATCATAATTACTGATCATTACTATATCATTGTTCCATGAAGATCCACTAGATCCATCATGTTCCATGCCACAACTACAACGTTCCGATGACGCCCCAGGAGCTGCTTTCCTACCTGCAGACTTTAGCACCTTGGGTCACCTGGCAATGCGCAGAGATGCGCAAAGGCACTGAGCCAAGTTCCATGTAATGTTCTAATTCTACCTTCCCCATTCCCAATAGCCGTCCCTACTTTTGCCCGTTTTAGATGTAAAATCTTCAGAAAATGATGCGGGGGACCACCAACGCCTGAGAATAGCAAAGTGGACATCACTCAAGGAA
>Ga0126342_10020019_pt1 | contig 11297 bp, 13 predicted proteins | sample Cyp1metagenome_FD_92528 | JGI IMG/M metagenome (GOLD analysis project Ga0126342, IMG submission 92528) | Coral microbial communities from Lord Howe Island, Old Settlement Bay, Australia - Cyphastrea 1 metagenome | ecosystem: Host-associated > Invertebrates > Cnidaria > Coral ...
GTCCAGCGGTGCACACTGAGCTCGGAAGGTCCCCGGTTGAGGTCCAGCGGTGCACACTGAGCTCGGAAGGTCCCAGGTTGAGGTCCAGCAGTGCACACTGAGCTCGGAAGGTCCCAGGTTGAGTTCCAGTGATGCACACTGAGCTGGGAAGTTGGCAAAGAGCTTGGCGAAGAGTTGGCAAGGCGGAAGTTGAGGTGGAAGTTGGTGCAGACATGGTCGAGAAGAAACAGGCAGAGGAGAAGGAGGAGGAGGAGGAGGAAGAGGAGGAGGAGACAAAAATAGCTATCCAAGAAAAAAAACAACTATGATAAAATCCAACAACCCTCACCTGGCAGGTGGGGAACAATTAATTTTCATGAATGTCCCATAAAACCAACTAGATCTATCCACCAATATTGGAACCATCTAAAGGACCCCACCTGGTAAATACACAAACGTGAAGCACGTTTATCGAGATGATCGGGATGATCTGGTGACTCCAAGAACCAATAGTAGCCCCCTTCAAAATCAGTCACAGTGGCCCAACTAACACTGGTTGGTGGTTTCAACCCCTTTAACCATGGTTATAAATCCAGGATAATCCAGGTATAGCTGTGAACTATACTTGTAATACCCAGATTTTGATGATGTGAGCTGTAATTACTGGTTGGTGGTTGAGCCTACCCCTCTGAAATGGGGTGAAAGTCAGTTGGGATGATGACATTCCCAATATATGAAAATAAAATTAATGTTCCAAAACACCAACCAGAACAGTGAATTATAACAAATGGAATCACAGTTATTTTGCTGGCCAAAAAATGCTTCACATTATAACTAACTAAGGAATGACTTAACACTTATACATGGAATGACATCACTCCTATAACTATTTGTTTATATATCACGAGAGGCACAGTTATATCTGTCAAGGGCCATAACTATAAGTTCAATGTGTTTTCAGGCATTATATCATACTGTTGGTGAATCAAATGCCATCATATCCCATTATATTCCCATGATATTCCAATTGGTTATAAATTTATAAACTGATTATCCATGCAATACAATTCAACAACTTGTTGATGAATAATGGAAAAGCACATTGATGATTGATGATTGATAACTGATTATCAAGTCGATTGTTAATGGAGTGGTGGATGAATCGAGCAATTTTTTGATGATTAATTAAGAATCCCAAATGATTTGGGAGGCCCCCAAATGTTATGTTTGTTGATTTGAAATGGGATATAATGGAGATATAGTGGTCATATGAATATGAAGGGTAACATACACCATAGAATTTGCCTAGGTAAAGAAACCAACGTACCTATCGTTTGGGTGGCCCACCTTGTATGGGACAGGGTCCCACATCTAACTAGCAGGTATACAACCTATTCAACAGTAACTGGTGGGTGGTTTCAACCCCTCTGAAAAATATGAGATCGTCAGTTGAATAATGATTATTCCCAATATATGGAAAAACACATTTTCCAAACCGCCAACCAGGTAACATCTCAACTGGGATTTTAGATGGTGGGCGTTTAATCCGTATACCGTGTTCTGTTCCAGGTGAGGTACGATGGGCCCCACAATTCCACACCATGGTCACTATAATTTGGTTCTTCATCCCCAAGCAGTCACGCACATATCATCAAAAAGACAAAAATATGGAAACCATGGCAAATCTTGCACACCCTGCAAACAAAAATGCTACTACTTCAGTTGCTTAGATCATATTTCCATGTATAGCAACATATCAGTGACGAAAGTGTCCAGCCAGCTAGTTGAAGCACTAAAATACCCCTCCCTCACCGGCGTCGCCTCGTCGCCGCTTTCTGCCTCCTGCAAGTTGGTGGTCACGTCAAGTTGCTCAATTTGCTGGGGTCCGAGAGCTGAGACATCAACCTGGAGGCGCTGCCAGCAAAAGTTCCCCAAATTCGGGAAACCCAGCGATGATAAGCACTATGAAATAACCTCTGATCATACAGAAAAACAAGTCTTTGCACCAGAACTTGATGGGAAAACATACCGTCGTTTGATGGAAAAAAACATCTGGTAATCATGGCTATATATGGCTATGGTAGTCAGCCATTCGTATATGATTGGCGTGCTCAAAATTGGGAGAATCCATTGCCAACACTAGCAGCTACATGGCCTTAAAGCAGCTTTGGGATAGAGCATAAATTATCTATAATTAGCGGACAAATGACATAATGATGTGATGCATACAATGTGGGCCCCCCTAGCTATAAGTTGGTTTATAAACTAATCTAACTATAGTTAGTTATAACTTATAACTATGGGACGGGCACTATTCCAACACTCGGGTCCAACCAATTGCACAGGGAGTTTGACACTGGCAAAACGATATAACTGTAGCCCAAAAGTTCCACTGTATAGGCGCTTCCTGGGGTTGCTTTTGGGTTGCAAACGCCTCAGCTGCAGTTGAAGCAGACGCCGAGCCGCGCTCTGCGCGACCGGACCCGCCTAAGGCATGGTTCATGAAATGCTCCCGCACTTGGTCAGAACCTTGGAAGCAATACGTTTTCCTTCTGTTGGTGCGGCAATACCGACAGCTCAGCGACCCGGGAACCAGCCGCTTGGAGAGGCACAACCCCAGGCCAACGAAAGTGCGCACTCCCGCTTCGGACAAGGCTGCGTAGTACGAGCCTTTCGCAGCTTCCAAAACTTCTGCCAAAATCTCTTCCGTCAGCTCTTCTTCCTGTTGCTGTTCCAACGCCTGGAAACCGCATTGGCGCTCTCTGACCCAACGTCCCCTTTCTCCGGGTCGCATAGTCGCATATAGATATAGCTAGGTCACGACGCCTGTAACGGCCCTGCTGGTTTTTCACCTCTTCATTCGCTGCTTTTTTGTGTGTCACATGACCCGCACAGCGTTTTCTTGTTCTGCCCATTTGTTGAGTAGCTAATTTCCGTATGCGTTTTACAGTGGTTTGTGTGTGTGTGTTAAGTCTTATTTCCAAGGCGTTCAATCATGAACTTCAATTCCTAAACGCAAAAAAATGGAATGTTTCGCAACAAGCGCGTAGACATGCGACATGCGACACGGAGAACACCTCAGGCAGTCCAAGTCTTGTGCGCTAACTTTCCTAAGTCTTTGTGCTGGTGCTTTCCAAGTGTATTGGATCCCCAGACAAAACTGTACACATACTCGGCATTTATCCCAAAAGCATCTTCGATGCTTGGGTTCTCGTTTAGTTGTTATAACCGCGTGGGGAGCGAGCTGCTTTGAACGGTTGTGTGCGGACGGTGTGGGTGCAAGGGAAAGGAACGGAAAGGAAGGGAGAGGAAGGGAACAGAAGGGACAGGAAAGGAAAGGAAGGGAAAGGAAGGGAAAGGAAGGGAAAGGAAGGGAAAGGAAGGGAAAGGAAGGGAAAGAAAGAGAGAAAGGAAAAAAAAGAGAGAAAGGGAAAGGAAGGGAAAGGAAGGGACAGGAAGGGAAAGGAAGGGAAAGGAAGGCAAAGAAAGGGAAAGAAAGAGAGAAAGGGAAAGGAAGGGAAAGGAAGGGAACGGAAGGGACAGGAAGGGAAAGGAAGGAAAAGGAAGGGAAAGGACGGGAAAGGAAGGGAAAGAAAGAGAAAGGAAGGGAAAGAAAGGGAAAGAAAGGGAAAGGAAGGGAAAGGACGGGAAAGGAAGGGAAAGGAAGGGAAAGGAAGGGAAAGAAAGGGAAAGGAAGGGAAAGAAAAAGGGAAAGAAAGGGAAAGGAAGGGAAAGGACGGGAAAGGAAGAGAATGGAAGGGAACGGAAGGGAAAGAGAGGGAAAAGAAAGGAGATGTTGATTTGGAAATCAGCCGCCGTCGCATGACCGTGTTCAAATGAGTTTGCTTGGCTATTGCGCTCCGTCACTCATTTATTCCGCGCGCAGCTGAAAACAACCTGCGAGGTTTCCGCTGCATGTGTCGGAGGTTGATTTGGAAATCAGCCGCCCTCGCATGACCGTGCTCAAATGAGCTTGCTTGGCTATTGCACACCGTCACTCAATGCTTCCGTGCAGAGCTGAAACAAATGAAATTTGCAGTGAATGCGTCCATAATGTTCATCTTGTAAAAAGATGCTGGCAAAAGGGAAATAAGCCAATTATTGCTCAAATTTGTTTGCTGTCGTTTTGCTTTTGGGTTCTCAGGCACCCCCCTTGTTTTCACAAGTGACAAGAGACATGTTGCAGCGTTGCATCAAGAGCGTCTGGCAAGTGACAAGAGACATGTTGCAGCGTAGCATCAAGAGCGTCTGGCAAGTGACAAGAGACATGTTGCAGCGTAGCATCAAGAGCGTCTGGCAAGTGACAAGAGGCATGTTGCAGCGTAGCATCAAGAGCGTCTGGCATGTTACAGCGTACCCCTTGCCCCCCCACCGCCCCCCCAACCACCCCCCACCCCCCACCCAACCCGGTTCCCTAAGAAAATGACACTCTCCTTCGTGCACAAGTTCTAACTGACGTGCAGTACTTCTAGCTAGCGGGCAATACTTCGAACTGACGGGCAATATTTCTAACCGACGGGCAATACTTCTAACTGACGGGCAGTGCTTCTAACTGACGGGCAAAGCGACATGAGCATAGCATCAAGTGCGGATACAACTTCAAGTGACGTGAACGGCACGGCAAAAAGTGTCACATTCCCCAGGGCCGGTAGGGGCGTCGTGAGCTATAACTACCCACCACAACCAGGAATGTAAGCAACACTGGTTTGTGTCCGATATTGACTTACTGTACATTGATATACGTCAATCATTGTCAACCATTGTTTTTTGCACGTAAGTCACACCCAAATGCCAGGGCCAAAATAGTTAGATGTAAATACCATCAGCTAATCATTTCTGTCAACAAGTATCCAGAGTATGTTCATCCATCTCAAGCATGTGCACCATAAGGATCATATCACAACACAACTATATATATACATAGATATACACATATACATACATGACATATAGATAACAACATGTAGATCGAATGGGTAAGATATAGTTTAAAACAATTAGATAGATAGATAGATAGATAGATACATAAGACAAATAAACAAATTCAAACCGATAAATTGATTGATATATTGATAGATTGACAAATAAATCAACAAATTTACGTACATAGATAGATAAACATATCAATGCTGGTTGGTGGTTTCGACCCCTCTGAACAATATTAGTCACTTGGGATGATGACATTCCCAATATACGGACAAAAAAAGACACATGTTCCAAACCACCAACCAGTTTAGTAAGTTGGCTCACCCATATATACATGGGATAATCATAGATAGATAAACAAATAGACAAATGTAAGCATAAATCTATAGATAGATAGATAGATAGATAGATCGATAGATAGATAGATAGATAGATTAGATAGATAGATAAACACACAGATAAACAAATAGATAAACAAATAATAAAAAAACTACATAATATATATAAATATAAATACATATGTGTAAATGGGAAAATCAAAGATATATAAACAGATAGTTAGTTAGACAAATAGATCAACCAATTACATACATAGATTTTTAAACAGATAGCTATATATATATAATTATATATATATAGGTAAATACATATGTGCATTCATAAATCGTTTTGATGGCCCGCGCCTGACGCTTCCAACGGCATCCTTTCGGCCTTGCTCCCGCGCCACCACCGCCGTCCTCACCGCGCGGGCGCTGGCGCTGCCAGCGGTTCCGGAGGTCCTCGTGGGACTGGAGGGTGCCATGTGGGCCCCGAGGCCCTGGGAAAAACATGGAAACCATGGGAAAATGGTGGGAAAACCATGGAAAAGCCATCTGAAAACCATAGAAACCATGGGAAAATGGTGATTCAACCTACAAAAACTGGTTGATATACTTGGATTTAGCCATATCTATCCAGCAAAAATGATGATGTAATGCTGATTTTTTCAACCGCGTGGAGTTAATGGGATGCAGTTAGCTCATTCATGTGGGTATTTCAACAAGTATAAATTACAAAGGTATATGATTGGGGAAAAACATGTGGAAATATGAGAAGAATGGAATTTCATTAGGGAATACAATGGGATATCCTCTAAGAATGGGTTTAGAATCTGGTATTTGATCAGCAAAACAATGTTATCAACACCAGCTGGAGAAGGGGATGGAATTTTACCAACAAAAGCACATGCATTTTCGTGACATTTGATAGGATATCATGGGATTAAATGATTAAATAAACCCTAACAATGGATGTAAGTGATGCTAAATGGCTAAATGTCTATTTGGCCAACAACAATTGGGGCTATGCACAGACTAGTTGCGATATAACAGAATGTAGTGGAGTGTTAAAACCTATTTTAGGACACACTTCCTGGTGAGGTGACCCCCCTAAGAATGTTTGGCCTTTCCAAGGGCGAATCACCAACAACCAATAGTTGCGAGGGCGAGTCGTCAATACCTGTTGAATCCCAGCTTTATGCTACCATTAAAGTGTATGGGGTGCCACCATTAAATCTTCATCATTAAGTTATGCCACCATTCATGGCAGCTGTATCATACACCTGTAGTTCATACACCTGTAGTTCACCAGCATCATGAAAATTCCATGAAATCGCCTTTAACTACAGGAGTATGATATATCTGCAATGAATCAATGGTTGTTTGAGTTATAAATCTGCAGAAACCTATCTACTGGGGGCCCGCCAGGGATTTCCCCCCTTAAATGCCCGGCTTGTCAATCCAAAACCCACCAGTTCTGATACAATCGTGTTATCCTCTGGCAATCAAACCTGCCACTGGAAAAAATACTCATTTACCCTCTGGTAAACTAACATAGCTATGGAAAATCACCATTTTGTAGCTGGGTAAATCCACTATTTCGACTGGGCCATTTTCAGTCGCTTTGTGTATGTTTTCCAGAGGGTAGTTCCATGACGTTCCCATTCGCGCATTTATGGAGGAGTTCCAAGCCATGATGACAGAGGAGCCAAGCAGTAGCCAAGCAGCACATACATCGCCTGTTGCCAGGTTGTTTTGCAAACCGCCCCCAGTGCATCCATGGTAACGTCGTCCGGCAGGTACTGCCTCGAGGCATGGGTCATGGCCAACCTTTACTGTTAGCCGGTTGCAGTAACTGTGGTTGAGCTCATGTAGTAAATGTGGTTGATATGCGTGATAAGATTAACATGTCAACTGTATCTATGGTTGATTCTCCACATTTGAACAGGTTGGTGCTTAATTTTTCTCTCAATGGTGGTTTCAACCACTTTGAAAAATATGAGTTCGTCAGTTGGGATGATGACATTCCCAGTATATGGAAATACAAGTCATGTTCCAAACCACCAACCAGAATGGGACTTGGTTTTAATTTATCCATCAAACTTAACTTGGTGACAAACTGGGGATATCATATATGGCATATTGAAAGGGAAACCAACTTGATATGATCTACGGTTTGTTTGAAAATGAACAAAGAAATACCCTCCAGTAAATTAACATAGACCCTGGCAAATAGGGGTTGGAAGATTAGTTTCCACTAAGAATGGGTTATTTTCAGGGTCTGTTAATTTACCAGAGGGTATGTTTTGATAAACCATAAGCTGTCAAATTGTGGAGTACCCGATTTGCACACAAACCCGTAAATACTATCTTCTAATTAAAAAAACAAAGCTACTTGAACATGGCACATTGATAGGTGATCTGGAATTTCATCATGGTAATGCTCATAATGTCATAGCTATGTTGCATTACAAGGACTAAAGAATGACTAAAGGGTGTATATGTATATTGATATATATATATATGCATATACACATACACAATTCTTATGTGTATATAAGTATGTACATACAGTATCATACAGTCATTAATATGTGAAATGTCAAGGGTTTGTCCGAAAAAGGTTACCCCATCATTTGATCGTTTATCATCATGTTCCCTCTTTGCCATTATCAAGGTATACTCCATTTTCAGACAAACTCATATCTACTCTGGTTGGTGGTGTCAACCCCTCTGAAAAATATTAGTCAGTTGGGATTCATATTCCCAATATATGGCAACATAAAAAATGTTCCAAACCATCAACCAGGAATCTAAAAACTGCGCAGCAACTCGGCTCCCGCCTTTGTGTCATTTCTTCCAACACTTTCAACCCTCGTGGCCAAGGGCTACCCCTTAGCGATGCAGGAACGCAACTCGCAACCGAGCTGACGAACAAGTTCATTGATTGGACCCATGTGAACTACCCCAAAGCCTTTGTATATATACATATATAATACATAAATATATATATATATAAATAATAAAATATATATAGCCATCTTCACTTTCCGTTCATTTTCAATGTCCCAAAGATATTTCAACAAGTCCTAGATATATATATGGTTCCAATTTGTTTCGCGGAAAAATCTGCAGAAAACCCTAGGGCTTCTTTTACACTCAAATATAAGGTCTCTGAAAATCAATTCGGGGAGCCTAACAACCATTTTGACGTCAAGAGATTGGGCTGTGTAGCTACCAAAAATGGTCCATTTGTGGGTGGTTTACCCAAGTCTACCAAGATGTCCTTGCATGATCTTGTATATATAGATATTGGACAAAAAGAGTTTCGTCCATAGAGGTCTTCCTATGAAGATCTTGACCGAGGTCTTGTACAGCTCTTGCAAAGATCTTGTGATGATCCTATGTGTGTGGAGATAAGTTGTGTGGTGACAAAGTTGTATGTGACAAAGTCGAGTGAAGAGGTTGTGTGTGAGCAAGTTGTGTGTGTGGACAAGTTGTGTGTGAGCACGTTCTGTGTGGACAAGTTGTGTCCGAGCAAGTTGTGTGATGACAAGTTGTGTGTGAGCAAGTTGTGTGCGAGTAAGTTGTGTGTGAGCAAGTTGTGTGTGAGCAAGTTGTGTGTGAGCACGTTCTGTGTGGACAAGTTGTGTCCGAGCAAGTTGTGTGATGACAAGTTGTGTGCGAGCAAGTTGTGTGGTGACAAGTTGTGTGGGAGCAAGTTGTGCGTGAGCAAGTTGTGTGTGAGCAAGTTGTGTGTGAGCAAGTTGTGTGTGGACAAGTTGTGTGTGAGCAAGTTGTGTGTGGACAAGTTGTGTGGGAGCAAGTTGTGTGCCAGTAAGTTGTGTGTGAGCAAGTTGTGTGGACAAGTTGTGTGCGAGCAAGTTGTGTGGTGACAAGTTGTGTGGGAGCAAGTTGTGTGTGAGTAAGTTGTGTGTGAGCAAGTTGTGTGTGAGCAAGTTGTGTGTGGACAAGTTGTGTGTGAGCAAGTTGTGTGTGGACAAGTTGTGTGCGAGCAAGTTGTGTGGTGACAAGTTGTGTGTGAGCAAGTTGTGTGGGAGCAAGTTGTGTGTGAACAAGTTGTGTGTGAGCAAGTTGTGTGATGACAAGTTGTGTGTGAGCACGTTCTGTGTGGACAAGTTGTGTGCGAGCAAGTTGTGTGGTGACAAGTTGTGTGTGAGCAAGTTGTGTGGTGAGTAAGTTGTGTGTGTGTGGGCAAGTTGTGTGCGGACAAGTTGTGTGTGGCTATGCCAGCTTACCAGAGGATAAATCTAGTTAAATGATGTTATCCGGTGGCAATCAAGCCTGACAATAGACAAACACCTTTCAAGATAATTTTCACACAACACATTGGCATATCCCATTGCAATGGTTTGTCCCTCACAGGCCCTCACCATTTGGATGTTTGTGTGCGTTTAAGCGGTGTTTGAAACTTGCTACTTTAATGGGCCATGGAGTTAAATCATCACTGTTCACTGCTTCATAGCTGTGATATGTCTGGGTAAATCATCATATTTCACTCATAGATAAAACCAGGTGAGTGGAAATCATGATATAAAACCTGGTAAATCATCATATAACCTGGTATGATCATCATATAACCTGGTATTTGTGACATAAAAACAGGTGAGCGAAATATCATGGATAACTTCCCTTATGAACCATGGATATATCCTCATGATTTCACCATAGAATATACATCAAATATGAACATCATACAATGGGGTGCCCCCAGTGATGTGAACGTTGGTTTTTAAACCCCATTAATACTAGATATATATATATATGTATATAGAGATCATGATATATCTATCATAGACTTCCATAAACCATACTTCACCTAGTTCTAAAGCAAATTAGCTATCTAGAGGGCACCACATTGTACAGAAACCATTCAACTACCTTCCGGACATTCAACGGTTTGCGAGCTGGAAATTCGCCAGTGTTAATAGGTAAATCATCCTTTCTATCATCTATAAATGGACCATCTATACCATAGCGATATTTTAAAGTAGCAGCGGGTATCCATTGTTTAGCTCATATCCAATTCAGACTCCTCTCAGCCCTGCGGTCCAGCGCCACATCCGTTGTGGTGTTCCAGCGCTGAACGGCCCGTTTCCATAACCTGTAGTTGGCCCCCCAGCCTGCTGCTGATCGGGCCCTCAGTCAAGCCTGCCGTGAAGCTGGCCAGGCTGGAGGATCTGCGTAGTCTTTCCCCCTGGCGTCTCTGGACCACCAGTCTTGTTGCCAACCCCACGACCACTGCCAGTTGCCCCACTGGTACTGGTCGTACTCCCCTTCCCGCTGTGACCAGGGATCAGCCCTGCTCCACGGGTCTTCCCCTTGAGGACCTTCAGGTACAGGAGCTCCTTCTGGACCTCGTACACGAGCTTCAGCTCCCCTGCTATCCAGCCGGACGAAGTCCTCGACGGATCCTCCTGATTAACCATTATTGATCATCGGTTCACCATGAATTAACCACTTTCAACCATTGTTCACCATCAATGCCCCGTCACAGTTATGGCCCAACTAACAGTTATAAATGGAATGACAAAACTCCTATATCTAGCTGGCTATAAATCATGAAATAAGCCCATTTAATTATACCTCTTTGTTAAGGGTATATCTGTAGATACTTCAGTACTATAAACCAACTATAACTATATAAATCATAGATCAACTATAAATTTCATAAATCATTATACATCCATATGAAATAGTATATCACATCACTAAATTCGTTGGGCCTAAGAACCATCCAGCCGTTCCCATTCGCGATCAATGCCACAGTGGCTGACAGGAACTGATGGCTGCATTGAAGGTCACCAGCTGCGGCTCTAACCTTGGCCGTTTTCGGCGGCGGCATCTTGAAGCTAACAATCATCTTATACTGGTTGGTGGTTTCAACCCCTCTGAAAAATATAAGTCAGTTGGGGTTACTATTCCCAATATATATAAAAACTAGACGACGGATGGCCCGAGAGCGTAGAGGAGCAGGGTCTTCTCTTGTTAGTATGGAGACGCAATTTTAGAAACGATATATGAAAGATGTGTTATAGGCAGTCGAGAAGAGGA
>Ga0126342_10020020_pt1 | contig 11297 bp, 12 predicted proteins | sample Cyp1metagenome_FD_92528 | JGI IMG/M metagenome (GOLD analysis project Ga0126342, IMG submission 92528) | Coral microbial communities from Lord Howe Island, Old Settlement Bay, Australia - Cyphastrea 1 metagenome | ecosystem: Host-associated > Invertebrates > Cnidaria > Coral ...
ATTCAAAAATGACAAAAAAGGTCCGAGAGCAGAATTGAAGATAAGTGGTGCAGAAAAGCATTTCTGACAGGAAAAGCAGAAATTAGTAACATGTGAGAAGCCCTAGGTATATATATATATATACACATGTTTTTTAAACGAGTTGCGCGGTTCAGGATGGTAGTTTCCTTCACAGATTTGGACATCACCAACTGAGATGGGATACATACGCATTACTATCCACATCTCGCATCCGTTTTTTTTAAAGCATAGGGCTTACGAAAGGAACATAGCTGCCGGGGCCAAGGAATTTGTGGATATAGCCAGCAAAGGTTGGGATCTTGAAATTAACTGCCAGAACAATTGAACGATACCCTCTGGAATCCCCAAATGGTGCACATTTTGGTGCAACAATGGTCGTAGGCAGTGAGAAAAACATCCTGCAAAGATGAGGGGATAACCTTTGATCTCCTTCGGACTGGGGAGACATCTCACAGTACAATATGAAAGTATACATACGCACAGTACCGTACAGATCTTATCAGATCTTATTTGCTATTGAACCCCTGTTTTCTGCACATAGCCAACCAGAATCAACCAGATGAATGCCTCCACTTGTTCCAAGGTGCAGGGACAAAGCACGTTGCCACTGGAAAGCTTTGGCACAAGCACTGCATGCTGCAGAGTATGCCACCAGCGATAGCCCTAAATCTTGAGACCTCATGGCCTGCGCGCAGCTGAAAGCGCCTTGGAGCACCTTCGAGGAGCTGGTTATATGACCCGGCTTGGTAAGTCCCCATGGTTTGGCTCGCATATAATACACACTCCGGTAATCAAACGTGGTAATTGAAACTCTCGATTTATGGCGGATTTTTCCTTTTAAACCTCCATTGATAGGTGATTTCCCATTGCAACATATTGCAACATTTGATTACCAGAGGTCTAGGATTGCAGCCCATGGTTACATATGGTTACTGACCAGTTACTAAGCATGACTGGACCTCCATGTCTGGAACTAGCAAACGATGATGACAAAGGTAGGCTCCTGGAGTAGTTGCAGCGCATGCTTCCACTCTGCTTCCTCCTGCGGTCACCATGCAAAGTCATGCCTTGAAGGACCCGGCTCCCAGATTTGGGTCCTTCTTTATCTCCTCTTGTCATTCTCCACATTATGACATTCTGCCAGTGTTTTTGTAATTCACATCTGTTATTGACATGTTTGCTTGACCGTGCAACTGCCAGTTGACAGTCTATGAATACACCTTAACTTAAATCACAGCATGGCGCTGAAGAACAATATGGAATTGTCTGAAAATTGCATAATTCATCATAATTCATCATAATTCCACTTGTTAATCCCAAACAAATGCCACTTTGGGGAATGTACCATCTGGTTATTTAACATAGCCATGGAAAATTACAATTTTTAATAGGTAAACCATCTATAAATGGGTCATTTCCCATGGCTATGTTAAATAACAAGAGGGTAACCCCTTTGGATCTTAGCCCATCCCCCGGTCACCATGGTCACCATGGTAGCCCGTCCTGGCAGGCGCTGATGCACGCACTGTAGCTGATCACGTCAGCGGAACTTTCCTCCTCCGTTTGCAGCTGATTCAACCTGATCCCATGGGCGAAACGATGGAAACATCGATTTCCCATAAACTTTGACTTTGGGAAAACATAGCTATAAGTTTCTGGCGATTTACTGTTCTAACTTTTGGGGGACCTAGCCATGTTCTCAATACGCTGGCACGTACGCATAAGTATAAGAAGAAAGTCTAGCCATGTTTAGAAATGTTTAGTCTGTCAACGCCAAAGGACAGCACCAAAGCCACTTGCCATTGACCACGCTTTTCACCTCAGCCGCCATTGAAACGTCACAGCCTTGGCCCTGGAGCACCACCTACAGTGAGTGGCCAAATTGAAAGGTGGTGCTCGTCCAAATCTTTCCTAAGCATCAGTTCCAGTATCTTAGACAATATTATCAAATCATGTTACCCTCTGGTAAACTAACATAACTGTGGAAAATCACAATTTTTAGTGGTTAAATCCACTATTTCGATGGCCATTTTCAATAGCTATGGTATCGTTTTCCAGATCTCCCGAAACCCAGTGCCACATCCAGCCTGGCCAAGCAACAGGCGCTGATCGCTGCATTGTAAACGACATGGTTCGCTTTCAACGACATCGCTCTCGCCAGGGACAACAGCAACAGCGCCCGTTGCCATTCACCGCCTAAAGAGGGGCGAAGGAAGTCATCCTGAAAAGCATGGGGATTTTCCAACATGTTTCCATTTAAGTACGGATCTCTTGACATTAACTCCAGGATGACTCTATAAATTATATATAAATATATAATATTATATGATATTATATGATATTATGTTATATTATATTATGTTATATTTTATATTATATTAAATTATATATTATATTATATTATATTATATTATATTATATATTATATTATATTATATTACATTATATTATATTATATATTATATTATATTATATTACATTATATTAAAGCATATTATATTATATTATGCTATATTATATTATATTATATTATAGTATATTATATTATATTATATCTATATCTATCTGTAGGCACATGATGTGCATTTCCAATTGCTAACTAAGCATAGACCACAACAGCAAATGGAAAAGGATGGAAAGGGACATTTCAATGACATTCCTCTTGAATACATAGCGTGGACCGTGGAACCTTCTCTTTTCTTGCTTTGTTTGTAGTTGATGGCTGACCTTTTTCTAATTTGAACATAGAGTATACACATGCACATAACATTACATAACCCCAAGTCCAAAGTATTGCCATCCCTTCCCTTTTTCAAAGTGCCCAAATTTGAGGCTTGATCCCGGTTGCCTTTCGCGCAGGCGCTGATCGCCGCACCAAAGGTGATGATATTCGATGAATTCCCAAGATCTTGGAAGAAGGCAAGGCACAGTTCCCACCTCCGGCGTTGGGCGCTTTACTTGACCATGGAATCCATGGATTTCGGTTGAGGTTTCAGGAACAACCATGGAGTACATGCATCATGACACGACGTATGTTTCTGCAATCAAAAAAAATGTTCGGTGGATGTTACCGTTATCTCGAAACTTGCTTGTGAATTCAACAACTAACGGCTCCCCTGAAACCGATCTCCGAAGAAGTTACTGGCCAGCAATAGCGGTGCGTCGAAGATATGGGAACTATAAATTCACACACAAATGTAGACCGGCAAAGCATGGGTGTGGACATGGTGATATGGTTCAAACTTGGGTTCTCCCAAATTGGATGTTTTCCAGTGTGTTTTACCACAGGTACTGACCAACATCCGTGAACCCCCCAGAAAACAGGTGACACTCAGGACTTGGTCAAGATGCTGGGCCGCTCTCTCACAAGCACTCATCATCGCACCGTAGCTAATGATGTCTGGAGATAGCCTGAATTGGACGAGCATTGGGAACATATGGGAATATAATATATATTTGATATATGGAAAATATAAATATATGATATATATATAAAAATACATATATATATATAATGTGTGTATGATATATATATATATATATATATATATATATATATATATTACATTTGATACATATGATCTCAACAGCGTCGAACAGCTATCAGTTGTCTCAAAGTTATCTGTCTCACAAATGTGAAGAAACGTTCATGACCCAATCTCCTATGGGGCCGGCGACTGAATCATTCCAGCCATGTTCCGACCAGCACTTGCAGCTAAGGGTGCCATGGAGCTCTCAAATCATCAACTCAACAGTGGGCTCTGCATCGAATGACACGCGAACATTGAATATGTTTTATTTTGAAGTTTCTCAAAGTGGGGGGAATTACCCCCAAAACATCCATTTTAATAGGATTTTCATAAACCCTCCAGTACCCCCATTTCAGGAAACCATCTGTGCACTCCAAGGAACTCTTGCGATGGCATCTGCGAGAAGATTTCAAGGGATCGCCTGAGTCCACCAACACGGGTCTCCCGGCAATGGAAGCACATTGCCAAACAAATTAGCCAACAAGAGATTCCAACAGAATGGAACAAAACAAAAGTATATTTGCAAACATAATTTAACTGCTGAATAAGTCCAAGTATTGTAACTCAGACTAGGTGACTAGGCCACCAAAAGATTGATTTTACAGAAAACATCATGGTCAATCGTTGATAGTCCACACCAAACAACTAATTTCTTGCTGGTTCTGGCTATTTTCCATTGGATTAAACTACTATTGAACTGATTACACTATCCATTCAAGGTTGGGGATGACACCAGGAGCCCCAGCCCTTGTTGCAACGAGCGTCTGCCAGCGCCCGCTGTTGCCACATGCGCTGAGGGCAGCGTTGCACACGGCCAGGCGCGGCTGCGTTGAAGACGCGGAGAGCAGCAGCACCGCAGCTTCCCAGGAGCCACCTGGTGGTTTAATGGGATTTAATGAGATTTAATGGGATTTTATGGTGGTTCATTTAATTGGATTTAATGAGATTTAATGTGTTTTTTGTTTAAATGGTGGCTTAATGGGATCTATATAGTGGGATTTACCCTCTGGTGAACTAACATAGCTGTGGATAATCACCATGTTTATAGCTAAACAATGGTAGATAACTATTTTTAATCTGTAAGTCATCTATGACAGATAGTATTGTTTTTTTCTGATAGCTACGTTAAGTTGCCGGAGGGCATGCGGCTGGATGTAACTTGTCTTGTCAGTTTTCAACTATATCATAATATATCTATTTTACATCTTCTCCCTAGCTTAATAACTTAGCATTTAGACTATTGATCTAGGGGAACCATTCATTGAGGGAGCTTTTGATAGGGGGATGAGATCATCATCAAGGGCTAGCATCAAGAGTGACTTCGCCTTTCTGTTTACAACAGAAAATCTGTAGAACTGTCTGTGTCTAGCTTCACACGTGGCGCATGATTCTCCTGCAACATGTGAAGCCCAGCCCCGGTCCGCCCCGGTCCACGCAAGGCATGGATTGGGTCGGTGCCTGCATCACAGGCTGAAATGGCCGCCGTGAAAGATGCCGCTGTGCTTTCCAGCCGCCGCTCCTGGCGAGCTCCAGCGAGATGGACAAGCCAGGTGTGGTAGTTAGCTACTTGGTGGCTCATCCGACTTAGTAAGTGGGTTATAACCCCAGTTATAAATGGGATAAGTAAGGTTAATCCACTTATAACTGGGGTTATAACCCACTTACTAAGTGGGATGAGCCACCAAGTAGTAGGCTACCTCGGCCACGATTTTCCAGCCTTGTAGAACCAGCCTCATGAGCCTCATGGGACAGTTTTTTAAGTTTAATAAGTTTAGAAGATTCAACCTCTTGGGTGATAAAGCCGAGGGGGGAAAGCGCCTGATTCACCGCAGGTGGTGTATCTCCAAGATTTCCAGTGCTTCAGCCACATCATGCTTTTTTGCCATTTGGCCTATGCAAATGGCTGAGTAACCCAGAGATCCCACAAGCCAAGGGCCACCAAGGGCCACCTGTGCAATTTGGAAAAGCTCAAGGGCCACCAACCACTGAGCACTTTGGCCGCAAGAGCCTGGCTATTTCACTGGGGGCAGATGGATTTTGCAAAAACGGCATCCATGTGGGGTAATGGTATGGTATATGTAGTCGTCGCCATGTCGTTGCCTTTTGTGGGGTGTAGACGGTCTAGCTATATTTTATTGTACCCTAAATTAGTGCAGCATGGCCATAGACAGCCAAGGAGCTGATGGCGGTGTTGTAGCTGATAATTGTCGCCTAAGCTGCACAGCCACAAAAGAAGTCATGGCGCTGCCTTTAACATCAGGGGCTTCCTGTACAGCATCCCCCTGCATGTTGTGATCCAAATGGCAAGCGTGTATCATTTCGGAGTGTTGCTATTCCCTATCTCCTGTTGACTTCAGGCGGAAATCATGCAATGCCTTGGGCGCCCGTCCTTTCTAAGCCATAGCTATCCAAATGACAGCACCTGATACTGTACCAGCAGAATGTTCCAAACCTACCCCAAGTTTCGTTTCAACATGGTTCAACAGCCCTTCACACCCCTTCTGCCTAGCCCTGGTTATCACAATCCATCGAGGCAGGACCAAGACCAGGTGGCGTCAAGCTCTCTTCGGTCAATGTCAAACAACAAACCTGGGATGATGACGCTGGGAGTGCCCAAAATCACTAGGGGCGCCCAAAATCCTGTACTGCTCAGTAGGTCTCTATCCTGCACTGCCAGCACAAATCACTAACTTTTACTAAAGGGCGCCAAACTTGGTAACTCAGTAGGTAAAAAATCGAAACTAGGGGCGGATGACCATACCAAAAGTTAAATATATAATTAAACTCATGTTTGTGTGTGTGTGTGAAATCCTTGAAGTTCTTGTTTAAACCCATGAAGCAGTGGTACCTGTCCGAAAAATGGCCAGTGGGAGCAGCAAACCTTAACTTAACTTGTTTGTTTTCTGTGGGCCATCAATCCAAAGTTTGAAAAACCTCAGGTTCTTTTCTATCCCCTCCGGCAATCAAACATGGCGGGCTGGAACATCCCACAATTTACGCCAGCGCTTGTCCCATTTTTTAGCCTCCAGCGCAGGGATTTCCCAGCTATCCCCGTCCCGTCATCCCGTCCCGGCACGGGACACAGGGCCATCTGCCACTGCTGGCTTCTCTCGCACGCACTGGACACCGAATTGCAGGAGATGACCTCCATGGAGTGAAGGGTGTACTGGGAGTCAATTGGGAATTCGAGCTGCTAGCTGAGAGGGTGTACTGCTTCAGTTTGATCACAAATTAGTCAAAGAATATGCCCATGATAGCCTATGATGATAATTTAAGCAGAAGATCTGAATTCCCATAAGCGCGTGTGTGTGTGTGTGCAATAATTGGGACAGACTATTCTCAAAGATAGATAGTCCATGATAGCACCACTAGCAAAGATTGGCCACCACAACTCTGCAACCAAGAGGCGTCGGGGACGACGCGGAAGTCTTCCATGCTAATGAAAAGTTGCAGCGCCTGCCACACAAACATTCACATTGTCTATGCGATTCCATACGTCACGCAAAAATGGATGACACACAAAAATTAAATCGTTAACAAATGGCACAACAATTAAATCGTTAACACATGTCTAGTATGCTCTCTCTCCATCCAATTCTTTACGGCCAGACTTATATTGATTGCATATCCCATCCATTTCTGGCTATATATACATGTCATATCTCCTGTAATTTGGTTCATACTGCGTCCGCCTGCATTGAAGTTGGCAAAGTTCACAGTGAACACCTGATGATCCTGTACAGTTTCTTACCCCAAACCACGGGATCTATCATGATCTATCTATCTATCTATCCGCTATCCATCCATCCATTCATCTATTTAGAATATCTATTCATGTTATCGTTCTTTCAGTTTTTTTCCCTCTCTATCTTTGGATAATTTTCCGTTGGTTTTATGAGGACTTCAGGCTAAGATCCGCCAAGCCCTTCCTGCATCCACTGTGAGCCCTTGGCACAGGCACTGATGCCAGCGTTAAAGATGATTTCGTCCTTGGGACAATCGGACAAAGGGCCATGGCAGGCTGGTGCTCCAATTTATGATGTTTGTGGTAGATATACCCTCTGGAATGAAACATAGCAATGAAGAATCCCCTTCGGAGGTTTGTAGCTGGAAACGTAATCTCTCCGAATGGGGATTTTCCATTGCTAAGTTTGATTGCCAAAGGGTATCTAGATATCATATCCATAGTTGGATGGGCTTATGAACCAACTTAGAACTGGGGGGGGCATTCAGCAAACATTCCCATCAAAATCAATGCTACAGTATAGTCTGAAGATTATGAAAACAACGTCTGGACTACAGGCACATACGGACCCACCAGCGACATGTGTTCGAAGATGTTTTGCCACTTCTGGTTGCAATGTTTTTGTTGGAGGGGTGTACTTAAAACATCTTAAAGCACCACAAGATGCCTCTGCAAACAACGGAACGGTGGAACGTTGTAGAAACACAGGGCGGGCAGTAAGAGAATACGAACCACCAAACATCCTGGCCAAAAGTAACACATCCTTTTAGCACTGACTGACTAACTTTGCCCAATAAAACGGCCTGAGGTGAGTTCATTTCTGTATCCCAGCCAATAGAATTGAATTATAATATATATATATATGTACCCTGGGGGTCCCGCGCTATTCTTTGTCTAGTCTTTTGCAAACACCATTTTTTGGCGTGACGATCTAAACTTTGGCAATTGTCAGGTGGGGTCAGGTGGCCATTGAGATGCTCCAATGGTTTTATGTAGAAAGTTGTTGCAAATAGGGCAAATGCGTTCAATTCTTGAGGATTATAGTTTGGTCCAGTGATGTATGTGAGAAGGTCTACCCTACCACTTGAGTGTGTGATGGCCGTGACACAGCGTGACGCGCCGTGACACACCAAGATCCGGGAAAGACTATATTAAGTTTGACCTTTTCCTAAAAGGAAATATATCTAAAGTATGAATGTTGGAATCCTTGTGTATAATATATATATATATATATATATATCCCTCCCTACTAATATATATATACTGACCGTACTAGCTATATAACCTTATTAAAGTGTCATTCGCTAGTAACTTCGTAAACACCCACCATTTCTGTGCTGGCCCAAGCTTCCGCTTGCATCGCCAGGACCACTTGCGAAAGTAAGTGGATGGCATGCTGCCAGGCATTCCCTGACGTGCAGATGTTACCGGAGGGTAGATAGCTTGGATTTGGAAGAACATGACAGCTTGAAACTTACCATCTGGTTATTTAACATAGCCATGGAAAATCACATTTTTTTATAGGTAAACCATCTATAAATGGGCCATTTTCCATGGCTATGTTCAATAACCAGAGGGTACTAATAAACATTCTTACATATTCTTACTATGGTTGAATAAAACATCAGCAACAATTTGGTTGGTGGTTTCAACTCCCGTGAAAAAATGTTCGTCAAGTAGGATCATCATCCTATTTGTACGATTGAATTCCAAAAATATTTCAGACCAGCAGCCAGGGATGGACGATGACGATGGTCGGTATTCATATCTTGTTGTAACCCCATGTGGCCCTTTATGTAGAAGGTATCTTAGCTACCCGGTAATTACTAAACGACACGACCGGTAAGCTGAAAGAGGGCAAGATGCACCGTTGAAGAAAACGTGACAACATCAACAAAAATACAGTGTGTAAAACAAACATACTTTCAGAGTTAGCCGATTCGCAGAGTTAGCCCCGGACAAAAAAAACAAGTTCACTTGCTACAGGACATGATTCTATTACTGGATATGATTTTCTGGTCTCCACGAGGTGCCCTGATTGGATCCCACCTTTCTCGCAGGCGCTGATCGCAGCGCTGAAAATGATGAGGTTCGCCTCCAGGGAGTCCCGGGAGCAGTCCGCCAAGAGTTGCAAGGCCTGGGGCTTTGGATCTTACTTCACACCTGTAGAAATCTCTAGCACCTATCTTGGACCTAGCTAAGATGTGTGCATGTGTGTGTGTATGCGAATGCAGGTATATGCATGTATGATCATGATTGATTACGTAAATGTGCAACTGCACCACAACACACACACATGTGTGTGTAACATCTGAATAGATGTAAAACTTCTGCGATTTTTCTTTTCTCATATAGCGGGGGGACCATCCATGTGCTGTGAGCGATGGTCCAACGAAGCGGCCACAGTACATGCAGATATCACGGCTGATCACCGTGACGTACCTGCTATTTGTTTTGCTGCTGTGGCAAGGGGCTAAGCCAAGAACCCCAACATCGCAATTTACATCGAAAATGATCATTTGCACGGATGTCGCAATCTTCTTTTACAGTATTATTTACAATTTGATACCGGACCTGTAGATGCTTGCTTCCAACTTGGTTTATATTTATTTGATTCTGAACCTGCCGATGCCCGATTCCAACCTGGTTAATTATTCTTCATAGCGTGGTCCCGTTTATGTTCACGATCTCAATTATTTTGGAACTTCATCTTAAAAGTTGTATACAGCTACATGGAGGTCTACCTTATATCAATCATCTTGTTTGGTTGCACGTTTACGGGAATTAGTTCCCATCGGATCACTTCAATGATCAAGTTCTTTTCTAGTGCGTGCACGAAGCAATGGCTCATGTATCTATATGCACTGTTCTATGGATCGATGAAGGTGAGGCTAATTGAAGGGGTCCCCACTGAGAACTGGCCAGGTGATCATATAGTAACTGACCATTTTGTACCAGGAAGATCCAGGAAGCATCGCGCAGTCGCACATGACAGGACATGCGAAATTCAAAGGTTGCTGGCTTTGAGCTGAGATTCACCATGTTCTGCTCCCAATGACAAAGAAAAAAACACACATATACAGTATATCTATATCTATATATATATATATTGATTTAATGTGTGCCTCATATTACATATACAATAAATGTATATATATATACATATTATTATTATTCTCATTATTATTACTATTTGTTATTATTAGTATTACTATGATTATTATTTTATTATCATTATATTATTATCATAAAAATATTATTCTCATTATTATTATTACTATTATCATTATTATAATTATAATAATTATTATTTATATATGTATATAGCAAAACCAAATCAGAGTAGATGTAGCATTCATGTTTTTCATGGTGGGGACTGGGCCCCAGAATCGCCCAAATCCACGGTTCTGCTGTTCTGTCTTTACCGAAATCCATCCCCCGGTGGTACCTGCGGCCATCGGCCCCCACATGTGCGGATGGCCCCGCAGCGGGCGCGCAGATCTGGAAGACCCGAGGAGCCATACTGAGCAGCCAGCAGTTGCCTCGTGGACCAGTCGGGATCCAGGGGAATTGGGATGAAATCTTCGGGTTTGGGGGCATTAATGTGAAAGATTTTGTAAGCAACAAACGTGACAAAAACGGAAGATTCATCATTTTTTTTCATTTTACAAAATCATGCCAATTGCGGTTCAACCGAAACTTGTCGGACAGAACATGAGCGAACTGGTCAGATCGTTGTTGGCATACCAGTCCCAGTTCGTGCAGCTGTTCATTAGAATGCCAAGGATATAATGCATGTCATCATGCAATTTCAACCAGCCGTACGAAGATGACGGCGGCAGACTCACAATTCATGCCGCCGCCATGAGTCAAGTCAAAAGGTTTTGCGGCTGATAAGGGGCCTTTGGAATTGGATTCTAGGGTCCTTGGTAATTTAGTTGCACCCCTGATTGTAAGATATGTTTTCCAACATTTATTTCTTTACCTATCATATCTATCAA
>Ga0126342_10020021_pt1 | contig 11296 bp, 10 predicted proteins | sample Cyp1metagenome_FD_92528 | JGI IMG/M metagenome (GOLD analysis project Ga0126342, IMG submission 92528) | Coral microbial communities from Lord Howe Island, Old Settlement Bay, Australia - Cyphastrea 1 metagenome | ecosystem: Host-associated > Invertebrates > Cnidaria > Coral ...
AATAGTAAAACAACGCCCTACCCCAAACACAACCTAAACGCCGCTTCGCCACTTTAGGTCTACATGAGATAGTAAAACAGCAACCTACCCTAAACACAAGCTAAACGCCGCATCGCCACAACTTCCACAAAAGCCTTCCCCCAAGCTAATTTCAAGATTTTTGGGATTTCGCCACGACTTGGGCAGTTGGGAGTAGTGTATGTATAAATATAATAATATATATATATATACAATTATATATATAATGTATATATGTATAGAATATGTATAGAATAGACATGAAAGACATGAACAAACCATTCAAAATTGGGGATATTCATGGGTGTCTGCGGTCTTGCCCCAATCCCAAACACCCATTTATTGCCATGCTTCGTCAAGAGTTGCACGGCGCGTGCCAGAAAAGCTTCTTCATTCTGGAACAAGTGGGTGGCTTCCTGGAATCGATGATGTCCAGCTGTTGGGGGGCTGTTTGAACAGCAAAAATCTGTAGCCATGACCACAGGGAAGACGGCTGCAAAGTCAGTGAGGATACATTCAAGTCAGTGAGGATACATTCCAGTCTATATTCATATATAATTTGGCCAGCCCGTAGCTGGCTTATATAATATAATATGTAGTAGATGTAGAAGTGTAAAATAGACAAATCATCTTTGAGGATCATTTTTTTGGGGTAAAACTCACCGAGAAAATCCGAGAAATGTCTCGGGATTCACATGGATTGACTGTCAAAGAGTGAGATTTTTCACCATCAAACGTCGGGATTTCGTGAATTTATTGGTTCTGAACTCTTGAGCCTTGGCAGCATCGAGGGCATCAAGGCTGCTGCCCTGTCAGGAGTGAAACTCCAATGCCCACATCCAGCATCAGCATGTGGTCGTTCACCGGATTCGCGCTTGGTTTTCAGCACTGAAAGTATCTTAAGCCATCTGAATCCATCTGACAATCTACCATTGTGCCATGAATCATGTGAGATTTTCATCAAAGAATACGACCCATGTCACAGGATGCCCACAGCTTTCGTAGTTTCTATCCGTTTCTATCCCACCTTCCGGATGGAGACCAAAGCTGTCTGCACATCTGCTTGGAGCAAGGCCGCCCTGGCCCGCATCAAGCGACTGTTGACCTTGCGGAAGTTCCCCACGCATTGCTCCATGGCCTCAACGAGAGATCTCGGTAGACTCCCTCTGAAACTGTGGCATCATGATATCAAGGGACTCATTTGGGTATAGGTCAAAACCTTATACCCCTGGTGAATATCAAAATAGCTGGGATTTATGGATGTTCATCTCCATAAAAATACTATTATTTATAGGATTTTATAGGTATTGATCCATAGCCATTTGCCACCCTTGGGACTCATTGGTCCCCTTTAGGGCGCGCCTTCAGGGCCTTGACCGCATCTCCGGCGTCCAAGTAGCTGTTGGCCTCAGCTCCCAGATCTCCCCGGGCCGTCCCCGTTGTCGGAGTTTCCGGTGTCACCGAGGCCACCGAGGTCCCAACAATGCGTTCCCAGGCCAGACCCTCGAGCTGGCGATCACCCACTGTGTTGAAGATCATGGGCACGTACTGCAGCACCTACTGATGCTGTTTCACCATTGAGCTTAGCAGGCTGCTAAGCCTGCTAAGCTTGAGAAATAGATGTATACTTCAGCAACATAATCAATACATGGCTAACCCATGAGATCCATGAGTATCGATAAACATCTCAGACCCCAAAGTCACAATTCTTGGTCATGTTCATATTTGTCCAAAATACCAACAACCCCAGTATTTTTTCAGGCTTAAACCTTTGGGTCTGTGGAATAATCTGCTCGTGGCCAAACCAAAGGGCCAAACAGAAAACCTACTGTGAGGTCCATGAAGCCCACCTTGTTCTTGCCACTGGTCATTCGTTCTTGAAGTTGCACTTGCGACACATAAACTATGGGATGTCCTATTTATATAACCTACTGATATAAATGATAAAGACTCATTTCGGTAGTTGTTTGCCGGCCCCCAAACTCAAATCTGGGTACCCGGCTGAACTTTCAAAAGGACAGTCTTCCCCGGCCTAGCTTAGGGGCCCTGAGCCCTGAATTTTCATAACCCAACCCACCACTTGCATCGCTGAATGCACCTTCAAAGCTGATTCCTCTTCCAACCGCATCTGATGAAGCGATGCCAATTTCATTAAGATCTCGGCGATTTCGCGGCAAATTTGTGTCAAACTCACTCGCTGAGCTCACAGAATTTGGGAGTCCCAATAAAAGGGGCAAAATCATCGCATTCCCATGCTTTTTTTTCATCCAGCTTCTCTGTGGAAGAGAAGCCGGCCCACCGGCACCTGAGCCTCCCAACCATCCCCTCTGCTTGTCGCTCACGAAGACCCTTGAAGCGTCGTCCTTGCTCCACACCCACCCGAAAGGCTTCATCCATGGCACCTGCGGACTGTTGCATCTGGGGGTATCCAAAGACCAGGGTTGGTCATGTCCCTTAGTTTTCATATGTTTTCATTCATGTTGCTGGATTGTGAATTCTTGGTGAGAGCTTGGGATCCCATCTGATCTTGTCGCATTCTCCATAGGGACCTATCTTTGCACCCCAACTGCCCATGTTAGACCCACGTTGGACCCCTGACCCCATGGGCCCCATGGGCCCCATGGGCCTAGAAGAACGTGCGCATCCATCTGGATCTCAACGCATTTAATCTCTCCACTGCGAATCTTCTTTGTCGGGTAAGGCTCATTTCGAAAGATGCTCCCAGCCTGGAGATGACGGAAGAGATGAGCAGTTTCCACAATTGCGGACTCTAGTGACTAGACTAAACACTAGTGGGATGGGGATGTAGTAACTGTATGTAACTGTAGACTGTAGTAGTTTGAAATGGATGTATAAATCTTATAGAATGGACTGATCACCCCTAGCTGGGACCTATACCTTTTGTGGATTGGTTTTATTCCCCACACTGCACCGTTGCAGCAGCCTGTGTTGCTGCACGCATGGCCTCACTTGGCTCCTGGAGCAATTTTTTTTACATGTTTGATGACCCGGAAATCTACGGTGGTCGGAATGGGTCGGAACATGAACATGCACTTACCCTCTGGTAATTTAACATAGCTATTTAAAATGGCCATTTATAGTGGATTTTCCCATTAAAATGTTAAATTACCAGAGGGTAGATGCACTTAGTAACATGGTTTCACAATGTTTCACATGTCCGTGGTCAGTTGCTTCACGAAATCGAAGCTTGCCAACAGCTGAAGATGACATAACCATTCACGGGCGGCGATGCACCAAAACCCTGGCACCCTCTAGTTCCCATGATCGCTGGTGTTCATCCCCAGATCTGGTCCCGTATTGCTATGGATATCTATGGATCAATACCCAAAGATATCCTCGTGACCTTGCAATAGCTGTGATTTTATGAACGTTCATCTCCCATTCAAATGGAAAATCATAGGTTTTGACCTATTCCCATATCTAATATTCTCTAATATTACTGTATCTAATCATATCTAATCATATCTAATTGGTTATATCTCCCCCTCCCACGGCTTCCCACAGCTTCCCATCGCTAAGAAAAGGGCTCCTCCCGGTCCAAATATAATCGCGCCATCCGCAGCAGCACCAGGCCCTGCAAGGCACGGAGCCCTTTGGCCGCGGTGGAGGCACGCTGCAGCAGCTGCATCGCCTCCGTGATCCAAAGTGAAAGAATCCAAAATTCTCAGTTTCTTGACGACAAAAAAATGACTAATACATACTAATTAATAAAGTTACTATAATATTACTATATAATACTATATATATATATCAAATACTGATGTCAGATATTCAGAATTTGTCATCAGGTGACTCAAGTGACTGCGAGATAGGTGATTCAAATCCTGACTGGTGAAGATTCACACATCACTAAGGTCACTAAAGGTCCAGAAACCAACCAGGTACTACCAACCAATACCAACCAGGTGACTGCAACACTGCAACACTGCAACACTGCAACACCAGGTGCTTAAACGTCTTAAACGGCTTAAACGGTGGCACGGTCTGCCTTCTGGCTATCTTTTCCTTCTCTGCAGGACGCAGCCACCAGCAAACATTGCACCTCTTCCTGCGGGAAATCACAACGCAAGATGCAAGGAGATGGGGTTCGACACAAATGGGGGTACCCCAAAATGGATTGTTTGTAATTGAAAAATCCTATTAAAATTTGATGAGTTGTTGGTATTGTGTTACTGTTTTCCTTGTTGTTTCAAACACATGGGCAATCCACTTCGTTTCAGGATCTCTGCCTTTGTGTCACCACTTTCAGCAAACTTCTCCGCCAAGATCTGACTTTTACTGGCGCGAAGAGGGAACGCAAACAGCAAATCGTGTATTGCAGAGAATGACACGGTCAGTAGCTTTTGGCCCCATTTTGCAGTGGTATCCTAAAGATTTGCATGAATCCATCTTCCCTTCCATGCACCAGTCCACAATCATCCTTCCAAGCTTTGCAACAAACTGGGGAGTGCTGCACGTGCTGTTGCTTTTGCTGATCATCCATGATTGGTACTACAGTAACCAGGTGGGATCAGTTTCTAGATTCTAGATAGAAGATGATAGAAGATGATAGAAGATGATAGAAGATGATAGAAGATGATAGAAGATGATAGAAGATGATAGAAGATGATAGAAGATGATAGAAGATGGGGATCAATCAGTCTGAGCCCACAACCGAACCCAATGGATTCCTCGCCTCGAAACATCACTGAAATCCTCCTTTGTGGCAGCTGCCAAAGCTTCTAAAGCCTGGTAGGCTTTAACTTGAGACATTCCAACGGTGGAACCCCCCAAAAAAGTAGGGACCCCAAAGTCCACCGTAGCCTGGTGAATTTTACATATTACTTGGACAAACCATTTGGATTTGGGGTATTCCACCTTGCCGCCCATGCCTCGACTTCCCCATGCTTCTGATTCAGCGTGCCGTAGATTTGTAACGCCTCTTCTGCGGCCTTGATTCCAGTCATCTTTCGCTCCTAAAGCAGCGACTGTGTGTGTGTACAAGTTTGTGCTTATCTTTTGCATGTACAAATATGTCACAATATGTACATATATATAATTACATATTATATATATATAAATTACAATTGATTATAATATGTATGTGTATATATATACACAGTATATGGTAATATGATGTAATGTCATATGTATGTGTCTATGCATGCCCACACATTGCCTCCAATTTGAATGCTGTACGATTCGCGCGGCTCCTCGTATGCTCCGAAGGCTCTGGCAATCCAGCATTTTGCTCTGGCCAGGAGAACCTGCGGCCCGGGCCCCGGGGGCCCTGGGCCACGTTGACTCGGTGGGAACTGTCAACAAACATAACTTTATCAATTCAATGATCATTTCAGGATCCTAAAATAGAGGTACTGTACCATATAAGGCCATATTTTGGTGGGGGTATTCCCTTACATAGGCCTTACATAGGCCTTATATATGGTAGGTACCTCCAATTTAGGTTCCTGAAATGGCCATTGATCAATGGAGTATCCCAACTCCATTGGTTAAAGCTGTTAACTATCATATTTCCCATGAAATGGCCATTTTGGGGGCATACCGCCATACCTCATTTTCAGATAGACCCATTAATATGGATAAAATCGCTGTGGTATTCTCAGTGTCTCGGTCTTACATTGTGAGATGTGGTGAAGGGCTGAAAATGGATGAAAATGGCATCAAGAAATCTTTGGCCCATCCTGCATGGCAAATATCACCATTGACTATTTGGAATTGGGGTGAAGCATGCAGCAGCTGCAGCATGCCTGACTTTCGAAGATCTTGGCCAGCACTTCAGCATCCTGTCACAATGCCAAGCAGGATCTCACATACGCCAAGCCGCCCAGCATTCAGCATTCAGCCAGATTTGCCCAGTTCTAGACTTAGACATAGGCCATCATACGCCATCATAGGCCATCATCGGCCATCATAGGCCATAAAATGGAGGATGACTTTGGTATCCCTTAAGGTATCCCTGGCAAGTTTGGGTGACCGTGCGCCCACCTTGGCTGCCTCCAGGGCCCTTTCGGGACGATCCTGTGGATTCGTAGATGTCAAACAGCCCGAAATATGAAATAGTGTTTGAATGGAAAAATGATCCATCCATGGTTTCTATTGGTTTCTTGGACCCTCTAATTGCAACAATAATTGTAGCACCCCAACTGATCATCACCGATCTAGAGATCTTTGAAACATGTCTCAAGCATTGCAATTTGAGGACCTTTCTGAGAAGCACATGCAAAGCAAAACCATGATTGCCAAGTCATGAAAAAAGTACGACATGAAGAATTGTGTAGGTCCTGAGCAATGTTAACCTCCAGCACAGTTTCCTGAGCAAGCAGTTAGAAGTTGGAAGGCCTCCCACCATTGGACCCGCGACCTGAAGATTGTGGCCACTTTAATCATTCACCATCGGGGTTTGTCTGAAACTAGGATAACGGCCCAATGGACTGACTATAATCATGTTTCCGACTAAAACTATCTAAAACTGAAATGGTGGGCCAAAATGAGGATGTGTCAAAACCCTGTACCACTGTAGTTGCTGTAGTTCACAGCTATCGACCCATCCCACATCCAATGTTGTTAGTTCAACATATCCCATCATCAAAATTGGATAAAATTGGTGCCAAAACTGATGATGGGATATTTGATGAGATATATCAATGTAGTTGATGGTATATTATCTAACATTATCTAACTACATAATAGTTGATGACAATCTTGGTGCCAAGTTTAAATTAGACCAGACATATGCCAGACATAGCTATCGTCCCAAGGCATCAAGGCTCACAGAGAGCGAGTTCTCGGGCACGATCACCCATCTGCCGCGCCAGTTTCAAGGCCTGAAATAAACGTCCCAGACAGGTGGTGGGAGTAACAAAAAAATAGGTCAATCATAAAAACTCTGCGAAACCTGATAAAGGCGAATAATTATCCACAATGGAAAAATAGTTAAATCATGTTAAATCATGTTAAATCATGTTAAATCATGTTAAATCATGTTAAATCATGTTAAATCATGTTAAATCGTCCACAGGAAAACTAGCATTTCAAGCCACCAATTAATTATGAAGGTTTCAGGCTGGAAAAACATGACTTTTTGGTCCAAACAGCAACAGCACCTCGCAGGCTTTGTAGCTGGCTTCGTCAAAGCTTTTTCGAGCCTGCAGCTGCGTTCGGATGTATGATTTTGGCTCCCGCTAAAGATATCGGACAGCTGACATCTCATCTTCGGCTGTTGAGGTTCCCAGGAATCTGAAAGATTTTTGCCGAGTCGTTCAGGTTTGTTTCACAAGACTGTCCTAAGATCAGCACACTCTATCCCGGATAACTTTTGGGTAGCCCCATTTCAGGGGGTTCGCAGAGGAGGAATCATATAAACAAATAACAGTTCGAGCCCTGGGAAGGGAGAAGTGAATGTTGCCAACCTACATTTGTTTGTTTCTTTAACCTTCGGAACTCATATCTGATCCCTTAAGACAAGTGGCTTGGTCCACCCGGGCCAGTCGATGCATCGCAGCTATCTCGCCCTTCAAATGGCCCTGGTCTCTGAAGATCTTCAAGGCCTGGAAACTGGAGCAAAAAAAGATGGCTGGCTAGGGATCGACCCATCTCCGAAAATAAAATAGGGAATGCCCATTCCATTCACTGCTGGCTGAACAACATGATTTGCCCTATTAAAACATCAGTCGGTAGCAATTTTGCACCATTTTCCCTATGAAAATTGCATAAAATGGCCATAGATCAGGGGTAAATGATGGATAATGATGCTAAATGCGCCCATTCTCACCATTTTTTACACCCCTTCCGTTCGGCAACTCCGCCTGGAGGGCTGCTTGAAACGCTTCCTGCTCTGCGAAGTCGATGCAGCTACGGCTCACAGCCAACAATGCGGTAGCTTCACCTGGTGCGCCCATGGCACCAGGTGAGCAAACACGGGGAGCTACCCTCTGGTAATGACTAACATAGCTATTGAAAATGACCATAGAAATAGTGGATTTTCCCATTGAAAATTGTGATTTTCCATAGCTATGTTAAATTACCAGATGGTAACATAAACTAACCATCCGAAAATTCAGATTATTTCAGATTTAAGCATCGATCATCAGGGATTTAACTTTCAAAGATTGGGAACGCTTCAAAATTGGGATACCAATGTCTTTCTTGGATTCTTGGTATTGGGTCGTCAATTTTTGGGGGTGACAAGTTTGACATTTACAGCATATGAACCTCGAATTGGCAATAGGGTACCTACTCAATTCATATTGCCAAACCTACTGTAGAATTTGGAGTCGAAATGGACAAGCCAGCTTTTTTGTTTGTGTCCAAGAAGAGATTCAGTATCACAACCTATTGCTTCTCTCCCGGGCAGCTTGACTGAAATAACTGATATCGGTGGATTTCTCTTGGCGCAGTGTCCCCAGTTCAGAGAGCTATGCCAGGTTGGATGAGATCCATGTCACCGAGTGCTTCAAACGTTGAGGTCGGCGCATTCTGGCAACTGCAGGTCGCGGAAAGTGGCCAAAGCTTCCTTCGAATCTTTCAAAGCATCCTGACAAACTTGGAATGGGTCCAAATGCACCAAGATAATCCAACATCATGGCCTTCCCATTGAACACATATCTGGTGGATTCTGGGTGAATGATTGGAGTGTAGTATTATGTTTACATTTATTTTTTAGCACTTGCATTTAACCCCCAATTTCAGGCAAGTCCTCCGGTGGCTTTCAATATCTATCCATCTTTGGCCCCACCATGAAGCTACCAGAGGCGTGATTGCGGGTCAAAACCCTGGCACCCATTGGCACCCTGTAATTCAAATCAAAACAGCTGGTAGCTATGGATCTTCATTCACAAAAAATATAGGATTTGACCCACCAATACCCACCATCCAGGCCACAATGCTCATAGGCACCTTCTGCTGCGGTGGTTCTTGTGCCAATTGAGTCAGGGCTGAGCGGAGAAGCATCGTCGCCCTTGGGATTTTGTGTTGACAGTTGGACCTCCAACGGGATTTATTTTGCAGGTTTCTTTCAGTAACTCTCCTCTGAGAGCTGAGGAATATCAACATATCAACACTACCAGTCGAAACCAACCACAGTTTCACTGTATAAAAACCACATTCTAAACACATCTAGAAATATAAACTCTTTAGGTCATGACATCATCCCGAACTCTTGAGGCATCTGGGCTTCCCCACCGTTCTCTTGGGTCAGTTGAGCTCTTCAGTTCCTGTTGGGATCCACAATTGATCGGTCAAAGTTTCTGGCCAACAACACTACAGTCAATGCGCCGCATCGCAGTACTGTCAGTTCAGTCCTGGTATTACAATGCTTGCGTTTTCTAACGCTGACCAATACTTGAAGTAACTGTACATTACAATGCATTACAACTCAGAGTCAAGGCTCCTGCGTTTTGATGACAAAATCTGAACAGTTTAGGGTTGCAGGATTCAAGGGTGTGTTGAGGGTCAATCTTAGGTTTGGTCACAGGTTGTTTTAGGATGTTTTAGGGGTGGTTTGGCTTTGCTCACTTGGTTTAGGGTTAATTATGGCTGATAGCAGGTTGCTTTCGGGTTTGTCAACTGATTTTTTCGGTTTGGTTTAGGCTTTATTAGGGTTGATAGAGGGTTTGATTGAGGGGTTTGAGTATAAGGCTCAAAGCCTACGCAAATTACGGAGATTCTATTGGCATGGTCTTTGGTAAATGCAAAAAAACCACAGGACGCGGGCAATATCAATAACTATGTGGGATGTTTAAGTTGAAAAGAAATGCAGCAACAGCATATCAAATTACAGTTCCCCATACCATCTCCTCTACGTCTTCTGTTGGCTCGCCAGCTAATTCTGCAGGACTTGGACAGTCCAGCCGCTCGTTCCACAGCAAACCCAACGCCTGTGCTGCGGAGATGCCGTTTCACCAAAACCATCTGATGGTGAAATTTGGATGGTGGTTCAGCCTGCAGTTCCGTGAAATTACATTAATTATCATTAATTCCGTGTTGGCCGAGTGAATCACTTAAAACCAGAAATGGCAGGCAAGATATGTTTGAAACCACTGGGCGTTACTCGAAAAAGCAATGCCTAGCCTTGCCAGGCTCCAGGACATCTTTCAGGGAAACTCGTTTGGCCAGTTGCGCACAAGCAGCCCACTTTTCCTTGGTATCACTTCGTGTCGCGTGACACTGCTCACCAGCGCCTTTCCGAAAACGGCGCAGCTGAATAATCCCGAGCAGCCTTGATCTGCAGCCCAGATTCAGGACCTGATGCTGATGTGCTCAGAAGGCAAACCTCAGCAGCGTTCTGGATGTCTCCCATGTTGCCAGACTTCCAGGATCAGCAGTCAACAGATCCAGGTATTTCGTGTGCTGAGTCATAAGCAATAAGACCAAACAAACGGAGAGAGGAACCAACGGATCCAACCACATTTTCCAAACACCAAGGACTTCATAAACCATGCATGGTTTTCCCCACTCCACCAGACCATGTTGGTAGGTTTTGGTTGGTAGATTTTGACGTCTTTGCACTTGTGAATCTGAGGGAGAAACGTCTGGATCAAACACTATGGGAAACTCTTGGGCAGGATGCTCATTCTCAAAAAAACAAACAAATTATATAAGTATAAGATAGTATAAGTATATGATAGTGTATATATATATTATAATATATATATAGGGCGGAAGCTGGGGGTTCCCCGGAAGCCAATTGCAATTCAATTGTATGGATATGAAAAATGTTGATTTTATACTGTGTTTTACAGTGTTTTTTGTCTTCCCTTGAAAGTGTTCCATCAGTGAAAGTATCAATGTCGGCGCGGATAAACTCGGAGTTTGTCCGCACAAAAAAATGATACATTTACATCTTCCATGGATGGCCAAAAATGTGTTCAACATTTTTCCCATTGGAATTGCGGTTTCATACATTTTTCAGTTTTTGTTGATAAATACAAAATGTCATAATCCACTGGAGAACCATGGACGAAATGAACATCACATATTTTTCATCTTCGCTTTCCCAAACCATTTTTTTGGCATGGCGATGGAAAACTTGAGAGGGGGAACACGAAAGGTAGGTAAGCAAGAAAAGGAACCGAAGAAAAAATGAAGGGGAGAGGGGAGGGAAAAATACATAAAGTGGAGTCTGGTAAAAGCGACTCGGCCATTTTCTTTCCAAAAATATGAAGGGGAGTCTGGTAAAAGCGACTGAAAGGCTTCGGCGATGTGGTTGGGGTTGGTGGTGGTTGTGGTGTTGGTGGTGTTGGTGGTGCTGGTGGTGTTG
>Ga0126342_10020022_pt1 | contig 11296 bp, 3 predicted proteins | sample Cyp1metagenome_FD_92528 | JGI IMG/M metagenome (GOLD analysis project Ga0126342, IMG submission 92528) | Coral microbial communities from Lord Howe Island, Old Settlement Bay, Australia - Cyphastrea 1 metagenome | ecosystem: Host-associated > Invertebrates > Cnidaria > Coral ...
ACAATTGATCACTGCTTGGTGGTGACTGGAACCATGGATTTTTATGACTTTCCATATATTGGGAATAATATAATAAAAATCCCAACTGACGAACTCATATTTTTCAGAGGGGTAGGTATACCACCAACCAGATCATCACATATGATAACTATAGATGATAGTTACAGATCATAGATATGATACCATCTGGTTATTTAACATAGCCATGGAAAATCACCATTTTTAAGTTCGGTAAACCATCTATTTCTATGGACCATCGTAATAACCATGGCGAACTGTTTGTCATAACAAGAGGGTAGTTTCTATAGATCATTATGGCTATGAGTCAATATGGTACACAAACGGCACTGGTCGGAAAGATGGTCTTTTTGGCTTTGTCCCAGGGTGATCATGATCTGGTTGGTGGTATACCTATCCCTCTGAAAAATGATGGAGTTCGTCAATGGGAAGGATTATCCCATATATTATGAAAAATAAAAAATGTTCCAAGCCACCAACAAGTCATGAGTTTTGATCCCTGAAAAGATGACAGTGATAGGAAGCGAATGTTAGATAGTGTATCTATAGTAGAAAGATAAGATAGTTAATCTAGTCGTTTACTATCATGGGTAATAATAATAATGGTAAACTGATATCATGATATCAATCATTATTATGATAGTCAGTGGATTACATTACACCATAGTTAGATATCAATAATTGCTATCATAACTGATAATGGTATAACGATATCAATTACAATGATATAATGAATATAATGCAATTATAACTAAAATATAATGGTAATAATATCTAAAACTCTTAGGAACGATAACATAGGTATTATAACGATCAGGGAGGAGTCGTAACTGACTAACTATCTGATAGTAATTATCATAACAGTATGTAACAGTAGCAATCATAAAAAAAAAACAAGAGTAAACATCATAACTTCCTAGTAATCACGATAATGATGGGTAGTATTAATTCAGGAATTGGCGTATTATTCAAAGGTAATAATGATAGTGATAAAAATGCTGCTAATAAACAATAATATGATTTAGAAATAAATCGCAGTGGTTTTTGTTGTGATTGCACTGTATGAAGTTATGATTTTGAATAGCTAGTGCATCAAAATATGATTTACATAGGTATACGTAGGTTATGATTGGACTTGTACGTGTTAGACATCTTAGATTGGGGCTATGGGTGCTCAAATCCGGACAGCGGGACCTATTGACCGGGCCTCCAAGGATATTCCAAGCGAAAAAATGACTTGGAGAGGGGGTAGCAATTTGAGTCTGTGTTTGTATATCAAGTAGCACTTTCCACTTCTATAACCACACTGGTAGGTTTTTTTGAGACTTAAACGTTTTTTTTTGGGCAACCTATCCACAAAAATGAGCGTGTTTTCTGCGGGCTTCTGGGGTTCTTTCTCTACAAAGAATACACCAGCGGACGGGAAACATGATGATCTGGTTGGTGGTATACCTACCCCATTTTCCATTGCCTCTGCTGTGCTGGATCAGCACTCGGTAACGACATGCAAACGATGCACCGGCAGCAGATCATCCGTGATAGTCTCTTTGGACTTCGGTATGATCCATGAAAAACTGCTCTGTATAGGGTGCAAATTCGTCAGGGAGTTCTGCAGCAACCTTATCGGTGCAATGGTCCACCGCAAAGGCGTGCATAGCCTGACCCAAAACCAAATTGAGCCCGTAGGGGTAGATTTTCGCTTTTGCGGTTTGGAATGTTCCATCCTCCTGCTTGCCGATAAGGGCTTGATGCGCCCCCCTGTGGTGATCGCATCGTCCTCCACGGCCCAGGGCCAATAGGCTGCTTCTGACCTGGCTGAGTCGCACCAACAACAGTGTGGTGGGCTTGCGCCCCAGAGCCCCGCATGTGCATTGGTCGAAGCTCACGACTGTGACACAGTTCAAACGCCGCAAGATCTTGGTGGCCCGAAGGCACCAAATACTAGTGACATCGTCCCGCTTGGTCCAGGTCGGATATTGTGGATGTTCCACAAATCCTGAATAGCCCAGCATGGCCATCGTCAGCAGCATGTCGAGGAGGAATCGGAGGAGCCTATCCCCGATATGGATTTGGTTCCATTCTTTGGCGGTGAGCCCCGGCAACCCGAGAGGCTCCAGGCAGGAGCGGAGCGGTCTGGGCCCAAGATCGTCGCTCTGTCGGGCTGCCGTGTACGTTTCGCAAGGTGGTCCGCCACCAATCGAGATCAGCTGCCCAGCGTGAGCTCTGCTCTTCCACCATACCAGAGCGCTGTGGGTCGCAAGGTCAGCTTTTTGACGCTGCATACAGAGATCGACCGAGAGCACTAAGATCTGGTCTCCATTGGTTTGCACTGCATGCTCGACAATTTGGTGCAAATCACCTTCACGGCGGTATCCACTAAAGAAATGCACAATCACAAGGGCTCTGATGTGCAATCTCGCTGCCTCCCGTGCCAATCCTCGCATGCAAAATGCTCCTCCACCAGGATCAACCCCTTGTGGTGACTGCAGGATGAAGGATGGAAGATCACTGTTGTGCCACCACAGGCCAGGGTGTGTGGTGTTGTCAACATCAACACGGTGACCCTGTAGGTAGTTGTAGGCCACCTCGTCGGGCGGGCGACGGCTGGCCATTTTGTTGTACAGGATCGCACAGGCAGGGTCATGGAGGGGGGGGAGTCGGGGTCCAGCTGTCTGAACGGCTGGGTCGAAGGCTTTCGAGGCCCACCATCCTGCCCGTCGCAGTTCTGCTTCAACCTGTTTGTCCTCGGCATCCAGGGAGTCAACTTGGTCCTGAGGCATGGGTGGCCAACAGGCCTGCACTACGTCGTAGCACTTTGGGTTCTTTTCCAAGTGGATGGCCAGTCGATGTCTCGTGTGAAACAGCTGACAACACACAGGGCAAGTGTCACCCACAACAAAGTATCGTACTTTTTTCCGATATCCGTGCTCACGGCTGGCATGCATGGCAAGTGCACGGGTGGACTGGAAGACCTTGGTGCAAAGATCACACATCCATCTCTCAGGTCCGGGTGTGACTGTGGGGTCTTTGGGTAGGGTGGCTCCTGCGGCTTCCAGGGTGGCCTCGAAGTTGTGTTGCCAGACTGCGTGCTCTGCCTGGGCCATGTTGTAATGCAAGGCCAGCCGCGCAGCTTTCTTAATCCTGCCCTTCCAGTAGCTGTCCAGTTGGATATGGGCAATCCAATCATGGAGGTTGGTCGTGGCTGGCAAAGCGTGGGGCTTGTCATAGTGGCGCATCAACCACTGACACGAGTGGGAGAGCATCTGCGTCCAGGATCCACTTGTGTCATCAGCTTGCATGAGGCGCCAGGTGATGGGTGGGCATTGCTTGAAAAGTCTCTGGGCAAACCTCAACCGGTTTGCGTGCACCTGCTGGGTCAGCGGCAGGATGCCACACCAGGCAAAAAGGTGGTCAGTGGTGTGGTTAAATTTTCTGGCTGATGCTAAGACGCCCTTCATGAGCAGCGCGATGGGCCCACGGAGCTGGTTGGTCCATTTGTCCCATTCCGGGTCTTTGACACCTGTCCAGACATGGGAGTTGTACAGCATCTTGGACACTACCAAGCTTTGAAACACTTGGGCTCGAGTCGCCAGGGCTAATTTTTTGGTGAAGAACGAGCGGGCTAGTTGCCCCCATTGTTGGCGTGCTGCACTAGCTCTGGCATTGATTTCCTTGGTGTGTCTGTGCTTGGTCTGGGTCCAGGTACCCAAATGCTTGTATTGGTGGGAGACGTGAAGGCTGTAGGATCCCGCACTGCTTTCCCATCGCAGGCATTGCCCAGAGTGGAACACTTGTTCTTTGGCTGCACGTGCTCCCTTGCCAGTGATCGACCACAACAATTCGGTTTTGCCTTTGTCGAAGTTGACTTCTAGGCCTCGCTTGGAGGCTGCGGCAGTGAAGGCTTCAACAATGGGCATGATGAGCTGAGGGATGCGATGGTTATCTTTGGCATGTACAAGGATGGCGCAGTCATCCACAAACGTGACATCAATGTACCCTTCACTGGGTAAGGGCTCGGCCTCACTGAAGTCAGCTACCCAGCTGGCTTGGCCTAACCAGGGGAGTGTGCCTGCAGCTTCCATCATGTCGTGGAAGTCAGTCAGCAGCTTGGACATGCAAAGGTTGAACAGGATGTCCGCGACTGGGTCTCCTGGTCTGGTGCCTCGCGTTGTGAGGCATGGGTCCGCTATCCCCTGAATGGTAAAGTGCGTATTGGTGAGCATGTCATGCAGCACCCGTTGGAGGTGGTTTGACAGCCCCTCTGTGGCAACCTCCTGTTCTGCCGAGGTGGCCATGGCAAGGACTTGATCAAGGGGTAGGCCCAGCTTTTCCATGGCCGCCAAAAAGGCTTCATTGTTGGACGGCACAGAGGTGATTGTTTGACGCAAAACCATGTAGAAGGCAGACCTGAGGTCGAGGAAAAGCACAGCAGTGGGGAGCTTGGCTACTGTGGCCCAGTGTTGATGCAACTGCACAATATGGTGGGCAACGTCAGTGCCGACTCCTCGTCTTCCACCACATTGAAGGTGTCGAATCCCAGCTTCCCACGTGTTGACTAGGTGGCGCCTGACTGTTTGGCGATACAGTTTAGAACTGTAGTTCGAGATGAAGATGCTTCGGTAGGCATGTGCCAAATCCGGTGCTGCTTTCCCCTTCCAAAGGGGGACAAGGCGTCCCCCCTTCCAGTGCAGCGGTTCAGCAGCGTGGGCCGTTGTTTTTGTGAAAAGCGTGGTGAGGTGTCTGGCGAGCGTTTCTCCCCCAGCCTTCATGACGGCAGGAGGCAGGTTGTTGGGGCCAGGGACCTTGTCCCGCTTCAGCAAGGCAAGCCCAGCTTGGATGTCCCACGCTGTCGGAAACACGGCTGGGTCAACTTGATGGGCTGGCATGGTTTCTTTGTTCTCCTCATTCTTGCGCATGAGTTCAGGCCAGGTGATGGGCAGACCCGCTTCGATGGCACAAAACTGGTCCATCCACATCATTTGCTGCTCATTGTAACTTTGGGCATGTGTTCCGTCTGGTTTGCGTAACATGGGGAGCGGCCTAGGGCCTGGGGGCGTACCTCCTTTCTTACGGCCCAGTCTGTGGAGGATCCGGTAGACAAGCCTGTGATTGGACATTTCTCCTGCAGCGTCTAGCTGGGCGAGCACTTGGTCGTAGTGCTTTTGTGTGTCTCTGCGCACAAGCTTGGCAACCTCTTTTTCGACTAACTTGAGCTCGTTCCGGAAGCAGCTGTCATGTATGACCCCATTCTTGCGGCCATAATCAAGGGCTTGCCGCTTGAAGGCAATGAGGGCATGTGTGTCTGCTTCAAGGACGATCTTGCGTTCCTTGGAGGGGGTTCTGGAAAAGAATTGTTGACCAAGGTCTAGGACCTGATTCTCAACAATGGCCGCATGATCATCAACAGCTACCCTCCATTTGGGAATGGGGAGTGTGAGCAGGGCATCTTGAAAAGCGGCACATCGGGCTGGGTCCAAGAGCTTCTCCTCATCCCATGTGTAGCGCGGTAGTGGCTGCACTGGGGTATGCCATCCCTTGCATATGAGGGTAACCGGGATGTGGTCTTCATGTGCAAACGTGGTATCATGGGAGACATCCACACAACTGGACTGCACACACGGAAGCATGTGGGCCGGGATGAAAATATAGTCTTTGCGGCTTCTTTTGCCAGTGGCATGGGTCCATGTTTGCGTCTGTCCAAGGTGGTACTGGGCAAAAGTGCAAGGTGCTGCCAGCCGGTGGGCTTGTAAGAACTCCGTCAGGGCCTCCCCGGCTGCATTTGTGGGCTCAGCGCCGAGAGGGCCGATGAGATCGGTAGCTGTGTCGGCCAGCGGGGCATTGGCATCGACGAATAGCCAACAAAGTCCTGTGGTGCCACATTTGGTGAGGATGTGGCTGGTTTCGTCCCACCAGGTTTGGGCTTTCTCACCAGGTGTTGGCTGCCCTGGGACGGGAGTGCCTTGGCAGGGCGCATGCAACACAATGAATGTACAGCAAATGGATTCCAGCTGGGCTCTGACAATGAGGCGTCTGGGATCTGCATGGTGTACGACAAGCTTGGCATCTCCAAGGGTCAAAGGTGTGCCGTCCTTGGCTTGGGCCATGGGCAGTGACCTGTGAAGCCACAATTCACAACCGTAAAGCGGTGTTTTGTGCGCCTGGATGGCATTCCTTTCACACTGCGTATGTCAACAGCAAGGACATTGGCTGAGGTAGTGCGGAGCATCCACGAGATCTCATTGGTATCTTGGCGGAGTGCATCACTATGCTCAATTGGCTGAACCCCAAGCTTCAAGTCCGACTTCGTGATTTGCAAGACCTGCTGCTCAATGAGGGGTGGGTAACAAGCTGCCATTGATTTGTGAGTGGTCTGCATCCACGTCCAGGCAACATCATGTTGGTGGGTGGCAAAGTCATGAAGGGCTTCAAATTCAGCCGTTGCGGCCTCAGACGCATGATGCATGGCCCATTTGGCAACCGTGTCGGCAAGTTCATTCCATGCAAACCCCTTGTGGCCTCTGATCTCCTTAATGTGGGTGTTATGGGCCAACCAGTATCCCTGAGCTCGGCATATTTGGGAGAGTGTCTGGTTGGATTTGCAGACCGTTGTAGCAGTGGCAACAAGGCGGCTAAGCGACAGATCAGGCCGTATACAAATGCTGTGCTGATGAGGCCAACGCAAGGCTACCTGCTGTGCAAAGGCGAGTGCTGAGAGCTCTGCAGCAATGTTATCCATGGTATGGGCACCAACCCATGCTGGGTGGGCAGGAGAGATATGCACCACTCCATAGAGGCATCCAATGAAAGCTTCAGTCACCTGGTCAGATTGGGCGACTTGTAAAGTCGCTACAACACTCCAAGCGGCATGGGTGCCATTCGCCGACCCATCCAGGTACAGGGTGAGCTGGCTGGTAGAGTCAGGATCTGGTGGCATGGGATGGATCAAGGGCCAATAGCAAACATCCGGTAGTCGTAGGCCATCAGGCAGGGGTTGCAACTTGCACGGCGGGCATTGCCGCATGTGGAGTAACCAGGCTTCATTGGTAAACCAGAGCATTTGCGGCAAGGAGTCGTCCAACTCAGCGTCGGCAAGCGTTTTGTCGTCAGGAATCACCGCTTCCAAATGTAACTGGACGGGGGTTCTTTTTCTCTGATCAGGGACGCAGTGTCTGTCAATGGCTCCTTGGACATGGGTTTCAAGAGCCCCCCTGTCTGGAGTCAACTGGTGTGTTTTGAAATTGCCCTGGGGGCTCCTTGGCCTCTGGAGGCGGTTCCAGGCATCGTCATCATCTTGCCCAGGTCGGTGATGTTGGTGCAGTGCAATGGCTAAGGAGTGTCCATCGATGATAGGGGCATCCTGTCCAGGCAAGACCTCTTCATCACCTACCCAGGTTGAGCAATCAATGTTGGATTGTTGGCATTGGATGTCCCTGTAAGCAAGTGCGAGCAACGTACTTTGAGGGAGTGGTGACGGGGCAATTGACGCAAAGCGTTCCGGGGGTTGCATTGGCATCGCTGAGTCAAACACCGTGAAAAGCGTTGCTTTGAAACCTGGAATTGGCTGCTGTACAACCAGAATGTGCGCAGCCGTGGTCAACTCCAACAAGGGAGGATCAGGCTGAACAAGCACCATGTGCACCTGGCAGCTTGGCAGAATGACGTCATGCCATACACTGCGTATACGTTGGATCCATTCTTCTGGATTGGCAGGCAACAGCACAGTCCTGGCAACGAAATTCTGGGGGTATCTGATGTGGTCCAGATACCATGTTTGGACAGCTACCAACGGTTGCACCGGATGCATGGATCGTACTGCAATCGGCTGCCACAGTGCTTGAAGTGCAGCAAAAAAGGTCAAGGCCGCAAAATGGTCACAGATCTGATTGCGGTTGCTGGGATCAATGGTGACCTGTATTGGTTGCAGGCTGGCATCAGCCCCCTGAAGGAGCTCATTGATCATGTGTTCCTGTGCCGAATAAGAGATCATGCGATGAAGTGTGCTGATTGTTTGTCGAATCTTGGTAAACTGCAGTTGGATCAGTGATGTTCCATCATCCCAAGGGTCATCTCTTCGGAAGGCTGTGAGCTCAAAACTGAAGCCATTTCGCACTGGAAACGTGGCATCTGCAGGGATCAGGATCTCACCATGCTTGGCCTGGATCCAGTAGCTGTCTGCCTGAGGGTTTGAGGGATGCTTGATCAGGGACATGAAGCCAAGCTGTTCAACATCTGTCTCACGATCCAACATGACGCAGTAATATTTGGGGCTGTCCATGGGTCTGTGATCAACAGAAACCGATAGCAAGGCTGCACGCCAAAGGTCGTTGGGTCGCTGGACCAAGATGATATGAGCGGCTGCCTCATCCTCAGGTTCTGGCAACATGGGTGTGACCACATGGAGCTGCGTGGGCATGGTTGGATCCAACTTGTCTTGCCATCTTGCAAGTATGTCCCTGTGCCAAGTTGGCTGTTGTGGCAACAATTGAACCGGCCGTGAGACATCAGTGTGAGTGACCCTAAGGGAGTCCAGAAACCAAGTGTGCACAGTGACTGGCGCATTCATTTGGTGAATGCATGCAGCAGGTCCAGTGTTTATGTGCCATGCAAGAGTTTGCCGGAATTCACTTAGGTCATGGGGCGGGATGCGATGGCTGAGCATTGCAGTGTCCGTGCCATGCGTTCTACTGGGCGCTGAAGGTCGACTGCCGTTGGGTGAACTCGTTCGGTTGTCTGGCTGAGCTGAACCTAACTGCATCGTACTAGAGAGGTCTGAGTCAGGTTCGGCTTCCGGCTCATGATCTGCGACCGGGCGATGTCGTCCAGTGGTTTCCACATCGGGAGGTGGAGTCGGCATGGGTCCAACTGTGAGAACGGCACTCATACCTGAAAAGATTTCTTCTCTTTCGGTCATCATAAACCTGAGCAGGCCTGAGTGCATGTGGCAGGTTCGGAAACCGCATTGGGTCTGAAAACCATGGCGCTCAATCATGTCCTGTGTGCAAATTCGGTTGGATGTGGATTCAACACGCTGGAATAGCCCCATCCGGGTACCTCCAAGAAAAATGGCTGTGAAGTGCAGCGCAGCTTTCTGAGGGTCAATACCTTGCTCAAGGACAACGTGTACATCTGCCTGGGAGCGTAGCTGGTACGGGGGTCTGGGGAGCACAATGAGAACTCGTAATGGTTGAGTGCGTGCTATGTGGTCCAGCCATGCCATGCAGAGGTCAGCGTACCAAAACTCACGAGTGCTGTCAAGCTCAACCATGCGCGGTGCATGGCACTCAGGGTAAGTATCATGGTGCAAGTACCAGACTTCCACATGGAGGACAGGCCCGGTCTCGGGATGAACCGTAGTGGCCATCTCCTCAAACAGGTTGTCGAGATGGATGTGCCATGATGGTCGTGGTGGGTGCTGTTGGCCTTCTGCTCCATTCAATCTCGGCCTGCTGGTTGTGAAAGAAGGTGGCGATACTGTGTGATCATTGGCAAGTCGTGTCACTTCTTGCAGTTGATCTGGCGACTGCTTGGTCGGTGTGTCAGCATCAGTTGTGGGGCTGTCGACAGTAGGACCTGGTGGTTCTTTAGCCAGTGCTTTGGAGGGGAAAAAGGCATGCAGCGTGGTCTGACTCTGTCTGGGGCACAGGGTGGTGTTACTCTTTGGTGTGGGCTTGGCCTTACCAAAGTAACGGTGCAGCGTGCATTGCCTAGGGACAGTCTGACTTTGGTCATTAGCACTGTACAGGGGTTTCGAGGTCGGAGACATCTGTGCAACCAGGTCCTGGGGAGGTTGATCACTAACGCCGGCGACTGCAACCTGATTCTCTGTCGTGGGCACGGGCTGAAAAGCGGGTTCCCGGGTTTGTGGCATGGCTTCTGCATGGGACGATTCTTTTCCTGGGAAACCTGCATGGCTATTCGCTGTAATCCGTGATGGGTCAGTGCAAGGCTCACCGATGCTGTTGCCCAGGGGTTGGGGGTTCAGATCAGTAATGGACTGCAGTACCGCACCCAACTGTCCTGCAACAGCAAGTGCATTCGAATGGCTGTGTGGGGAGAATCTCACTGGGATTCTCCTGTGCACTTTGGCAGTAATCTGGGTAAGCTGCATGAAATCGCCTTGCTGGTGTGACTCTCTAAATTCCTGCATGAATGCATCTGTCTCCCCATCAGCCTGCAAGGTGCGTACAGCTAGCCGAGCGTCGACTTGGTACCCAGCAGGAGGTGAGATTTCAATGAGGGCATATGATCCATGCTCAACCGGTCTGGGAGAGTGGTCGGATTCAGGCCAGATGACTCCATCAAGAAAAACCTCACAATGGTCAGTCAGCGCTTGGCAGTAATGGAATACGGCTGCAGTCATGAGGAGGTGCGGTCGGATGACTTGGTATCCAACTCTTTTGACTTCTCTGACGACAGTAGGCTGAATGTAGACCCTGGTTTCATGGTGATGGTACATGATGTCAATCAGAATGAGCCTATCTGTGGTTCGGAGCTGTACATCTCCTGTCCTTTGAACAATGGCTGCAACATCCTGGTCAGGCAGTCCATCTGGGGGTATCGGCATGAAATGAAAGCTTTCAAGGCAATCAAAGGGTACCTGCAGGAGATTGGCTAGCTCGTGTGTAGGCAGCAGCTGTTGTGACACTTCCAAAGGCACTAGGACTTCCTGTCCTTCAAGCTGGAAAATATGCAGCAGAGGAGTGTCCTGAACCGTGGAACCGGTAGTCAGTCCAGGTCCTGCAGACGAACTGGCTGGTTCATTTCGGCTCCTTTTTGTGGCCTGCTCAATCGGGCGATCTTGGCTCTGATCACCATTCACATCAAAATCACCTGTCGGCTGTGTGAAACGAGGCACATGGATCACAATCTGGTATCCATCACCTGGTCCAACGATGTGAGCAGGTGTGAGCGTCAGTGGGATTTGCTGCCATCTGTGTGTGATCGTGCAAATGCGATATCTGCAAAATGCGCCTGCATCGGCAATTTGGATGATATCTTGACCGCTGATGGTATCAGGAAATGAGCCAGCTACTGCATACATGTCCCCAATTTCTGGTCTGGTCGGCAGCACAGTGATCAAACCTGGCTGTCGTGTAGATTCCAGGGACTGGGTGACAATGAGGTCAAGTACAACAAAATGATGTCGGGGGATCCTTGGTGGGTCAGGTTGGACTACCACAACATCATACCAGTCTTGGTCATCGATTTGATCCATCCATAAAGAGGTGATCTGGGCTTCCCATGTGTGAGGTTGGCCTACAAGTTGCAACAACCGTGG
>Ga0126342_10020023_pt1 | contig 11296 bp, 8 predicted proteins | sample Cyp1metagenome_FD_92528 | JGI IMG/M metagenome (GOLD analysis project Ga0126342, IMG submission 92528) | Coral microbial communities from Lord Howe Island, Old Settlement Bay, Australia - Cyphastrea 1 metagenome | ecosystem: Host-associated > Invertebrates > Cnidaria > Coral ...
GAGGACGAGGAGGACAACGAGAGGAGGAGGACAACGAGAGGAGGAGGAGAGGAGAGGAGGAGGAGGAGGAGGACCAGGCAACTGACATAAAATCTAACAACCCTCACCTGGCAGGTGGGGAAATACCAATTGGATCCAATTGGTACGTGGTTTATCCCCGTTATAATCCCATTATTTAGAGTGTTTCAGACTCATCTCATAGCTACCAACTGGTGCAGGATTTCGCAACCATCCGCAGTATCACTGATACTCTCTGGTAATTTAATGCAGCCCGGACATCGGCCCATTTAGTTCGATGATTCACCTGGGTAAATTATAATATTTCACTTTCCTTGAAATGTCGGGCCATTTGGGGATGATTTCCCTTAACCATGATTCCAGGGCTCGGGGGAACAGTGAGGTTGTTATAATTTACCTAGATTCACCTATCAAAAATGATGCTTTTCCCAGCGAAAACTGCCGAAAATTGCCAGAAAACCCATTGTTCCAACGACCTCACATTGTGACCTCCGGTAACATTGGCTTGCTGGAAAATCCACCCATTTACAGATGATTTTCCCATAAAATGATATGCAGGCATGTCAGAACCCCATCCTGCCACGCTTGGTATATATAAATATTGCCTATTGACATCACTCGGTATATGCATGCGGTGCACTTATTTTTCTCACAGGATGGTGGAATTGCTGTCTGTGTTCTGCTTTGATCTGAGTTCTCAACCTTGGATTCCAAACTTTGCATCCTTGTCGCTGATATGCTCCGGTCGACATTGACCTAAGCAATCTCAGCTTCAGGATGACTCAGCCTGAACCCTGCGATACTCAACTTCACAGACTGCACTTCACTGCCAACTGGTTCACACTGTAACTGAGTGTGAGACCTAGCGGGCACTGAGCCCAAGAGTGTGAGTTGCGATACTCAACTTCACAGACTGCACTTCACTGCCATCCTAATTCCAACATCCTCGCGCATCAACCTGTCTTTCTTTTGTCTATGCGTCTTCTTGCGCGAAGCACTTGTCGCACAACTTGAAGGATTTAATTTCGGTGGCACCACATGCAACCGCTTGCCTTCCTGCACTCACCCACTTCCATCCACATCTGGTGGACCATGTACTGGGTGCGTCAGAGAACTGGCAACCAAAGGTGGAATGTACCTTCTGCGAGCTACGATTCCTAATGTACTGCGGTCCCAATTCATCTTTCATCTTTGCTACTTGTTCAATCAACTTCGAATCTGTTTCAGACTCGATTGGTATGGAAACAACTTGCTGCTTTTCTCTGATCTCTTCGAGATCCTGTCGAAACTCAGTGAGAGCTTTCTGTACCTGTTGAAAATCACTAAGTTTCGATTGTGCGCCTGGGTCCTCTTCCAATGCCTCTTCAACATAACCTTCAACAGCCGATGAACTGTGCCGAGACATGTGCTTGATGATGTCAAGTGGCATCCCATTTCTGGCATATCTCTTACATCCCGTTCTTCGCATGAAGTGCCCAGTGACTGCAGAGATGTCCAGCTGTTGTGCTTGTTCAACCAAGTCCTTGACTCTGACGGCGTCCTCCTTGGCTGCCTCAATCATCTTGTCCTTGTCGACAAATGACATGGGTGAACCTGTCTGACCAATCAGAGGCAGACCTCGTGCACGCTCGTCACTTCGTGAAACACCGGTGCTTCTCTCCTGCATCTCTATCAAGGAGCATGCCACAAAGTACGGGCATTCCAGCCCACTGTCTTCGCAAGACCTCCTCCCACAGCACCTCAAGGTCCTTCTGCAACCACGTCCTGCAGGGTCGGACTTGGAGGAAGTGAGGAGAATCGTGACCTGTCTGTCCCTGCTTTGAAGTCGGACTACTACATCCTCATGCAAGGTGAGGCAAGCCAACTCCACTTCACGTAGCACCCAATGGATGCCCAGAGCCCACACAAGCAGACCCCCTTCGGGCATCCTGTCATCTCTCCTCACTCCGACTTTGTTGCCTTCGGTGTTCCACAATGTCTGCAGCCATTCCAATCTCACTTCACTAGCTTTTCTTGCAGGTCCTATGGCCCTTGTGAATGCCCTCTTGCAGTCTTTGACGATCACGTCCAAGTGTTCGCCCCATGCAAATCCATGTCGAAGATGTCTTCGCTTCGCTTCCAGGATGTAGGCCAATCCCGATCGATACCCACTTGCCCTAAGAACGGAGCTGACCTCCACAAGCTTGTCAGCGGTGACCGGCAGTGGCTCGAATCCCCGAGCTGTAGACACTTCGCACCACGTCCTAAACAAGGAGTCTTTGGTGTCCAAAGTACCTGCGGCATATCGAAGGGTCATGAACTCTAGCCTAGCTGCCTCCATTCTTGCCTCGTCGGACGCAAGCGAAATGGCCTTTGACAGGCATGGTTTCGGCCGCTTTTCGCTCCCATTCTGGAGCCAGTGGTTTGCCACTCTCGGTCCACGCCTTCTCAACTGCACACAGCCCAACCCTTCCCCCAGAACTTCACCTGGGCCAGGGTTGGGTGCCTCCCGATTCATGACCTTGCCTCCGTCCATCTGGCCCATCCAGGCAGTGACTCCCAAAGGACCATTGGAACCGTCACTCCTTGATGCGCTCGATGCAACGGGAACATTGGCTCGATCATTCTCGGGTTGCGCCATGAGCTTCTGAGCAGCAGCTACAGCGGGAGGCAATTCCTCCACAGCTTCAGAGTTAGCCCATGCTTTATTGAGTCTCAACCGTTTCTGTGCGCAGGCTTTACTAACCATCCACCCTGACCGTTTGGTCGCGCACCAAGACATAAGTAGCAGGACATGCTTACCTTGAGCCACCTACCAAGACATGAATGAGAAAAGGAAACACTCGGCATGGCAGCTTGTTTTGCACGTCTCAAGCATGGATCAGTGAACATCTGCGGAAGAAAAGCCAATCATCAGGCACAGAAAACTGCCTAACATGTTCCAACTGTTTGGGAACCACATTGCGAGAAAGAGAATCAGCAATCTGGTTGAGCAGTCCTCGGATGTGCCGTCCCTCCAAGGCTCCCAACTGCTGATCTTCGATCTCCAACACCAATTCGGCTGCGATCTGTCGCAACAGAGGTGATTTGGCTTGAAACTGCAAACTGGCTTGCAGTGTGGCAGTGTTATCACTACGGAGAAACACTTTAAATTTGCTGCTAGAAAAGATGCCAGAAAATGCCCTCAAAGCTAACACCACCGTCCAGGCTTCCCACTCCGTCTGGAATGCCGGATCGCCTAACTGACAGTCTTTGTGTAACTTGGTGCAATCTTCTTGTGAAAGTTGATGGGCCCAATATCCAATGGGTATGTTGCCTTGAAATATGACGGCACCCATACCTGTGGGACAAGCATCAGTGAACAACTCAAGGAGGGGGAGATCTTGCATGAAAGAATACAACTTAGACAGCTGGGGCAGTTGCAACTGCGGATCACGGCCTAAGCGATTAGGTTCAGATGCGACTTCCAGCATCTTTCCCAAGGCCAGGATGCTGAATTTCACTTGTTTCCAAAATGTCAGCCCTTTCCTTGCCCTGGTTGAATCCCTAGTCGGTTCCCGTTCCGCAGCTACCACCGCTCCCCAGAGTGCACCTGTCCACGGCCTTGACAGTGGAATGATGTTTGACACCCAGCCCATGATGCCAGCGGCCTGGGACAACAATGCAGTGGGAAGCATGCCTTTATTTTGGTATGTCATGATCTCCTTAAACATCTCCCTGAGTTTGCTGGTCTTATCAACAGTGAGACACACCCGCAGATCTCTATACAGTGCACCCTCTAATTGTAGGTTCACACCAATCCATTCAACACTGCAACCTCTAGAACATTTGTGCCAGGCAAGTGAGCAGCCCAAGGCACACCACAACAAAGTGACTCTTGCAAAAACTCGGGATCTTTCATGGTGAGTCCGTCCCAGTGCGACTAAAATTGGATCGTCAACATAGCACTGGGAGCAACCCCCTCTGTTGTTTGTAGCTGCCTGTCCTAGTCGGAGGAAAGCACTAGCAAGCCTTCCCCAAACCAACGGTCCGCAGCTAAGTCCAAAGCAAACACAATGAAGAATGAAATAGGAACCACAATTTCCCTTTACAATGGTGTGTGCACGTTCGGCGGGGTGCAAACGAAGAGTGTAAAAGGCATCACTGAAATCAATAATGTAAAATTCCGGGACATCGTCATATCTAGCAAATCTTAAAAAGTTCATGCAATGATGCGGCAACATCCGTGATTCTAGGCAAGACTACTCGCTCCTCAACTCTCATTTGCCCATTGATCCCGGACCGCCGCATATCGACGATGACTCGGACCTTTTCCTTGCCACTCTTCTGTTTGCTGATGCAAGCCATCTTTGTCAAACGAGCATCAGGACCAGTTGCACAACCTCTTCCCAAGTTGAAACCTTCTGCGCACGTCCTGCATCCACCAAACGAAGCAGCTCTGCCTGAGCTTTGTCGCCAGCTTCAGCGAAGGATTTGTAATTCTGTGCGTTTCCCATCCAATCCGAAATCGTTTGGAATGCTTGGGAGGCTTTGATGGCAGCTGAAGGTCCATCTGTACGTGGAAAGATGCCCGTGTACTCGATGTCTCTTGCAATGCCGATTGGGAAGCCCTCTCGAAGCCACGAAGGCAGCACACTGGCATCTGGATCATTAGCACTGAGCAGCAACGCTTCCAACAAACCGACCTGGCACCCTTCTTCAAGGATCTCAGCGTTAAAGGCTGTAGCTAAAGACCTCCGAGCAGCACTAATCAGTTCGTCGGAGAACGGAGAAGCATCCTGCACATTTCCAAATTCTGTCAGAACCGGGTCGTTGAGAAGTTCATCCAAGCATGCACGAATGGTGTCGCCAGACGTCCTAAGGTTTGCATTCCTCGCCACCGCTCTGCGAGGATCCCTGAGGCCGCCGACTGACTCTGTGTTTTCCCTCTCTCTCTTCTCTGACACGGTCTCCTTGGTGTGGTCGATCGTTGCATCGTCCTCCACTGTCCGCTTGTGCCCACGCGGGGCCAACTCCTGGCTGTAGATCTCCAAGTTCACCAAGGTGTTGTTGAACTTGCCCACCTTGACCATTGTGCGCACCGCCATCCAAGCCAAGCCGTCTCGGGACTTGAGCCATTGGTCCAGAGATTCGGCCCAAGCCCAACACAGGCCAGCTGGATACTCGGCTGCCTTGGCCGACCGCCACACCTGCTGTTCTGAAATGGGATCCCAAACCAAGCCAGTAAGTCCTCCTTCCCGATGTCTGTGCCTCCGGACTTGGTTGCATCTCAACCCAACGGCCAATACCCACTTTAGTTGGTAGCGACGCGTGTGGGCTTCACCGTCTCGGCTCCATAGGGCATTGATCCAGTCCATGTAGTGTCATGTCCCGTCGCTTGAGCAGTTGTACCATCACCCGCACCATCCAAGCGAAGGAATTTTCTGGGTTCTCTATGCTCACCAACTTGCCACCTTCCAAAGCGATGAGCACAAGTTGCACCACACGTTTCAAGATGCTGTTCCCCTCCTCGGCCAACGGGCTTCCCCATCCCTCTGGATGGGAGTCGGACCTCATGATCTCCACCCAGCCGTGTTCGTCGCTTCGTCGAGCTCGAGTGAAGGAGCGGCACGGGGATGCAATGTGAATGTGACCTGCATCCAATACAGCTTTCTTCGCCGCCTCGAAGTCCTTGTCGACCAGTATGTCCCAGTCCACATAGATGTCCTTGGGTTCCATGACCTCCACGGTGTCCCCGGCCAGAGAGCGCATTGCTAACGACATACCTCCCATGCCAGCGAAAAGCTCCAGGAATCTCAGCTTGCGAGGCCCATGGGTTGTCTCCATGGATCATTTGCTCCACTTGCCCTTTCCACCTCCACCCTCTGTCTTGCCCTCCGTCTTGTTCTGAGATCGCGGGCACTGAGAGTTGGGATGTCTTCCAAGGCAAAGTTGGCAACCGTGGTCCCTGAAGTCCCTGCATGGCTCTGGACACGATCCTGCCGTGCCCTTCGCATACCTGAAGCATAGTTCCACTCCGTCTGAATTGGTCAGGTATAGACCACCCTTGGACTTCATGAACGGTTCTCTCCTTGGCGTTCCACCCGATCCTCCACCTGAACCTGCACCCTTGCCGGATGCAGCGCTTGAAACTTGAGGCGATGCCCTCTTCTCCTCCTGGATCCTTCTCCTCTTCTTTGCATGTCAGGAGCTGCCCATGCCAGGCAATGGTGCTGCCGGTGTCTCCCGTCCAATCGCCGCCGCATTGGTCTCGAGGATATCTTGAGCAGCTTCCGGAAGGTTCGTCCTTGATGCACGATCTGAGGACATATGCTTTCCACCCCTGGCGATGAAGTTCTGGGATGGACGAACAACATGCTCGTCCCAGAAAGATGCATCTCTCGCTGCATGGGTGAACACCCCAATCCATGGTGTCCTTGCATCGAAGGACAGTCCCATAGGCAGCTTCCCTTCCAACGCCGCTTTGGTCAGCTGTCTCCTGTAACGTTCGAACATCTCTGCCCTGCAACGATCTTCTGCTTGAAGCAGCAGATGCCACGTCTCCGGGAACTCGCCATGAAGCTTTCTGACTTTCTCGAAGTATTCCTCTAGGCAAGCAGAGGTCACCACTTTTGGAGCTTCTGTTCCATTGGGTGGCACAGGATACCTCAACATGAAGAGTGCAGCACGGAACACCTTCCAGCAAGCGGCCCAAGTCTCGTAGGTTGGGGGTCCTGGTATGTCTGCTGCTTTCCAAGACCCATCCTTCTGAAGCATCCAACCACGGGCCTTCATTTGCTTCTGCACTCTTCGGCCGAATGGTGTCAGTACGCTGAAGTCTGCGTATAAGGTGCTTCTCCACGGACCACCACCCTCGCGTGGAGGGCAGTTATCTGCTCTCCCGTTGGCTCTGCATCTGCAGGAGGGTCTGCACCAGTGATCTCCACATGGTTCCTGTACGCCTCGTCGATCTCTGTTTGCGACATGGTCGGCACCTCTGATTCGTCCAGTTGATCTAGAACCGATGACGTCTTGATTTTCTTCTGAGTGGTCAAAGGTGCTGCGCCAGGTGCTGGGTACGGCTGCAGGTGGGTCTGCAAGAGGATCCAAATCTGGTAAGCTGAATGCCTGTCTCGCAATCCTCCATGCCAAGGCCAACTGAATCGCCTCCACAGCATTGAACTCTCTGGGAGTCCCACCAGTCACAGCGATTCGTGCCTGGCGCAGTACTGCTTTGAAGGCCATTTCGGACAAGCCAGAGAAGATACGCAAGGTAGGCAATGTGCCTACAGCAGTTTGGAAAGCTGTCCAAGCTTCCTGAGATACCCCGGCCCATTGCACCACCGCGTTCAGATCAGTCAAAGTTGCTAACTGTGCTGCAGTTGGTAGAACGGAGCTGGCCATGCACGGGGTCCCTCAGAGCAGCAAATGCGTGGATCGTGGCCACCTGACCTGGTGACGCAGCTGGGGCCTGCACCAGCCCTTTCAAATGCCAGCCCACGGTCACACCGAAGGCAAGCAACAAGGAGCAGCAACTCACACAGCGGGTCCATACACGACCCAATGGAATTAACAAAGAGGGAAAACCACAACCATTACTTGAGTCCAAAATGGTCATCGGTTTTCAAACTCTTTCAACGGAAGCGGTTCCATCCCTCAACTGACAAGCCAGCCATCATTATTAGCAAATACTTTGTCTTTGCATCACAAAAAATATAACATTCAATGGGAAAATATGGGAAAATCGTCTATCAATGGTGGATTCTCCGGCAAGCCATGTTTGATTACTAGAGGGTAATTGAACGGAGACCTATGATTTCATCCCCAGCTCCTCCCTCGACCGTACTTTGACCACTTTGATGCTGCCACGTGCGGATGAAACGCGCCACAGGGCCCAGCAAGACCTGGACGGGTCTAGACCTCCACTGTTCGAGTTACCCCCAAAAAAGAACGAAGTTGCCAAAATCCCACTAAAAATAGTGAGAAATTATGAAAAACTACTTTAATTAAGAATCTTTAAGGCTTTTCATATCAGTCGTCACTATGATGGGAAGTTATGTGGAAAAACCCAAAAATAGACGACCCCGATTTGACCGGACGCTAAAATTCTGGTTGATGTTTAGGGGCCCAATACCTCCGGGATCATTACCATCCATTGCGGGAATTCCGTTTTGAACCAATCATGATGTCGTACGATGATGTCCCAAACCCAAAGATGAACCAGCCCAGGGTTCATGATTGCGAAAAAAACATTATATACCCTCATTGGGGTGATGTAGAATGAGCCCAAATGGTTGGCTGATGGATGTTGATGGTATATTGTTTACGATTAGGCTTGCCAACAAGAAACCAATGACATCAATGGCAATGTTCCTTTGGTTAGGTTTCCAACTTGCAAGTCTCTCTGGCCACAACAAGTCTCCACAAACCCGCAAGGACAGCTTGTGATCATTACATCTGAGAGCCCCACAAATTTCATAAAGAAATGGTGGAGGAAGGTCTGCAGCAAAAGCAGGGCAGCCAACATCCACTTGAAGTACACGGAGAAGCAGTTGTTGGGTCCTATGCACCCCGTAGTGACCGAGAAGCCCTTGCCCGTGCTGATCAATGGATGATCCAGAGGAATGGCCGCAAGGGTCGGGCTTGGCGGTAGACACTTGGAGTCTTTCGAAGGTAGCCAGACATCAGCCACCAAGGAGCGGCTGTGATTTTGCCATGGCTTCACCTGGCTTCATCGCATTTGGGGATGGATCAAAAGACTGGCACCCGAGTTTTCGCACCAAAATCGCAAGCAAATCCCACCCAAAGGACGGCAAGAAATGGGGGGTTGACGGGTTGACCCATCCTCAATGGGGATGGATACAAAAAAAAATCCCGTGCAAGTCCGCTGGTTAGCCTGAGGTCCCAGGAAGCATTCTCCGATGCCACCCACTGACACTTCATCTACGATGGGGATGGCACCACAGGCCTAGGATCAATGGGCATATGGCTAGACCTGGGGCCATAAGGCCTTGGTAACGGGGAGGTATTCACCATCAAAGCCTATCAGGGGCTTGTTTTTTAATGGCCCTATTGTTTGGGGGTTCGTTAGAAGCGCACCATTAGACTCTCACGAAAAACGGGTGAGCCAAAGGAATTGAAGTACCCTCCAGTGACTTAACTTGATGCAGTGGAAACTGACCAGTTTCACCGAATGATTTGCAAACCTTTCAAATGGGGTATGTAAATCACCAGTTCCTGTTACAGCTAATGATCCATCAGCAGGCCTTTGCCGGACTCTGCCTTTCCCCTGTCTTCCCCTGTAACACATGGCGCCTTATTGAGGGGGCCTACACCCCCATCAACCCCTACTAGCATAACCGGCATAATCCCCACTAGGGGCTTCCCCTACTGTTGGGGTGTTTATTCAAGGGAGGGCACCTGAGACTTCCATGACGACAGTGGAAACTGATCAGTTGCAACAGGCAAATGATCTAAGAACCTCTCCAATCTTAACAGGGGTTTGCAAATATAAAAATCACCGTGTTTGTTTACAGTGTAGCTGCACGAAATGCTGAACCATGGTGAACCATGGTGAGTCTCTCCTAAGAATCCGAGCAGCTAGGGAGTTGGGCGTGTCGCAGTTCACTCGGAAGATACCTGGTCGACCGGAGAGGCCAGTGGGATCAGGATCCTGGGTCAATGAACTCATTTCATGTCCCCGGATGAATAAACTTTTAAACCGTGGTTTAATAATTGGGTATTCCCCCAATAGTCATGATTTGATACTTAAATATCTTAAATGGTACCTTCCCAATTGAGCAGCCGTAAACGGGGTTGATTAATCCAGGGTTGACATTACCGACATCACCAGCAGTTTCCCCTGCAATTTCCGAGGTGCAGTTCAAGGGATTCGGGGTGGAGAGAGTCAGCACGCCAACCAAACCCATCGACAGCAAGTACACCACGTTGATTCCTTGACATGACAAGGGTAAAGGTGGAGGAACAACCGGGCTACAGTGGGTAATGTCAACCCTGGATTAATAAACCCCTAGGCTGTTTAATTGGGAGGGTACCACTTAAGTATCAGATTATGACTATTGGAGGAGTACCCCCTAATTAATAAACCATGGTTTGTTAATCCGGGGTTGACATTACGTAGATATCTTGAGGTGGGAATCTTGCAAGCTGGGAATCCAAGCTGCGATATCAAGACTCTGCATGGCCTCTGTTTATACACCCTCTGTTTGGCGCACCCACCATTCAGCCAGAAACTTGAAACCGCCCAAAGAAAAACCCTGCAGGTTGCAGAGCAAGACACCCACGTTCCGGCAAATATTCCTTCGGAAATTGCCGCCGTAGGTGTTGACATAAGCCACGTTTGCCAATGAAGCCGTGCCTTCAAAACCAAACCCGTCACGATGGGGAGCATGAACTAATGCAACTCATGGCGGATCTTTGGTCAACGAGCCAAACATGGACAGCTTCTTGCGACTCTACACTTCCACTTTTGGAAACTGCTCCAAAAGCTGCTCCGTGCTCATTGAGAAACCCATGGAAGAGCCAGGAGAACAGTGCACATGAGCCACTTATAAGAGCATCCAAGATACAACAAATGGCAGTCAAAGCTCCATCATAGTTATCTCCTCTCAACCTCGCAAAAGGTGTTCAAGTTGGGTTTAGCCTGTTGACTCTTCACGCTAAGGGCCCATCCGATGTTACAGGGGTGCAAAGCTAGCTGCTGCTTCTAGTGGCCCTGTGACTGGACTGGTGACATTACCCCAACTTAATTTCATTGGCTCTCCAGTAATCACACATATACCAAACATGGCTAGCTGGAAAAATCCACCCAACATTCCCAGCGAACTAAGCCTCCCCATGGCTAGACCACGGGGATTTCCAGTTCTGGCCCAGGCAACATCCACATGTGGGATGCGATGTGGATGTCATGGACGGGATTCACCCGATCATACCAGGGCTGTGCATAGAGCAGCTCACGGATACCCAGAAAAAAGACCACGTTCAAGAGCACCCGGAGATGCTTCGGGGGCAAGCGGCCTTGTGTGGGACTTACATTTGCAGTGCAAACACATTTATCCGAATCTATCTGTCTATCTGTCTATCTGTCTATCTGTCCATCTGTCCATCTGTCCATCTGTCCATCTATTCATCCATCTATCCATCCATCCATCCATCCGCCATCTATCCATGTATCTCTTTATCGAAGGAAGTTTAGAAGTCAAACTTCCGACAATATGGACAGATGAAAAGCAGAGCAGGGCAGAGGCAGAGAGAAGAGGAAGATTAGAAGAGAGAAGATCAGAAGAGAAAGAGTCAGGAA
>Ga0126342_10020024_pt1 | contig 11295 bp, 8 predicted proteins | sample Cyp1metagenome_FD_92528 | JGI IMG/M metagenome (GOLD analysis project Ga0126342, IMG submission 92528) | Coral microbial communities from Lord Howe Island, Old Settlement Bay, Australia - Cyphastrea 1 metagenome | ecosystem: Host-associated > Invertebrates > Cnidaria > Coral ...
AGAAGATATGCCAGATAGAATGCCAGAAGATATGTCAGATAGAATGCCAGAAGATATGCCAGATAGAATGCCAGAAGATTTGCCAGATAGAATGCCAGAAGATATGCCAGAAGATTTGCCAGAACATATGCCAGAAGATATGCCAGATAAAATGCCAGATAGAATGCCAGAAGATATGTCAGATAGAATGCCAGAAGATTTGCTAGAAAGTAATTTTAAGGTTGCGCACTGCAGCGGCACTGCGTGCAGTGGCACCCTTCAGCGGCACCATGCCAGCGCACAAACACCAAAGTGGGACCAGCACTCCGACAGCAGTGCCCTTCAGCGAAACCCTGCAGCGGCACCAGCAACCAAGCTCCAAAGCGCACGAAGCACGCCGGCAGCAGCAGGCGCCAACGCCCAAAGCTCCAATGCACACGGCGCTCTGGCAGCAGCAGCCTGCAACGACACACCATCCGGCGGCACTGGCACCCGCACCTTGATAGCACGCACACGCGCCCTCTAGCACCACCACCCTGACAGTAGCGTTTTGCAGCGGCACCCTGCAGCGACGCCAACACCCAAACCCCGAAGCGCGGGCTGCCCTCCGGCAGCAGAACTCCACCCTGCAAGGGCACCAGCACCCAACTCCAAACAAACAAACAACTTTCGTTATACCGCAATGAAAGCAACATGGCTTCGCTCCCCAACAATTCTTACCCCGTTGGAACCCCATTGCGCCAGCATACGCCACCAATAGCAAAAGATATTTTCCAGTGGCAACAAAGCGCTCGCCTTTTTTTGCCGCGACATTACGATGTAATCTCCATCAAGGCCCAACACCCACATTGCCATGACATCCCGCAGACAACCCCTGTCGGGACACCAGCACCCAAGCTCAGTTTCTTCCTGCCGTATCTTGTTCTGCTTTCCCTACCCTACCCTATTCTGGCTCGTGCTGCGGCTACATTTCCCTGCTCTTGCCGTCTATCCGCCTGTGCATTCTGCTTTGCTCTATTATCTTCTACTCCCAAGGAAACGGGCTCACGCAAATTGTGTATTTGCGTTCTGGGCTTGGGCATTTTCCTGTAAATTTCGTATGAAGTGGCTCTCCTGGCATCCTCTCCTTGATTTCTATGGTCTTTCTTTGGGGTTTATATATTTTTTCTATGGTAATTCTATGTAATTTCTATGGTGTTTCTATGATATTCTATGGTGGTTCTACGGGTGTGTCTATGGTAGTTCTGTGGTATTCCTATGGGGGTTCGACAGGATGTCTATGTGATTTCCTTTGGATTCCTATGGGGGTTCTGTGGTATTTCTATGATATTTCTAGATGATTTCTTTGGGAATTCTCTGGGGTTTCCATAAGGTTTCTTTGGAATTTCTATGGTGGTTCTATGATATTTCTATGGGATTTCCATTGGATTCCTATGGGATTTCCATGATGTGTCAATGATTTTTCTATCGGATTACTATGGGATGTCTGAGGAAATTCTATGGGATTCTTATGGGATTTCTTTGTGGATCCTATGCTATTTCCATGTTATTTCTATGATCTATGATCTTTCTATGAGATTTCTGCGGGGTTCCTATGGGATTTCCGTGATATTTCTATGGGATTCCTATGGGATGTCAATTGAAAGCAAGTTGAAATTCAATTGAACGTAAACTGAAATCAATCGAAAGTAAATTGAAATAAATTGAAATAGATTGAAAGTATAAATTGAAATAAATTGAAATAAATTGAAAGTAAATTGAAATGAATGGACATCACTTGAAAATCAATTGAAAATCAATTGAAAGTAAATTGAAACCAATTGAAAGTAGATTGAAAGTAAATTGAAACCACTTGAAAACCAAATGAAATCATTCAAAGTAAATAGAACTCAATTGATAATTGAAACTTAATTGAAATCAATTGATCACATTTTATTCAGGAACCGGCACTTTAAAAAAATCACACTAAAGTGGATCCTTTTTTTTGGGGGGGGCCTACACTAATCAGCATCCAACATTACCTGCCATCATGTGATGAGGGAGAAACATATTGGATGGGAGGGTATATCAACCAGCCAAATTGGGAACAGATTGAAAAACCATAGGATGTAAATTGACATATCAACCAGTCAAGTGGCTACCAAATTTCGATAATTTTCTACATCATATCCAACTTGGGGTCGGTTGGGTGTGCGAAATGGGGTTGGTCAAACACCTTTTATTACTCTATTAGTTCAAATTGAGCGCGCAAACACACGAACAAATCTGCCAACATTGTAGATTTATAGGGGATTTCCCAGCTAGTCATATTTAACAAATCGAGTCTGTTGCTAAGCTTTCAACTCGTAACACAGATGGGAAAAAAACTCTGCGGTGGTCGGTGGTCGTTCTGCACCAAATCTGCTGTTGTTTTAACATGTTGTCAACACCGGATTGATAAACAATTTGTAACAATGATAGTATTAAACAGTGATAAACAATGATACACACTTCACTTATTCTTTATTGTGGGGTACCCCAATGATTTCCAAAGTGTTATAGTCTGGGATTAAAATGGCACTTGTAACAGACTCTATGGGGGGTGGTCATCCAGAATTTGACCGGAATCATAGAATCTATGCTCCCAGAACACTGACGGCTGACAGTCCTTTTTTTATATGATAAACGCAATAAACATGGCAAGAACCATACCCATACTATCCCATATTTGGATTTATCTATGTTTATCTATATGATTCTCTTCATTTTTTCCAACCACCCCAAAAAAATCAAAAAAACATCACCCTCACCATGGGTTTTGTCTCAAAATTGGCTACCCGCAAGGTGGTTTTTCACTGCACCCCTGCGAGTGACCAGTCATGGTTTGTCTGACACTAGGCCACCCCCCCCTAATTTTCACTGTTTATCATGCTTCATCATCATCATCTTCCTTACTAGCGTTTTTTTAGGAAACAAAACATGTTTATGGTGGTAATAGGGCCACAAATTTAGTGATTTTGCTACATGTTGATCTCGTTGGTGGTTTCAACCCCTCTGAAAAATATGAAAGTCAGTTGGGATGATTATTCCCAATATAGAGAAAGTCATAAAAGCCATGTTCCAAACCATCAACTAGTGATGGTTTATCATTATCGTCCCTAGTTTTTAATGTCAACCCTGGATTCATAAACCCCGTTTACGGCTGTTTAATTGGGGGGGATACCATTTATGTATCATATTGTGACATATAGTGACTATTTGGAGGCTACCCCCGCAATTTTTTTTCACCATGGATAACCATGGTTTAGTCTCATCCGGAGTTGACGAATCAATCACTGTAGCCTATGGTTTTTCCAGAAACCCCATTCTGACCCATTCTCCGAGCCACGAGAGCTCACGAAGAGAAAGTCCTTGAAGGCCGCAACGGCTTGGGGACAGGGCCGCATGGGCATCCCACCAGCATTCGTGATCACCACCTGTGGGCTGATTTCATGGGATACTGGGATACTATAGTATATGGTTATATATATATGTGTATACATATATATATATATATATATATATTTCATGGGTTATTATAGTATAGTATAGTAGTAATCACCATGTTAATAATAACCATGTTAATAATAGTGTGATAATAACAATAGTTAAATATAATGGTATAACGATAGTAATAATAATAATTATAATAATAATAATAGGATTATAATTTTCATAGCAGAATAATCGTGTAATAATAATGAACAAAATAATAAGGATATAACCGGGATGATACTATATACTATATACTATCACCATCACCAGCATCATATTTACTGCATACCCGCATTGAACCGACATGAGCCAAAAATAAACTCATCATCATCAAACATGGTCTCTTTGCAACAGCCTATTGCGGACTTCTTCCAGAGTAACATCGTGTAGATTCAACCCTTTCTATCATCCTTGATTTCTTGCTACAATGAAACGAGTACCCCTCAGTTCACCAGCCAAGAGAATTCTTCGTCCGGGGCAGACCTTGCCTGTTGACTACCTGCCGGTATGGAAAATTATACCCTTCGCTCGCCTCTTTTTTGGACATATGTTGTTTAACTATAGAGGAAACCGGATCTAAAATGGATTGACAACCAACCAAAACCTCTTGTGCCAGGTTGGGAGATATTAGGATACCAAAGAGTAACTGGAAATCTGCGACACAAAAATGCAAAACAATGCGTTTCCATGAGTCATCTGTGGCTACATGGTTTCGCTACATGGTTTTATGCTCATCCATCCCATGGGAATTCCCAGCATGATCACCATCCTGATGGGAAAACAACCTATGTACCAGGCAAAATCCAGGCTGCACATAAGCTGGGCAACGGGCTGCAAGGATCCCCACGATCCCCGGGGGCCCCAGCCTGCTTCGTAATTGGTCGCCCCAGTCGTCTGGAAGATTCTTCCATTCGCGCCGCCTGCAGAAAGGATGGCCAGGGCTGGGACAACTTCAGCAAGATTTTTAGCCGTGATTGATCCACCCCCCAATTGGATCCAATTGGGGGATGGTTTAATAAAGGGTTGCGCTTATTAAGCTTTACCCTCTGGTTATGACAAACATAGCCATGGTATAGATGGCCCATAGAAATAGATGGTTTACGGTTTACCTATTAATAGCATGGTGATTTTCCATGGCTGTGTTAGTCATAACCAGAGGGTATTAGTTGTTTGTCCAAAATTAATGGGCAACGGTTGTGTGTTGGGAGAATGGTTACCCCTAAAACCTGGATATTTCTTATTTAGAGGTTGAGATCTGGCTTAATGGATCTGGCCCCGGGGCCCCAAGATCTTATGACTTATGGCATTGGGTTTACCATATTATACTGGTTGGTGGTTGACCTACCCCTCTGAAAAATGATGGAGTTCGTCAGTTGGGATGATTGTTCCATTCCCAATATGATGGGAAAAATACGAACATATTCCAAACCACCAACCAGTATATCATATTATACCTATCCGGCAGATTGGCACGTAGCATTTTTTGGTCAACAACGGGAAGGTGGCATCAATAGATTGATGATCCGCACAGGTGCCAGCGGAGGCATAGTGACTGTGTTTGACTGCCTGTGGACTCATGATCTAAGGGTCAGACCAGCCGGCGATGTTACCCTCCAGTAAATTAACAGTTCGACCCTGCCAGATAGGAATTGGAAGATGAGTTTCCATTAACAATTGGTGATATTGGTGATTTTCAGGGTCAAAGTGTTAATTTACCAGAGGGTAACTCATAGTTACTCCTAATCTTACCCCTAATCCTTTAAATCATTCCAATGAGCTCGCGGGAGGTCCATCCAATCTATCCAAATCACCATAAACATCACCATAAAAACCACAAAAATGCCCTCCAGAATTCCTCGCCATTTCCAATGGACTCATCTTTGAAGGACCCAAGGGTCCTAAGGGGTTCAGCTACTTGGACATGCCCATGAGGAAATCCCCTAAAAATGCTTGAGGTGGATCCGTGGTCATCATGTCTTATCCCATGAATGACTGAAGGCATCACCTCCTCCCACTTTTGACTTAAGCTTGCAGCGTTGGAGGCCAACCGATTCCTGGAATAGGAGTATTGGCCTCTTGAGTTCCAGTATTGTGATGGAAACATGTTGAGACCTCTGAGTTCCAATCATAGAAAATCAATTGCTTGCTAAGCCAGACCATAAAACCATTCACAAGTTTACAGTACCAGAAAGAGTGTGGTCAAGGCAGTGGAAGTTATCCCCACATGGCAGCTCATTCTTCAATTCATTACTTCAAAGATAAATCTACATCCCTGGATGGTTTTCCCAAATATCCAGCAATTTTCCGGCACAATTGAGTTCGACTCAAATCCAACTATAGTTACACTACCCTTTTGGTAATCAAACATGGCTGGAAACCCATAAAAAGTTTGATGACTGTCCCTTTAAACCACCATTTTTTTGTGGGATTTCCCAGCCATGGAGCTGACACCGCAACGCGGGTTCCCGCCTGCAACTCCTGCGAGCGAATGAGGTGCTGCAGCACCCCTTCTCGGCCCCCCACCTGGGCGAAGTCACGACGGTTCCCTTGGGGGAAAAATAAAGAACTTCACCAAAATGCTAAGTGGAAAATGACATCAACATACGATATCAACATGTATGTATGTATGTGTATATATATATGTATTATGTAAAAAAAATGTATATAATATAGTATTCTAAAAAAAATCGAACAGGACTTTTTAACAGACCCCTATGCCTCCTAATTTCCAGACCCCAAGCGGGCCAACCTGATGTTTTAGTAGTGTGGATTGGAAGGACCCCCAGGATGCCAATTTCATGGGATTAGCCATTGAGGCACTCATTTCTTGACATTCAACTTGAATTAGGAGATTTGTGGCACCTTGAGTCGAAATTAACTTCTATCAATCCAAAGATACAAGACAAATGCCAAATAGGGCCGATATCCCTACCAGCATTGAAAGTGGGTGTATCAGAGTATCAGCATCTTCAGGGGACCCCAAGTCAAAAACAAAGATTTTGAGCTTGAGATTGTCTTCCAAAGATTCTTTTTATGATTTTGGCATGGACGTTCCATTCGAAGAAGGTGTTCATCCCAAGGGGTCTGTTCGGATACCGTGCTTTCCTGCAGCTAATTCTGCATCGTATCCGAACAGACCCCTGGAAATCTCCCAACATTGACCCTAGAAATTGAGTAGCGGAACCCTTTCCACCGTGGCTATGCGGGAATCTGGCACCAGATATTTCAAAATTGAACAAATTTTCTTGTTGAAAAATGGTTTCCCGCCACAAAGTGTACAAGGTTTTGGATTGGACACACAGGAAATGAAACAACAGGACTAGAGACATCGCAAGACGCGAGTGAAAGAATGAGAATTGGGGTGGGACACTATGTTTGTGTGTGTATGTACACGCACATGCCAGCATGCAAACACAGACCACGTCAACGGGACTGACTTTTTACCTTAAAGTGAGTGAACCGGACTTTTTTCCCAATATCCCCAATAATAGAAAATAATAGTGGGTCCGGGCCATAGGGGTCTGGAAAAAAATCCTGTTCAAATGTTCTTAGAAGTAAAATAAAATATAAAATAATATCATATCATATAATATCATTTAGTATCATATCATATATATATATAATAATATATCACTATTGTTATATATAATAATATATCACTATTGTTATATATATATATTATACATATGTGTATATCAAGAGGAGATCTGATGAGGTCTGAAACTTCAGATCCCAACTTGGCGACTTGTTGGGAAGTCTGCCTCACCGTGATAGATCCTGCTAAATCACCTGCGGTGATTAGGCACCAAAGAATCAAACATCACTGTGCCATATGTTTGGCCATATGTTGTGGCGATATTTCCTGAAATTTAGGCCATTGATAATAGGTATATACGGTAGGTACCTCCAAATTAAAGTTTCCTGAAATGGCCAGTGATTTTAATAGCTTCTTGTACGGAAAGTCACGCACAGAATCCTCTTGCAACTTAAATGCAACTTAATTCATGAGAAACTACGGCATGCTGTCATGCCAGACATCAGAACTCTTTGATAATCCGTGGCTATGGCGCGATGTGGTGGGATATATCCACTTTCATCCATTCCTTGTCATCTGGGCTTGTCTAAAAATAGGTACGCAAAAATCGCAGGGCTGATCATCATGTTTCCATTGCAATAGTAAATTTGGGTGTGGCTTATCCCTCATGTGCAGCCAAACTCATCTGGGCATCTCTACACTATATCTTGGCCAAAATCACATCCAACAAAAGTTGATAGATTTTCTAAAAAATCTTCGTACTTAAGACGTCTTAAGAACATTGGTCTTTAGTATCTGGTTGGTGGTTGACCTACCCATCTGGAAAATATGAAAGTCAGTTGGGATGATGACATTCCCAATATATGGAAAGTTATAAAAGCCATGTTCCAAACCACCAACCAGATATCGTTTTATTGGCCTTCATCTGCTAAACCGTCATGCAAAATTTCCCATCCGTCATCACCATCAACCCCCTACGTTCGCCGAGGAACGATTCGGAACCAATCGAGGAAACGATGACCCGCCAAGCCGCCGTTGGTCAGCTGAATCGGATGACCCTGCCTGGGCGCTGAACGTTCGATGAACATTTTCCAGCCATCATTGGGTTGGTTTCAGGGACAATTTACAGGGACACGCCATATTTAATCTGGTTGGTGGTTGAGCCTACCCCTCTGAAAAATATTAATCAGTTGGGAGGAAAAATAAACCAAATAATCCAAACCACCAACCAGTAATGGCAAAAAAACATAGTTTCCGGTTGAGATTTTCCCCAACAAACCAAACCATGGAAGCCACGCTTGAGCACAAAGGCTATGAACAATACGGAGATATTTGGTATTTGGAAGTCGACCGTGGCGGCATATTTGAGAGAAACATGGGAGATGTGGAAATTATTAACAAATAAAACCTCTGAAAACCACACCAGTTGGACCCATTCTCATGCGTGAAGGTTGGGGGGTGGCATCATGTTTCTTTTTCATTTAATTTCTACGCCCACATACATGCATCATCCTGAATTTCAGTCTGTGTATGTATGGGTGGCCTTGAACAACAAATATTGTTTCAAGAAGCCGCCCTTCAGAGAGGGTTGATGAGAGGGTTCAAGAAATAGTGTTTCAATAAAATCAACTCATACATACTCATTTCTCAAAGGCTAGTGAGATTTCCAGCTGATGGTTATAGTGTCTGATTATCATAATTTTCCATTGGCCATATTATATAGCCATGAACCATTATGAGCTACCGGTGGTTTTTACCCAAGCAACCAACCCTTTACACAACCGCTAGCTGTGTCTTCGACCAAGGAGCTTGTCAAAGCCGAACGCCAGGGTTTGGCCCAGGAAAATGTGAGTTCCTGCGACAGATTACTGATTATAATACTGCAAAACATACTAGTTAAGATACTTAAATACGAAATAGACTGCATTGCAATCTATATATTTTTTATAATTATACTAAGTGGACTGAATATTCCATCCCTGTCTTTTAGCGGTTTCAGACTCTGACTTGGGTCTCTGATGTTTCTGCCCAGAACACTTTTTTCTTGACCTGGTGCATTTCAGATTCCTCAGACATCATCAAATAATACACCCCAAAATGAAGGTACCTACTGTGGATGGAAGAAATCCTGCATCACCTTGGATGATTGAAACCCTACACATATCTATAAATAATGTGATAAACCACCTATCAACGGTGTAGGATTTTGCAACCATCCACCGTAGTATGCTTTGCCAATGACTCCAGCATAGAACTTGATGATTGAAGCACGCGCGAGCGCGTGCTTTCCAATGGTTTTCCTTGACATCTTCTTGCACTGGGGCATTTGGGAAACACACAAAAAACAGCAGAACAAATACTTACAATCATGTGCTGATCAAAGTGAGCAAAGCTCTATTTCTGGTCAAACAAAGCTGTTTATAGCTAATCTAGGACACCCATGGATACCCAAACAAACAAAAGTTCAGTTTGAGCTGGCTATTCAATATCCACCAACCCACCGATGGTCTCCTTCGTTGGGAACCTGCTCGACCAACCTGGTCTGCCCAGGATTCTTGTGTTGGGGATCAGGGGGATCTGGGGGATCTGGTACCAACTTCTGTACCCCCAGATTGGATAGGTAGTCCCCTGGGCGTTATCTATACTTATCTACATCTATCTACTGAAAATGGTGGTTGAAGGGGTCGGAAACAGGCACCGCATCAGCCATCAATCACTTTTGCCGTTGCCCCCGTTGTTTGCCCTTAAGATCAACACTTCCTTTGCGCGTTCCCCGCTGGAAAAGGATCTAAAATCTGGGGCGCCATTTCCTCGTGGCTTTTGAGTTCTTCAAAATGGAAGACCTAGGGGACCACAGATGTTAGTCTAGTTTAGTATTAACCATCCAATTATTGGGGTACCTAATTTTGACCCATACCCGAATCTGGATCTTTGGTTTCCAATCAATGTTGCCCCATTGGGATAATGTAAATAAATGTTTTGATTCCACCAAGACAACCAGGCAACCGGCTGGCGAACGTTCGCCAGCAAAATGGATAGTGACTTGGCTATGAACTATTAAATGAAGATTGTTACTGACGTTCACTGAATTATATTAAACTACAATGTGAAATGTCAATATCCTCCGATGCTATTAACATCTATTAACTACATGATTAATGATATTAACTGACGTTTTAATGGATATCACTATCAAATGTGGATTGCCACTTTCCAACAACCCAACAATCCCATCACTTTCCGCCTCAGCTGCGGAAAAACCTCCACATTCTGACGACTCAAACGTGGATCCTCTGCAGGATCAAAGTTGAGAAACAAGGAGAAAACCGTACCCTTTGGTTGGCAAAAAAAACATGGCAGACCAAAGGAATTACTGTAAATGGGCATCTGAGGAATTTCCAGGAAACCATCTTAAGTGGAGGGTACCGCCTCTAAATCAAATTTTGATATTTGACACAAATCATATAAAATCAGCCTGTATAGTTCTTAAATACGCATTTTTGTTGGTTCTCCATCACCAGCAACTCAACCATACATCACATCTCCAATCGCCTATTAAGCCACCATTTCTTTGGGGTTTCAAATCACTATTTTTGCAGCTTAAAATCAGGATTAAAATCTCCCATCCATCATGTCTCCAGTCAATAGCCTAACTCACCACGTCTTTGTGGTTTAAAACATGTTAAATCACCATTTGGGGGTTTCCATAAATGGTGGTACCCCAAGCTCGCTGGATTGTTTATTTTAGGGGAACATCCCATTTATAAATGGATCATAACTAGGGGTACCCCTAATTTCAATGGTTAAATCTCCGAGTTTCAATGGATAATCCCATAAGAATCACCATATGTTTGTTGTTTGAATCCGCCACAAGCCCCAAAAACTGCCAGACTCCTGCGCTGCATCTTGCGCCGCTTCAGGCCCTATGGGCCCCGGGGCGTTCTGGCGAAACCGCTCCACGCGGTTCTGCTGGCGCCACTTCTGCATGGCCTTGGCAAAGCTGGAGGGCGGGTTCAACCAAGAAAAATGGTGACTTAAACAACCAAAGTGGTGATTTAACCAAGAAGAATGGTGACTTAATCAACCAAAGTGGTGATTTAACCAAGAAAAAGGTGACTTAACCAACCAAAGTGGTGATTTAACCAAGAAAAATGGTGACTTAACCAACCAAAGTGGTGATTTAACCAAGAAAAATGGTGCCTTAACCAACCAAAGTGGTGATTTAACCAAGAAAAATGGTGACTTAACCAACCAAAGTGGTGATTTAA
>Ga0126342_10020025_pt1 | contig 11295 bp, 7 predicted proteins | sample Cyp1metagenome_FD_92528 | JGI IMG/M metagenome (GOLD analysis project Ga0126342, IMG submission 92528) | Coral microbial communities from Lord Howe Island, Old Settlement Bay, Australia - Cyphastrea 1 metagenome | ecosystem: Host-associated > Invertebrates > Cnidaria > Coral ...
ACTGCTGATACCTCATGGCAGAGGAAACGTTTCGATCACACGCAAGCACTCTCATGGCAGAGAGTTTGGAAAAAGGATTAGCCCCCAGGCAGGGCAAACATATATCAAAATTCCAAAATCAAGTCAATTTCAAACAAGCGCGAGCTGTTTCCACGCACCCCAACGTAGTGTTCGTCCTCATCCTTGATGGGGACTCAAGAAGTGATACTTCAAAAGCATTTGGGCAGTATGGGAAGTCATTTTGATGTTTGGCAAGTAGCTCAAACCATCAGAGATATACAGTTTGGCAACTTTGGATGACTGCCAGCGTCCTTTGACTAACGCCGCCTCCATCGAGTTGGTGCTTTCAAACAGAAAGGTAGCACCTCCCCTTCGTAAGCTATAAGGTCTAAATTCATGGCTCTCCAGCCCCCAAGCATCACAAAAGAATTTGAACTGCTGACGGAAGAAAGAAGGGGATGAAGACCAAAGAAGGGGACCTTTGGGGACGGCGACGAAAACGTAGGAGCTCTTTCACGCACTCCAGTGTTATTGCATCTGTGAAACTAACCACTTCATTGACACTGTGCCTGCGTCCTGACTTTGTATTTCGAAGCGCACACACTCCAGTCGTATCACTTAAAGAGAAGTCATGGATAGTCAAATTGAGCAGTTCTCCAGTTCGGAGCAAACATGTGAAACCAAGTAAAAGTAAAACGCACATCTCTAGGTTGCCGTCTTCCATGGCTTGAGCAGCCATCCCGCGCACCAATTGTCTTGTCAAAGGCGGCGCTCGACTCGGAATTTCAATCCGGCGCCATACAGAAAACAATTTCCAAGCGTGTGGCACTTGGCGGCGGGTAGCTGGTTGAAAATAGTGTAAAGCACTAAGTCCATCCCCAATGGTCAGAAGTGGTTCTCCGGTCCGCCACATGCGACGAACCCATTTGCATACCTGATTATCCAAGTCTCCCATATCTTTTGCAAGTTCAACATAAGGAGTTAACTTTCGAAGCGCCATGTAATACCTGCTTTTGGTTTTATCCGTCAGAGCTGCATCTTCCAGATTTATTCGTTTTCTTTGTCGAACTTTTTCAGCTCGAGAAAAACGCCCTGCAAACAGATAAACCACCATTATAAACGCGAATTGTGGTCAGTGGGATTCTCCGAAGATTCTACATGCGCCAAGACCATGTGTAGTCCATGTGCCAAGAGGTGGGCCGCTAAAGGTCTCAGAACTCTCATCAACTGCTTACTGCTGGAACGTCCCTTGCTGATTACACTGATACAAACATAAGAGTCACTCAAATGAAACACCCTCCTGTCAAAAACTTTGAAACGTTGGATTTGATGTTTCACACTGAGCAAAATAGCCTCCAGCTCGAGAACATTGATATGATTTTTCTGCTGCCAACGCAAGTGGAATTCATCCTTCCAATCCCACCATGCTGCAACCACTGATTGTCTGGGAAAAACCTTGCTATTCAGAACTTGACCAGTGACCACTCGAATATCGGACCCCGTATGGTTTGTTTTTCTTAGGAGAGTCTGGTTTAACTGTTCCATCCCCAGAGGTCCTAAACCATGATCAACCCGCGGACTTCCATAAATTAAACAACGTGCAATGTTGCATGTGCTCCGGATATGCGCCCGGAATCCAGGCGCCATCCCCATTCTTTTTGCAAGATGAGCGTACGAAAGTCTGGGGGTGAAAGCTTTGCAGAAGGCAGCAGCAACAATCGCAAATGAAAATATGCTAAAACTGTCCCCTAAGTAGGAGTGCCTGGCATCGTCATATTGCTGAAAATTCGTCTTGATCTTGGACGCAGGCCAGGCCAGGGATGTGTGATTCCAACCATACCCTAGCAGTAGCTCTTTTTCTTCAGCACTCAGCAAACGCCATGTTGTAGCAGTGGTGATAATGAAATCTTCGCCATATTGATAAGGAGGGTACCTATGTTGATCTTCTTTCCACCTGCTAATAGTGGCACTGTCGCACCTGGCTAACCCCGCTGGCCGGGGTGGCGGCCTTTGTCGTGGTATACTCTTGAGACAAGTTGGGAAGACCGCGCCATTGTTGGCGCCATCCCAAAAATGCGCCTGATGTCTGGGTATTCCGCTTCTGCTATCACTTCCCTCCAATAAGATCTTGAATGAATTGAGATATCTTCCAAAGCCCCCTCCAACGGTTCAGTCACCCATGCATAGCGCGGGCGTCGCATAGGCACAGCCCTCACTGGGTCAAGCAAATAAGGTGTGGTGCCAAGCTCGTTGCTAATCTCCTGGGCTGCATTGGCGTCCATCGAAGCCACATTTTCCACCGCTTGTTTAATGACCACAAGGTGACCAAATTCTTCCTGAAGTAGTTTCCTGATACGTGGTATCTCCCAAAACAAGATGCTGTTTTTCCCCAGCAGGTTTAACCTTCCTGCCTTTACGCTGGAGAGGTCCGTGCAGGGGAACCCCCCCCACAGATGGATTTCCTGAATACCTAGAAACTTGACGCTCCAAGATTTTACAAGTGCTCTATCCACCTTCTTTACATCATTGATGATGCTGGTTCCAGGCCATCGTCTGCTGGTAATCCTGTTGGCCCCAGCGTCACACTCGACTGCAATTTTTCCTTTTGGGGTAATGCCAACAATGTCGTAGCACCGGAAGGCCCCCCCTATCCCGTTAAAAAGGGATATTACCAAAATGGGAGCACAGTTGCTGCCAGCATCAGCTTCGCTCTTCCTGGAGGCCTGCAAAAAGTCAAGCCCTTCTGTCGATAAACTGGAGGCTGAGGCGACCGCTCCTCCAGTCTCAGAAGCATCCGATGCCATAACTTTGTCATCTACTGGTGCCCCAAGGTTGCAATGCCACAGGGGAGATAAACAAACCAACTGAAGCAATTCCATTCTAACTTGTTGCTTGAGCATGGGACTTACCCGCTCTGTCCCAGCTATAAGCTTCCAGATGTGTTGCAAAATGGCCATCCCCGGTCGCCGGAACTGCAGCCCAAAAACCCATCTCCCTGCCATGATCTGTAGGTATTTTCGATTCAGTATGGGCTGCCCTGACAACCATAGGGTGCCCTTCACCAACGGAATCAGCTTTGCTAAAGGCATGCCTAAAAGTTGTGTCTCGCCGCAAACTTCCGCTCCTAGTTCAAAAATGGTGGACTCAGCAGATTTTCTTTTCTTTTCCGAAGAGATTACTCCAGCTTCCCTCCAGGCCAGTTCTGCTGCTTCATGACAAAGTCTCCCTTGCTCTCCAGTTGAAAGCGGTGTAATCCTTTCACCAGCACAAAAATTATCCAAATACACATGAAACCAGGATCTGTCTTCGTCCGCTGCAATCCTCAAAGTGTCATTCAACCAGGAAGGCAGTGACTTTCCTCGGGCAAGTTGATGCCTGGCTGAAAGATGATTTCGTAACAATAAGTTCTCAGAAATCTCTTGCATAATTCCAACGCTGTTCAGCCATCCCATTGGGATCACGGTGCCGGCCAATGCAAACTCAACTTCAGGTGCCAGCCCGATAACATGCCCTGGTACCACCAGGTTAAAACAAAGATGCTTCCACCAAGGTGCCGGCACTTTGAAAAGATAGAAAGCTGCGCACATATCAGATTGAAACAACGAAAGGGACTCATTCTGGTCAAGAACTAAGCTCTGCCACGTAGTAATGCTAGGCAATGAATCGCAGCCCCCTTCCAGTTGAAGCTGTGTAGAATTAGACCCAGTCAAATTCATTATAAGTCTTAAAACAGGACGTCCATCTTCCAAGCAGCTAGGTTTACTTACACCAAAAAGACCATTCAAAATCTTCACTCCACCAACCTCATAGATGCTGTGCAAAGGAACCCAGGTACAAATGTTACGCTTCACCAACTCCAAGGCAATCTTCATCTTGTCTTCTTCAACAATATGGACCTTACCAGGCATGCGTGGCAGATTTACCTCATGAACCGGTTTGAGCAACTTCTCCGGGTTCAGCAAAAATTCCCTTGTTCGGGGCCCAACCCAGTCCAGAGCATCAATCGCACCACCATGACCAATTGGGGGGAGAGACAACTCAATCTGTGCCCAAGTCAATTTATGACAAGTAGTAACCTCTTCCCCAGAATACCCAACCTGCCGTGAAACCATTTCTTTTTGCCAAGCAGATTCAGTCAATGGCGCATCCTGGAAGTCTTTTTCCAAGCGCCTACTAACCGCCCCACTTAGGCTGCGTGCGCTCTGTCGCTCGGAGCAAGTCCAGCGGCCAGGCTGCAAAGGGGGCGCCGCACCACCCAGGACGTTCAGCGCACTCATCATCAAAAAGAGCCAAGCCCGATGCGCCCAGAGTGAAATCATCTCTGTAGTCAGAGCAGCATCCAGCGAAATCGCTTGAAAAGTCTCAATGAATTCTTCCAGCTCCCCAACATGAAAAGGGAAAGTCGCCCCCTTCTTGCGAGGGAGAGACTGTGCTCTTGCAACAGGCCGTGCAAAGAGGCTCCCAAAGATCCCTCTAGTGAAACTGTCAGCCACCTGCCATCTCTTTGGAGCGACCAACCACCATGCCAGCAGACACCCAAGCGACGACAAGGAAGTGCTGGCGGCCAAGCTATCCTTCAAGGAAAGCGCCGCTGACCCCTCTTGACAGCCGTCAACAAGTGACCCCAGCGCGGCTGAGGCCAGCGGGTTCAGAAGTCCGCCATCTAGGTGGTCTTTTCTCCAGGCTTCTCTTTGGTCTTGGGGGCCTCTGCATATGCATCCTGCCCCGGTGTTGACCACCATCCTTTTGATTTTCCACGCCCCTTGATTTTTCCCTTTCCTTTTGGGCCTGAGCCCCAATCGCTTTCGCCCCAGTTTTGAGGTTTGCCTTTTCCTCCTTTGCCCTTTTGGGGCGGGCGCCAGCTGCTCAGAGGCTCGCGCCCTTCCGCTTTGGCGGTCAGTCGAGCGTGCTTCCTGGCCTCTAAGACGACCCCTGGACCGGCTGCGCTGGAGTCCTCCAGAGGGGCGATCTCCAAATGGCGCGCCGCTGTCCAGCTGCCATCTATCACCGATTGGTGAAGGCTCATGAAGCGAGCTGCCAAGACATCCCCTTGACGGCTCAGGTCGCCTTTCCGAAGCAGGTCCAAGCACGTTGCAATGTGATGCATCTCGCGCATCTGTGCAAGGGCGTTTCCCAACTGGGGCCGGATCACGATGGAGAAGTAGCTGGCTATCTTCACACCTGAAGTCAGACTGGCGTTGTTCGGATCCACATCCACCTTGGAGGTTTGATCCAACTGTTGCTTCGCGTGTTGCACCAGTAATTGGAGCACACTCCCCGGCCGCTTCTGGGAGCGCCTCTTCAGGGGGGCTTCCAGTTTGTCCGCATCTTCCTGTTCCGAACTGCTGCTGCCAGAATTGTCGGAATCTCCTTCCCCACTCGATATCAGACTGCTGTCCGTCGGGCTCGAGTCTGGGCCCCCTCCTTCTCTTTTCACCCTTTTGTTCTTCTTCCTCTTTTTGTCTTTCTTGTCCTTCTTCACAGACTTGTCCTTCCCATGCTGGGTAAGGATCTGCAACAGCGCTTTCCCAGCTAGCCGCTGAGTCTTCGAGTGATGGTGCTTTTTCTTCTTCTTGTGGGCTTCTAGATTTAGGTTCTCGTTTGCACGAAGGGCCAACTGGTTCTGCAAGGTGGGCGTAGTACCAGCGCTTGTACCCACCACGGCACGCTCTCCTTGAGCTCTTTGGCGCGCCTTTCGACCCTTCACTTTCCTCTTCCGAGGAGCTGCCGGGGCTGCCGTGGAACCGTCTTCCAGCGCCGCCAAGGCTGCCAGGCCAGATGTCCCGCGCTCTTGGCTCATCAATGTGCCAGTTCCCAGGGGATCGTCCAGAACAGAGGCGGAATAACCTGGACTCGACGATTCTATTGAAATCTGATCTTCCTCCAAGTTGATGGGGCGCGCGCCAGGTCCAGCAGCGCCCTTTCTTCTCCCGGCGGGGCCAGTGTCTCGGCCCTCCAGTCGCTCGCGCGCTCTCCTCAAGCGCTCCCTGACTTTGGCACGGTCCTCTTCTTCCACCTCTTCTGTCTTCTTCTTGCGCACCCTTAGCGGGCCTCTGGGTTTCTTCGCTTCTCTCTTCTTTCTTGGCACCAACTTGCTCTTGGCACCAGGCGCGCCCCCGGCGCCTGGGGGACCCCCGGCGCCAGGCGGTTTCCCTGTTGCATCTCCTCTTGTATCCTCTCCTGAAACCTCATCCTCTTCTCGCGCCGCAAGACCTGCATCCTCCAACCATCTCTTCATTTGGCCTCTCATGTAGTGGTTCAGATAGCCTCTTTGGAAGCCTTCCACAGAAAAGGTTTTCAACCTGGTGACATGGACCAGGCCTTCGTCCTCTATTCCACATGGCTGGGAACCGCATAGATGAAGATAGCCTTTCCTCCGATTGAATGTTGCTGACAACTGTTTGGACACCTCGGCGCTGGAGCTTCCCAAACTTTTTACCTCCAGCAGCAACGACGCGTCCTGGCGATGCACCGATGTGTCCAACACCAGAAAGCCAGCCCAGACTCCAACTTCCAATCCAAACATGCCATCGGGCAGCAGCACTTCCACAATGGTGCCGCGCCCAACCATCAACATTGCCCAATTGTCTGTATCCTCTATGGCAAACTCTGCGCCTTCCACTAGTCTTGGAACTCTTGACATTGCTACCGCGAGTGGGCGCGATGTCCTTCTGCTTCTCCTCTGTCCCTGGTGTCCCAGAATGCTCCTGGGGGTTTTCTCCGTACAGGCTGGTCCGGCCTTTCCAAGGTCCGGTGAAGGCCTGGGTGATTCCTTCCCCCTCGTCTGCCGCGGTGGGTCTTTTTCTTACGACCCGGAGATGAGTGTCGATCTCTATGGGACCTGTCTCTGGACCGCTCTCGCCTTCTGTCCCTCTCTCGTTCCTCACGGGATGCCTCAAGCAAACGGGGTGGCTCCCTCGGCTCAGCAGGGCGCCTCGCTGGGTCACTCTTGGCTGCCACACACGGCGCCTCAGGCTCCTCACTCTCCTCCGTCTCGGACTCCCCGTCTTCTTCCAAGTCGTCCTCCTCCCTTTTCACTGGTGGAGGCGGAGGTGGAGGAAGCTCCTTCTTCGCAGTGCCTGGCCGCTCGGCTTTCTGAGCAGGGGACGACCCAGCCGCACGGCTGTCGCCAGCGCTACGCAGGCTGCTAGCGAGGTTTCGCAGCGCCCTGACGTGACGGGTCGTATGCACCACTGACTCAGATGCCAGCGCACGAACAGCTGGGCTATGCCAAGCAGAAACAAGCTCAATGCCCAACTGTTCCCAAGCCGAACAGGCAAGGCACCAAGTGTCAGTCTCAAACCTAGGCGCCTGTCTGCACTTATTGCAGCTCATTCACCTATCCTACTCTGAAGCTGAGCCTAAAGGTTAGAGCACCAGAAAATGTTCTTGCTTCCCACAAGTAGTTCTAAGAACAACCATGTACATATACGGTCACTTACAGATTTGTGATTATACGAACTGGTATTTTGGACTACCTCCGGGGAGGTTTTCCTTGGTCCGCCCGGCCATTTAAACATACCGAATCCAATTTAATTCGTTTACGCGTACGTACATGTAACAACATGTTGTAAACGTTTACGCAAACGCCTGGGCTTTGCCCGGAGCGGCATGACGACGACGGGACTTTGTCATCTTTCCGCTTGAAGGTAAAGTTCAACAGAGGTGCGAATTTAGATTCGTCTCCATGTTCCCAATTGAATGTAGTTTAACGGAGATGACAGAGAAGTGATACATTGCGCACGACTTTGCCATGCGTGGGTAGCATGGTGCGCCATCTAGAAAGATCCACATAAAGGTGTACGTACGACGTAAGATGGAAGATGTCTTTCAGTGCAAGAGAAGATCTGATAGCGTATAGGTGGACGATATCTGATGACGTTGGTGTGGATGTGCAAGAAAACGTACAGCAGCGTGGCGTGACGTGTCACCAGTGTGTGTGTGTGTGCGTATGGAAGTGCAAATCAACTTTATCAGCCCACCCTCACCCCAACCCAAACAGCTGGGAAGAGACCAGGACGAAAACGACAATAAATGTGCACGACTACACGTTCGGTTTTTGACGCGGTGGCATAAACATGCTACTGGTGCAACATCTGATGACATCTAGTCAGGAGAATCATGCGAATGCTGAGAAACTTACATACACAACGTGCTCCGAACAGCCCACAATCATACGTTTTCAATCTTGACCATCTGTATTCATAACATGAAAAGATCAGTGTTCCACATTCCTTTGGACATTACTTGACGGTGTCACGTGCTGACATGTATAAGATTCTGCGTAACATGTTGTAAATGTGTCGCGGCATTTTATCATGTCATGCCCAGTTTTTCTCGTGTGCGTCACTGGTTCAAGTTCAATGAAATCGCTGGATTTTTGGATTGATTCCAAAGGTTCAATGTTGTAGTCACTGAAGTATTGACGGACTGTTATTGTGCAGCTATGATGCGTGAAATATCGAAAACCATCTAATTACTCTAATTGTTGCGAATGAAAAATTGTTCATTTGTTCATTCTATGTCCTCACATGTCCTCATATGACGCATTGTCATGTTCTCAGGTTCTTCTCTTTTTTCTGTGATTCTGTGCCTCTTGTTTCAGAGCCGCAGGTTGCTTCTGATATTTTGTTCAATAATTTCAGCCTTAGGTGCCCCATTCGTTGTCACGACTTTGTGTTTCATTGCTGCCATGGCTTCGTCAAGGATTCAGAGGCGTTGGCTGCGTTTTGGTGGTCACGGCATCACTTGCACTGGACACCTCGCTGCAACCCTTCGTGCTAGGTGTCAGTGCACCTCTTTCCTTCACTACCTCGGTATTTTGATTGCTAAATGAGGCCGCAATGAGAGGAAACGAGATCGATTTGCGCGATTCGGGTGCCCAACAGGGCGCGCACGGAGCCGCTTTCACTGTGCTTTCTTTGAATTTGCGTTCAGGATGCGACCTGCCGCTTTGACTTTTACTTAATCTTTGCCTCAAGGGTTGCCTGGCTGCACCTTGAAGACCTTGTGGCTGCACACCTCCAACATTTTTGAACGCTTAGGACGTGCATTTAGTCGTCATAGGGCCGTGGAAGGGAATGCCCGAAATTTGCCCAAACTTTGATCGCTGGAGTCTGGAGATGTCTGGAGATGTCTGGAGTCTGTTGCATTGAACTGCGCACAGTGTGCACAGCGCGCGCTGCTTTTGTTTTTTTGGCTAGCCCAGATTGCTGCGGGCCACTGCCTCCGTGGATAGAGAACCCGTTGCAGCTTGAAATTTTCTGCAGTTTCAGTTCCAAGCTGCAACAAATGCGGTTCACGGTTCCTTCAAGTTCCTTCTCATGTCTTCTGCCCTGTTCTCCCGCCTTGCGAAGCTCGGGCAACTCCACATCCATGCCTGGAAAATTCCAATCGAAGAACTGGAGGATAGTGCTGAAATGTGCTGAAATGTGCTGAGCAATGAATCGCCCAAGTACCAGGATCCGACAATGTCCGACAATGTCCGGCAGTATCCGGCAATGGCAAAGGTCAACCATAACAATGACCAACAAGAAACGACGTGCTGCATGACTTGAATTGGTGGAGAAACGATGATAAACGCGTAACAATTGTTTTGCTGTTTTGTTTTTCTGCTCATTGTTTTTTGATGGTTTTTGACACCTAGATGTCTAATGAGTGATGTTTTTTGAGTGTAATGTTTTTTTAGTTTTTTGAGTCTTTTGTTTGGCTTGGGTGCGCACAGAAAGCGTTGCCATCCCCGACCATCTCAGTGTAATGTGACCTGAGGCCGGGTGGCGAGGCGATCTGACACGGTCACTGACACGTCAATTCTCCGTCAAAAAATGTTGACAAATAAAAATACGTGAAGTGTTTAAAATGGATTTCAAAGTAAAAAAATACATGAAACACATGATACACGTTTTGTATGCGTTTTATACACGTGGAAAAGAAACACGTTTTATGCATTTGACGTTAAAATGTTTCACGTTTCGCAGAACGGGCGCTGGACATGCGGCAAAGCTCTCGTGTGCCACATTGCCTGGCACCTCTGGCTTCACATTGTTCGCACCTGAACCGGACAAAACCATGCAAAGATTTGAACACATGACATAAACATAACATAAACAATATAAATATATCATCTAATAAAAAAATATCTAAAAAATAAAATGTAATATAATAGTAAAATAAAATATAGTAAAATATACCAATATATAGTAAAATATATTATATAATAAAATATAATGAAGTAAAGTGAAATTCATTATAATATGATATAATATAATATCACATCATATATTTGTTTAAAGACCGTGTTTGACAGGTAAAGAACGGTAAAGATAAGATATTGCAGAAAATACAGAAAGACCACTTCAATACGTTCCATACAGGGTATTCCACATGGCAGGCCATGGCAGATATGGAATGTATACGTATGGTATGTATGGTAGATGGATGGCAACTATAGGGAATATATACATATATACATATATATATATACGGAATATCCGTAGCTGAGGCATGTCAGAGGCCACTCAAGTTGCTAACACAACTGGAGTGGCGCCGCCCAGTGGCGCAAGGGCCAGGCGAGGCCAGGCGAGGCCAGGCGAGGCCAGGCGAAGCCAATGTGACAGGATGAATGGGCTGAATCTCGAAGAGTATCGACACCACGACCCAAATTCCCACAGAAACCTGTCTAGTAAACTTAGTAAACTGTGTCTATCTGTCTGCATCTGTGTGTGTACTTCTGTATATGTGTCTAAATCCATAGATATCAATAGAATTCTATAGATATCTAAATAGTATGGATGATGTTGTATTATAGGGGTTTGTCTCTAGTTATGTTGAGTTTGGACAATCCAAGGTAACGGAGTTTCAATCACCACTCCCGCCTCACGCTGGTGAGAAGCCAAGACTCCTGCCTGGGACGACATTCTGCGACACACAAACTTGAACCGCAGCTGAGACAATCATCTACCATCATATCCATCATCACGTCATCTACCGAGTTCTTCAAAATCTAAATTGCTTTACTTCGAGTGATCCCCACCATGACATTTATACGTTTTGTTACTGGCAAATCTTCTGGCATTCTATCTGGCCGTTGAGGTCCAGCGGTGCACACTGAGCTGGGAAGGTCCCAGGTTGAGGTCCAGCGGTGCGCACTGAGCTGGGAAGGTCCCAGGTTGAGGTCCAGCGGTGCACACTGAGCTCGGACGTTGGCGAAGAGCTTGGCGAAGAGCTTGGCGAAGAGTTGGCAAGGCAACAGTGGACGTGGAAGTGGAAGCAGAGGTGGTAGAAGAGGAGGAGGAG
>Ga0126342_10020026_pt1 | contig 11295 bp, 13 predicted proteins | sample Cyp1metagenome_FD_92528 | JGI IMG/M metagenome (GOLD analysis project Ga0126342, IMG submission 92528) | Coral microbial communities from Lord Howe Island, Old Settlement Bay, Australia - Cyphastrea 1 metagenome | ecosystem: Host-associated > Invertebrates > Cnidaria > Coral ...
TACAGGACATCTCTGTGACATGTCCAAAACCTGAAATTCATCGAATTTCTTATTGAGCCAAAGGGCTGTTTAAATAGTTTTAAACTGGATTCTCTGCAGGTATATACTGGTTTCAAGGTTCCCTCCAATTTCCTCGCCTTTACTTGGGCAATGACTATTTCACCACCACTTCAGGGGATGCTTAACCACCCAAATAGTGAAATACAAGGCTTCCATGGGTTATACCATTATGTTTTTTTTTGGCTCTAACGATTCCCATCTTTCAAAAACTGTGTGCACTGTTCAAACGTGAGCAGCTTTGGAATTTGGGGCACTTGGAGGTCAGCTGCGTCAAGGTGACCCTTGATGTGGGGCACTGGTTCTATTGTGGTTTCCAGCATCACTGCGTCAATGCTGCGTCTCGTTGCAAGTTTTTTCCTCTGTTTTGGTGCCTTGCACTTTCCTTCTGGAAATTCCTTGAAAAACGCTTGAAAAAGGTACTCTTTCAATTCTAATGTCAATCTGGAAAAAGGAAGGAACTGTCATGAAAGATCTATGCTCAATTTAAAATTCATTAAAATCACTCTGGCACTTTGGTTCTCCCCACACTCTTTCACAACATTGATCCCCAAAACATCGCAATCTCCGCAGGCCCACAGAGCCGAAGTGAACTTACGGGAAAAATCGCAAGCTCCCTGAGTTCAGAAGGTACCGTACTTTGTACGGATCCAAACATATCCAAACTGCAACATCTGCAACTTCGCTCCACAGCTGCAGGAACTTGTCGAGGGATGCGGTTCCATTTGGAGCGTGACAGATTGCTGGAGTACAAAGCTTTCTCCAGCGATGCATTTACAGGCCTGCTCAAATGTAGCCAGGCAATGGCATTGTATCTTGCCAGACCGTCAGTCTTTAAAAAACAGCAAGAACCAAGGAAGAGAGGATCCAACACCCCCTCAAAAGGAGGTGGAGGCCACTTGAAGACTTTGGCATGGCACTGCAAAAAGTACAGACTGGAAAAAAAACACAAGAACCAGCTGACTGAAATTGAATTTCGTTTAAAATTGCAGCGCCAAATTCAACGCTTGTGTCAGGCTCTTGCAGATTCAAAAACGGTGATCCGAAGGCTTTGAATTGTGAAGTCACTCACATCCAGTCAGTTTGGAGCGTCTCAGTCTTCTCCGGCCTCATAAGACTCATAGTGCCAAGAGGCCAAATCAAGCTACAAAATACGATTCTCCACCCCACCACAATGCAAAAGAAAATGTTTGAACATGGGCTGGAATCCTGGAGAGGCTCGAAAGAAAGGTTATCATGTTTTGTAAAGTGAAGAATTGTTTGTCAATGTTTGAAAGGTTGGCGCAGAAGTGCTGTAAATTGCAACATCGGTTCCTCTTTTGAAATTGAAATGTGCAGATATTACCGGGCGTCTATTTGAAATATATGTTTACATTCAAGGCACATGCTGTTGTTTGGTGCCCTTCAAAACCAACATGTGGTATGTATCATGTCGTTTGAATATGACTGCGACTCTTCACAAACACTCAAACGATAGCAGGGTTGTTGACATGTTCAAAGTGCATGGAAAATTTGTCACGGTGACTGCGCAAGGATTTCCAGGCAATTCTTGTTGAAAATTGGTTCAGTTTGTGACACGTAACACCTGGTACTTGGATCATCCCACGAATCAGAAGTGGTTAGTAACAATAGTTATTAAACGAGAACACGACGCCGCAACGCAAATGGCAATGCAGCAGTGCGAGCACCCTTTTGTCGGGCACTTGAGCCAAACCCGGTTGTTGGAATATATGTTCTACCCCAACCCAGGCTGGCAGGTCTTGGAACATGGTGCAGGCTCAATAGATGTGTATTAACAACAGTGTTAGGTGCAAACATAGTTCATTGTTAGGTTACGGGTGGTGCGTCATGGCATCTCACCCTCATGTTGGTAAATGGGTCAAATCACCTGCATTTCTTCTTCTCCCCCTTCTTGCATTGAGCAATGGAGAATGCTTGGCTGAATGGAAGCTTCTGGAGAAATCAGCGAATTTGTATATGGACGTTCATTTGTTGCAAGGCCTCAATCCACTTGGCTACTGGTAGCGGCTTCGTAAATGGGTCTGCACGCTGAGCAGCAGTCTTGATGTAAAGCAATTTGCCTGTTTCATTCTCTGAAAAGAATTCATGAATGGATCCTATATTGATCGTAAACACTTTCTTGAAGCGTCTCAATTTCGGACTATATCCTGAGTCGACGATCTGGATCACTGCCGAGTTGTCCTGGTACCCAAACATCTGGATTTCTCGTTGCAGCACGCATTCAAGGAATTCTTGCTTAGGGATCGCTTCAGAGAATAATTCTAACCCTAGCGAAAACATCTCTGCTTCTGTAGTTGATCTTGCAGTAGCGGTCTGTTTCTTACTGGTCCAAGATAGTGGCCAAAAACTGTTCGGCCCTTCGAGTGTGAGATACATTCCGCATGAGGACTTTGTGTCCTCATGAGCTGAACAGTGATCTGCGTCCGTGCACATGCACAAGTACAACTTTTCAGCAGGATCGGCAATGGTACCTTTCAGCCTAAACCCCTTTGAGCCAAACAGATAACACATTAGACGGTGAAGTCGTTTATCATCTGCCCTAGCCCAAACTGTTAAGCGCCGAGTCAGGTCAGCAATGGCCTTCATTAAATCTGGCCTGGCCAATCTGGCACACCACAGAACTTTCATTAGGACTTTGGACGCCTCATTGGAGAGAGCTCCTCTTTCGTCCCAATCATCATCTGTGAGACTGCCTTCCGAGACATATGGCGATGGAGCAGGCTTGAGAGTTCTTCCGCTCAACTCTTCATACATGGAACATGCATTTTCGATGAACTCAGTCATTTCAAACGAACATGTGGTGGAAACCCCATCCCTGACAAATTCATGGCCTCTGCCTAGTACGCGGTTGACATCAGATGGTTCATTTATCTAAAGATGTTTCTGAAGTTCCGCCCAAAAGGACTCATGTCTGCCTTCGGGTCCACTCACCAAAATGTCGCCTACATACAGACTAAGCAACAATCCATACGATGGCAGCCAATAGTTGGAGGGAAAATCATCCAGGTGTACACCATTCATCTGTGTCATTACTGATTTGAAGCGTTCATTCCAATGATAGCCACTTTCGGGATGGCCGTACAGTGAACGCCACAGCCAAACACATGGACGCACGATGTGACGCAAATGCTCCGGAACTAGTTCTACTGGAAGTTCGACCGACGTAGGCACTTTGGTGTCCAAAAAGGATTGCAGATAGGCTCGCACCACATCTGACCGTGTGGTCTTGTTACCTTTGATTGCACCAAAAGCCAAGTTACCATTTATGGCTGACATGCCTGCAGGACAAACCTTTGAATCCAGAAGGACTGCGAGATTACCTTCTCCATCTCTAATCTGGTCGCCACGAAAAACAATTCTGGCCGTCAACTTTCTCAATTCTGGTGACTAGTAATGCTTTATGCTAAGAATGGTCATGATACGTCCTACATGAAAAGGTTCCTTTCTCTTCATGAGTTCAGATCTTGGAACGACCTCGTCATACAACCAAATCCCATTTGTCAGGATTCCGTCCGACTCCTTCTGAATGGCTTCCTCCCAACCCTCATGCTTGTGCCAGTCCTTTCGATCCAGCAACATGTGAATCGCAGCAAAAACATCGTCCTGATCTGGCTGGTTTGATTGGTGTTGTGCTTCAGGGCTCGAAATGACTGTTGGCATGAGAGGAACATCTTCTACATAGAGCGAATTACTGACACATCTGCACATGGTTTCCGTGTAGAAAGCTGACTTTGAAGTCTTTGATCCTTCAAGTCTGGAATGTTGGAAGTCACGAGGATGTTCACATTATGAGCTGGTTACCACTCGCCACTTCTTTAGGTGTGGGCGTCCATCACTATCGACAAGTCCTTATTCGCAGCCATCAGGTTCTGCAACATAAAGGTTGTGCTTGACGATGAACTGTACCAACTCTGGCAAATTCCAACCAGCACAACCACGGGGCCACTCAGAAGCCACATGGCCGCCGTTTTCCAAAACTTTCTCTGCACACCTTATGAAATTCTTTCGGATCTTTCTGGACTTTCGCCTGGACGTTTCCAACCTGCGAATAAAGCTTTTTCCTATGCGAGATTTGTTGACTTGCTGCCATGTGCTCCAAGGGCCACAAGGGATGCTGGCCCATAGATCGCAACCAGGAAATTTGGATAGCAACTGTATCAAACTGTCAACCTCTCTATTGTTGCCTTCTTTTGTGCTGCGAAAATTATCTAGTCCATGTTCCTGGTTCACTTTTCCAAGCATGGAATCTTCACTGCAGCAAAATTCAAACATTGTATGACCTTTGTCCCCTCTGATCTTCCTAGCTTTTGGAGGCTTGACCGGAGAAATGCCTGCTGCGATACTGTCGCAGTTCAGTTGAACTCTTGGGACAATCTCTGCTCATTGATGCAATGAAGAAATCACTCCGCTTCTCAAAGCGTTGGCTGTGATGATTGGCTTTGGAAACACTTGCTTGGCATGTACCCTGCTTCGGATCGATTGGCTTTGATGGGAAAAACCATGTGCATCCTGTCCAACTCTTGCAAGAAATTCTTTGGTGTGGATGAGCTTGCCAATTGTCACGGTGCACTGAGGTTACTCCACGACACTTCCATTCTGTTAACCTTTCGGATGTTACATCTTTTGGCTTCAAAAGGACAATCTTTTCCGACAGGGGCATGAAGACGTTTCCTAGGCCTTAGAATAATCATCTTCCAAGCAGCTTCGGAATCATCATACTCCCAGAAATCACCTAGCTTTTCAGGATCTTTGGACTCCGGTCCCTTAGCATCAAACTTCCCAGGTGCATGGCAACTCTGGAAGAAGGCTTTTGCATCAACAGATTCCTCTGATGGTGTTTTGGGTGCTGGAGTCTCTGGTGCAGAGATACCGTGCTCTTTGGCAGCTCTTGCGAGTTTTTCATTTTCCAACAACGTTCCAAAGCTTTGGAATTGCCCTATCCAAGGTTACATACGTTCTACGCTTGCGGACCATAGGATCTGGGACACCTTCCTCAAATGGCAAGGCAATCTTTGGCAGCTCACCGGAGCCTCCTTCCAACTTTTCTTTTGCAGCATTGAACAGTGGGAAAACAAAGGAATCTGGAACAACTATCTTTGATGCATAAACTTGGATAGGCCTTCCACAGCCTTTGGCATTCAACCTAACACTTTCGTAGTCCATTTTCTTGTGTTTGTACCCAGAATCAAGTCTCCATCCTACAAATAAACCAGGAACAGTCCTAGCTTCAAATGAAGGCTTGTCCACATGTTTGGGAGGTTTGTAGTAAATCAAAGCACCCAGCGGCACCCAAAGACCCTCAGAGCCATTCATTTAGCCGCAGGATTTCCTCATGAGCTTTGGCCTAGGTGCGTAGAAGACTTCTGCATTGCCAAGAGTTTCACATCATTGGCATCTATCCATCAAAATGAAACAGATGAATCGAAGCGCAACAAGCAAGGATGGAACTCATATGAAGCCGCCAACAACGGTGAGCCATTTGACACCTTCCTTGGTGCGCCTTATGAGGCTTTCTAGCTTAGAGTTGTGAAAAGGATCATTTGGAACCCCACCCTCTGGTAGCCACCCCAAATACGAAACTGCTTCTGTCAATTCAAGTGCCGCATCGGATTTCACTGTGCACATGGCCTTTCCATGAGCTTTCGTTCCCCAAAATTTCTGAAGGCATTGAATGTTTGAATCGGTAGTCCGACTCGTTTGTGGAAAAGCTTGGATACAACCACTGTATTCGTCTAAGCAAATCAGGCAAGCCTTTTCTCCCTCCGAACCTTTTGACAGATCATCTCCTAGGATCAAATGGTCCACCCGCAACTTGTGTCCGAAGAACAGCGGCGGCAATTCATCTGGGTTTACTTCGTGCTTCCTACGGTGATATCTTGCTGTCATTTTAGCTCGCATGCAAATCTCGCAGCTTTTGGATTTGGGGAAGTGAGTTAGCAAGTTATCCGGGGAATCCAATTCAGAACTTTCTTCCTCAGAACTCTCTGCTTCTACTTCCTTACCCTCTCCTCCTTCCTTTGCTAAGGCAAAAGCATGAAATCTGGATCATCACTGCGCGCTACAATACTTTCATCTCCCGACCAGACGTGTTCATGGGGCTCGGGTTCTGCTGGCATGGCTGTGGCCAAAACTTTATCCACCATGATTGGTACATTCTCCACTACCTATAGGTACCCTATCTGCATAAACTTTTGCACTCTCTGGACAATGGAAAACTACATCAGCTAACCACTCCGGTTTTATGAAAAATGGCAATTGATTTGGGAACCCAGCCCTTTCCTTGCTCATTGACTTGCTGGCCAAGTGACAAGGCTGCGGGGCACTCTGGAAGTGCAGAAAAGATGTCCTTCTCCTGATTGCTCTCCTCGAAGGCGGACAGCTTCACTGCTATTCCTAATACCCCCACCTGTGGAGAAACGAAGCTTTTCAGGGGCCTCATCCAAGAATGGAATCCATCTGGGAGGTCTTTCTTCGAAATCAAGTTGCGTCCAGCGCCAGAATCGATCAAAAACTCTTGTTTGATCGCCAATGGGTCAGTCATAGTAGCTAGGGCAGCGAAACACTTGAATGCTTGTGCAAACATGCGTGGTCGCTTCAACTGCTTCCTGGCTTTGGATACCAATCACTTAGCATTGTAAACTCTGGTTCGCAAACGCAAACGGTTGGCTAGACTTGGATTGCGTTTGTGGTGCTTGATGGCAGCTCACACCCTCCGCACTTGCCCCCTTGACCGAAGACCCGATAACTGCTCCTGCAACGACATGGCCAACACCTGCATGCACGGTTGCTGCACCAGCTGAATCATCTGCACTAGACTTCAACCCTGCTGGCTTCGGCCCTTTATACAGATTCTTCTTATCATGCAAATACTGGCACTTTTCGCCCTTTGTGCAGGAATCAAACGCGAAGTACATGCAAGGCCTTTTGGAACGATAAGGCTGTTGCTGTTTGTCATTTTTATCTTGGCTGGATTTCGATGCACCTTTGCCTGTACCTTCGGTAGCATTTGCGGCAGCGGCAACATCTTTGGATCTGTTAGTGTCTTTGGTTTCCTTGCCACCTTGCTCCTTCTTTGACTCCTTGGAATCCTTTTCTTCCTTTTTCGGCGTTTCCGCTTTGGCTTTTGACTTATCTGGTTTCTCCTTTTCTTTGCCGGCTTTTGCAACGTTTGCATTGGCTTCAGTTGGCTTGTTGGTTTTGCTTGAACCCATTTCAGCAAGTGATTTCTCTACGCTCACGGTGTTATCTTCTAGTTGATGGATCTCAGTCATTTCAACCAACTTATCATACAGCCACTTCGACGACCGCTTAGACGAACTTGAAGAGGCATTCCTGCATCTATCAATAACCAACTGCATTTTGGGGTGACCTTTCAACTGCTCGAAAAGAAGGTTTCTAACCGCTGACTCGGAAACGGTTTCTGAATTCCTCCAATGAGCGAACATCACTCCCTGATGGCATTTTGAGGTTCAAAAGGTGATTCTGGGTCAACGCAACCCCTTGGTCTTTCTCCATTTTGAACTTCTCAAATACGATCCACAACAGGTTTCTGCCCTTTGGTTGGCAATCAAGCTTCTGTGCCTCCTCCGGCACTGTCTGGAAGTGCATTGCAAAACGTGGAGAGTTCAAGCAACTTGCTCCACAAAACTCTATCAAGCAGTGGATAAGGCAACGAATTAGCTAAGTTTGCATTTGGGTTCATACACTCTTAGATCCACGCAAACACAGGAGTCTCATCAGTTTTGGCCAACTTGCAAACCACATTGAAAACGGAATTCCTGAAAGGTCTGGCTTCTGCGGCGCTCTTGGGAAGAGCTGGAAATTTCATCGTGTCAGAATGCTTAACCCTCATCAGCTTTTTCTCTTCTTTGTAAGGGTCACTGGATTGGGCATTGGAGATGACTGCTGACCCCCTTGATGATTGAGGAGAGTTCCCACCACCCCCATTCCGTAACGCTCCCGAAAAGGAAGCGGGTTTTGAACCCCTGGAAGAAGATGATGAAAATGAGCTTGAAGGTGAATTTGGTGGACCTCTCTCAGCCTGTGGTGATACAACAGTTGCTGGTAATGCTTTATTACTACTCTGGTGTCCCGTCATGAGCTGCTTAATCAACATTTCTAGGTCTTTCCTAGATTGAGGCATTCCTGATTGTGAATCATACCCACTACCCGGTGCCCCTCCAGCGGTGCCTAATGGCAACTCGCTGGCCGCTGCAGAATGCAGATCCTGATTCGGAATCACACTGGTGGAATGTGGCAACAGCAAACGATTTGGACCGGCGGATGCACTGGACAAACCCCCTTGAGGGGTGGCTATGGAGAAAACTGGTGGACCTTCACTGGCATTTCGTGGGTCACCTACTCCTACACCCGCGCGATTGGAGTCTATGACTGTGGTGTTCAATGACGTCCTTAAGGAAGAAATGACAACACATTGATCATCGACCCGCTTCAATAGTGTCTCAACCAAGCATGATTGTTCTTCAACCTTCTTGGTCAACATCGAGTTCATATGAACCAGCTCTGAAATCTTCCCTTCCAATGTTGAAACATGAATCTGCGCTTCCTTTCTCAAATTCATCAGCTCCAATTGAGTGCATTCAGGTTCTTGATGGGCACGGGCAACCTCTTCCCTAGCTTGATTTCGGATTCCTTCTACTTCTAGCCTAGCTGAATCTACCAGTTGAGAAGCTTGCAATTGGGTCTCAGCTACTTGGGCTCGGGATTCCATGGAAGCTTGTGATGCAACCTGTTGAGAAAACTGAATTGCCTCCCTCCGCAAATCATTACGAACTTGCTCAATGTACTGGAATGCTTCTGCCTGGACCTCATTCCTAGGTCTCATTATGGCTTCATTTGCCTGAGCTAAAACAAGAGCATCCAAAGCTACATGAAGTTCATTCCTAATTTGATGAGTATTCTGCACAAAAGTCTGATGTGTATGGGATAGCCCCCGAAGGAGATTGGTTTGGCACTTCATTTGTTGGAGCGCTGACTCCCTGCAAGAAATTGGATAGGGTTTCAGGACTTTGAACTTTGAACTGGACTCTGAACCGGACTTAGTGCTCTGGGTCTCTGGGTTATGGCCCTAGTTTCTGGTGAAGAACTTGAAATGGACACAGTAGAGCTTCCTTGTTCCGCCCTCACTTGGGATGCAGGCACAATGGTTCCCCCATCCGATCTAGATCTTGCCTCACTAGAGTCTGATGGTCATTCATTTAGATTCGCCATTGCTCAGTTGGCTGGGCAATGCACAAACTCTCCCACCCTGCAAGGGTTAAACCCTTTTTCTTTTTACTTCACACAGTTCAATCTGAACGCAACCACTCCTCAATGGTCTCGAAGGAGTCCTCAAAGTAACTCACTGATCGATGGCCTGCTGCAGATGGTTTACGCCTCAACTTCACGTGAATTGTCTCAATGTTTAATGAAAAGGACCTGCACTCTTCAAGATACCGCGCTTTGTCGTCGATAAAAAGAATCTGCTTGTGATCCAAATCAAGTTGCCGAATGAAGTCCCTAAGGACACCAGCTTTGCCCTCGTTCCCACGATCTCGCCTTGTAATCAAGACAAATGAGAAGCTGCAATCTGTCGCGTTTAAGAACTCAATGACTTCGTTCACCCTCCGGTCTGTGTCGACATAAGAAAGAATTGCAACGAACAACGACTTGTTCAAAGCCTCTCCCAATCGAGCCGTCTTTACAACAGTGTCAACACACTCCTGCGGAGCACGACCAAAAAAATGAGCGTCGCCTGTCCGGCTTCTATTGAATACTTGGTGCCAGTCGATAAACAAGAACTTCGATGCCCTTGTGACTCTCTGCAAATCCAGATGATCCACCGAACGAAAGATAAACTCAGGATCGGGCGTCCACAATAACCAAATGCCTCCAGCTCCAGGCGTGGATGACAACTTGAAGGTTTTGGGATGATCTTCCTATCAAGGTCTTATACTGATCGGGATGACGAAGTTGACTGATGCTGTGCCTCGTGCTCCTGCTGAATCACTGGCTTACGGAAAGTTGCTCGACCAAGCCGGGGCTCGTCAAGGATGTATGGGTACGAATTGGACAAAAAGCCTTGTTGCAAACCTCCACGGATGAATGCAGCCTTTTGATTGTATCCTCTTCGGCCACCTCTCCCAAAATCGATTAAATCCCACAGAATTGAGTTGATGTCAGAATATGCAGAGTGGGGCACAACAGTGCCAGAGATGTTGTCGACAAAGCCCACAGCCTTACGGCTGATAACCACGAGAACACGACGCCGCAACGCAAATGGCAATGCAGCAGTGCGAGCACCCTTTTGTCGGACACTTGAGCCAAACCCGGTTGTTGGAATATATGTTCTACCCCAACCCAGGCTGGCAGGTCTTGGAACATGATGCAGGCTCAATAGATGTGTATTAACAACATCTTAGGTGCAAACATAGTTCATTGTTAGGTTGCGGGTGGTGCGTCATGGCATCTCACCCTCATGTTGGTAAATTGGTCAAATCACCTGTATGTCTTCTTCTATTAATGATCTTATTAGTCCATATCAATCCACTTGTACATGGGATGATTCTCCAAGTATTTCCTTTTGTCCAAGAAACAAAAGATTTGAAGCCAAATTAGCTGTGTGAACAAATGTCTGCCAAAGGCAAATTTCCGAAATCATATGTTTTGGCTCCCTTGTGATCAAGCACAAACAACCTCAGTTGGACATTTAAAAATGATGCCAGAGACAGGTCATCACAGACGTGATATAGTTATTCTCATTGGTATCTACATGGATGTGCGGGACCCAGATAGGTGGTTTATAGTCTATGTATGTAACCCATATATATGTGTATATATATATATATATACATGCACATATAATCCATTAATCTAACTAGGGTATAATGTGCTTATTACATATGAACAAACCCTGTGAAATCAATTCACCAAAGCCTGGGATGCCTTTGCAAAGGACCTTCTCACAAGATATTGTTGTGCCAAAATCTCTGAAAGAATCTCTGGACAAGCAGGATTTTTTCTGGAAATGCTCACCAGATCTCTGAAAAAAGGACCTTCTCACAAGACCGATAACAAAGATATCCTAGATCTCGCCAATTGTTTCCACACAAGGAATGCGGTGAGGACGTCACAAGCTGTAGACACAGACCCCTTCGAGGAACTGACAAGATCTCTGTACAAGGACATGTTCAAAGGAGCTCTCTAATGCGGGAAACA
>Ga0126342_10020027_pt1 | contig 11295 bp, 7 predicted proteins | sample Cyp1metagenome_FD_92528 | JGI IMG/M metagenome (GOLD analysis project Ga0126342, IMG submission 92528) | Coral microbial communities from Lord Howe Island, Old Settlement Bay, Australia - Cyphastrea 1 metagenome | ecosystem: Host-associated > Invertebrates > Cnidaria > Coral ...
CGGCGTGCACTTTTTCGACATCTCAACTTCCAAAAGTGGTCCGAGCATGGTGTGTTTTGTACATTTTGACTTCGAAATGTGCTTCGCGCCACAACGGCGTGCACTTTTTCGACATCTCAACTTTCAAATGTGGTCCAGAGTCCAGAGCTGGTGTGTTTTGCACATATTGACTTCGAAATGTGCTTCGCGCCACAACGGCGTGCACTTTTACCACATCGCAACTTCCAAAAGTGGTCCGAGCATGGTGTGTTTTGTACATTTTGACTTCGAAATGTGCTTCGTGCCACAACGGCGTGCATTTTTTCATCTCTCATCTGGCCAGATGGCTCCGCACCCGCCGCTTTAGCGAGCCTACTTTTCGACCCTCCGGAGCCACAAACCACTGGAAAAACACAGTGTTTCGCGACTTTCCTACCATTTCCTACCTTTTCGCACGCCTTCATCTTCTTTCTTCTGACTCTTTCTCTTCTCTGATCTTCTCTCTTCTACTCTTCTCTTCTCTCTACTCTTCTCTTCTCTCTGACTCTTCCCATCTCTGCTTTTCATCTGTCCATATTGTCGGAAGTTTGACTTCTAAACTTCCTTCGATAATATAAATAAATTTGGCTAAATTGGTTCTCTGCAGCGAACTCGAGGACTGAACCAAGCAGAATAAGGGTGGTGCCCAGTGACAGTCCCGCCTTGCTCTGGCGGCGTAACTACTTAGCACTAAAGGCATGGCAGGCTGTCCATGGAGCCTTGCCCAAAGCTTCCTTTGGTGCGCAAGCGAAAACTCTTGCAAATTGGTTGGCTAAAGCCAAGCAGCTCTACAAGCGGGGGAAACTGAGCAGCTTGGCACAAACCTGAAGCAGCTCCAGTTGATGATTGCAACTTCTTTACTCCACTGAACCTCGTGAGATTGATTTCGTGGCATTTGCTGCAACTAAGTAAGGTCGGGAGCAAATCCAAGACCTTCTGAAGATCCCTGGCGCTTTTGAGCGGCTGCCTGGCAGGGTTGTAGTGGTGGCCATGATTTATATTCATTGTTTATCATAGATTATTCTATGATATTAGTGCGTCATGTCATAGACACGGAGCATGCTGCCTATGGCATTTTTGTTTCAAGGCAACCCCGTTGGTTTTCTCATGGCTCTTTGGTGAGCAGACCCAGCGGTCCGACTGCCAGAGGTTTAATAAAACGAAACCACCAACCTTTGACGACGTCATCACGAGAGGCTTGGCAGACTTATCTTCTTCTGCCGATCTGTATCCTCAGGTTTTTTGCTAATCTTGTTGCATTGAATCGCTTTGAACATTTTCAAAGTTTCCACTGGTTATCGGCGGCAAATGAAGAGACCGGATACACATTTATTCGTTTTTTTTGCAAGATTTCGCAAGTTTCTGCAAAACCCGTATGCATCCATGTTTGAAGCGCAGCGGTCCAACACAATGCATGGACTCCATGGACATGGTGTTGCACCAAGGAATTCAGCTGTGGATAAGCCAGTTTGGTAGCTTGCCACAAGCCTACAAAAATCGGAGCGAGGACTGGCGTGGTACCTTTTTTGTGCCACAAGTCCCCATGGAATGTTAATGAAGCTGCTTGCAAGTGCAGGCGTCGTACCATGGCAGTTGTTTGCCCTTGTTGCCAGGATCCGTATGAGAAGTATTTGACAAACTGGCTGGTGAAGGCCATGAACAGGCTCGTCCTATCAGGAAGCATTCATTATGGTGTGAGCATTTGTCAGCAGATTGGGGCCGTCTTATGCTAGTGGCTGAACTTTCAACGGAATCCAGTCTATGTTCTGGACTGAGCGGCAAGTCTGGCATTGGCTATTTCGAAAAAAATTGAGGGATAGCAGAATGATTGACAGTAGTATAGTAAGCCACGTTGTAGCCACCTGCCTTTGCCGCGAGGCACTTGGATGGCAAACTGTCTCAGAAGCAGTCTACTTCCTTGCAGCAGCTTCATGGTGTCATGGATCAGCTTGAGGACATTGTACGCTGCATGTGCATTGCATGCTCTTTCGCAGCTGCAAGTGCTGTCTACTTTCATGCAACATACACCAAGAAATCTGAAATGAGACCCAAAGGAGATCCGAAAACGGCGATCTTCATGGGAAGTGCATTATGAGCGCCTGCGTCAGTGGCTGGTGGATCGTAATGTGGATCTACTTGCGAATTGGCGGCTTGCCCTTGGAAAGATTAAAGGTGTTGGACAGAGTTGAAGACCAGTGGTCACTGGCTGGGATTTGATATGCTTGTCAACACATTGGTATAGTACATATATATATATATAAAGATATATATATATACATATATGCATATAATTAGATGTGCAGTACATGCAGATACATGCAGATATTCCTCTTTTTATTCGTAATTCTTGTCCTGGCATACGTGAGACAGTGTGTCTCGGGATCTAGATTAGTATCCCGATATACCGCGTAACGAGTAAAAGAAACGAATAGTGAAGAAAGCGCTTTGTGACTTTGTGAAAACATAAACGTCGGTTGAAAACAACAACAGAAGGTGAAGGTGAGATATGCCCGCACTTCCCCCATCTTCCCCCCAAACCACCTGAAGGCAGGTAGATAAGATGGTAGATATAACATACTCGGATGGTATGCCAAGTGGCTGTTCTCTATCACACTGCGTATGCTGAGGAGGGACTTCTCCGAAGAGGAATTGGGGCTGGGTTTGTCTGAAGCTGCGGTCAGGGATATCATTGTAAAGGAGGGATGGTTGGATAGTCTCGGTATCCCCAAATGATAATATTTGAATCTGCTGACTTTTTCCCGAATGCGTAGCAAGAGTTCCCATTTCACTCTGGGGGTTTGGGGGTTGAGGGCGTGTTCGCTAGACGTCGCGCAACCGTCTGCAACCGGTCGCAACCGTTCGCGTGAGGTTTATGGCCGTGCCTCTGGGGAGTGCTGCAAAAGTGGTCACTTTCGGAGGTTTCAGACGTTTTACGCAACTTCATTTCGTGTGGCAGGCGTCGTGGCACTTTGTGACATTCCAACACAATGTTTCACAACGTGTCAAAAGTCGCTCCGTGTAGCAGGCGCAATACTTTCGCGTCGTTTTCAGAAGGGGACTTCCATTTTTCGTGGCAGGCGCAGCACTTTGGAGACCTCCATCGTCATTTTGCGTGGCAGGCGCAGCACTTCAGACGCATCGTGTTACGTTTTTTTTGTGGATCGCATTGCGTCAAGTGTGGTGGCAATGTGCAAATTCCGTCGCAGTCGTGGCCGGTTGTGACAAGCGATGAGAATTGACGGAAGCATCGCACGAAACATCGATTTTGAGGTCGTAGATTTTGGGGTTCATGACAAGAACCATAGGAAAACGTCGATTTTGTAGCCACACAGTGTTAAATTCCACACGTTAAATTCCACACTCCACGCTCTACACTCTAGACTTTACACTTCGCACTTTACATTTGGCACTCCACACTACATTTTGCACTCCACACTTTGCACTCCACACTCTACACTCCACACTTTACACTCCACACTTTACACTTTGAACTCCACACTCTCCATTTCACACTCCAAACATTACACTCCACACCTCGCACTCTAGGCTACGCTTTATATACACTTTATTTACACTTCGCGCATTCCGCTTTAACACCCCGCACGCCGCACTGTACTCTCTACACTACGCTTGAAGCTCTACACTCGACACACGACACTCTACACTTTACACCTTACACTTTGCACTTTGCCCTTTACACTTTACACTGCGCACTTTGCACTCCACACTTTGCACTTTACACCCCGCACTGTACACTTGACACTCCACACTCTACCCTTTTCCACTGCACACAATACACTCTACGCTTTGCACTTTACACTTCGCACAGTCCGCTTTAACACCTCCAATTCCACACTCTACACTCTACACTCTACACTCTACACTTTACACTCCACACTACACTTTACACTTCCCACTTTGCACTTTACACTCTACACTTTGCACTTGACACTGCGCACTCTACACTTTACACTCCACACTTCAGACTTTGCACTTTACACTTCACACTTAACACTGTACACTTGACACTCCACACTCTGCGCTTTACACTTTACACTCCGCACTCCACACGCCAGACTCTACACTTGACACTTTACACTTACACTTTACACTCTAAACTGAACTTTGCAACCGCCCTTTGCACTTTACACTTCACTCTTTACACTTGACACCCCCACTCTACACCGTACACTTTACACTCCCCACTTTACAGTTTACACTCCACACTCTACACTTTACACTCCGCACTTTACACCTGACACTTGACACTTGCCACTCTATACTTTACACTGTACACTCCGCACTCTACACTTTACAGTCCACACTTTACACTTTACACTCCGCACTCTACACTGCACTCCACACTTTACAACTTACACTTTACTCTCCACACTCCACGCTCTACACTTTACACTTCGCACTTTGCACTTGACACTCCACACTACGCTCTACACTTTACATTTTTCACCTCATATTTTAGACTTGACACTTTACACTTTACACTCTACACTACACTTTGTACTCCACGCTTTACGCTTTACAAGTAGCGTCCTCATCGCACAATCATGCTGGGCGGCAGCCACGGGTTGCAACATCTACAAGGTTTTCCTTTCTACGTGTTTCGACATTTGTACCATTGACATACGTGCGAGCATTCGGCTTCGTGGGCTGCATCTTATTCTATTTGGCCCAGGCAAGGGACACCGAACACATCTCGAAATTCAAAGACCACTTAGGCCACTGCTGCATCGGTGTAATAGAAAAATCTAGCAATAACGCGCGTAAACCCTCCATGACGACGTGGTATGTCTTCTGGCCTTTCATTACGACATCTGAAAGCACAAGATGATCCTGCATTTCGCATCATTTCACAGCCTCTCGGACGTGATCATTCAAAGTATTGCAAGGCAAGAAACTCTAATAATCTCTGTAACTCCGAGAGTCATTTTCTAAACATGACGAGAGCGAACGCTGCGAGGAGCCAGAACTGGCCTGGTGGGTAGCCTATCAACGGCAACGCTTTCTTCGCCGCCCCTGGCTATTGTCGGAGGAGCAGGTTGAGCTGCTGAAGGCGGGATGTTTCCAGTGTTGTCACATCAACTGATCCGACACTGGTTGATGAGCACATAATCAATCCGGTCATGTAATCAATCCAGATGTTGTGGTTTGTAGCTTGAGGCACTCCCTGGCTTCCAGACGTCCTTAGAGAAGTGGAACCAGTCGAAAGAGTTCCCGGGCATGCTTTTAAACATTTTTTTTGTCTTCCAGTAACTGCGAAGTAGCTAGTTCCTGCCATGAAAAGATTATAAAAGATTCTGAGGGTCTGACAATCAATCTCAATAGGCAATTTACATTCATGCTGCAATATTTCATGGATGAGGATAGTTCACTATTCATTCTGTTTTTTAAAATATTTTCTCATCAAGAGATTCATCACGAAAACTAGCTTCGGATCGGATAGCGAAAGTCCCTCTTGCTTTACGAGTAGCAAGGTATTGGCAGAGGCTGGAATCACCAATCACTATCAGATAAAACTTCACAGTTAACTACTCTGTATTCGTATCCCGCAATTCCTCACACACCTCTCTTTCACTGCACCTTCTTCCCTTTACCATCCTAGCTAGCTTTCGACCCTCACCCCTTGGCCTCAAGTTTCATATGATTTGCAGACGGGAAAAGAGATCCAGTGAGGTCCCGCTTGTTTCAACAGCGTTGCGATCTAGTTCAGTGCTGGGCCGACAAACATGGTGGACAACTTCCCAGTGGATCACATGTGGGTGACTTGATCTCTGCCGAGAGTGTCCTTGATCCTGCTGGCCTCTTTTCTGATGACCAGAATGAGTGGCACATGAATTTACTGAGCTGGGTCAATCAAACTGTTGACATGATCAATTTCAGGAAGTGCACCCAGTCCCAGCGATACACTTTGAGGAAGTACCCATGTTTCGCAAACTTGATGCCCAAACCACAAGTGAAAGCAGAAGAGCCCTCTCGTTGGTGGAGGCGGTTTCGCCAGCTCAAGAGGTGGATTTCAGTTTCTGATCGCATTCCGCGTATCAGTACGGATTCACTGATGGAAAGAAAACTTGGACACTGGTTGGCAGACACACGCAAGTCTTATTCTAAAGGGGCTTTGGACCAGGATCGTTTATCTCATTTGTGGACGCTTCCGCCCGTGGCGACATATTTCACCCGTGTGACAACCCGGGTTGTTTTTTCGTGGGACGATCATTTCTCCTCGTTGCAAGCTTGGCTCATGACGCAGAATGGGCGTTTGCCTACATGCTCCGGTGATGAAGATGAACGGAAGTTGGCGGTTTGGCTGCAGAATTCTTGCGCCAAAGCACGGAAAGACGAATTGCAGCCTGGACGACTTGCGAAACTGAAAGAAGTTCCTGGTTTGGGCCCTCGGCTGCGTGGGGAATCGCCTCGATTGCACCTTGTTTGGAAAGGCCACTATGATTCCCTGGTAGAATGGTTGGAGGCACACGGTGGCAAACTTCCGTGTGGAAGCAGTGGTGCAGCGAAAGAAAGGCTCACGGCATTTTGGTTGCACAACAATTTGGTCAAGGCACAGGACGGAGACTTAGCGTCCGAGAAACAGGAGCAGTTGCAGGAAGCGTTGGGTCTTTCCAGCTTGGACTGGGGTGGGGAGAGTGGCTGCAGACTGTTGGAAGACTGGTTTAGCATTCATTTGCACCAACATACTGTCTACAAATGTATTCCGGGAAGAAGAAGAGAACTTGTGGAGCGCGCAGCGGGCAAATCCGCAGCGCACCAAGAATCCAATCCGGCAACATCAGGACTGCGCCGTGTGCGCATGCCCGTACCATGGGGCACTAGCTTTCGAAGGTTAGAGGCATGGTGCGAAATTCATGGGCGACTGCCACATGTTGGGGCAAAGGCTTGGAGAGAGAGGACCTTGGCAATTTGGTTGAAGAATGCGGTGCAAGCGACCAGGCGGGGCAATCTTGACCAAGAGCGCCTTGCTAAGCTCAGCCAGGTGCCTGGTGTCTCGGACAGACTTGAGACAAGAACCCAAAAAAGCATTAGTAGAGTTGAAGCATTCAAAACATGGCTGTCTAAGCACAACAATCAACCACCATCACGCTGGAGCAGCGCTTTAGAGGAACGGTGCTTCGCCTTTTGGCTCGAGCGGAAGCTTTACCGCGCCCGGCAGGGGAAAGTGCCCACTGAGGAGCTTCAAATGCTGAAATCGATCGATTTTGTCGCGGAACAGTTGGGCACTATATAGCGCACTTGGAGTGACCGAAATTTGCTTCGACGCGACTAGAAACGCAGCCGGCATGCTATGCCAAGATTCTTGCAAATATCCAAGGTGATCGCTCAGTCCTTCGGTCTTGGATGATCTGGGATTCAGCGTGGTACGGCCGGAAGGGGAGGATTCGCTGCTCATGGTGCTCGAAAGAGATGCCGGAGGCTTGATGCTGAAGTCTTTGCTGCTTCACTCAGTACGCCGAGAAAAAGAGGGGTCATGAAAATGGTACACAGGAGGGGGTTGGCATGGATGCAAGTGCCAATTGTGGTGTTTGCCGCGACACGGAAATTGTTAAGTTATGTCATGTTAATAAGTTACAATCATAGAAAAGCAGTTACAATATGCTACAGTGTAGGAACTTACTAGCAGATAAAATTATTCCGGCAAGGGACCCCAAACAGTGCGTAGTTAGGATTCTAAAGGGAAAGGTGGAAAGGACCTAAAAGCATCAGTGGCTGCAAGCTAGCAGGACAAGAGCGACCCTAGTAGTGAAAGCATGGTGTTCATTCAAGGTGGCCTCTGGAAGAAGAGGTATCAGGTAAGATTCTGCAAGTTCCCTTTGTGAAGATCTCTGTAGAAGATTGTGCGCAAGATCTCCTTGAGAGGTTCTCTGTAGAAGCTGCTGTGCAAGATCCCCGTGCAAGATCCCTGTGTCAGATCTTTGGAAGGGATCCCGAAGTAAGATCTCTGTTCAAGCTATAAAAACAGGATCTCCGAGCAAGACCTCTGCTCTCTGCATCAGGTCTCTGTACAAGATCTCCAAAAGAGCTCTCCTGGCAAGATCTCTGTACAAGATTTCTATAAGAGCTCCGCTGGCAAGATCTCCGTAAGAGACCTCTTGGCAAGATCTCTGGACAAGATCTCTACAAGAGATCTCTTGGCAAGATCTCTTTATGAGATCCCTGTACAGGCTCTCTATAAAAGCTCTCTTGGCAAGATTTATGTAAGAGACCTCTTGGCAAGATCTCTGCAACAGATCTCTATGCAATGTCTCTGTACAAGATCTCTGGGCAAGCTCTCTCTCTAAGAGACCTCCTTGCACCGCGCCGCAACGATTGCGATGTGATAGGCCCAAAGTGACGAGAGGGTTGCGCGAGCCATCTCAAAATGAGTACCGCGCCAAAGCGAGAGCGATCTGACAGAATTATTTATATTTTTTCTTAAATAAATATAAATATAATATTTTTGTTTTTTTGCAGAAAGGGACGCCACCAGGGCCCACAAATCACATACTGTACTTGCAATTTTGCTGATTTTTAGTTATTTTCTTTTTCATTCTTGCTATTATCAATGACTTCTATTGGAAGGATATGTATATATGTATACATTTCATCAAATACACGTATCTATTCCATTTCCCCTGAAGGATTTATACAAGCATGTGTTTCAGTGACGCTACTCCAGGGGGGGGTCGAGCAAAAAAATAAAATAAATATATATATATATATAACGCTACTCCAGGGGGGGTCGAGCAAAAAAAAATAAATATATATATATATAAATAAATATTTTTTGCTCGACCCCCCCTACTCCCTGTGAGAAGAAAATGCGCAGGATGTGGCCAATGGGGACTAGATCGATGCCAATGCCAAGTTTTAAAAAATGGAACGCCTGGGGACAAGTACAGGGGACACCTGGGGGAGAAGTAAAGGGGACACCTGGGGGAGAAGTAGGGATACACAAGGGTGACAAATAGGGAAAAACAAAGTGGGAAACATAAGATAGAGACACTCAAAGAGGACAAAGTAGAGACAGACATGGAAGATGACAAACTAGGGACAGACATGGAAGATAACTAGAGGCACACAAGGGGGGGTACAATATGGAGACACAGGAGAAGGGGAGGAAACACAGTAGGAACATGCAAGGGGGCGAGGGGCAAAATAGGGACAGATTAGGAACATGCAAGGATACATAAGTGTTTCGGTACTTTAAGAAATTATGGTCCTAGGTATGATATACAATAATTATATATACCATATAAATAGTAGTTTTTAAATAGATATTGATGTCTGAAGAGCTCCTTGTGATATAGGCAACATGGATGTTGCATATGCTATAGCCATATGCTGTATTAGCACACCCAAGGCGCATATGTGCTTAGAATGCCACTGTAGCCATATTAAATATATATATATATATTTATGAATTTGCATGTTCTTTGGTCTTATTACTATATGTATTTATAATATAAATGGTATGTATAAAAAATATATGCGATATTTCCTACATGTATTTTACAAATATAATATAATTTTTCTAGGATTGATTATAATAATTTTGTTTTGGTTATAATTAATTTTAATTATAAAAATTAATACATAACAAAAATAATTTTAATTTATTCATTTTTTAAATATATAGGTTTTTTTTACATATTTTATAATAATTTGCAATGCTATTATATGTTTATGTAGATATTTTATTACTATAATTGTTTGGGTATATTTTTATAACAAGATAAATATTAATAACATATAATAGGATAAATAATATCCTAAAAAAATTAAAATTATTTATAAAATTGGATAAAACATAACTATAACACAATATATTGGACTAGGAAATAGCATTTCCCAGAATACATTCGTATGGAAAGGAATTTCTTCTCTATTTTTTTTCACTCCTGTTTTTAGCTTTTTGATCTATATATTATATAAAAAATTTTAGGTGTTGTTTATATTTTAGTGGGTGAATAATTTTATGCAATATACAAATACATTGCCATAAATACATAATAAATATATAATAAAAATGGTAATTTTAAATATGCATTGATATTTAGAAAATTATTTGTAATAAAAAAAAACATTTTTTTTGTAGATACCATAGCTATTTGCTATGTCAACACATCCAAGCTGCATATATATTTAGAATGTAATTATTTTATAGATGCATTTTTTTTATATAATATATATAATTATGGAATGTATTATATGTAAATTATTTATGCCCTTACAGGTTCAAATTTTGTATTTTTTTTTAAATATATATAATGGTATTTTTCTAGATTTTAATACAATAACAAATTTTTATTTAAAATATTAGTTAATTATAAGAATTGATAAATTCCAAGGAGATTTCTATTTCTCCCTGCTTTAAAAAAGGTGTTTCCTGCATATTCCATAATGAATTATTATAAGATTCTAAATATAACGACATATATTTTAGAATTATAATTATATTCATAATTCTGGATAAAGCTTAAATTATATTAATATAAATTTATTATAATATTTAAAACAACATATAATTAAATAAAAAATATTTATATAATTTTATCAAACAATTATATCTATAAAATAATAGCTTTATTTTATGTATCGATACAATAAATTACTATGAAATATACCAAAACAATATTATAATTATTTGAGAATAGATTGGAATTTGTATTTTCCTTTTCTAAAAAAAATCCATTGGAATTATCGTGTTAACCAAAAAACGACCTAATAATCCAATAACAAAAATCATTAATATAAATACCAAATATTATATATATATATTATCTTTGCAATTATTATATACCTAGGTAATATTTATATTTTAATATATATATATATGAAATATCAGATGACATTTTGAATTTAGCTGTATCCCCGGGTAATCCCATTGATAAATCCTATAAATTTAATAAATATTATACAAAGATATGCAATAAATAATAAAAAATACAAAATATATGAAAAATCAAAGAAACATACTGAAAAATACGGACCTTCACAACGTCCCACTTTATTTTTTTAAACAAACATAATATTTATAAGATTATATATTATTATTTTCAAATATAAAATTATATAATAATAATATATATTATTATTATTTTTCTAGATATTTTAATATTTTATAAAATTAAAATAAATATATTATATTTTTGTTTTAAAAAAATATATTTTATATTTCTTTAAATTTGATAATTTTAATATAATAATATTTATAATATATAATATATAATATATAATATATAATATATAATATATCATATATCATATATC
>Ga0126342_10020028_pt1 | contig 11294 bp, 9 predicted proteins | sample Cyp1metagenome_FD_92528 | JGI IMG/M metagenome (GOLD analysis project Ga0126342, IMG submission 92528) | Coral microbial communities from Lord Howe Island, Old Settlement Bay, Australia - Cyphastrea 1 metagenome | ecosystem: Host-associated > Invertebrates > Cnidaria > Coral ...
ATATATATATATCATATAATCATCTACTTAAACTATGTATATATATATATAATGTATATATCATATCCCATGAATGAAATATCTTGATTAAACCGCCTTTGTCAGATCCTTCGCGAAAGTGTGCGGCTGAGCAAGATGAGCGCCGCGCCACAGGTGCAGCGGCAGTTGGATCCAGAAAAATGGAGAAGACCTATTTAATGAATTTATATAATGGTGATTTAATGAAATTTAATCTTAAGAAATATTGGGGTATAATTGGCATATAATGGGAAATTCAACAATAATTGGTGTATTATGGGGATATCGGAACTTGATGGGGATATTTCTCGATAAGTCCTGGGTCATGGTGGGCTACTATGGAAAAATGATTTTCCTCAGATGGTCTAAGGAGTCTAGGAAACCATGTTCCCAATGCACATGGATATTTTGGGGGTGTGCCCAACTATCAGACGTTCAAATCGGGTCTTGATCAGGATCATCCAGCGTTTCCTATTGGAAGGGATGACACCGCCACCGATTTTTCTGCACGTGTTCCGCCTCTCAAACGGAACGCCGTTGGAAAATCTCGGTGATCTCAATGTGATCTCAATGCCATTCTTTTCTCCCGGAATTGGTTGGAAAATCGACAGGAAACCATAGGAGACCTCTCTGTGTGGGGGGAAAAATCGAAAAACCATGGTTTCCGGCGAATTTTCCGCAAAAAACCAGCCATTGAATGTGGACAGCTTCCATATCTCACCAGTCGTTGATCGATTGTATACTTCGATTGAAGGTGGCTTCCTACCAATCTCCAGATCTCAGTTGGGGACTTGCAAAGATAATTCCTACGAAACTCGTCGAAGTCCTTCTGTTGGAAATTCTACAAATTAAAGGTTTGAGGAACAGATCAAGATCAAGCAACCCGCACAAGCACAATTGGAGGACTAACATCACAAGACGTACGCGTAGTCTGATACATTTCGTTCCACAGATTTCCACAGTATTTTATAATATAACATAACATGAACATATACTGTATTTATATATACACATACATACAGCGACACGGTATCACATGAACACACACATATATATACTGTATTATATATAATTATACATACATAATGTGTACATAAATGTATACAATGCGCACACACACATATATATACATGTATAGTATACATAATGCATGTATGATTTCTGGTTTTCTTAAATATTCACCAGAGACTTTGACACATCGTTCTTGCTGCCGCGGAGGAGTCAACTCTACCACTGGCACCGATCTCACGACATGTGCAACCGGACGATGCCGGAAGATGAAGAGTTTTGGAGACGACGAAACTGCTGAAGAACTCCAAGAAACTACAAAAGTGTCGACCTGAACATGGGGTATATACCCCCCCAAAATAGCGATTTCTATATGGAAAATGATGATTACCCTCTGGTTTTCACTAACAGTGTGCTATGGACATCACCATTTTTACTCTTGGTAAATAATATTCAGAAATGGGTCATTGTCCATATATGTTGAATTATATCAGAGTACAGTATATACATTCATCATATTGTCCATTCATCAAATGGGTATTGTCCATACATTGTCATTTTTATTGGGTACCCTATTCTTAGACAAGTCTGCACAACGAGGTGATGAGTTTCTTTTGCTTCCACCCGAACGATCGGAACATGCCGTCATGAAATGTGGTTTTTGATGGGAAAAGACCGTTGCTTACCTTAAAAAAAAACGATAAAGCGATAAACATGGTTGGGAGTGCAGAATTCAAAACTTGAAATCGATTCCTACCCTCTGGTAAACTAACATGGCTATTGAAAATGGCCATTTATAGTGAGTTTTCCCATTAAAAATGGTGATTTTCCATTGCTATGTTAGTTTACCAGAGGGTAACATTTTTCTTTGGTTTTGGCACGCGCCCTTGTGGCGCCAAGTCTGTAAGCTTCGGAGAAGCCGTCCAATCAGCCCGTCATAGTAGGGAATGAACGTCCCGAATCGCATGATATGTACAGTGCATTGTGGATTCGACATATTTCCTTTCCGAAATCAACATATGGGTTGATCAAATTCTGAGAAACAATAACTACACCAAGTCCCACATCAAAAAAAATTACTGTGGAAAGTTCAGCAGACATTTCACCTTTGTTGAAGTGGATTTTGAGTCAACACAGGTTTTCACCGTGCCCATATCTTCCATCACCGATGCGCTCCATCCGCCCCGCGACAAAGTGATGGCTGCCGCGAATGTCGGTGGCTTCGCGGAGGCCTCCCGTTGTTTCACCCAGTCCCGCTCTTTCCCGTGAATGATGACCGTGCTGATGGGGTCAAAGAGCAACATGTCAAGAACATATCTGGTTGGTAGTTTGGAACACGGCTTTTATATTTTTCCATATATTGGGAATATATATTGGGAATAATAATCTTAAGTGACGAACTCATATTTTTCAGTGGGGTGGCTCAACCACCAACCAGATATGGTGTCAAGAACAACAACTGTAGCATCCTGTAACAATGAGGATATTCAGCAATCAGCTGCGGCATAGGGAGGATTGCGATTTACCAAGATCTGCATGGAACACCCCAAAAAGTGGGCGGCAGATGGTTATTTCTTAGATCATAAATGGCTATGGGTCAAAACCCTGGTACCCCTGTAGTTCACATCAAAATAGCTGGGATTTATGGATGTTCATCCCACTAAAAATGTATCTATAGGTATTGACCCATACCCAAATGGTTCCCACAATTTTGGCAAAAAAAGATCGTACTCCCCAGGTTTTCACACCAGGGACCCCAAGTTCGGCTCTCATTCTCTGCCCGCCTCATTGACGAATAAGTGCGCGTGCCGTGTGCTCGTGGTTGGAGGACTCTGTCGGACCGAGACGGCGCAGGTAGTGTGTCTGCAGGTGGCTACATGGCCGATTTAAGGAGTCCTATTTTGGTCAACTTGAACCACTGAGCGCCAGCAATTTCCAGAAGGTACAAGAAAGTCGTGCGCGTCTAGCTGCCTAGCTCCTTGACTTGAGATAACGAGTTAGGTTCCATCTTGTTCCCCGTGGTGCTGTGGCATCCTGGTGCAACCAATTATTCATTGTTCACTAACAAGATCTCTCAGATCATGTCACGAAATGGAGAGGGAAGCGTACTTGTCTTCCAACCGCAGAGCATTTCGGACATCCTTTTAGCTCAGCAAAGCGGCCCATGGGCCATTTCGCTGCAGTGCGAATTCGCAGCACACAAAAAAAGCCAGCTCGGCAGCCAGAGATGCTTATGACCCAAGATTTTGGTGGGTGCCTAGGTCCTAAATTCGCTGGAAAGGCTGTGGTTGGACTTCCCCTGTTATGTTTGTCAAGGATGTGGCCGCCAGATGTTGGATCGCCCTCTAGCCATTTCTAGCCCGGAACCTCACCGGAAAATGGTGGCACGTCTCGAAGAAAAACGTCCCGTGGAGAGCGCCAAAGTTGTCGATCCTGCGTGATTTGGAAGCATCTTGAACTGCCTTCACTGAAGCTGTTTCTGACCAAAGGTTTTTGGTTCCCACTGATTCACTAGCCGTCGTTTGGCAACAAAGAGAAAGAATTGATTGCTGTGCCTGCAAGAAAAGGTTTCATGTTTCCAATCATGCCTGGATGGATTCAAGTGGTGATATGGTGATATATGCGTCAGACATGCTCCAGCTTTTGTGCTCAAGTTGGCAGTGAACATTTATACTCCATATAGATAGGATGAAGACGGATGAAGAAGCCAGACCTTTGGAGCAGGCGGGAGTCAATTTTCGAGGGTGAGTTCAAAAGCCCTGTTGATTGATAGTTATGTGGTTATATCGGATCATACTATCTAATCGATTGGGGATGATCACACACCAAAAACCGGGACATCCGTTCTTTTTACCAACCAGTATACTCAGTATACATGTTTTGGCACAGGCTTTTAAGCACAGATCATTTTGTATCATTCTGCATCTCTTGGACAATGAAAGGTTCCTACTGTGGTATTTTCTTCAACCCTCAACCATCCCCCAGGTCATGACCGGCATCTCCAAATCACTGGAGCACCGTTTTTATCTAAAATAGTATTAGAAACTGTGGTAAATCACTTGTTGAGGAGGTATAATAAGAAGAACCCTCTGTACATATGGATTTGTTAGATAGGAACTTGAAGGTATCCATTTATCCAGATTTATCCATTCATTTTCCAGATACCAAGTGTACAAACAAATACATAGAGACACAGGCGTACATGCTCAAGTAGACATATTTGTAATAACTTTCCCAGTTTGACCATCACAAAGTATCTACACCGAAGTATTGCCTCGGACCCTTGGATTTTATTCTGTTTCGAATGGCCCGAAAGTCGAATTGATGTAATATTATTGGTTTGACACTTTCACACCCACAGACATGTATAAATACAACTACAAGCCTTTGCAGAAACAAACGTGTTTCCATTGGCCGCCCCTTAAATCTAATGACATTAGTCTGGCCAATTGCACCATTCCAAACCAACCCCAAATCCTGAAATATCCTGAAATTCCGCAAACTATGCACTACAAACAGCCTTCAGACCGGGTCTGGCACCATTTTGGGGCAGGCCGTGATGGAGGAGGGACGAGGCTTCGAAGCTTCGCGGGCGTCCTGGAAGGGGGTGGCACTGATCTCCTGCCTTTTCGGTGGGTTGGTGACTGCGGCTTTCTTCCTGGGAGCTATGGCGTTTGTGCGCCAGAACTCTGTGGTCGTTGTGAATATTGATGGCGGCGGTGGCGGTGGTGGAGGTGAGGGTGGTGGTGGTGGTGGCGGTGGGGTTGGGGATGTGAATGTTTTTCTCGGCGAGGGCGTGAAGAGGACGCATCCACACTGTCCGGATTTTCCAAAGCTGGACATTTTGGAGGTTACGCACAATAATCTTGGCAATGTGGGTCCTGACACGGGCACGGAAGGCCTTTACTACCATGTGAAAACAGAGAAAGGTGAGGAGATGTACATGGATGTCCATGCGACGTCATTCAAGTCCGACAATGCCGGTATGGGAATGCGTGGTGCCTTTGGGAGTATCAATGTTGCTGGGAACACCGAGGCTCTTCTGCACGTCAGCTTCAGGGACTTTGAGACAAAAAAGCCTGTTGTCGTGGATGATTTTAGCCTGAGTTTCTTTGACCTTGACCATGACCAGGGAGGCTCCGGCCTGAAAGCTTTGACCATTGAGGGTGACTGGTCAATGGCAGTGGTTGCCCAAGAAACGAGTCTCCTCGTGCATCGAGCGGGGGAGAGCAAGATCACTTTTCATGCCACTGAAGAATCAGAAGCTGGAGATCCCGAGGATCCAAACGTGTTGACCCTGAATCAATACAACAAAGCCGTGACTGTTCGCTTTCAACATGCAGACCACTTTCGTATTGGTTTGCAGGTGACCGGTGCTCAGGTGAACCGCATCTTTGAGTTCACTGGGGGTGCCTCAATCCTTTGTGCCAAAAGCCCCACGGGTAAAGCACTGCCTGTGGGCCAAGTGTATGTGAACGAACATCAGCTGAAGGTTGGCCATGGCGAAGTCAAGCACGACAGGAAGTGGTGGTGGATGCTGGCGATGCTGTCCATGCTGGCAGCCTTGATTTTCGCCCTGATTTTCATCATTTCCTCCTTGCACGATACGGCGGCAAAGGTGCCAGGAGACTCAGAGTCACCATCGTATCGACCTCCTCGTAGCTGGTGCTGATGGGCCAAGTGTTGCCGGCTCCAGGCATCTCCAGGCGTACCTGGAGCTGAGAGCCTGTTGGGGATCTCCATGGAGCTCCCCCGGTAGCGAAAAGCGCCACAAATTGATGGGTCACTGTTTCCAAGTTCACATGGCATGCTTCAAAATCAGCTGATTTTCAAGGATTCCGGGAGATTCTTTTTAGCAGTTATGGTCACAAGTCTCATTATGTCTAGAGTTAGTTATGGTGTAGCTACCAGGCACGATGGGGTGTATAATTCAACTACTTCGGAATGGAGTCGACTAGGGAAGTGATTTGCAGATATGATATGGGTATATATATATATGTGTCAGAATTCTTTAGGGCCACAACAAAACGGAACCACCCCAATGAAAAAATGGTCCTTTCAATGAATCATTGGTCTCTTCCTTCTGGGCCCGTCATTTCATGTCTTTGCCCGGGCTCAGATGAGCCAAGGCCAAAGCAATTGACAGCTGTTGGAAGGTCAATTTCTTGTTGCATCTCTATCCCTATGTGAGGGATGACATTCACATCCAAATTCAACAAAAAATAATATCATGAGATTTTCAAGTCAAACTGGAACTGCAAAAGACAAAGATCGAAATCAAAAGAAGATCGAAACTGCCAGACACAGCCATGGAGACACCCCAAGATGCCCTCTGTGGAAATCGTCGCTGGCTCCTGGCCTGCAAGTGCTGGTTTGATGATAGGCTCAGGTTTGCGGTTCTGGTTGTTCGCTGCCTCGCGAGACTGGCAATCCCTTCTTCTCATTCTCCCCAAATATCATCATGAAGAGGCCACATGAATAGATCCAGTATTTGGGATATGGGATTAGACGTCGTTCTATATGTCTATGTCTTTTCTTTACCCTGAATCATCTCATTGGAAAGCAAACCTCCTCATGCAACCTGCAACACGGCCTCCATGACGGAAATGGTTTGTTTCCGAGATTCCAGCCAGTATACCCCCAGAGCACGTTTTCTATGAGGAGTCACGTAGTCTGAAATCAAACATCTCTAAAAATCAACTTTCTCAAGAGAACATACCTTAAGAATACCTCAAAATCTTCACTTCTCGAGACTTTCCAGGGAACCAAAAAAATCACACTTCTACACTACACACTTTCCAGCAAATCCCACCCAGGTGCCACAGGCTTTCCTCCGCTGTTGCTGCCGGAGACTTGCCAAACGGCCCCTTGGCATAACGGAGCCAAGGCTTTGACGAAAATTTGATGGAGTTATGAGGTGTTTTGATCTGAGATCAACCAAACATGAACTATCCAAACTTGTTTTTCACCAAGGAAAAGGTGCAAATTGGGGTGCGCAAACGGTAATATATAAATAGTACAACCTTGTGAGTCTCAAAATGTCGACACTGACCTCGAACCCGTGTATCCCCATCATATCCCACCCAAATTGACGAATTCCTCCCTCGTATCATCAACCAATCGAAAGCCTGGTGGAATGTTATTGGATCTATTCTTTTGGGGTCCCTGGAGGGTATAAATCGTACTGTGATGGGATTGACATGAATTTGTTTGGAGCCCAAATATTTTGAAGGTCGAACATCATGAATTTCCTACTAAGATCTGTTTTAGCAAAAGGGCTATTTCGGGTATCCCCCATTTCCTCGTTGGTTCAGGATTCTGACCCTGTTCTGATGGCAACAAACCTTCAAACAAACCTGCCTGATGGCAAGAAAATCCCCATTTCAGGATGGATACAATGGTGATAACCACTTTATTTGCAATCTTTAATGGTTGACCCCCATTTTAAATGGTATTAAATCATGGTTAACCACTAAACACTGGACACATTTGAGCCCCCAAATGGTTAACATCCATTCCAACACGAAGCAGGTGGGCGCCCTGCGCGGACAGCTCGGAGACGCCTTGGGCGGTGCTAAGGTGGAACTTTGGGGCAAATCTGTGGGAAAATGATGGGAAAAAGCACATGAATGATGCTCATTAGGAATAGCTGTACCACAATAGCCTTATCTCAGATTAGTGATTTCTATTTTCCAAGTTACCCAGATTTCATTGGCTGTTGACCGACACTTTTGGACTTGGTTTTTTGGTTGTCATTATTATTTTCCCTGAAGAATGGTTGCGGAAACTCACGATTTTGGGTCATTTGGTCATTCTTGATGTGAAAATAAGTTTGAAATTTCGGTCATGTTCAGCAATTTTGCGGTGCCCCCAATTGGCACATGCCCACATCATGGATACATTTTCTGTGACTTTTACATATCCCCACATTTTTGGGGCGTCCACGCACCCACAGCTTTTCAGCTACATTTTGCTGAAGTATTGGCAGCTTCACCTTACACCAGCAATCCAAATAATTGCGGACCATGATGTCTCATCTTGTTTGGTGGTGAAATGCAGATTTGGGATGATGTTAGTAGGTAAAGTCACCCAATTATATTCTCTGAACTATCCCCATGATCCCTATTTCCCAGCTGGTGACTTTTTTCTCATGGCAGTGCGAAATATCTTTAACTGGTGACTGGCAGAAGTCCTCGCTCCTACCCTGTGGAAGCCTCAAACATCACTGGTTGGAGCCTCTGGGAGCTTCCCCGATGGATGGTCCGTTGCAAGTTTCAATTCCCGAAGTCCCAGGATGAGTTTTTTTTTCCGGAAAAAAACATGAACAGTTTTTCTGGGATTTAACTGTACTTCACTGTTTAACTGCAAAGCCCTTAACTGTTCCGGTGGGGATTTCGTCACGCCCCAACTCCTCTGATGGCTTTCGATCATCCCCCTGGGAAAAAGCAGGTGCTGCAGCTGGGGCTCCTCAGTGGGCGGGTGCTGGAAACTCCACCAGTTCGATGCTTTTCCCATGGAAAAGACCTCCATTTATAAGGGATTTTCCAGCTAGCCATGTTTGATTACCGGAGGGTATTTTTCTCTTTCAACTGAATGGGTTACTTCTCTTGTCAATGAGCTGCTTGCAGCATTTGGCGTTGAAGATCCCTACAGATCTACACATCGTCACCCGTCGAATCGATCTTTTGTGGATTTACAACAACTCCAACTCCTATGGCTAACAACACGCACGAGCAATAAGAACAAGAACCAAAAACCACAGCCACCCCGAATCAACAACCAGCCTGGGCTGTAACGAATGGGGGGTCGAACGGCTCAGGGAGTCCTTCCTGGAGCAGCTAAAGGAGTACGCGCAGAGGTGAGACTCCGATGTTTGGGGGAAGCAATCCATGGATGCGGCGAATGGGGAAAATCCGGGGTTATGAAATGTGGAGGTTTCCTATGGCGGTGGTGACTTGGGGATCCCTCAGTTTAAGAACCCCCCATATTGGGGATATTGGGCTGTTGATATTTCAATGGGATATTCTCCATGCTAGTGGGGAAAAAAACAAGCTACAGCTTCAGAAAAGATGGACACCCCCAAAATGGTTGATTTCCACAGGGAAAACAGAGATAAAGCGTGAGATTTTTGGGTACCCAATTTTCAGATAAACCCAGATCAGTAGGGACTCCTTTCATCCCACTCAATCTCCAGTAGTCAGCGGTGTCAAAACTTCTTCTTGTGGTGGCCCATCATTTGCCAATTTACGCTATCACCAATTCAAGGTATACTAGGTGTGCTGAAAGCCTTAGAACTGCCATTTACCTCCCAGCACAGCATGCGCCGATGTAGGATTCTTCCAGAGCTTCCTTAGAAAGGGAATGCCAAGAGCTTCACAGCGGGTTCGACTTCAGTCCTTGTTTTCCCTTCGCCATGCTGCAGGACCTGTTGAACTCTAAGCCTCTATTTTTGGCCAGCGGCAGAATTGGAAGCAGTATGGTATTCAACTATCACGCCCCTGCACAGCTTTCGGCTGCGAAGGAGAGGATGAAGAAAAAGAGGGCAGAGAGATGTAGGCCTTAACACCACAGGTGATGCGCTCCCATACCGTGTGGCACCATTTCATGCCTCATTCTGGCGAATCATTTCCCATCATCCATGTCGTCAAAGACCCCACATGCTGCACTTCCACTGACTCCTTGCTGGGTTTTTCGCCAGCTACACTGGCACCTTAAAAAATAAACAATCGAAGGCGCAATGTAACATCCACCATTCATAGATGATTTTCCATCTTATTTTCCATCTTTTTTCGGATAAACAACGGGGATCTTTCTAAATCAAGGATGCCATATATGGCTCGTTGACCGACCATTCGCGCGCAGATCTCTCAGCGGTCATGGCCGGATGGGATGTGGTGCCCTCTGCCAAGACGGTGGCGCGCGCCACGGGCTTGGGCCTGCTGACAGCAAGCGCGCTGGTGGCAGTGCAAGTGATCAGCGGCTTGGTGAGATCCAACTGTTACAGTGCTGGAGTGGCGTTGAAAAAATGTATACCCTCTGGTAAACTAACATAGCTATGGAAAATCACCATTTTTCATGGGAAAATCCACTATAAATGGCAATTTTCAATAGCTATGTTAAATTACCAGAGGGTACCCCAAAATCATCGTTTTAAATGATTTAAATGGGAGAATGACAATCAACTCCATTGGATTTTGAGGTGATTTTCAGACAAAGCCGTGGATTTCAAGCAGCAACACGATATGATAGTCATTTTCATGAGGATATAGTGGGGATATCACCAACAATCTGACTTTTTGGCCATCTTCATAGGGAAGTTGGATGTGGGGAGATGCGATCAGAACATGAATACATGTTACGTTAAAAACACCACACATAAACATCCCAACGGCCCGGAAACCAGCCCAGCATTTTGTTGATTTTGTTAAATCATTCTCTTCTTGCATGTAATGAAAATGTGGTGTTTTGCAAATCTTTAGACAATTCTTGGTTTCTTTTGTGTGGCAATTCTATTAGGATTTAGAAAAAAATCATTGTATTTCAACGAGAGCTTCAAAATGTATATTCCAGACCATCAAAAAACGTTACTTTTTTTTTAGATGGTTTTGTATTTCGTCACAGCGCCAGCACTTCTTTTTCCCTCATGTCAACTTGCGGACAGTCTTACCTGTGATGTCGCAGACATCAACATTCCTGTGAACGAAGTAGAGATAAGACGTGTCCAGCGTAACATCATGTACGTGCAACGAAGTAGAGATAGGACGTGTGGATCATGTGCGTGCAACCCAGTAGAGATAAGACGTGTCCAGCGTAACATCATGTGCGTGCAACCCAGTAGAGATAAGACGTGTCCAGCGTAACATCATGTGCGTGCAACCCAGTAGAGATAAGACGTGTCCAGCGTAACATCATGTGCATGCACTCCAGTAGAGATAAGACGCGTCCAGCGTAACATCATGTGTGTGGAACTCAGTAGAGATAAGACGTGTCCAGCGTAACATCATGTGCGTGCAACCCAGTAGAGATAAGACGCGTCCAGCGTAACATCATGTGCGTGCAACCCAGTAGAGATAAGACGTGTCCAGCGTAACATCATGTGCATGCACTCCAGTAGAGATAAGACGCGTCCAGCGTGACATCATGTGTGTGGAACTCAGTAGAGATAAGACGTGTCCAGCGTAACATCATGTGCGTGCAACCCAGTAGAGATAAGACGTGTCCAGCGTAACATCATGTGCGTGCAACCCAGTAGAGATAAGACGCGTCCA
>Ga0126342_10020029_pt1 | contig 11294 bp, 11 predicted proteins | sample Cyp1metagenome_FD_92528 | JGI IMG/M metagenome (GOLD analysis project Ga0126342, IMG submission 92528) | Coral microbial communities from Lord Howe Island, Old Settlement Bay, Australia - Cyphastrea 1 metagenome | ecosystem: Host-associated > Invertebrates > Cnidaria > Coral ...
AAAAATTAAACACCATGTCAAATCCGATTGCACAATGTCCAGCTGCGCGTTTGCTTTCGGTATCTGTACATTGCCGTGCAGTAGTTGTATCCATCTTGAATGCATGAAATAAAACAGTACAAAACAAAGAACCTGAAACGTGTGAAGTATTTGTCACCTCCTCAATGTGGTCAATCGGTGAACCAGCGACGTCCAAATTTGGGTGGTTTGTAGACCTACATGGAGCCTCATCTTTTTTGGTGATGGCCCTTTGCTGAAATTCGCAGATTGGAACCCGTCCTTGGCAGCCTTGTGCCTGCGTCGTTTGTTTTGGATATTCAGTATTCTTTAGCAATCATCCCAACATTCTCCCAGTGGCATGCACATGTAATTTCATTTTTTGTAGGGAAACTGCACCCCATTGCCTTCAGCAAATCCTCCAGCGCATCAAAGACCTCAGATATGTAAGATCTCTGGGAACGGGTTCACCATGGTGTGGTCATGAGGAGGCCTTTTGCCGAAAGCACCCCACAGGGTGAACATTGAACATTGGCAACATCTTGGAAGTGTGGGCACACGCCTTTTCTGGTTGGTCAGGGGGGTGTAACACCAAGGGATATGGCTATAGGATGCTACAGGCTATAGGTTGGTGGTTTCAACAGTGTACCGGCCCCTTGGGCTCCAAGGCGCCTGCTGCAATCTTCTGGCCTGGAATGTCTGAAACCAACGAAGCCAAGTTGACACCAGCTCCAAAATAAAATGCTATCACAATAAGTGCCCTTGGGGCAGAACATGATTCTTGCCTTGCTCTCAAAAGAACACTGGACAGCTGATTCATTTGTGGAGGCCAAGGGAAAGCGATGAAAGCTACAGCTCTTGGATTTCCGGCCTGGGACGAAGGTGCCCAGGGGCTTCAGATTGCCAGGGTCAACCTCAGTGGCAATGGCACGTTGCTCCATATTCGCCGCGATAATCTGAGTGTGACAATTTAGAAACCATGCAGAAGAATAGAGTGAGCCGAAATGAGTCAACAATATTTACGCAATAATGATTCAACCAACTAAGCAGCGATGAAGAGTGACATGACCAGCAAAAAGAGATTCTACGTATGGCTCATAATTGTCATAATGATTGAAGTTTTGTAAGTTTTGTATGTAGATGTTTGGTTTGTAGGGGCAGTTTTGAATGTTTCATTTACTCAGCCAAGCCTGCTTTCTTTTCTACGGACGCTACGAGCACATGGTAACGACAATGTGACTATGTCTATTGCGGCTGTGAAATGATGCCACCGTGAGGTCACCATTCCAAAAATATCCTGCGACTTGCAATTGCATGCAACTGCATGTTCATCCTTTATCATCCTTTATTTCCTGAATTTTGGGGCCATAGCCTAAAAATCATGAAAAATCCAGCTTGGAAGAACAGCTTGAGGCACAGAGCGACCCCGGGGCTTCCCACCATCTGGTTGAGCTCAGCATAGCCAGCTCCAAAGATGCTCTTGGCATCTTTGGCAGCCTGCGTACAGCTCGAGTACCCGATCTGCAGTCCACAGTTATCCCACTGATACAACTGTCCCACCTCAGGGTCTTTTGGTGGAAAGGCCAACAGAAGCTCTTCCGGTGCAGAGTTGGCCAAACTCCTCAGCAAAAGCATGCCCAAGAGGATTTTTGACCAGGGTTGTCAAAACTATGAGTTCGTGGGACTTCAAAACAGTTCCTTACAGTTCTTGTGAGAGTTGATTTTTCAGAATTTCTTGCTCTCACCCTGGTAAAACCAGTTGTACAACTGAAAGGACACAAGACTCAACACGACATCCGTAAGTTCTAGTGGCAAAGCAGCAACCGGCAGAGGCAAGAAGCCTACGACATGTGTTTTTTTCGCAAAATAGGGTACCCTAAACCAAGGGTTTCTCATCATGTGCCCTAGTAAAAAGCCGTGTCAGTTTCAGACACACCCATTCTTGTCTTGGATACATGACTGATTCTGGAGGTGGTACTATACAGTAGCACTGGTTTCTCTAAAGGCTATGACCAACCACAAATCAACATCCAAAAAAACAGCTGACTCTCCGCGGCATCACCATGCTCGAAACCATGCCCTTCCCAAAGCTGAGTTTCATGAGCTTCAAGATGGGTTTGCACGGCTTGATGGCTTTCACAAAGCGCACTGAGACTTTCAGTTTGCGATTGAGGCCGCCGTACTCTTTGCAGCCTGTGACTGATCCATTCCGCCGTTGGAAAACACCAAAATGTGGCGATCCAAACAGAGGGGTGAAATGTTGCTGCAGATACACCATAGAAATAGATAGAAATAGGCCAACTTCGGGGTCCAAGAACCTTAACCGAAACCCATCTTGACGGCCTGGGCTTGCGCCTCCCTCCAGTAGCTCCAGCAAAAGCGGTGCTTGTTCCTGGGAGAATCAGTGCCCCAAGTCTTGCAGGATTTGTCCAAAAATGGGATATCCATGGATATCCCACACTGATGTATCAGACCCATTCAGACCCCATGAATCATAGTCTGTCATTCAAGTGATTCATTGCCCACTGACAGCACTTGTTGTTATCCTCTAACATAACCTTGCCCATCCAGCCGTCTGCAGCCCCTTCTGACCATCCATCATCTCCAGAAAAATCTTGTTCCCCCGCTGTTCCCAAAGACACAAACACGGATAAAATATAGGGTTTGCATGGATATAGTTGATATATGTTGATATAGTTATAACGTCACAAATTTTTGCCCATCATGGATTTGCCAGTATCATCTTCCTGCAAGGTCCCATCGACCCGCCATGGCTACCGCTGAAAAAGGACCTCTTGCGGCTTGGCTCCACTGGTAAGAATTCCCATGATGATCTCTAGTGATGAACCATGCGAAGCTCCATCGAGCATTCCTTGAGAAACAGTGTTAGTGTAGTAATCTGCCAGTTTATATCAGTTTCTGATATTTCCACAGTAACAAAACTCATGGCTTCCCTCGAAACATGGTGTCAACTGGTTCCTGCAGATTTTTTTCATCCCAGGATCTGCAAAGGACACCCCATCTGCTCTCCATCTGCGCCAAGGCTGAACGCTTCATGGCAGAAGACATGCTGCTGCGGATCTCGTACATCGTCCCTTGGATCTTCCTCGGAGGCTGTAACTTGTGGACCCAAGGATGACAAGGGACAGTGGCAGCATCACGAATGGGGCACCACGAATCTGAATTAGCTCGAAGATCCTCGAAGCTTGTGATGGTCAAATAAGTCACAAAAAAGTTCATGCCTCAAATCACATCGCACAGTCGGCAAGCTCAAAATGCCAAGCTTCTCAAACTCATACTCGACAAAGGGAAGGACCACCAACTCCTACTTCGGCAGCCAGACTTTCTTGCCGCTGATTAGGAGTCATTACATTTTGATATGTGGGAATGCCAGCCACACAGGCGGCTCACACTCCCTAAACTGACTACAGAAGTAACATGGCCACAATTTCTCGAAATCATTTCTAAATTTCCCTGCCCAGAAAACCACAAATTTCATAGCATCAACAGCAGGATTGGCAAAATGGCACGCCCGTCAAAAATCTGCCTGGTCTGGTTTGTTGCAGGTTGTCAACAATAGCAAGTTGGCACATGGGTTTGAAAATTCACCATTGGATGAAGTTCTCCAACGACCATGTTTGAAGCAAAGCTCGGACCTTTTGGGGCATGTCACAGATGGCAAGTCCGCATCCAAAATTTGCAAAGGAGATAGACTGTACTTGTAGTAATTCGACTTTAAAAACCTAATAGGTCGCGATTCAATAGGACATCAAGTAGCTCCCGTTTTAATCCTGGCATTAACTAGTTCAGGTTGTTAGCTGGTGGTTTTCCACTCTCTTGGGTGAGATGAAGGCACCTCATCCAACCACCGCACCTTCTCCACATCTGCAGCGATTCCCGAATTGAAAAACTGAACCGGGAACGCCCAAACGCTGCTCGTGGCATGAAACCGCGCAACATAGAGCAAAATGTGTGACCTTGGAATCACTGGGTTGGTTTAAGGGCAATGCTGCAGGAAACCAGCAAACCAGTTTTTGCCATTTATGATCTAGGGCTGTTGGCTTTCCTACAGATTTTCCCTTCATCAAATTTGGGAATGGCATAGGGCCTAGGGATGCTTAAAGGCCACAGCACATCAATGGCAGTTGCCATGTCCAGTGTTCATGAACTCTGCAGCTGAAAACAGGTGAGACTGTCTCATCAAGTCATGGAATGCGGCTGCCATGGCTCACAGAATCCCACTCAAAGCCCAGCCCAGCCGAGTTGCTCCTCCCAAGCCAATCGGGCGACCTCTTCGTTGCCAGTGGGTTCCACTGCATAAAAGTCCAAGACCCACATCACCTGATGCTGAGAAATAGAAAGAACAGAAAAACGTAGACTTCGGTGCCTTTCACCTAGTGGAAAATACCACGTCTCAACTTCGGCAAGTGACTCCTTGGACACTTCGAGAAAAGGAGTTGAAGGTCCAGGTATAGGTGGCCCTGTACTCGTCGATGCGTTGTGGGACCCAAATGCCACGGAAGATCAAGGAGCAGTTTTGGTCCACCTCCTGCAGCAATGATCCATGTTTTTGTCTGAAGATAAGGCGCCCCAGAATTTCATGGTTCAGCTATTCCGTAATGATCAAAATTGGGATATACCCTCCAACTGGCCAATAGCCCAGTTTCAAGGAGACCCAATATGTCTGAAAGCGTTTTGGACATTGCGGGATGAACCAGGCATGCTAAGCCGGAAAAGTAGAGATATGGCCCGATATGGCAATGGATGGGTGGAGAGAACATATCTGCTGTCATTCCTTCTGGCGAAATCACCTCTGAAGACCCAAGACTTCCCAGATCCCCAAATGCAATTCTTTCGAAAGTGGTGCGATGTGGGTGGTATGCAGGTTCTTTTGAGGTTTCCAGGGCAAGGCATTCATCTAGAAACATTCAGTAGAGGTCCCAAATGCAGGGCCCCCCATTGTAGGTGTTTGCTACAAATTTCGTACCCCGCAGGCCCAATCTGTGCGAGCACCAATCCGTATGAACTGCGACTAGATCGCCAACACATCCCATGTGATCCCATTTGGCACCACTTTCTAGACATCATGGCGTCTACTTGGAACCCTTTGTCACCATAGTTCCACGTCACTCCCCCTGGCAGAATCAAGCCATGATTAAACTCTGACTCTTCAGACTTCAAACCACATCAAGAATACTGATAATGGGGGATAGACTGGCAGGGACTACTACCGTATAATCCACCTAAACAATCCGAAATATAACGACTTAAGTGATTTAAGTTTTGCTTAGGAAGTTCGTTCAGTTCATACCCCCAACTCCCCTTCCACCTTGACTTCGAAGCCATCTCCATCACGCCGGGCGGTGGCACAGAACGCATCTAAGCCTTGAGCGCCTGCGATGTGGGGACGGTCCAACTATCTTAATTTGGATATTAATGTGATATAAACTATCATATATCCAATAATATATCCAAGCATGATCCTATTATACAAACTATCCAGTAGTTAACTGTTGGATATATATATATATACGTATATGTATATATACATAATTATATATACACATATCATGGGATACTTGGTAGATTGGAGCAGACCAAATTGCCAAGTACTCGAATCATCCAATAGGGTGCCGGGACTTGGTTGTCTGATCGTCAAATATCGTCAAGTTTTTCAACTTTACAGCCCCAAGACGTACTGTAGATTCCCAATTTTGACACATACTCATATGATCATTTAGGATCTCACTGGGTTGTAGGTGCTGGCGGTGAGAAAATCAACGCCAAATGCTACCTGAGCACACGGCTTCGGTTTTCGTGCGCAATTATCATTACAAAACACAATGATTTTGAGGTCTACAGTACCAAAACTTTCCTGGCAATCCTTCCAAGTCATCCAATGAGTTGACCCATGTTGATCCATCCTGACCCCTCCACATCCGGTCCCCATCCTCAGGGCTTGCTGGGCCCCCAGCCTGTTCCAGCTCGGGTCCCAGTGAGCCGCGCGGCGTGCAAGGCTTGCAAGGCCGCCAAGATGCCGTAGACCAGGACGGAGTAGGGAAGACCATTGGCATCCAACGTGGCACGGATGGAGGACACCTCAGCTCGATCAAAAAAAAGGGGTCCAAACCAGCAGGGTTGAAGACCCGCAACGTCATTCCAATATACTGGCTGGTTAACAGCTACAGTCATCAACCAACAAGGGTGTTGAACAATGTTTATGTCGCAAAAGGAGGCAAGGTACAACAAAATCAAGCACTGGTTCTACATGTCATTTCAGGACAACTGTGAATGTGGACAGCTTATGGTAGGTCTTCCACGACACAATCCAGCAATCCACTTCTGAAAATGCATACGTAGTAAGTCAAAATATTCAGGGTGAAGTATGGTGAAGTGCTGCCCACACACCTTTTATTTTCGATAGCACGCCCGAAAAAACATCTGTAATCACTGGACATCAACACCCATCGAAAGTTGGTGTTTTAATCCTCCACTCAGGACGGAACACAACTCTAGGGTCGGGGCGATGATATGCCAAACCCATATCCCCATCAGAAAAAATTAATGTTATCATCCTGCTCATCTGCCGATGGTTCGTTTCCCAAACTGTGCCAAGCTGAATTGGTTGCCCCCACCTTGGAGGGTCCAATCCCCCATCTTTGATCTTTGATGCTTCAATCCCCACGTTTGCGGCGAAGAAACCCCTCCCATCTATTATAATGTGTTTTAAAACAAATATTTTTTCGTAACAAAACCTGCTAAAAACCATGCCCATCATAGGGTTTCCCAAAGAACTATGTCCAGGATCTCAAAGATTCTATTTACTCATCAATTTTCTAAGTGTCGAACTTTTCTACTCCCGGGCATTGCCCGAATTCTTCAACGTGTTCCATCTCCCATGAACAACACTCAAATTCGCGCTATCAGTTTCCACTCGGCCAAGCAACTGAAGGCTCCGCAAGTCCACAGCTCTGGCGCATGCGACGAAGCAGCTCGTAGAGGTGGGGGCTGTCGGCCAGATACAAGCGCAAGGGCAAGCCCACGAAGAGAAGACCTGAGCAATCAGCACAAGGTGATGTAAAAATGGAGATATTACATGTGGTTTCATGAAGTATTGTGGGGGATTGAACACTATGCAACCAGCAAAAATGGTAGTTTATAACCATAATGGGGAAATAATTGGATATATATATATATATATATAATTATACATATATATATATAGTTATACATAATTATATATATATATGATTTGACCAACAGTATGATGTGGGTGTGTCTGAAACTGGAGTGAACCAATTCAGCGTAGCCCATTGCAATACAACATCAAATGGAAACTTGGAAGTTTGAATGACAGAATGTGGAAATCTGCGGATAGTCAGATATAATTGGATATATAAATATACAATCCACCAGCCTGCCGGCGTGTTTTGTAGATGTTCTTGTGATACATCTTGTGATAGCTTTAGCTTCGCCTATAGTTGCTGCTTCGAGGATTTTTGGTTTGGCTGACCTACCCCCCCACCCCCCCTTGTTATATTTTTCATCGACCATGGTTTCTCGGGTGTGTTTTGACCGGGGAAGGAGTTATAAGTGGGATGGCTGTTGCCGAGCCAGCTCATGCTCCAAGAACACTTTCTCTGCACTCACGGCCTTCTCCGCATGCACTCTCACAGCCATGCCGCTTGCATCTACCAACTTAACTCTTTTCTATTTAACCTCCAAGGTCTTACACACGCCAGGTTCTACACAAACGAACTTTTACCCCCAGCCAGTTTTTACACAAACGCTCTTTTACACCAAGCACTTTTTGCAGAACCACTTTAACTTTTGCACCAACAAGCTTTTACATACGCCACGTTTTGCACCAACCAACCTTTACAAACCCGTTTCACACAAATCAGCTTTTACACAAACCAGCTTTTACACAAACCAACTTTTTCACAAACCGCCTTTTACGAAAAACCACCTGTTACACCAACCAGCTTTACACAACCTCTGCTTTGGGCCTGTAGGCCAAAGGCCAGAGGGCCTGTGGAATGCCGAAGGCTGTTAAATAAACAATATGTCTCGAAATGCGGAATATGTGCATTCATTTGTATAGAAAAAGAGCTTCACCAACACAACTGGGATTCAAAATGACCTGGGCCAGCCATCAAATTTACGACAACACGCATAATTGGGAATATGTTCATAGATGCCAATAGCGTCACAAAAGACCCAGGACGTGACAAGCAACAACTGGCAACTTACAGATTTGTTGAATTGTTCAGCATGGCAAGAAAATTCGGCGGATACAAACAGTTGCTTGGTGGAGCCATAATGTAAAATGGTTATTTGGCTATGTGGAATTCCAGGAAGGCAGAAATGGGGTCATCAAGGTCTACAAGCAAAGTCAGATCTACATGTTAAACAGGTTCCAAACAGGAATTGACGAGTCACAGCTGAACCTACCTACGAGAAGAGTGATGATTTACTGTTCTATCTTTCTGGAAGTTGCTATATAATCTATATATATCACTTATAGATTAAAAGAACCCGCCAGCTCCATCCTTTTTCCCCACCTCTCTTCATGTGCATGAAGCCATCGAAGGGAGGCGATTTCGTCGCTCCCAAGGCCTCAGCCATCTTCATGGTCTCTCTGCCAAAGGCACCCTGCCGCAAGGTCCAGTCGTAGTTCAGGTCCTTGGCAACGGAAATGTATCACCATGTATCACCAAGACCCGTGACCCAGGGACCCAACTTTTGGCGGCTGAGTCATCGAAGAGCTATGGATATGGATATAGCTATATATAGCTGACTTTTTGGAACAAATGGAATGATCCAAATTGATCCAAATTGATCCAAATTGATCATGGATTTCTGGGAATGGATTCCTCCATGGTTTATCCATGTTTATCCATCTAGCTCGATGCTGATCTATCCAAGAAAGGCCTCCGTTTCCGAAATCGCGACCCATCCCATTTTACTGGTTGGTGAATAGGTACCTCTATTCAATCTGGTAGAATTAAGGAATTGTAACAGCAACAAATCAACGGATTCTTTTTATGGCTCACCTGCCATCTGCGCTGAGTTTCCAGGTGTTTGGTGGCCACCACCACCTTCATCTCCAGACGAAGAATGACTTTTCGGAAGTTCACCTGGGGCGACTGCCAGGACCACACCATTGGGCAACAAAGACATGACAAAACACCAAACTTGGGCTTTGCGGTTTGCATCAAGATTCCAAACCCATCAGTGCCAAGCAAGACACTTTTTAGGGGAAAAAAAAGTGCCCACCTGTCTGTCTTGCTGTGAGAGGACTAGGTGTGTCCGCCGAGAAAGAGCAACCAAACGAGTCTGAACCCGAACTAGCGCTTCCAATCTTTCAATTGTAATTAACATGGTAGAACCATCTGAATATAAACATGTTCCAATCACATCCATAATATAGGTTTTGGGTTTGCCTGAAAATGTCCGTGAAAACATGAATCCATGGTCTAAAACATTGCTTTCCCTTCCCCCATCTGTCCAGTCATTGACCACAAAAGGCTGGTCAAATCCAATTTGTCGGGCTTATTACCCCACTTATACTCTCCGACACCTGGGGTATACCATTTGGACTGTCCCGGCGACTTCCCAAATGGCACTTTTTGCCGTTGAATAAGGAATGGATATATATCTCAAGATCTTCTTTGCAAAGTATCAAAGGAGCCTCGGCAAAGATAAAACTAAATGGAGGCTGTGAAACACCCCGAGTCACCATGCTCTACTCACTGCTTCTTGTCCTCTTTCTTTACATAGTCTACAAGAGACAAGGGGATTCGAATTTCAGGGGTAAGTGGCACCTGCTTGCACCGGAGGAAAAGAACATATGCGTTGTCATCCAAAAGTTTCTCGGGAGGGTTCCCTTCCAACAGGGAGACATCAGGTTCTTTGATGTGGGAGTCATCCATGGTGTAAAATGCGCAATCTACTGTGGGCATCGTTGCCGCTGTGAATTATCGTATGGTACAGCTCATATTCGTAGCCGCCAATCCACAAGCCCTCATCTATCTTCACCGGCGTCTTCTCCTTGGTGAAGTCGTCGGTCTGCTTGTTAAAGGTGAAGCGATTGAGGCATAGGCAAAGATGCTGCGGAGGCTGAGTGATTTCGCTCCACTTCACTGCGCATGTCTTCGCTCTGCATTTCACATACCACCAGATTGTTTGGGTCATCCATCTCTTCGCTCTTCAAAAGCTCCTCAAGAAGCTTTTGGTACGATGCCACTCTCTTTGGCCTGCTCTGCAGTGGGCACTGGCAGTACCAAATCTGTAAAGGTCTCCTCGCGAACCTTGATCTTTCCACACTTCCGACACTGAATTTTCTCTTGCAGCTGGCCTGCAAAGACTTCCCTCAGCAAGGCTTGGTCGTCTCCGCCAAGTTTGTCGAACACAAAACGAAGTGTCTCAGTCACATCCTGTTGTTCTCCTGAGCGGTAGTCTGGGGGAAATGCCTGCAAGATTTCCCTAATGTCCGTATGCTTGTGTTTTGTCAATGCCATCTTTGCAAGCAGCTTTTGAAGCAGATCCACTACATTCTTTCCGAACTCGAAGTCCTCCTCGTCAATTTTGGATGGCTTGGCTTTCAGCTTCAGGGTGAAGTCATAGATGCGCCATACAAAGGCGTCAGTGAGGAAGAGCGCCTGCATGAAACTGTTCATGTAGCAGGTGTTGTTTGTATTCTGCAACCCAATGCTGGGCTGTCTGTGCGTCACTGCTTTTGATGTCTGTTGGGGTAATGTGTGAAACTCTGTTTGTGTTGTGAACGGTTGCATGCAGCCTTAATTGTGCCCCCTGCGATTGCTTTTGCAAAGCTGGTTGGCTTGCCTGTGTTTGGTGACCTTGATGGCTTACTGTTTAGTTTTGTTCATATTGGCTCCAAGTTGTGCCTGGGGCGGTCTGAGCCTGCATCTGTCCATTTGGCAGACTGGCCATCTGCCCTCCCAAGCATGGTGCAGTGCTTGCCTGTGTTTGGTGACATTGATGGCTTACTGTTTGGTTTTGTTCATATTGGCTCCAAGTTGTGCCTGGGGCGGTCTGAGCCTGCATCTGTCCATTTGGCGGACTGGCCATCTGCCCTCCCAAGCGTGGTGCAGTCCAGAATCCTCCACTCGCCAATGAACGCAATCTGGTGACCAAATCTAGCGCGTGCTTGGAAAACCCTGACAAATAATCTAAGAGAGGGAGAGCAGGCATCCACACCTCTGCTGGAAGCGCAGGCACATCATGAAAGAGCATAAGCAGCAAGGCAGGCGCCTGGGTCGAAATGCTTGAAC
>Ga0126342_10020030_pt1 | contig 11293 bp, 10 predicted proteins | sample Cyp1metagenome_FD_92528 | JGI IMG/M metagenome (GOLD analysis project Ga0126342, IMG submission 92528) | Coral microbial communities from Lord Howe Island, Old Settlement Bay, Australia - Cyphastrea 1 metagenome | ecosystem: Host-associated > Invertebrates > Cnidaria > Coral ...
CATACATACACATACATACACATACATACACATACATACACATACATACACATACATACACATACATACACATACATACACATACATACACATACATACAATACATATACATACACATACACATACAAATGCATACAAATGCATACTTACACACATAAATACAAATACATCCACATATATGCATACATGCATATATGCATACATGCATACATACAGACATACAGACATACACACATACACACATACACACACAGACATACATACATACATGCATGCATGCATGCATGCATACATACATACATACAGACATACATACATACATACTGTACAAACAGATACACTTACATTTCGTACAGACAAATACACATACATACAGATATACATACATACAAATAAATAGATAGATACATACATACAGACATACAAATACGTACGTACAAATACATACATAGACAGACAGACTTACAGACATACCTGCCTACGTACGTACATAGATACATACATCCATGCTTCATGCATGCATTGATACATGCGATACATGCAATACATGCAATACATGCATATGCGTGTGTGTATGTGCAGTTATTTGCATACCAATACATGTATCACATACGACCTTTAACTTGAGTATAGTGGTATGTACCACAGCCTGCTTCCTTGTGGCATGTGCTGATGACTGAGTTGTATTCAGATCCAACAGCAAGACTTGCATCATTCAAACCCCATCATCACCCATGATCCAAAACACATCAGGTATCAGGACCATGAATAAGCACACAATGCCTTCATAGATCAACGGGAGAATTGTGAACCATTCTCTTGAGCACAGATCCTCTCTGGCACTGTCCAGTTTTGTCGAACGGTCAGCGACCGAAAACATATTGGTTTAGCTTCGTGCCAAGGCCAATGTTGAGGACAAGGTGCGGGCTGCTTATGTTTGTCAGGGTTGTTTGGATTGCTTCGACTGTGATCTAGCTGCAGTTTCAAGGACTTCCAGTATCTTCCAGTACTTGCCATCCCGTGAACTCTGCAAAGACGGTTGTCTCCTGCAATTTCATGGTGATCCTCAGGGTTTGAGACGAAAAATTGTCATTTCATGTAATGTAACTATTCAGACGGGTGAAAATTTGGCCCATACCCAGTAATCCAGATGATAAGCATATTGGCTACTGAAAAAACAATATTACAGTATGTTAGATGCTTGTTATGAACCCCAATTATCCTAGTTAGATGACAGCGGTCATGTTTGGCCAGGTATTTTTCAACGAACAACTTCTGCGGAAGCGCTTCAAGATCGATCAGCCTCACTCCTTGCGGGTATCTGGTGCTGGATGGGCGGTTGGCGGTTGGCCGTTTGGATGATATGATCATCCCGGTATCCCATTGGTAATCGAATATACCACTGATACACGAATCATCAGAATTTGGAAGAGGACAATTATCTTTGCAGATTGTCGCTTCTTATGATTCTTGGTCATGTTTCTTCACCAGAGGCTACATGATTAATTTACCCTCTGGTAAATTAACATAGACCCTGAAAACAACCCATGTTTAGTGGAAACTCATTTTCCAACCCCGTTTTCTACCAGGGTCTATGTTAATTTACCAGAGGGTATATGTTCAGTGTTTGAAACATATCAAACATATCATAATTCTTGGATGGTCGACTCAGTCGACTGAGTCGACGTCTCGTGCGTTTCGTTGAGGTACGCACCTACATCATTCGAGGCCTCAATGTGTCTGGAGTGTCTTGCCGGGACGACAAAAAATACTGGGTTTATACTGGGTTTATGTGGGGGTTCTGCTGGGTTTTGCATGGTTTTCTCTACACTTTCCAGGATTTTGCCTAAAGTGAGTAGATTAGCAGCTGATTTGCGCGGGACATGTGATTCATTTCCCGAAGCAGTTCTGCTTGGCAGTTCAAAAAGGCCTAAAGTGAGCCACGTGACGTTGTTGGATTCTGGGAAATGTAGAGCCAGGCTACAAAGCCCACTTCAACTGGTTTTGAACCAAACCCCTTGATGTCTCTGCTAAAGGTAGATTATCATAGGATATCATAGGTAATTCATGTCTATTTCCGACAATTCAAAGGTGTGACAGTGACAATTCCCCGGTGCCATCTGAGACTCAATCTATCTCGATCTCGTGACTTAGGCGATCTCCGGGTATGGCAATCCATACTTGTACTTCATGTACGGTGCGCTGCTCAGAAGCTGCAGCTGATTCGGTCTTCAGTTGATCCCATCCCCCTAATATGAAAAACGGCCCCTAAATGGTTCCAATTATGTCTTAATCTTCACTAAACCATGTTTTTTGATGTTTTTTGGTGTGTGTTTAATATTAGGGTCAAGGGATTATCATCCTTAAGTTATGACTTGACATTATTGTTTTTAGACCTCCAAGCTATTAGCCATCCACGTGCCATCCAGGGTATTGAGATTTGTTTGAAAATGGGGGAGCAGAAGTTCCAATGGATTTGCATGGACTTGCCCATTAAAGTAAGATAAAGTCATAAAGTAAGATAAAGTAAGATAAATGGCCCAATCAAAATGGCCATACATTAAAGTAAGATAAAGTCATCATTCAAGTCATCATTCCTGGCCATTTCAAGTGAAGGAGATCGAAGGAAGTAAAAATGCAGATTCTCTCCCAAGCAAAATGTAGAATCATCAGCAACCATGTTGGGAGAGCCTACGAAGATCTTGGGTTTGTGCAGTTCCAATTACAGTTATGATACCCTCTGGTAAACGTTTACATAGCTATGGAAAATCACCATTTATAGTATAGAAGTGAGTTTTCCCACAAAAAAATGGTGATTTTCCAGTTCGTGATGTAAACGTTTACCAGAGGGTAGTGCCATAGATGCCATAGGCCCATAGGGCTCCCAACTTATCGGGGCCCGGGTCCCAGGTGCTAACAAGGTGTCGTTGGAGGGACATCGACAGATGCAATCAGTGGAGCCTCGATACTTCCGCACCGAGGCAGCGGGTGCACATAACTCCGTGGTCCAAAAGGTGGTTATACTAACCACATTGTTTCAGACGAATCAATATTGTACATATCTATGAATCTATGATTATGTGCGTGTCTATATATATATATATTATAGTACATATATATATATATATATATGTGTGTGTTTATATATATATATGTGTGTGTGTGTGTTTTATTATTTATTTACTTATTCATTTACTTAGTTATTTTTATTATATATATATATATATACATAGATATGTGTACAATATATATATGTGTAAGTGTATGATTTTATATGTGTGTGTAAGTGTATGTCTTTATGTAGGTACAGAACAATAGAAATGAGTACGTAACCAAACTATGATATTGAATGATCACATGTCAATACATATGTATATACAATACATATGTATACATATATATATATACATGTACATGCACAGATTCACCGATATAGATATATGTGTGTGTTCATAAATGTGCATTGCTAAACGCCCTTTTTTCGCTTAACGATTGCAGTAACTTCCAGCCGCAAACAACGAAGCCAAGAAGCTTTTATGTTTTGGTTCAGCGGCCCATGCATGGAATATCATCATCATCAATACCACCCTGGAATAGACAGGAAAAATGCCCAGGAGTTTAGATGAATTTCCGGCACGGACTCCTGGGGGATGATCGAACCCTGTGAATCCAAAAGCCGAAAGCCACCTTCGTCAGTTGCATACTGGCGAGACTGTCATGCTCCAGCATGTCCACTTGAAACCCACGTGTAGCCCTGCTGAAAACCCACGGAACACCAAAAAGAATGGCATAGTATGGCTAAAGGTCGGAATTAGTATACAATTGCCTGCAAAATTTAGCCACGTTGAGTATTTATCCATTCGTGTTTTAGAGGATTTGTAATTTTGACCCATTCCTCGAACGAAATTTTGGGCCATGAAAGGTGCTTTTTTTGTTCAGTCGATGGCCAGGAAGCGGACATTCACTTGCCCGAACAGTGCCTGAGCTGATGTCAAAGCTTTGGGGATCCCACTGACGAACAATGGAGGGATCAGACAAACCCAGGAGGAAGATTAGACTTTAACCACCAACACTGAATATATATATAGTTGTACTGAATAGTGTACTGATATAAGCGGGAAAATCACCGCCAATGCTTATTGTTTTCTACATTCTTCTATGGGTCAACTCTTTTCCCACTGACAATATGATGTGTGATTCACCAATACCGAAATACTACAAATTGGACCTTCAGTGATTCGTGTAGTAACAAGTTTGAGGAGCAGCAAATGAGGACCCCAACAAAACCGGATGCTTTGATACTGAGGATGACAGGATCTGTGGTCCCATAAGTATTCCTACATTTTCATACATTTTCTATTTAAGCCATAAGTAGGTCCCACTACGACTTGCTTCAGCACTCTCGACCGTCCGGTTTCCTGGTGATCTCAGTGATCTCCATTTCCAAAATCCAGGTCCTACTTTGAGATTGGGCTCTTTGACTATCAGGACAATGGTGAGGATTTGCTGATCGGCAAAAGTGTTCTGGATCTTGAAGACAGGCCAGGGTGGCAGGGTGGTGGCTTAGACAACTGGGTTACTCTGCATTTTGGCCAACCAAGTCACGGATTTGTCAGGTGGGTTAGGTTGCAAGTCATCCGCCCAGCACCTCAATTTTGTGCAGGTACTACACCAGGGAGTACAAACTCATGATTCAAAACAGAAAGGTGCCGAGATGCTGGACATGGGATTCGAGGAGTGAGGGAGTCGAGGGAGTGATCTTTTGTGCATGAATAGAGTCATGAGAGAGAGAGAGAGAGTGCCAAGATGTTTGAGTACACCCAAAAACACCTTACATGCCTGACATGTAAACCCAAAAAAGTGCACTTCCGCAATTTGGAAATGATGATCCAAAGCATTCCAAAGCCAACGTTCGAGATTCAATGTTGATTTTGAGGGGTAGCAGATACGTAGAGGCTGGGGTCAAGGGAGGGGACACCAAGGACCACATACTGCTACTTGAATTATTTTAAGACATGGAGACATCACCTGATGAGCAGATTCACTTTGTCTGATCTTTTTTTGAAATAATATCAGCTTTCCCCAAACTCCCATGGTGTATCATCATGTTCCATCATTTATGATCCCCAAAATCCTGTGGTTTTATGTTGATGTTCCATCATTTTCCCATCATGTTCCGTGCGTCTTTTTGGTGCCCCTTTCGACGATGCATCCCAGCGCTTCAGCTCAGCGCCTGCTATCCATGCTATCCCAGGTGCCCATTGAATACCGACCCTTGATGTGCGAGTCCATCGATCCCAACACGCGAGAGATCAGTACGATTTCCAAAGGCCGCGAATGCCCCGATTTCCCATCGCGAATGGTGATGGATGGTGAATCATGGTGAATCATGGTGAAGGGTGAAATGGCCATTTGGAGGTACCATTTTTCCATATTTTTGGCCTATTTTTGTAAGGGACCTATTTTTGTAAGGGAATATCCCCAGAAAATATAGCCTTATATGGTACTAACGTAGCTCCATTTTAGCATCCTGAAATCCCCATTGATGAATCATGTTTTTTTTAATGGCTAAATGATGCTAAATGTATGTGATTAACCATCATGGATAACCATTAGGGTAACCAGTCTATATAATGGTGTTTTTTTGACATTCTAGTGATTCCTGGTTGGTGGTTTGGAACATGGCTTTTATGACTTTCCATTCAGTTGGGAATGTCATCATCCCAAGTGACAAACTCATATTTTTCAGAGGGGTAGGTATACCACCAACCAGATGGTGGGTAATGGCTAAATATAGTGGCTTAACAATGGATTCCATGTATGTCAAAAAAAAAATGTATCATGGAAATAGTACCACTTGGTCATCAGTTCCACGGTTAGGTTTGATGATTTTTCGAAGCAAGAAACATCATGAAACATCCATTTCATCCATTTCGAGGGATTTCCCGGCCCGCCATGTGTGGTTCCCGGAGAATATGTGAAAATCATGTTTTTTTACAATGAATGGAGAAACTACTGATACTACCCCGAAAAAAAAAGTAAAAGTGTAATTGTTTGATACCAATGCAGAAACTATGCTATCCCAAGTGAAGATGATTGTTGCAGGGTAAGTGGATCTACTGGAGATTGGAAAATTCCAGGATGATGTGCAGATTTGTTTGGTATGAAGCAGTTTGATCTTAAATGAACTGTTTATCCAATTATGTTGACAAAGTGTTGGAACCAATCAAGTGTTGTTTGTTACATTTATCCAGGTCATGATTGAACCTGGTTGAACCATTTTAGTGTTCATTTATTCCACTATGAACCATTCATGCATATTTGTCCAACTATCAATGGGTGGATTATACTATAATTAATTCATAGATGGTTATTTATCCAACTATTCTAGCATATACTCTCCAACTATCCTATCTTCAGTGAACTATTTATCAATTCACCGGACATATTTCACCAACTCAAATCACATAAATCACACAATAAATCACATCAATCAGCATTTTTACTAGGTAATATCCTCATTTTTACTAGGTAAATCACCATTTTGTACACTCTTCCCATCTATAAATGGACCATCACGGACCATCATAAAGGACCATCCCTCCTCGAGAGGCTCCTTGGAGATGTGGATCGAGCTCTTGGACACCACCACGGCGGCAGAAGTTCCAGCGACCCGGCGGCACCGGTTCCGGCGGAACGGCGCCGGAACGTTCCAGCGGTTTTACCCTCTGGTAATTTAACATAGCGAACTGGAAAGATCCACCCATTTTGTAGCTGGGAAAATCCACTATTTCGACTGGGCCATTTTCAATAGCTTTTTGTAAACGTTTACCAGAGGGTAACTCCAAAAATGATGGGATAATGATGGGAACAGGTGGAAAAAAACAAGATTGGGATAATTTGAGAAAAAAGTTGAGTCATGATGGGAAGCTAAAGGCTGATAGATGGTGATAGTATTGGAGGAGTGGCCAGGTTCAGCATCAATAGGTCAGCCTGCTACCTTGGTATCTATGGAGATTAACATAGATTAACGGATGCATCACATTCCCAAGCATCACAGAAGTCTGAGATACAAGAAAAATGTGAGTTTCTGAATATCAAAACGACCATTCAATTCACTGCTACTTAGCTACTTGAGACTTCCATACTCACGCGGAAAAGATGAATTATTGAGCTCATGCTCGAACTGAAATTCGTGGGAGAAGTGAAATTGGGCTGCCCCCATGAGCCCCCAGTAAGATCAATAGATCTGTTTGGGGTATACCAAATTTTAAGGTGAGTTGAATCACAGGGTAGACTTCAACAAACGAAATGAACAGAAGTCAACGAATTACCCATCCATCCTAGCAACAACGGCTGAATTTTCTCATCAACCGCGCCTTAGATGAGTAGTTTATAACTTAGGGTGTACACTGCCAGCATTTCCATAAGCCACTAATAGTACCAATGGACAATAGTGGCTTAACAATGAATATACAGTGTATATAATGTCAACCCTGGATGAATAAACCCCTAGGTTGTTTAATTGGGGGGATACCATTTAAGTATCAGATGACATGACTATTTGGGGAGTACCCCCCTAATTAATAAACCATGGTTTATTAATCCGGGGTTGACATTACACTGGGAAAATCATCTATAACTGGGAAAATCCGAGGTTTTAATGGGAAAATCATCTATAAATGGGCCATTTTCCATGGCTATGTTAAATAACCAGAGGGTAATGACGAATATGATTTCAAAGAATAGCACGTTTTTTGTAGGGTATCCAACATTCACAATCTTTGGCGCCCGAAGGTGAGTAAACTCCTCCAGCCACCTGCGATGGAAGTGCCTGGTGTGGATATGTCATGATCTGTCATGATATGTGGATGTGGCTCAACATAGGATACCCCCACAAAAAAGGATGCTTAATAGATGTTCATAGGCAAGGAAGACTAAAATCTCTGGTGAGGTCTTGAATTTTGACCCATGCCCATGTCATACTTTGCCTAGGTGGATCAAGATTTCATCCAACTAGATACATCTTCTGCAGATTTCTCCACGAGTTTGCATGTCTTTATTTTTTGTCTGAAACTGGACCGACAAACAGGAAACTTCTGGGGGTTGTAGAAGTGATTCTATGCCGAGCTGGTCGAGATGACCATTTTGGTTCTCAAGATCTGCGGGCAATCAGAGTCTATTCAATTGCTCTTGTATTAGCATGTCTTATCATTTATCATTATATGTACTATACCATACTACATTATGATATTTGTTGATACTACATTAAATCATTCTATGTTATGTTTACATCTTATATGTTATATTATATTATATATTATATATTATGTATCATACGTTATATATTATGTATTTTATATTATATGTTATACTATATATTATATATTGTATAGTATATATTATATTGTATATACTATATAGTATATAGTACATATTATATAGTATTTATTATATAGTAGTTATTATATAGTATTTATTATATAGTATACATTATATATTACATTTTATCTATTATATACTATTATATTGTTATTCTATATTTAAGTTCATATATTATATATTGTATAGTTTGATTTATATACTATATTCCTTTGTTTACATTATATGTGATTTAATTTTTATTATACATATCTTACATCAACTATTATTTAATATACATTGCATATTTGTTTATTACTGTTTTACTTTTTATGAATTCAGTGTTTTCTATTATGTTTTTCCTACTATGTATTATGTATTATTTATGTTATAATGTATATTATAACATATATATATACACATTGAATGTATTATATTCTATATTATATATGTTATGTACTATATATATATATTGTTTATAATATATAATATATATATATATATATACTATGTATATGTTGTTGAATACAGTATATTGTTTGTTTTACATGTTACTTATTGTGTATTTTAAGTATTAATTATATATGTATTTACTGTAGTTGATATGACATGTTTTGATTTGTTTTATCAAAGGAAGTTTCATGGAGGAAACTCCGAGCTACCGACTTTCGCATGCTCACTAGCCCAAAGATCATTGTGTCCAGTTGGCACGTGCCTTAAGAGATCATGAAGTCACATTCTCACCAGCCCAAAGATCATTGTGTCCAGTTGGCATGGGCCTTAAGAGATCAGGAAGTCACATTCTCACTAGCCCAGAGATCATTGTGTCCAGCGGGCACTTGCGTTAAGAGGTCATGAAGTCACATTCTCACTAGCCCAGAGGTCATTGTGCCCATTCGTCTCCAGTTGGCATGTTCTCACTAGCCCAGAGGTCATTGTGTCCAGTGGGCACTTGCGTTAAGAGATCATGAAGTCACATTCTCACTAGCCCAGAGATCATTGTGTCCACGTGTCTCCAGTTGGCATGTGCCGTAGAGGTAGTAGAGGTAGACTAGAGGTAGACTAGAGGTAGAGTAGAAAAGACTAGAGAAGAGAAGCGTAGAGGTAGAAGTAGAGCAGAGTAGAGGTGTTGTGTCTTGCGTTTCAGATTCTGATTGTGTTTGCAGGCCATTGTTGGCAGATCGCATTGGAACTGCTACATCATGATCATCATGGATGCGATTTGAATGTTAGGATTTGCACGAAACATTGTGTTTTTTCGGGTCAACGGAGCTTCCGTTGCGGAGAAAAGTTGGCTCGCGTGCGCGACAGGTGCGGGCGTCGTCGCTTTAGCGTGGAATCTTGCTCGAACTGCGCGCGCAATGTAACTGAGAGTTCCAGTTGACTTTTTCTCTTCTTTGTTGATGCTGTGCTTTTGTGCTTGCATGTGTTGAGATACTTTGTGCATTGGAACTGGTGCATCACAGCGATGTGTTCTACAGTAGTGTGTTGCAATTCTATTGTCCTGTGCAATTCAGTCTGCGCAGGTCGCAGTGGAATGGCTGCGCCAAGGCTTCTTGAAGGGTACTTGTTATCCAGTAGCGTATTGCGGTTCTGATTGCGTTTTGCAACTCAGTCTCGGCAGATCGCAGTGGAATGGCTGCATCCAGGTTACTCGCTGCTGCGGCTGCGTGCGGAATACTACATAGTGTGTTTTGCAGTTGAGGGTCGTAAATTGTATTGTAGTGGCTGCATGAAAGTTGCGAATGGTGCTTTGGCAGCAGATTTTGTTTCATTTTGGTGCTGATGATCTAATGATGTTGCTTTTAAATTTCCTTTTAAAAAGTGCTTCATTCAACATCGTCGTTTTTCCGCTTGGGCGTCGAGATCCGGTTTTGGAGCTGCAATTTGCGCAGCCGTTGTGCGTAATTCTTTTGTGTTTTGCAACTCAGTCTCGGCAGATCGCAGTGGAATGGCTGCGTCAAGGTTCGCTGCTGCGGCTGCGTGCGTAATATTTTTGTGTTTCCCAGCTGAGAGTCGCAAATCGCATTGTAATGGCAGCATGAAAATTTCGAAAGCATACTTTTTTCATTTTGGTGCTGATGATCTAATGATTTTCCTTTTAAAATTCCTTTAAAACAGTGCTTAAGAATCGTCGTTTTTCCGCTTGGGCGTCGAGATCGGTTTTGGAGCTGCAATTTGTGTAGCCGTTGTGCGTAATTCTTTTTTGTTTTGCAACTCAGTCTCTGGCAGATCGCCGTGGAATGGCTGCGTCCAGGTTCCTCGCTGCTGCGGCTGCGTGCAAAATACTTTTATAATGCCTTTTGCAGCTGAGAGTTGTAAATTGTAAAATGTAGTGGCTGCATGAAGGTTGCGAACGGTGCTTTGGCAGCAGATATTTCTCAATTTTGGCGTATCCTGTGTAGCAGCTTCTCTGTGTAAAAGTTTGCTGTGTGTAAAAGCTTCTCTGTGTAAAAGCTTCTCTGTGTGAAAGCTTCCTGTGTGTAAGAGCTTCTCTGTGTAAGAGCTTGCTGTGTGTAAATGTGTAAAAGCTTGCTCTGTGTGTAAGCATCTCTGTGACAGGAGGGGAGAGGAGTTGAGATGAGCTGAGAAAGAGGTTAGATGAGTTGAGCGGAAGTGAGAAGAGGTGGGAAGAGTTGAAGAGGTGGCAAGAGGTGAGAAGAGTTGAGACGGGCCGAGGCGAGTTCAGAAGAGTTAAGACGAGGCGGGCAGAGGTGAGAAGAGTTGAGAAGAGCAGGGAAGAAAAAGAGTTGAGCTGAGGTGGGAAGAGATGAAACCAACTTTGAGAGCTGTTGAAAAGAGTTGCGAAAATTGAGAAGAGCTGAGATGGTCTGAGAAGAGATGAGACATGGTGGTCACAATTGAAAAGGGGTGAGGCAAAGTGACGACGAATTCACAGAACAGAGTTGAGAAGCTGTGAGGGTCCGCTGCA
>Ga0126342_10020031_pt1 | contig 11293 bp, 11 predicted proteins | sample Cyp1metagenome_FD_92528 | JGI IMG/M metagenome (GOLD analysis project Ga0126342, IMG submission 92528) | Coral microbial communities from Lord Howe Island, Old Settlement Bay, Australia - Cyphastrea 1 metagenome | ecosystem: Host-associated > Invertebrates > Cnidaria > Coral ...
ATATATATGGGGAAGGGGGCAGGGGGGGGCCTTACGCGTGAAAAATCACGTGATGTCCTTGGGGAGCCCCGGAATACTTGCTAAAGCAAGAAGACTCTAGCGAGCTGACGCTAGCTTTCGTGACAATGCCAATAATTGCCAATAATGATAAATTGTAATTGAATAACGATGATGATGATGATGATGATGATGATGATGATGAATGATGAATGGTGAATGATGAATGATGAATGATGAATGATGAATGATGAATGATGAATGATGGATGATGGTGATGATGATGATGATGATGATGATGATGAGGATGAGGATGAGGATGAGGATGACGATGACGATGACGAGGACGATGATGATGATGATGATGATGATGATGATGATGATGATGATGATGATGATGACGAGGACGATCGCGAGGACGATGACGATGAGGATGACGATGACGATGACGATGAGGATGACGATGACGATGACGAGGACAATGATGATGATGATGATGATGATGATGATGATGATGATGATGCTGATGATGATGATGATGATGATGATGCTGCTGCTGCTGCTGGTGGTGGTGGTGGTGGGGGGGTCCCCCCCTTTCACGTGAAAAATCACGTGATGTCCTTGAGCAGCCCCCGGAATACTTGCTAAAGCAAGAAGACTCCAGCTAGCTGACGCTAGCTTTCGTGACATGCAAACATTCATGTGCTCACCCAGTAGCAAGAGTACCGACAGCAGAGAACAACAAAACAGCAAATGCAACCTAAAGAATCTTATTGTCGTTGTCAGTTTCATGGTCCCCTCAACTCAGATCTGCTTTCACCTTCTGGCTTGTGAAACCAAAATCAAGGGGACATGCAGAGCAAGGTCCTTCCCTGTTTGCATGTTTGTGTGTGTGCGCACGTGTGACAAGGTGCATGTCTTCCATATCTTCCATGCAATAACTGATGGCTCTCACCGTCCCACCTCTTTCTTGCTAGAGCGGACACGATCACGAATTTCCTCCTCAGTTTTTGCTGCCTTGGAGCAAACGTGCAAATTGCCGGTCCGAAGTCTGGAGGCAAATGAATCTCCCCAAAGTTCGGCGGGGTTGCAGGTACAAAACTAGAAAAGTGGTCTCTCCTCAAAATCCAAATCATACGCCATGAGGGACACAGGTCAAAAAATCATAGAAATGTCAGCGCGCGCTTAAATCATCAAACAAAAACAAAATGCAATCATGTCCTTATACAAGTTTCTTGCCACACCAAAATCTCAAAACCTTGCTGTACAAGAATGGGAGTCCACATACCAACATACTCTCCCAACCCATGTAGGACCCAACACTCGATACAACCAAAGAATGGATTTGCAAGGCACCCACCCGTCTCTGACTTTTTGCATAAGAAAGTTCTGAGGGGATTCGAGCAATGCGAGCATGTCGTTGCGCTTTCTCTCTAGGTTTGGGAGGCAGTGTCTGGCAGTGTCTGGAGTCAAAAGATTGCCTCTACGTGTTTTTAGTTGGGAGATGTGGGCCCAAACATCTCGATGTATTAACTTTCACTGCTTCTTTTGGTCAAGACCTGTGTCCACTCATTCCTATTCGGCACCAATCAGAATCAGCAGACTCAGAGCTGAGATCACCACTGCATCCCGTTGGGAGTTTGCAAGGTGAAACTCCAAGATGTCCTGTGGAGGTGTATGGGAACCAGCGGCCTGGTCCAAGTTGCCTTACAGGTGAGGACCAACAAAACCCACCTGGTGAGGTGCCGGGAATACCATGGAAATCCATGGAATACATGTATAAAACAGTGGGCTGAAGGATTTGCCGATAAGATTCATAAGCACGCTTAAAAATGGTCGACATCGACCTTTCAACTGAATGCCATGCCATGGAAGTCTCCCATGTAGCAGGATCATTCCAACTTGACTCATAACTCATAGCCGTCATAGCCCTTGTCCTTCATTACATCTTCCTCTTCCATGACATACCCGGCCTCTCACGTGGATCAAGTACATCTTGAAAGCGCTACAGTAGGATGCTGTCGGGATTTGCCAGTCAGTCCGAGACTCACTTTTAGCAAACGTGGAATGCTGAGAGCTGGAAAGATTGGTTGCGTGCTATTCCAGAGATCCACAAGTCAAACGCAAATTCTCGCATTGGATCGGGGACTGATGCACGAGGAGATCACTGACCACACTGCATGGCAAACCAAGCGGCCGGGACCACCGGGACCACCGGGACCACCGGGACCACCGGGACCACCGGGACCACCGGGACCACCGGGACCACCGGGACCCAGGAGACATTTTGCGTTTCGCCGTTTCGCCGTTTCGCCGTTTCGCCATGTTTCGCCTCTTTGTAGAGCGTGGAGACCTCCTTGAGGCTTGCGGGAAGCTTTTCGATTGCCTTGGTGCTCTTATCATTTCTTATCCACGCTAAGCTGCAGCATGCCGCACTGCTTTTGTTTGTGGGTTGTAGATGGTTGTAGGGCTTATGGAATTTCTGAGGGATGAAACATGATGAAACTGTTCAACCCTCGCCAGAACTGTCTCATGCATTGACCCTCACATTGTGCGCTCGGCTTCTGACGGTGCGATCTTCTTGGTAGACCTTCACGTGGATGGCCAAATACATCGCTAATGCTTGCGCCTTCTTGTTTCCAGCCTGGCCCGTTACCCAGTTGATCCAGAGAGGGCTGGAGGTTCACCGTGAAACTAAAACAGATCCCAAATCTGATTCTTGCACGGGCGCCAATTTGTAGAAGGATTCATCACACAAGTTCTGTACCCAACTGGCTATCGAATGATCGCACCTACACATTTATCCTGAGTGGTTCCAGTTCCATTCCTTAAAAAAAGGTGCATTTAAGAAAGACAGGTTGAAACAGTTTGCAACAAGCAGAAAGCCTTTTAGATCGCGCATGATTTCTACGGGTCTGAAACTGATAACTCAGCTCGACGTGCTGTTGCGCCCAGCATTCAATTGCTCTACCTGACAGAAAATGCAAAACAACGAACAAACGTTCAGCAAAATTCCAGCAAATGGATGACTGAAAGAAGGTGCCTGGCTTGATACTCTAAATTCAAAATTTCGAGTTCAAACTCATTGAAAGTCCAGCCACTCTGCAACCCTCATGCCTTTTGCTTCTTTGCACAAAAATCAGAAGCAAAGGCCAAGATCAACATGCTGTTTATCTTTTACTGATTAGAGGTCAATGTGAGATCAGTGCACAAAGCGATTCACAAAATGGGTCGTTGTTCTTCAGGTCTGCTACACCCTCTTTTACAGTTTGTCCAAGCGGCGGTTCCAACGGTAAAGGTCTTCACCATCGTGCCTACTGCCCTGAGGTCTGCAGAAGGCTGATGGGAAGAAAGGTTCTCTGTGCCCCGACGGTGCAAAGTAGGTCTACAGGATCTATGAGACGACTACCATTGTGAGATCCAACCCAAACATAAACAAAAGCGGAAAAAGTTGTGCAAAAGATATGCAAACATGATAAACATGTGTATCTGTTTATATTCATATATATATATATAATGTATATACAATATATCATTGTTTCTCCATATTCATCCAATCCACTGGATGTGGCAGCTACTTGCAGCTCCAGCGTCGAGGTCAAGTTTTTCCAGTTCTCTGCTGGCGCAGAGATGTCCACAATCCACAGCACCTCCCAACGCTCTAAACTTCAATCAGCAATCTGCAACTGCAAGGAGCCAAAGACCGACCTCAATTCCCATCTTTGCCGAATCTTTGCCCTATATGAAGTGATATGATGGAAGGATTACCCTTACCACCAAGCCTCCGCGAAGGCTTCACGGGAAGTTTGCGTGGGCCTGCTAGCAAAGGTCTGGGCAGTGGCTGTCGTGACTAAATCGGTGCTGTTACTGGGTTATAGCAAACCTGCACTTAATAAGGGATTAGTTTTGATATGTTTTGATCTAAAGGACCATATGCGGCCGCAATCTCCATCTGTACCCCTCAAACAAAGTGCACATGGTTTCGCAACTCTAAAAACTTCGTGCAGAGTCTGAGACAGTCTGAGTCTTCTGAGTTCAGCACTCTGGCGTGACTGTGTTGATGTTGAGGTGATGAAATTTCTTTGTGTCAAGGACCTCTCCAGTGTCAGACCTGGTCAGAGGCTGAAAGATAAATGAAAGGTAGATCTCCTAATGGCCCTGCATCCCAGACACGTGCCAACAATCGGCCTTGTTCTTTCAGCTGTACAAACAAAGTTCCAGAATTTGATGTCATTCCTTTTTTATGTGATTGCTCCTCAGCTCCTCAACTGCAAGAACATGCGGAAATCATCGCCTCTGACAGATCTTGCCGTTGGAACCAAACACCTGCCGACCAGGTGACTCGATCCCTATGCAGCCTATGCATCCCTATGCAACCTGGTCTGAGGCGACTCAAAGCCCAAATTTGGAGCATCCAGAAGCCCCCACCTGCCGACCCTCACAGCGGGTCAGGTCAAACTCATACAGCATGTACTTCTGCTTGTCTTGGACCTCAAGACTTTTATGAAGACTGGGGTTTAATCAGAATACACAGAATTGTAATGACCGTTTTGAAAGCTGGAGAATCTCTGAAGTCGTCCTCTCTCTTGGCGGCCGTGCCCTATCTTCGCCATCACCTACGGCAAGGCAGTCACTGAGACAAGCCATGCCACGTCATCATCTTTCATGTGGAGAAAGTTGCAAGGGACAGTCCATGACAGTTCCATGACAGTCCTATAGTCCCCATAGTCCCCATAATGTTCCCATTTCTTTTCGATCCAAATGTGTCCTTCGCCCATTGTGCCCTCCCACCGTCCAGCTCGAAGGCATAGGTGGCTTTTTGCCGAGCAAAGGCTTTGCTCAAAGACTCAGCACGCCAGCATTATCAGAATTCATGACATTGCACTGCTTACGTGTTCTGCATGCCTTGCATTGCTGGAAAGCTGTTGTTGTGTCCAATGCCTTCCTTTGCAGCGCAGCAAACGGCAAACAGCAAAAATACACTTTCGGATCCGAACTGTTTCGAGGATCTCTTGCTGAACATGTCTGAACATTGCTGAATGTAACTCGCTCTGACTGAAACTCCATTTCCTGTCATTGCGGATTGTTTCAAATTGTTCTTTGTAGCAGCAGCAGCAGCAGCAGCAGCAGCAGCAGCTGATTTGACCTCCATACCACCGACTCTTGAGGATGGAACTTCCACAACTGACTTTCTGGTGACCCTTGACAAGCGGGCAACAATGCATCACATCATAATATATCAATATCATATCAAGACTTTGGAAGTGATCCAAACTGAATGAGCTGATATTCTGCAGGGATTGTGAGTATGTGTGTGTGTGTGTTCTTGCTTTGGAGTACACTCAAGGCACAGCAAGGCTTGATCAACATAAATAAATACAAATAACATTCACTGCTTGAGTTCCCACCTCGGAAAGGGAATCTGGAAGTACTCGATCAAAGTCAAGGCCCCAGTCCCGTCAGGATCCTGCCTGTGTGCAAAGTGTATGATGATTGAACTGATTGAACTTTATGTTGATCCAATCAATTTCATTCCATCAGGATTTGGATATTTTTTCTCTTAGATTATCTTAGATTTCTTAGAGTATCTGACTTCATCTCTTCACCTGTTCTTCAGGACACAAATGCCGAGAGGCGGAGTCGTCTGCAGAGGAATTCGAAGGACCTTTACTTCTGCACCCTGGGTCAGATCTACAGGCAGAGGCAATGTTTCCGCCGCAACCGCCGCAACCGCCCCAACCGCTGCAACCGGCACAGCACTCTATGAACAAATGGAGTTGGTGCCTGGTTTCACCTTTGCTTCCACCTCTCTGAAACTATGAACACGTTGTACTGCCATCAGCTTGACTTTGTTGCTTTGATTCACAGGCAAGCCCAAGGCACCTTGGAGGGATCCCCTGCTAAGAGCAACTCCTTATGCAGCTTGTTTGGAAGTATTGGCAAGGGCAGTGAACGGCGTTGAAAGGGAGAAGATAGGAGAAGTACGTGCTTGGGCCTTTGATGCAGCATATCCACACCTCCACTCTCTCAGTGGGCTGAGTAGCTGCGATCCATACTTCTGTATATAACTGCAGAAATAGGCTAGCAGTATCTAGCAGTCCACTGGCAGTCCACCCAATACAAGCCAATCCTACAATCAAGCCAATCCCCTCTCATCACTCGTCTCATCACTCGCAGTCACAATTGTCTCCTTGGTCCTCATCTCGTCACCTCCAGGGACACCAAATTGTCTGAAGATTTGCCAGCCCTGAGCGAAAGATGCGAAAGACAGCGCATGCCTTGCGCATATGAATTGTTGTGGCCGGGTGCCTACACTGGGGTTTGCCAAACAAAATGGCAAACAAACCACCTTTTCCAATCCTTTTCAGGGATCACAAATGATGCGTGGCCTCTGGCAGCTTCATCTGCCAACCGCGCGGTGGGGGCTTTGCTTCGTCCTTTGCCTCCTGGGTTGCATGCTTAGAACCGGTCCAGCGTCCGGTGTTGCAAAACGAGTACAAGAGAGAGACCTGTACCTTTTGTACGAAAACGCGCCAGAGAGTTGTTTTGTTCACCTTTCACGAGAACTACGCGTGACATTTCCCGCCATGCCATGCTGGCCCCCATGGCTCCTCGGCAAAGGTTGGCAACGGCGACAGACCGAGTGAGGCGGCGAAGGAAGTAGCCACCTGTATTGTGTCCTCAAGATGACGGTATTGACGGTTGTGGAGGGAAGACTTCAACAAACACACGCAAGAATCAACCTAGCTTTGCAACCCAACAGCAGTAAGGGTTCCAGGGTCCCAAGGTTCCATTTCAGTTTGAGCGGTTTGGACGTGCCAGAGATTAGAACGCAGGAAACCGAACAAGCACTTCTGTTGGAAATTATAGCTCTGAGACGAGAGAGTTTGCGGTCATGATAAACACTTCTGTAGCGTGTGGCGCTGATCCGAAATGCACAACCAGTTCAGGATAATTGTCTGTATCACCCATGTGGCGCATAATACTTTCATAGGCAACAAGGTCATTTAAGATGCGTTCAAACTACTCATTCAAAGTTGCAGAGCACAAAACATGGGCCGTGCACAAAAGGAATATGTTCCTCAATGGCAAATTGTCTGCAGGGCTTGGAAACTGCCCATCACAAAATTCACACAACCACATGGCATGCGTTGTCCAAAGTGGTGTCGTCTTGTTTGAGGCGGATCAGAAAGGATCAAAACTGGAAAAGAGAACTTTCTGACACTCGGCTGCTCAGCTGATGGTCTAGCTGTCTGGTGATTCAAGCTTGTGGGCACCAAGGCACTCTTCTGCTGGAGAGCGAAGCAGCAGAGTCATCCTTAGTTTTGCAGAAAGGCTGCACACCACTACTGATCAGGCTAAACCAAACAAAGTATTACACATCATTGGGCCCTGGCAGCTCTAAGTTTGCCAACACTGAAGGCTGTGCTCTTGGGTGATCCTGCAGCATCAGTGGCAGTCTCTTCCGCAACTGAAGGCCAGTCCGGTTGATTCGAAACAGAAGCTTGTAAGATATTGAAAGGCTTCGGTTTCTGATTCGATCCGCAGATTTGGCAAGTCGAAAGCTTGTTTGGGGAGCAATTAACTTCTCCCAAAAAGATCCAAAAAGTGGTTAAAGGTCCGGGGACATTTGAAGGTACGGTATGTTCACTACCTACGTAGGTGGATCAACCTCTGTAGCATGGCAAGAAAATATGGTTGCAAAGAATTCAACTGCATGCGTCATGATCCCTTCCAACGCCTGAAAGTGCCGCTCTCAATGCGATGTAAATTGCACCAACGATCACCACCTCAAATGGCTGAGAGCTTCCCCTCTCCAAGGTTCCCAAAGTACAGCCAGCTGAGCCAAGTACTTGCCCCGGAATGACATGTTGGATATACTTGGCTGAGGATCGCGCTGTTGATCGTGATCTGTGACCAGCCATGGCTCAAAAGCGGTGTGCAAAATAAGTTAGTGAGCTGTTAATTGAGCTAGTACCTCTCCTTTGGTGTTTGCAGAACCTTTGTTGCATTGTTCATGTGGCTCTGAGGGTGATGCTAGAAATTGGAATGAAGCATGAAATGGGGTTGAAAATTGCATTGCATTGCTAGTGTGGAAATATACGTACACAGTTTATGTTCATTGAACATGTATACATGTGTTGCCCTTATCTCTAGAGACGCACCTTTAGCCCATGAAAGCAACCAAACGCAACGCAAGTGGTTTACAGTATAGATCAAGCTCGATCACAAGACGAATCTGGAGCAATTTTCAGAGTAAGCGTAGTAGGGATCCTAATCGTGATTGTGATAGTCAAACACACTTTGCCCCATGGCATGATCTGTTATCATTGATTCTACCTGGTTGTTTTGGATAGTCTGGTGCATACCCACATATGGAGTCTTTGTTGTCTAGCAGCGGATCCATTGAACAAAGAAAGCTGAAAGTCATCCAAAGACCGCCAACACATAGTGTTGACTTCCAAGACTATACTTCAATTTGGTGTCCAAACACAACTGCTCAGGTTTTGCTGCGAGGGACTCATGGTAAGCCAATGGTAGCCAGTGGTAGCCAGTGGTAGCCAGTGGTAGCCAGTGGTAGCCAGTGGCAGCCTGTTAGTCACTGTTAGACTGTTAGCCTGTGAAGTTTCAAAAAGGTTCCCTGACGGTGCCCAAAACGAAGCTCCATGCTCCGCCGGCTCCACCTGCTTGGCTTTGGCAAGTTCCTCTTCTGCCAACGCCAGCGCTGCTTCAGGCGACTGGCGAGGGGCATGGCATGTGGAGATGGGGAAGTTCGTAACTCACAGGTCGTCACATCATGGTGATTCTTCTCAGGAACATGGAAGTGTAGCAGTTTCAAGGACTGTTTTCCTTTCTCTTCAGAATGAAGCAAGTAGCAATAGGCCCAATAGGCAATAGGTCATTCAAAAGTCCTGTGCTTGTGAGCTGTTGATTGGGTCTGACTTCTGATTCGCCACTGAAAAACGGACATCATCCCGATCCCAATGATCCCACGAGACCAGTCAGAACCAGATGAACCGAGGCATGTCATAGCATGTCATACAAATCACTGAGTTATCTCCACAGGCGGTTTGCAATGTGATGATGCATGCTGCTTTTCAGGCCTCTTTCGTCAGCTTTTCATCGACTTCTTTCCACAGACCTTCCTTTGGCTTTGCTTTCGTGACCTGCTGCACATCAAGGGACTCGTTTTTGAAGCAGTTTATGTAATCCACAGTTCTGCTCACTTGTGAGGTTTCAGATTTATGTTTCGGCTACATTTCATCAACTTTGTGCCTGATTCCTCCCTGACTTGCCGATTTGCAAAAAAAGGAAAGAACTCGTCTTCTGTGCTTGGTTCATTTTCAAACAATTGTTTGCGAATGAATCCACACATTTACTTGAATGCGAACTGTTTTCAAAACATCTCAAAACCACCTATCAACACCATCATTATAGAAAGGGATACGAATCCTCAACCGTGCCATCGTGTGACTTCAGTTCTCAATTTCCATCATTGAACCCACAAATTCATGGAGAGTCCTCAGTATTCCAACCACCAGCGCGTGCCTGCCCAGAAGGAAGTTTCAACGTCTCGGCCCTCAGACCGCAGTCAATTCGTATCCAAGTTTGCGACCATGAACCCATGGCCGCACCGCGGGGCGGGGGAGTACAGGAACATTTCAGGAGCACCGAAAATCAAATAAATCATGGTAAAAAATGCAGATTCCTTACCACAAAAAAATGGGGGTGAGAGTACTTGGAATATCTTAGAACGGCATATGTACTAATTTTTTTCACCATTTCAATTGATCTGTAGATGTATCTCAGAACACAATCACTTGATTTTCAACTATATAACCCTGCCCATCTTTGGGCATCGACATTGCTTGAAGGGCATCTTCAGGCTGCCGCCTGAACGAGTTGGAGATATGATTTGTGCAGGGAATGTTCCCATTTGTCCATTGTTTGCATGTTGGTTGGAGATTTTCATTGGCGTTGATCACGGTCCAGTTTTCGTGGACAAATGCAATGACAAAAACACGAACTGCTCGCCTCCATGGGTGCATGGAGAGGAGAAATGCCTCGGAATTCGGAACCAGTTGCATCTGATGAAATCCTGTTACAAATTTGAAAACAAAAAATCCATGAACTACCTTATATAAATTTGAAAGATGTTCTGTCGCACGATTGACACGATTCAACAAGTTAATTGACACTGTCATTCCAACCCAAACCCCCGGCCTCAAATCTATCGGTGGACGGCATGCCGGGCCCAACGCCTGGGTTTTTGTTGGCAGGATCGGGAACTACCACTGCTACATCAGCGTAATTTTCATGAAGTCTATCACAAAGCAAGTGTGGGGACAGCAAGGTTTCCAATTTTGCACGCATTTCACGTTTTTTTTGAAAAAAAATACGTTTTTGATTTTCACAAACTACTACAGCCCAAATGCCCAACAGGGTTCCAACATTTTTTCATGTGTAATTAATTCGTTAAGGTTCGCACTGCCGGAAAGCCCAAGACCCTATGAGCCGCGGCCAGTGGTCGGACGAGCCGACCGCAGCCCCAACAGCTGCAAGCTACGAGCCCAGCGGCTCGTGGAAAGCATCAAGAACCGCACGCGCAGATGTTCTGCCATCCTTACATATTTATTTGTTTATTCATTTATTTATTTATTCATGAATTTATCTATCTATCTGTTTATTTGTATATGTATATATATATATATATATGTGTGTGTGTGTGTGTTCTTCTGAAACCACGCCAAGCAGCAAGAAAGGTTTGTTTTGCAAACGCTTTTTTGTCAAATGCAACAACACAGTTACAAGTAAGATTTTTGGTTGTATATGAATAGAAAGTTCAATGTCTCTTTTGTTGAAAATGTTTGTGATAATTTGTGCCCACACCAGGCAACGTTGTTATAAACCTTTGAAGTTTTTTGAACATCGCCGATTCCAAACAAATGTTTCAAACGTCAAACAACATTGACCATCGTCATTTTGCATGCAGACATGGTTGCCCTTTATTCTTGGATTTTCATGTTTATCCTAAGGTTTTTGGTAGTATGAAACAGCGGCCTTGGCTGCTTGCCATTTTTATGCACACAATCAGGGGGTGGGTTGAGCCTTTTGGGTTTTTTTCCTCGGTCAGAAAATGCCTCGGATATATCCTGTACGTGGAACTGCGCATGTTCATACTACAGCTTCCGTTGCTTCAGTTTCCCTAACACAGAATTATGTGCATGACATTCCAAACATGTGTATCAAGGCAGCTGCGCAGGTGCTTTCTGTTTTAAGCGTGGTGCAAAGAAGG